>Ga0268276_1002873_pt1 | contig 14086 bp, 10 predicted proteins | sample saktaG_4_FD_190145 | JGI IMG/M metagenome (GOLD analysis project Ga0268276, IMG submission 190145) | Saline water microbial communities from Sakinaw Lake, British Columbia, Canada - sak_2010_1_5_45m | ecosystem: Environmental > Aquatic > Non-marine Saline and Alkaline > Saline ...
CCGCGCGTGGTGGCGGGACTTTTGGGCCAAGGGCGCCAGCGCCTCGTTCACGAGCGAGCCCGTGATCGACACGCAGTGGCATTATTCGCTCTACGCTCTCGCTTCGCAGTTCGGCGCGGCGCCGATGCCGGGGCTGAACGGTCTGACATACGGGCCCCTCGACGGCGGCATGCCCGGCATCGGGTTCCAGTGTTACGTGCACGACCAGAACGTGCAGATCCCGATGATGCCGTTCTTCCCGCTCAACCACGCCGAATTCGTAAGGGTTTTCGTCAAGACCTACACGGATGCGATGCCCGAACTCGAACGTCGCACGAAGGAGGTGTTCGGTGTCGGCGGCGCGTATCTGCCGCTCAACATGAACCACTTCGGCCACGAGCATCCGGTCGCCGACTACCGTTACACGCTCTGCGGCGGCGCTTATTCCGGACTTGTTCTCGCCCAGGCGTGGTGGTACACGCGCGACGAGGCCGTTCTGAAGGAGGTGTATCCGCTTCTCAAGAAGTTCATCCGTTTTTACACGGACACGATGACGAAAGACGAAAAGGGGACGTATCACTTCATCTGGTCCGTGCCGCCCGAAATCTTCACCGGATCCAAGGACGACACCGCTACGGCCGCATGCCTGAAACCGTGCCTCGAAACCGCTGTCGAGGCGGCGACTCGGTTCGGATGCGACGCGGCTGAACGCGCGCTCTGGGAGGACGTGCTCGCGCATTATCCCGCTTTCGCGAAACATTCCGAAGGCGGGTGGTGGTGCGGTCCTGAAATCCCGGACGACCACTACATGTTCGGCGGGCACCTCTTCTATCCGTTCTTCCCATCCGAGGCCGACACGGACCGCGAAACCGCGAAGAGGACGCTCGACTACACCTGGAAGTACGCGGTGGAGATCTCATACGAGACACCCGTTCCGCATCCGGTGCACGATTGGAGCGCGCTTTACACGGGAATGGCTCGGACGCGCCTTTTCGGCGGCGCGGAGGGGTGGAAGGCGCTCACGGATTTCTACGAGGGCTTCGCCAAGCCGAGCGGGCTCTTCTCGCACAATACGATTATCGTGACGGACATCACCCGCGAACAGGCGCGGGCGAACATCGCGAAAGCGCCGCCGCTCGTGCGCCGCAATTTCCACAACAAGATGACCTCGTGGAGCCGACGCGGTCCCGACGATCTGACTTCCAATCCCGACGCCAAGTCGCTGGTCGCGCCAGTGCTTGAGAGCGGAGCGGCGTTTCTCATGCTCTCATCCGAGGCGCTCCTCCAGAGTTGGGGAGGGGAGTTCCGCGCGTTTCCGTCGGTACCGGAAGATTTCACCGGATCGTTCGAGAATTTCCGCACCCGCGACGGAAGGATCGTTTCGGCTAAAATGGAAAACGGCAAGCTTGTCAATTGTTCGATACATTAGGTTGCGCTGGAATCGGGGATGTTAACGCGGAGACGCAAGAGACGCAGCACCGCTGCGTCTAAAGCAGAAACCCCGCAGGATACTGCATGGTGACGCAGTGCAGGGAACCGTGCTGCCTGATCAGCGGGCGACAGTCGATGTCGACAATCTCGCGGTCAGGAAACGCCTGTTGCAGACGGTCGCGCGCAACCGTGTCTTTGGGCGAAGCGTAAGTCGGCATCAGCACCGCGCCGTTGATGATCAGAAAATTGGCGTAGGTGGCGGGCAGGCGCTGGCTATCATCGATCACGCAGTCAGCCATCGGTAACGCGATCAGCGCATAAGGATGTCCGTCCAATGCGCGGAAGGCCCGCAACTCGGCCTCCATCATTTTCAAAGACTCGTAGTGTTCGTCAGCCTGGTCATCGCATGACACATAGGCGATCGTGTTCGGAGTGCAGAAACGCGCCAGGACATCGACATGGCTGTCGGTGTCATCGCCGGCCAGATAACCGTGCTGTAACCACAACACCCTTTTTGCGCCTAAAGCCTGCTTTAAAACTTCGTCCATTTCCTCTTTAGTATAATGGTCGTTGCGGTTCGGCGAAAGCAGGCAGGTCTTGGTGGTCAGGATCGCGCCTTGTCCGTCGGACTCGATGCTGCCGCCTTCCAACACGAGGTGCAGCATGTTGCGGTAACGCACTTCATCCGCGAAAACTTTCCGCTGCACCAGCTTTCGCGTGATCTGGTTGTCGAGGTTCGCCGCGAACTTCATGCCCCAGCCGTTGAAAGCGAAATCAAACAGCGCTGGCTTGCCGTCGACGAAAACACTGATCCCGGCATGATCGCGCGCCCACGTGTCGTTCGAGGATATAGCGCACAAACAGAGGTTTTCGCGGTTCGCGTCAGCGCCAAGCTGGCCGAACGCCTCATCAACATCACGGCAGACGACCAAAAGCCTTTCACGCGCGGCGATCTCTCGGGCGATAGCTACAAAGCAGGGCGTCACCTCGTCGAGCATTTCGCGCCAGTCCGTGTCCGCGTGCGGCCAGGTGAGCTGCACGCCGCTCTGCTCCTCCCACTCGGCCGGCAAACGTATATTGGCAGACATTTTCATTATAATTCACAATGTAATTATTTATCGCCGCCCTCATTCGCCCACGCCGTATAACCGTTGCTCACCAGCCATTCGGTGGCACCGACATGTCCCTGCCGCGCAGCCTGTTTGCATAACTCCACGGCACTTATATGACTGAGCTTTACACCTTTACCGTATTCATGCAACAGCGCCAGATTGTAGGCTGCGTCCGGCAAGCCCTTGGCGTGGGCCTTGGCGAACCACTCAGCCGCCTGCCCGTGATCCTGCGGCACACCCTCCCCCCGCACATAAAGCATCCCCAGATTGTTCTGGGCCTCGGGCATGCCCGCCTCTGCCGCGCGCCGGTAAAAATGCTCGGCTTTGGCGTAATCCTTGTCCACAAACTTGCCGCGGTAATACATGTGGCCCAAGGCGTTCCAGGCGTGAGGATTATCCTGCTCCGCCGCTTTGCTGTACCAACGGAAGGCGCGCTCTGCATCCTGCGGCACCCCGCGACCCTGCTCATACATCTGGCCGATATAATACTGCGCCGTGGCGTGTTTGTGTTCTGCCGCCTTCGCGAACCAGGCCATAGCCTTGAGGTGATCCTGCTTCACCCCCAGCCCGTCACGGTATAGCACACCGATATGTACCTGCGCCTCGACATGACCCTGACCGGCGGCCCGCGCATACCAGAGACCCGCCTTGCGGATGTCGCGCGGCACCCCCATGCCGCGCGCAAGCATGAACCCGTAGTTGAACTGCCCGTCGGGATTACCCCTTTCCGCCGAACAACGGTACCAGCGCGCGGCTTTCTCCAAATCCCGCTCCACACCGCGCCCCTCCTGATAGAACCACCCAAGGTTGTTCATCGCGTTGGAATGGCCCTTGCCGGCCGCGCGCGTGTAAAGGTGCAGCGCCATGCCATCATCCCGAGGCACACCGTGGCCGTGCGCATACATGGTGGCCAAGTTGTATTCGCCGTTGCTGTCGCCCAGCATCGTGGCCCGCCGGAAATAGCCGCTCGCCTGTTCGAAGTCCTGCGGCAGGCCAGCTCCGAGATAGTAGAGCAACCCGAGACTGTTCAAGGCCAGTGGCTGGTTCTGGCTGGCCGCCTGTTCGAACCAGTCGCGCGCGTCCTCCGGTCGCTGCATGTAGGTCTGGCAATCCAGCCCCAGCAGGTACTGCGCCAGCGCATTGCCCTCTTCGGCGTGTTTGAGAATCAGCGGACGCCCTTCCGAGAGATAACGCGCGCGCGTCTTTTCCGGCAGCTCGCACAAAGGCTCTTGTCCGGAATAAACCGCAAGCAGAAACCGGAAGAAGGGTTGCCCGGCCTCGGCCAGTGCTCTGACTCGCTGCGCCGCGGCAAAAAACTCGTCAACACTGCCTGCCGCACGCGAATTGATAAAGCGCTCCACCGAAGCCTTGACCTGTCCCGGGGATTCCTCGGACCGCAAAACGCAAAACACATGCAGGCACAATATGACCAGAAGCGGCAACCTCATGCGCGATAATCCCTGACTATTTGAATTTGACGAAGGAAGGCTGCCGTCTGTCGCGCAGCGGGTCGAATAGTATGGCATCGGAAACCGGCGTGGAGGAACCCAGCACCTTCACGTTTTTGCTGCGCCAACCCTTGCGGCGCGCATAGACGGTCATCTGGTGGCCGCGCGTCCAAAACAGCAACAGTGCGTCCGCGACCTGAGCCAGGCCATACAGCAGCGTCACCCATATGCTTCCCGGCCTGTGGCCGCCTGACCACCGGCGGTGGTAAACCCACTGGCGCACAAGCTGCACCCAGAAACGGCAGGAATAACGGAATCCCAGCACGTCGAATCCGTCTTTAAGCAAGCGGAAGATATCCGCCTCGCTATAACTCGCCCCGGCACCTGCGACCAGACGCTGACGGTTAAACATGGCCGCCAGACCGAATCTTTTTCGGTATTCTGCCGTCAGCATAAAAATCCCGCCGGTTTTAAGCACACGGTGGCACTCCCTGACCGTGTTTTCAGTCATATCGCCTCCGGTCAACATGCCATGAGCCAAAACAACGACATCGAACTGCTTATCCTCAAAAGGAAGTTCGCCAGCCGCGCCCGAACATAAAACCCGGTCTTCCCCCAGCACCGTGGCCACCAGATTGCGGCGCTGCACAGTGGGCTCGACACTGACCCAATAGCCGCCGCGTTGGCTGAAAAGTTGACTGACACCCGCGTGAGTGAAGCCGATGTCAAGCCCCACTCTGACCCGCTGCTCGGATGCCTGCATGAAATGCAACACCGCATTGACCTCGCGCCGCAACGGCAAGGAATGGATGATTTCACGCCTGGATTGTCTGTTAGAGGGTTTACGCATGAAAAAGTCCAATTTCACTTGAACTTTATCACGTCCGTGCCTCTGGTGTCAAATTATAGTCGGTCGGCAACACACTCGTATTTGGCAATGGCATCGCGGATGCACTCCATCACCGCACGCGAGGAGATCGTCGCGGCGGTGATGGCATCCACATCTCCGCCGTCTTTTTTTACGCGCCAGTCGGTGCCGACCGGCCGGCCCAGCAGAGGCCTGCGGAAGGCGTCGGACTCCATCTTGGTGCCCAGACCCGGGGTCTCGCTGGCAACCAGCTTCTGATAATTCACCAGTTTGCCGTCAGCGCTGATGCCGACCATCAGCACGATCTCGCCGCCATAGCCGTTATTCGAGCGGCCTTCCAACGCCACGCCCGCCGGCGCGCCGTCCTTGGCGGCCACAAACAGAACAACACCGCCAATCTCACGTTTCTCCGGCGTCGAGACACCTGCGGGCATGACTCCGGCGGCCGCGTTGGCGGTTCGCAGCTCTAAAGCTGCCGCGATCGGGTCTTTGGTCTTGCTGTAAACCGTAGCCAATAGCGCCGAGCTGACAGCGCAGATTATTGTCAGTACAAAAATAAGTTTAATTGTGTCTTTCATGTCTTTTTGGTTTCCAAAAATCAAGCAGGTGCTCAAAAATTACCCTTAGCAGATTCTTCTCTTTTACCGCTTACCGTTTACCTATCCCTTATTTCACTCTTCACTGTTCTATGTTTCTGTCATTTTGCGCCGAAGACGCGGTTGCGGGTGGCGCGGTTGATCAGCGGCGTGAAGGCGTTCATGATAAGAATCGCGAAACTGACCCCCTCGGGATAGGCGCCGCTCTTGACCGTGCGGATCAGCATGGTGATGATGCCGCAGCCGATGCCGAACACCAGCATGCCTCGCCGCGTGACCGGCGTGGTAACCATGTCCGTCGCCATGAAGAACGCGCCGAGCATCAGCCCGCCGGAGAGCAGGTGCACCAACGGCGGCAGCGCCGTGGCCGGCGCGGCCAGACGCAATACCGCCGCGTAAACCAGCACGGTTAGAAGATAAGCCACCGGGATATGCCAGGTGATGACCTTGCGCACTAGCAGATAGGTCGCGCCAATCAGCAGTGCCAAGGCCGAGGTCTCGCCGATGCAGCCGTTGACATTGCCCAAAAAGAAATCCTGCAGCAGTGAAAGGTCAAAATCAAACAGCGGAAGCCCTTTGCCGGCCTTGAGGGCTTCTTTCGCATAACCCAACGGAGTGGCAAAAGTGGCTGCGTCAACCACCGTCTCCGTGGCTTTGGTGGCGGCGGCGGCGGAAGCATACCGCACCTTCTGTAGCCACTCCGACGCGCTCCATGTGGTCATCGCTCCGGTGAAGGAGATCAGCATGAACGCGCGGCCGGCCAACGCAGGATTGAAGGGATTGTAGCCCAGCCCGCCAAAAACCTGCTTGGCCACCACAATCGCGAAGAGCGAACCGGCCACAGCCATCCATGTCGGCAAAGCCGGTGGCAGGTTAAAGGCCAACAACAAGCCCGTGACCGCCGCACTGAAATCGGAGAGCGAGTTGGCGCGCCGCATGGCTTTGCGGCTGCCCCACTCGGCCAACAGGCAGGTGGCCACACATACAGCGATCAAGCGCAAAGCATCCCACCGGAAAAACCATAGCGAGGCTGCCAAGGCCGGCATGAGCGCGATCACCACGTCCAGCATGATGCGCTCCACCGACGCGCCGGAATGCGTGTGAGGCGATGAGCTGATGATGTACAGGTCTTTAGATTCTTCAGGTTTCATATTGGTGTTCATTCGTGGTTACTTACCCGCGCCTGGCAGCCGCGCGTCTGGCCATCACCACCGCCTTGCCGCGCCGCATGTGGTGCACCAGCGGACGCCGCGCGGGACAGACGAACGCGCATGAGCCGCACTCGATGCAATCCATGAGCGCAACACCCTCCGCGCCCTCGATATCGTCGGCTTCAATAAACTGGCTCAATTCCGCAGGCGCCAAGCGCATCGGACAGGCATCCACACAACGTCCGCAGGAGATGCAGGCCTGCGATGTGAAGCCGGTGATCTGGCTGGCCGAAAGCAGCAGCAGCCCCGAGGCGGTCTTGCCGGTCGGCACATCAAGCGAGCTGACCGTAAACCCCATCATCGGACCGCCGGAGATGACTTTTGCGGCCTTGCCTTTGACGCCGCCGCAGGCGGCTACGAGTTCAGAGTACAGCGTCCCGTACGGAGCCAACAGGTTCGAGGGCCGCTCCACGGCGTCACCGGTGACAGAAATTACGCGCCGCGTCAGCGGCTCCCCGAGCAGTATCGCCTCATATACCGCAAAAGCCGTGCTGATGTTCTCAACCACGCAGCCGACATCCATCGGCAACCCGCCGCGCGGAACCTCGCGCCCGGTCACGGAGTATATCTGCTGTTTTTCCGAACCCTGCGGATAACTGGTCTTGAGCACGGTCACCGCCACGTCCCCGTCCATATCAGCAAACGCTTTTCCCATGGCGGCGATGGCATCCGGCTTGTTGTCCTCAATAGCCACACGCAAACTCTTAGCCCCCAGAATGTGCCAGATGATCTCCGCGCCGTCACGTATCTCACGGGCGCGCTCGACCATCATGCGGTGGTCAGCGGTCAGGTAGGGCTCGCACTCGGCGCCGTTGAGGATCACTGTATCGATCGGCTTGTCAGACGGCGGCGAAAGCTTTACACGCGTGGGAAAACCCGCGCCGCCCATGCCGACCACTCCGGCCTCGCCGATACGTGCCACCAGCTCTTTGCGGTCAACGCTGCGCCACTCCGTCAACGCAGGCATGGTCTGGCGCTCTGCAGAATCGTCGGTCTCAATCACCACTGCCGCGCAGACGCGCCCCGAGGCCGAAACAGTATTTTCTATGGCGGCGATCTTGCCGCCGGTCGGCGCGTGTACCGCCGCCGATATAAAGCCGTTCTGCTCGCCGATCAGTTGACCGGCCTTGACCATGTCGCCGACCTTGACCACAGGTTTGGCCGGTGCGCCCAGATGCTGTGACATAGGCACAACAAGACGCGCCGGGGTCGGCAGCTCGCGGATGGCCGCGCCGGCGGCAAGCTCTTTGTGATAGGCGGGATGGATGCCGCCGCGGAACATGTATGGTGATCGGATAGTGGTCATTGGTAAAAAAAGTTGTGTGGTTATGACGCGGCAGCCGCTTCAGATGCCGCCGTGCTGTCCTTGCATACGCAGTGTCCGGGGCACTTGGCGATGACCTCTTCATTGGTCAGGTGTCTGGTGTAGTCCACAACGGCCAGAAAGCCGTCCATGACGATCGAGCCCTCGTCAGCGAACTTGGTGCATATGCGACAGCCGATGCAACCGGTGCCGCAGACCTTCTTGACCGCCGGGCCCTTGTCCCTGGAACTGCAGAGGACATGTATCTCGGCAGATGCCGGCACCAGCTTGATGAGCTTGCGCGGGCAAACATCGACGCACTTGCCGCAAGCGATGCAGCGGGACTTATCGACTTTGGCGATGCCGTTGACAATGGCAATAGCGTTGACCGGACAGACACGGGCACAGCTTCCGTAACCCAGACAGCCGTATGCGCAGCCCTTATCGCCGCCGGAAACGGCTTGCGCCGCGGCACAGTCCGTGATGCCGTTGTAGGTGGCGCAGCGCACGGCCTTGGTGTCGTCGCCGCAGCACAGCACGATCGCCACGCGCTTCTCAAGCGTACCGGCGGCACGACCCAAAAAAGCGGCGATGGCTGCCGCGCACTCGGGGCCTCCCGGTGCGCAGAGCGTGAGGTCCACATGCTCGTTTACAATCTTGCGGGCATAGTCGGCGCACCCCGCGTAACCACATCCGCCGCAGTTAATTCCCGGCAGCTTCTCGGTCACTTCGGCAATGCGCGGGTCTTCTTTTACGCTAAGATATTTTTCAGCCACAGCCAGCGCCGCCGCGCTCACGAGGCCGATGCCGCCGATACAAAGGGTTGATGTTACGATTAGATCCATGTAAAGAATTAGGAGTTGGGAGTTGGGAGTTGAGCGTGAAGAATCGAGTGTCCTGCGTCTGGTGTCCCGAGTCCGGCTTCCTGATGATTGCGGCCACGCAGAGGCCGCAATGACGAGGGTAAAAAAATAGGATACACGATCAGATCTTCCAAACGTTGATACGAACTCATTTGTTGTTCCAGCTTTCTAAATCCTGGCTCCTGAACCCTTAAACCCTTGAACCAGCGCCGTAAGGCGCGTTTGAACCTTTGAACCCTAGCTCCTGGCTCCTACTTGACCAGTCCGCTGAAACCCATGAAGGCCAGGCTCAACAGACCGGCGGTCACCAGCGAGATAGCCACGCCGCGAAAACAGCGCGGCGGGTCGGCACGGTCGATCTTTTCGCGCAAACCGGTGAAAATCAACAGCGCCAGCGCGAACCCCAGCGCCGCCGAAAAGCCGAAGATTATGGATTTGAAGAAGCCGAAACCGTCCTTCATGTTCAAGACCGCCACGCCCAAGACCGCGCAGTTGGTGGTGATCAGCGGCAGGAAGATGCCCAAGGCGGCGTGCAGCGGCGGCGCGAAGCGCTTCATCACGATGTCAATGAGCTGCACCAGCGCGGCGATAACAAGGATGAAGGTCAGCGTCTGCAGGAACTTGTCCAGCCCGAAAGGCTCCAGCAGGAACTTCTGCAGGCACCAGGTCACAGCCGAGGCCATGGTCATCACGAACATCACAGCCCCGGACATGCCCAGCGCGGTGCTGATTTTCTTCGAGACGCCCAGAAAAGGACAGATGCCCAGAAAACGGCTCAACACGAAATTGTTGACCAGCACAGCACTGACGACCAGAAGCAAGTATTCCATGACTAAAAACCTGATTCTCGTTAAAAATCGCGGCAATTATACAACATGTTTGCCGCCGCTTCAAGAATGGCTTACTCCGGCAAATCCACCTGGACACGGTAGAAGCGCCTGCCCGCCGGGTTCTGGCTGTCGCTTATGGCGTCGCCCTCGCCCTCGCCCGGACGCGGCGCCTCGCCGACATCGTGCCACACCCCAGAGGCAAGGTCTTCAGTGTACCGCAGCCTGTAGACACGCTGCGTCGAGGACGGCTCGAAGCCCACGCTCACAGGCGGGCCATGATCAATCCCAGTGGCCTTGAACACCGAGGCGGGGTCGTTGGGATCGGTGTCGGCCACATACTCCTGCCAAAGGGTGGTGTCCTTGCCGGGCGCGACGCGGTTGTCCAGATCCTCCCACGTCTCGCCGGGTGCGGGTTCGAAACCATGCTCCGCATACCACTGGTCAGCCGGACGCTGCGGGGCGTTAAGGAGCCCGTAAAGCTCAAACTCGGCCAGTTCCCAATAGATCGAGCTGTAACCACTAACTATCACCAGACGCGCACGTTCCGCCACAACGCCGCCCAAATCAAACTCCTGGGCCTCTGTGGTCTTGACCAGATTGCCCTCCGTCACCTTTTGCCACTGGCCGCCGGACGGCATGATCCAGATCTCGAAACCTTTGCTGGCGTAAGTGCCGGAGACGTTGACCAGTGTGACAGCATTCAGCGTCGCACTCAGGCCTTCAGCGAAGGAGTACTCGAAGGTCTGCTGTCCGGGAATGATTTTGCTCCGCCAAATGGCGGAAGCGCTGCCGTCCGTCAGGTTGGCCGCTTTGTATGTCGTGGTGCTGTATTGCGAGGTGAAACTCTCGAGGGTGCCGCCGTTGGCTGGCAGCGCCAGATTGACCGGATCCACCGGGACTGTGTAGTCCGTCAGCGTGTCGCCCTGCCCCGCCGGCACGGCGCTGCGGTTGCCCGCGTTGTCCTCGGCCACCAGCCCGAAGGCGTAGCTTCCGGCAGCAGACGGCTGGAACGTGAAGCCGCCGTCGCCGGATTCAGAGCGCAGACCGCTGTCCTGCCAGGCGCCGCCGTCAAGGCTGTACCAAAGCTCAACCTGCCGGAGACCGCTGCCGTTGTCGGAAACGCCCGTGAACGTCACTTCGACTGCGCCGCCATCCTGCAGCGCTGGCGAAGATGCCGCGCCCGCCTCCGGCGCGGTGTTGTCCACCACATAGACCGCCTCGCCCGAGGCCTCGTTGGGCGTGCTTTCGGCATCCTCGCAGACGGCTGCCGCCACGCTGGCGGCGATCTCGCCGTCGCCGCTGACACCGGTCACGTCAAAGGTGTATGCGGCTCCGCCGCCCGTGAAGTTGCCGACCGTGCCGACGGCCGTGCCGGTCGTGCGCAGCGTGATGTCGCCTTGCCCGAAGCCGTTGACGGCACGCGTGAAATTCACAGCAAACCCCAAAGTTTCCGCGTTGGTCGGGTTCGCGCCAGAGCGCGTGACCACGCATTCCAGCGGCGGGGTGACAATTTCACCATAAAGCTCGAACTCACCCAGATCGCGGTAGATTGAGTTGTAGCCGCTGGTCACCACCAGCCGAACACGCTCGGCCAGCGGGTTATCGGCAAACAAGAAGGACTGCGGCTGAACGCTTTTGGCCAGTTCGCCCTCCAGTGCCTTCTGCCACTGCCCGCCGACCGGCAGAACCCATATCTCGAACCCCTTGCTCGCATACGTGCCGGAAACGTTGACCAGCGTGACGGCGTTCAGCGTCGCGCTCAGGCCTTCAGCGAAGGAGTACTCGAAGGTCTGCTGTCCGGGAATGATTTTGCTCCGCCAAATGGCGGAAGCGCTGCCGTCCGTCAGGTTGGCCGCCATGTAGGTCGTGGTGTTATATTCCGAGGTGAAGCTCTCGAGGATGCCGCCGTTCACGGGCAGCACAAGGTTCATGCCTAGATACACCCAAGCCGCGTAGAGCGTGTGGTTGGACACCGCGGTGACCGCAGTAGCCGTAGTCACCTGCGCCCCGGTGCCGCCCGCGCCGGTCCACCAGCCGCCGAAGGAGTGCCAAGTGCGCGTCGGGGTTGGCAAGTCACCGTAAGCCGAGCCGTAAGTCACGGTCTTTGTCGCTGGATCAACCGTACCGCCCTGCGCATCGAAGGTCACGGTGTACTGGTTGGCGCTGAAGTTGGCTGTCAGAGTGCGATTGCCGGTGACCGTGAACGTGTAACTCGCGGATGTGCTGACAACAGTCGCGCCCTCGCTCCAGTTTGCGAAGCTGTATCCGCTGTTGGCCGTGGCCGTTACTGTGCACTGGCTGCCGGACGTATACGATCCGCCTCCGCCGGTCACCCCGCCTGCGGACGGAATCGGCTCGGTCGTGATCGTGTAATTCGGGACTATGTAGCTGGCCAGCAGAGTCACTCCAGAATAAGCGTTATACCCGTGCAACATGATGTACCAGTCCCCGGCAGTCGGATTGGAGACCGTCACCGTCTCGTTGTTGCCGAATAGGTAAGGCCGGTAGTCGTAGGCTGAAGTTGTGGCGGGCGCGCCGTGTTTGACATACAGGTCGCAATCGCCGCTGCCGCCCGAGATGGCTATCTGCAGACTGGTCGCCCCCGCCGGCACGGTAATTTTGTACTGCTTGTCTGTAGAATCCTCTGCACCGGCAATATTCGCGACCGCGACCCCGTTCTGAAGGTCAACAACCTCGGGATTACCACTACCATCATGTGCTACCTGTATATCGTAATTGGCGGCATGTCCCGAGCGGGAAAATTTTTCCGTGACGCGGATATAGACCGTATCGGTCGCGCTGCAATCCCAGATGATTAGCGACGCGCCGGTCTCGTCACCGCTGTCGTCATCCTGTGTCAGCATAGTAGTCCCGTTACTAGCATACAGTTGAAGCACCGTGTCACAGAGCGCTCCCAGATTCTTTGTAACGATGGTGTATTCCCTGTCGGCCACCGCATTCAGCTTGATCCAATCCGCGTCACCAGAATAGCTGAAGTTGTGGGTCTGCCTGAACTCATAAATGTGGTCCGGCTCGATCGTCACCGCGGTTGCCGACGTGTTGTCACCTATATCCTCATAGTGATCAACCGGCGTGCCGCCCGGCACAATCGTATCCATGTCGAGATTACCCCAAGTCGAGGAAAAGAAATTGACATACTCGCTCTGCGTGCCCCCGGTATTGCGGTGAATGTAAATCGTGCTGTCAACCGTGTTAGCCATTGTCTTGTAACCCATGACCGGTATTTGGTGCGACCCGCCAAAATAGGTTCCCCATGATCCGACGCTTAACGGGCGACCGGCATCAATCTCGCCTTTGATCGTGTTCAACAAAGTAGTCTTGCCGGAGGTCGTGCTGGACGGCCCGTGATAATTCACGGTAAACGACAGCCCGTTGTTGTCGTTGGCGAACTCCGCGAGCATGGCAGCCTCGTCCCCTCTGCCCAGCCCGTAATATTGGTGCGCCAGCCATTCAATCACGCTCTTCACGTCAGCCTGGTCGTGACCAGGCGCAACGGGCAGCGAGGGCTCGCGCAGCGGCGCCGTGCCGTTGTCCACCAGGTTCCAGTACTTCACGCCGTTATAAGCGTTGCGATCCCAATAGGCGAAAATGTCCGCGTTGGCCGAGGCCCAGCAGAGGCCGTCTGAAGCGTCAGGATAATACATGTCAGGATCATTCAGATAAAGCGGCAGTGAAGGCAGTGCATCCAACGCGCCGGGAATGTAGTTTTCTGCGGCGGCTGCATACTGGCTGGCCATGCCTAAGACTGCCAGCATGAGCGGCAACAGCCAAGCGGCGGCTCTTTTTCCGAAGACGGTCCGAGAGAGAAGCGGGGATTGCATAATCACGGTTGCGCCCCTACCTTCGTCTGCTTGCGGAAGGGAGCCCAAGCCTCTCGGCACATGCGCTCAAGCTCAGGGTCGTTATCGGTCGCCTTGCGTTTTGCGTTCGCGCGCGACGCGGCCTCTGCCAGCGGCAGGGTCTTGCCCGTGCGCATATCGACCACCAGTGCCTCCCTGCCGCCGTCCTCGTCTTCGCACACGAAGGCCTCATCGAACATACCCAGCATCAGGTGGCGGCGCACGCGCCAGCGACCTTGGCCATGCTTGCGCACGGCCAGCGCCTCGGCATCGCGTTCTTTGACCAACTGCGGCGGCAGACCCAGAAAACAGCGTATCACCGGAGGTTCTGTGTCGTCGGCGCTGATGACGACGGTAGCGTAGCGCTCCGCGCCGTAAAGTTCAGGGTTGTTGCCATTGGAGCCTTTCCCCGCTTTGCCGAGTCTGGCGCGGCGTTCAGCCACGAATTCGGCTGGGGTTGCTGGAGGGCTGCGGCGCGCTGGACCGCTACCGCGTCCTCGGCGGGCGCACGCTCGTCGCCCTCGACGGGACAGACTTCCACAGCTCGGAAAAGATCTCGTGCCCGGACTGCCTCGTCACGCGCCA
>Ga0268276_1002874_pt1 | contig 14080 bp, 15 predicted proteins | sample saktaG_4_FD_190145 | JGI IMG/M metagenome (GOLD analysis project Ga0268276, IMG submission 190145) | Saline water microbial communities from Sakinaw Lake, British Columbia, Canada - sak_2010_1_5_45m | ecosystem: Environmental > Aquatic > Non-marine Saline and Alkaline > Saline ...
TAAAGGGCGGAGGTGGCTATATGCCGATCTTGAAAGCGTTTTGCGCCCCAAACCGGATGGTCCCAAGCGCCGAGGCGCGAATGGAACCACCAGTTGTGCTTGCCGTGGCAACTGGCTTCGACCAGCGGATCGCCCTGCAGCAGTCGGAATATTTTGTGCCGCATGGCATCAATGCCGTAGCGGCTCATCATGCCTTCGGAACCGTCAAAATAGAGCTGGTCAAGACCGCAGGTATTATAGACATCAGCGATGCGTGCGGCCAGTTCATTGGCCAGCGGCGAGTCAGGTTGCGGGTAGAAGGCCATGTAGCGCTGCTGCAGGTAATCGGCCTGCGCGTCAACGGCGTGGGCGGACGCGAGGGTGCCGAACGCTCCACGCTTGCAGTTGCTGAACGCATAGGGCGGATCGCGCGAGACGGCCGTGTATTGAATTATCTCCGTGCCGATGCGTATCGCGTTGCCGCGGCCCGAGTAGGTGAAAACAACGTCATGACGTGACGATGGCATTTCGTTAACAACGAGCACGGTGTCAGTGGGCGCGAGAGCACGCGCCAGCGTGTATGAGTCGAAAGGTATCAGATGCGAATTTGCATCGGATTTTATCCATGGATCAGATGTGCTGATGCATGCGGTCAGGGTATGAATGCCGGCTCGCATGCCTGCCGCGTGAATGCGATCGACCGTATCTTTCATGTCGGCCACGCCGCGTGGGTAATAGTTTGTCCGCACTCCATAGTGCCCCAGAGACTGCCACCAGCCATGCAGGTGGATGGTGGAAAAGCCGCCGCGGCGGGCCACGTCGATCCAGTCGTCGGTTGAGGCGTACGTCAGGTCAGCAAAAAGATATGAGCCGCGGTTTGCCTCTGCGCCGAGCGACCATGCACCGCCGAGTTTTGAATATGGCACCTTAGACTGCCGGGTCATGGCGCGCAGCATGCCGGTCATAGCTTTTTTTTCGCCGGCAGCCAGCCCGGCGCGCCATCCTGTCAATCCGTGATCAGCGGTTGACCATACCCGCAACAAATATTCACTTGCGCTCATCTCCAGCGGGAGGTCATAACCGCGAAGGCATACCGCGTCGGTATCGTCAGATATCATGTTGGCCATTTCGCCACGGTATTTTTTCAAAGCCATCGGCAAGGCGCAGAACGTAAGGGACTCGACATCGGCAAGCGTCAAGTCGGTGACGGTGAACTCGAAAAAATCACGGCGAGCATTGACTTCGAGTGTACAGGTGCCTTTGCCTCGCGAAAAACCGAATTCGAGGGTTTTGCCTTTGCGTATGACAGAGCGGGCGGAGATGCGGCGGCCGTCGGCGAGCAGGGCGGAAACCATCGGCTGCGCTGACGAGAGCAGTTCCCGTTTGCTCTTTTTCGAACGCAGTGACAAGACTTGCCCGTCCGTGCCGATCACTAGTTCGGCGTGGCGGTTGGCGAAGCGCGCGGCGATTTCATGTTCTATCGCGGTTTCGTCGACAAGGGCGTACGCCTGTGCGTCACGTTTAGAATCCTCGGCCAGCGTCTTGACCTCGGTGTCGGAAAGGGCGCGGGAGTATATGCGCAAATCATCCAGCAGACCGCGGTGGCAGACGGGATTGTGCCACCCGCCGAGTCGCAGTGCGTCGACCTCTAACGGGTAAGGCCACGACCCGCGGCCGACCAGTTCGCCATTGACGTAGGCCGTCAATTCCGGCATGGCAAAGGTCACGCATAGATGTGTCCACATATTCTGAGGCAATTTATTTAAGAGGGCAACTCCGGTTTCTTTCCACTCATGGCCTGGGGTGCCCGCGCGGTGTCCGGGGCGGCCAAGCCGAAAAGAACAGGTTCCATCAGAGACGAACAACATCATCCCGCCGGGGCTCCAGTTGAGCGATGTCAGTAAATTTGGGTAGCGGCGAGGCTCGGCATCATCCCATTGTGACCAGACCGACAAGGTAAATTGCGTCGCGCCGTTCAATCCAGGAATTGCCTGTATCTCGATGTACGAGTTTGTGCCGTTGAAATGTGCGGCGGTCCCGGACGGTCCGGTGGCCCAACGCACGTTCGAGAGGTCGGCTTCAAGCATGTTCGACGAGAGGTCAGCAGTGAAATTGCCGCGTCCTTCGTCAAGCGGCAGCCACAAAAGCAACGACGGGGCGGCATGGGCTTTGTCGGTTGTGTCGCTCAGAGTGAAGTCAGTCAAGAGTATTGATACAAAAAAAGAAAAAAAGGCAGTTTTGATAATACTAGACATTTTGAGGCGCAGCTTCACTGGTTACACAAGCGTTAGTCTGCCAGCGGCATCGGGTTGCACAGGTTGCAGGCATTGTCTGCCACGCGACCGCAGTTGAAACAGATGAAGCGCGGTTCGCGCGTGAGTGTCTTGATCTTTTCGAAACATTCCGCGCTGGCTAGCAGGCAGATGTGCCCCGCGTGATCACCCTTACAAGTTTTTTTATCCATGCTAAACCTCCTAATGTTTCAAAAAGCCTATCACTACTCCTTGATAAAGCGCAACAGACATCTTTTCGGGAATGGGCGACGCGGTCGGACTCTGTCCCGACCACAGGCATTGTAGTTATAATTAGAATTGCTCAAGTTTATCCCGAAACGTGTTGTATCTTGGTGAGAACGAGATTACAATAATACTCATGAATATTCAATCGACTTGGATTATGGTGTCAGCCGCTTTGGTGTTGTTGGCCGGTTGCGGCAAAAAAGAGCAGGGTACTGTCAAAGGAAATTCCGGCGTGACGGCCGTAAAAATGACATACAGCGTTTTTTTTCCGCCTACGCATGTGCAGGCCAAGCTTGCCAAAGAATGGGCCGATGAAATCAACGCGCGTTCCGGCGGCAGGATTGAGATCACGGTCTTTTCCGGAGGTGCCCTGACCAAAGCCGACCAGTGTTATCAAGGGGTCGTGGACGGGATTTCGGATATCGGCATGAGCGCTTTCGCATACACACGCGGCCGCTTTCCTTTGCTGGAAGGCCTTGATCTTCCTTTTGGTTATCCCGACGGTCTCAGCGCAACGCGCATTGTAAACGAGATGGTAGCGAAATACGATCCTGCCGAGACCAAGGATGTCAAGATGCTGTATGTCCACGCGCACGGCCCGGGGATTTTGGCTTCCAAGCGTCCTGTGGGAAGGCTGGAAGACCTGAAAGGACTTAAGGTCAGGGCTACAGGCTTCTGTTCTAAAATCGTTGAGAGCCTCGGGGGCTTACCGGTCAGCATGCCGCAGGGTGAGACTTACGAGGCCTTGCAGAAAGGGGTTGTGGACGCCACTTTCTGTCCGGTTGAGACGCTTAAGGGCTGGAAGCAGGGCGAGGTGGTTAACTGTATAACGGATTCGAAGTGTATCGGCTACACCACGGCTTTTTTTGTGGCCATGAATCGACAAAAGTGGGAGGCGTTGCCGACTGAACTCCGTAAAGTGATCGAAGAGGTCAGTGGCGAATGGGTTGTGAAACACGGCGTGGCGTGGAACGCGGCTGACCGGGATGGACTTCAGTTTATCGTCGACTTGAAACGCAGTATTCTGCCGCTGTCGCCGCAAGAGCAGAAGCTATGGGTTGATAAGGTGAGTCCGCTGTTGCGGGAATATGCGGCAAAGGCTACCCAGAACGGTTTGCCGGGCGAGGCTTTTCTGAACGACCTGAAAGTTGCTGTGGCGGAGGCTCGCGTGCAGGCGCAGAAAAAGTGACCGGATGAGTACGCCGGCGAAAAGAAAACTAGGATGGTTCTGGCGAGGGGTCGTGATCTTGTGCTATGGCATGACAGGTTTGGCGTGCCTTGGAATGATGACTTCGATTTTGGTGGTTTGCGTGGATGTGACGTTGCGTGTTGCCGGGCATCCGCTGAAGGGGGCATATGACATCGTACGCTTAGCCGGAGCGGTCACGATCGCCTGTGCTCTGCCGCTGACGACTGCCGTTAAAGGCCATGTGGCGATTGAATATTTTTTCCGCAAGCTCAACCGGGTCAGTCGGCTTGTGGTGGATTCTTTGATGCGTTTGGTCATGATAGGCTGTTTTCTGCTGGCCGCGTATGAGTGTGTCGGATATGGCAACCGGTTTTTGCGCAACGGACAGGTGACCGACACGATTGAGATACCGATGTTTTGGGTGCCTTGGCTGATGGCGGCCGCGTTCGGCTTGACCGCTGTGATCGTGGTTTTTCACTTGGTCTATCCTGGACGGGAGATAATCCGCTCATGACACCGCTGACCATTGGTATTATCGGGTGTCTGGTTTTGCTGCTGTTGCTGATGTGCAGTATGCCGGTGGCGATCGTGATGGGGGTGGTTGGGGTTGTCGGCTATGCCTGCGTCATCTCCGGCAAGGCGGCGCTGGCAATGCTTTCCGCCGATCTTTACGACATTTTTTCTAATTACAGCCTCACCGTCATTCCGTTGTTTGTGTTCATGGGACAGGTGGCTTTCCATACCGGCATCAGCAGGCGGCTTTTCGCGACTGCCAACAGTTGGCTGTCGTCGTTAAAAGGCGGGTTGGCCATGGCCACGATCGGCGCGTGTGCGGCTTTCGGCGCGATCTGCGGTTCCGGACCGGCCACTGCGGCAACCATGGCGGCGGTGGCTCTGCCGGAGATGCGGCGTTTCAAATACGATGATGCGCTGGCGAGCGGTGCCGTGGCGGCTGGGGGCGGTTTGGGCATGCTCATCCCGCCCAGCGTGGTCTTTATCGTTTACGGCATCCTGACCGAGCAGTCCATCGGCAAACTTTTTATTGCAGGCATCGTGCCTGGATTGCTTGTGGCTGTGCTGTTTTGCGTGGTTATCAGCGTGCGCTGTCATTTCAACCCCAAGCTCGCGCCGCCGACGGTGTCTATTTCTTGGCGGTCGCGTTTCAAATCTCTGGGGGGGGTCGCGGAGATGCTGACGCTCTTCGCGGTTGTCATGGGCGGTATGTTCGCCGGCTTCTTCACGCCGACCGAAGCCGCCGCGGTCGGCGCGGCCGGCAGCGTGTTAATAGCGGCGGTGGGCGGCAACTGTTCGTTGAAGCTGCTGATGATGGCGGCACAGGAGACGGTCCGCACCTCCTGCATGGTGCTGGTGATCGTGGCGGGAGCCACGATTTTCGGCCATTTTTTGGCGGTCACTGGATTGCCGATGAGTTTTGCCGAGGGGTTGGCTGGTTTGCCCGTGCCGTCATGGGTCGTGGTGATTATTATCATAGCTTTCTATCTGGTGGCAGGATGTTTCATAGACTCGCTGGCTCTGATTCTCCTGACCGTACCGATTTTTTATCCTGTTGTCCAAGGTTTTGGGTATGATCCGATCTGGTTTGGTGTTATGATTGTTTTGGTGACTCAAATGGGGGTCATCACGCCGCCTGTCGGCGTGAACGCCTATGTTGTAAGTGGAATCGAGCGTAGCATACCGTTGCAGACCGTTTTCAGGGGTTGTGTGCCGTTTCTGCTGGCGCTGGTTCTGGCGTGTGCGCTGCTGATCGTGTTCCCGGGGCTGGCAACATGGCTGCCGGGCTTGGTGCATTAAACGACTGTGATCAAGGAGAACTATCATGGGTAAGTCTGAACTGCGCATCGGCCATTACCGTAAGATATTGTTCTGTACGGATTTTTCGGAAAACGCGGATTTCGCCTTTGATTTTGCGGTTGATGCCGCCATACGCAATGTCGGCTGCACGTTATGCCTTCTGCATGTCATTCCAGAACCCGACGCGCAATTCTGGAAGGGCTATATCTACGAGGTCGGCGATATGGACTCAAAGGCGCGGGCCGACATCGACCATAAAATCGACACCGTGTACAGGCCGCGTGTTCCCGAGGGGGTAAAGTTCGAGGTTGAGATGCGCATCGGCGACGCGGCGCGCATGATTCTGGATTTCACAGCGCAGGAAAACTTCGACCTGATCATACTGGGGCGGCAGGGCAGGGGGGCGATCACCCAATGGCTGCTCGGCAACGTCACCGGCAAGGTGGTGCGCAAGGCAACATGCCCGGTGCTGATAGTGCCGTTGGCCTTTATGAAAAAAAAGGCGTGAAGACCATGTAAACGGACGACACAAAAACCGCAGATCCTGTCGCTAACTATTGCCAAAAAAACATCGGCTTTCTTGACGGGCGGGTTTTAGCCGATATAATACATTGAGTTTGGGAATATCAGGAATTTAAATAAACGGTTACGGGACATCACTATGGCAGGCGAAAAAACGGATCAGACCGCGCAGCAGGCACAGAATTTTTATAACAAAGGCGTTGCGGCTTTTGAACGGGGAAATCTGGCCATAGCGATCGATCTTTTGATGCAGTGTGTTAAAATGGCACCTGGTTTCTCCCGCGCCCGCAAGGTTTTGCGCGCGGCGCAGATTGCCAAGTTCCGCAAGCAAAAGAAGAGCGGGCTGGCGGCGCATATTCAAGAGGTTGGGGCGATGTTGATGCGCATGAAGATCGCGGGACTGCTTAAGGCTGGCAAGGCCGAATCAGCTCTGCTCGAGTGCGAAAAATTGCTGACAACGAATCCGTTGCATTCACAGAACGTTGAACTTGCGGTCCAGGCTGCTGATGCCTCGGGGCATCCTGAAGCAGCCTTGTTCACAGTTGAAGCGGCATATGAAAACAATCCCGACGATATGCTGTTGCTTAGGCGTGTGGCGGACTACTACATGAAGGTCGGCGATTATGCGAAAGCACGCGATGCTTATGTCAAGCTGAACGCCTTTCTGCCCAATGACCAGACTATTTTTAAACAGCTAAAGGATGCCGAGGCGCGTGTAACTATGGCGGCAGGTTGGGAAGATGCCGCCGGCAAGAAGGAGGGCTACCGCGACCTGATCGCAAACAAGGAACAGGCACAGCAGCTTGACATCAAGGCTAAGGCGGTGGTGGCTGGGGCTGACGCTGAAAACCTGATTGAGGAGGCCAAGGCCAGGATCGAGAAAGAGCCGAAAAACCTCAACTTCTACCGTGCGTTGGCCAGACTCTACACACAAAACAAGCGGTTCGACGAGGCGATCGAGACCTTGGAGTCTGCTCGTAAGTTTAATGCGGCGGATCCTGAACTGGACCGCGCGGTTACCACCGCCAAGATTTCCGCATTCGAGGCACGCATCGAAGCTCTGAAGGCGGAAGGTAACGCTTCAGCAGTGGCTGAGGTGGAAATGGAGATGAACCAGTTTGTGTTTGATGATCTGAGTTATAGGGTACAGCGTTATCCGAATGATCTGAAGCTGCGTTTCGAATTGGGCTTGCAGTACTTCAAATACGACTATTTCGATGATGCGATCGGTCAGTTGCAGCTTGCCCAGCGCAGTCCCAAGGAGCGTGTCGAAGCTTTGTTTTATCTGGCGCAGTGCTTTGACAAGAAGGGGCAGCGTGATATGGCGGTGATGCAGTTGGAAACGGCCAACGAGCAATTGCCGATCATGGATGATCTTAAGAAAAAGGTCGTCTTCGCGCTGGGTGACTTGGCTGAGCAGTCCGGGGATATGGAAAAGGCGTTCAGTTACTACAAGGACGTTTACGGGGCGGATATCGGGTTCGAGGATATCGGGGCGCGCATGGAGCGCATTTACAAGTTACGCCAGAACCAGCAAGGCTGACGCTCACCAACCGGCCGGGGTGTTGATGCCCAGAAGTTTCGCTGCGTTCTCGCCCAGAACGGCGCGGGTGGCATCGTCCTTCAAACCGGCTTTTTCTACGTACTCGATGCCGTCTTTGAAAGTCAGCCACGGCCAGTCGGTGGCGAACAAAAGTTTTGCGGGCGGGTGTTGGCGGAGAATGGATAGTGCCGCCTCGTTCTCCTTGTTCTGCGGCAAGATGGATGTGTCCAGAAAAACGTCTTTACCGAGCAGGTGTTCCGCAGTGCCGCCCCACTGCCGCCACCCTCCCAGATGCGCGGCGATGAAGAGCAGGCCGGGCACTTCTTTGATTACCCGCGCGATGCGCTCGGGACCGCACAATGGTTCGAAAGGGAAACCCACGTCGAACCCGCAGTGGCACTGCACGATCAGGTTCAGATCCCGGCAACAACGAAAGTATTCCAGCATTTCGGCCGAGTCCAACACGCAAGGCTGATAGTAGGGGTGTAACTTTATGCCGTGTATGCCGCGCTCGGCGACTTCACGCAGACGGCTGAAGCGGGCTTCGTCTGCCGGATGCACGGAGGCGAGCGGGATCAGGTGGCGCGCGGCATCCTGTCCGCGACCGCCGTCACGAATGGCTGCGGCCTCAGCCAGTATGATGTCGAACTGCGCCGGTTTTGTGGCGATCGGGCAAACGACGGCGTAATCCATCCGACACGCGCGCATGTCCGCCAGCAGCCCGGCCAGAGTCCCGTCGGAGACCGGCGCGATGGTGTTGTGCGCCTTTTCACACAGATTGCGCAGAGTGCGCTCGGCGAGCTTCTCGGGTAGAATATGCGTATGGACATCTATCAGCATGACACATGAAGATTTCTGTGAACTTGCAATGACGTTAATTTTGTAACACTTTTAATTATATGACTGTGTCAGGTGTAAATCAACGCCGGATTTGCTAATTATGGCCACAACGCTTGTAGACAGGACGACCTCCGTGTCGTCCATTCTCAAAAAGAGGCCAAAATTAGAATTGCTGCTGCAGATCGCGCGGGGGTTGCGTTGGCGCATGGTTTTCCGCTATCATAATCAACTGAATGCGTATATCAGGTGGAGAAATGTGCGGCCGTAAGATTAAGGTTCCGGCGGGGCGGAAGGTGCGCCCAACGCAGGACCGGGTTCGCGAGGCAGTGTTTTCGATGCTGGTTAACGTGATCGGCGACGCGGATTTCATTGACCTTTTCGCGGGATCGGGTGCTGTAGGCCTGGAGGCTTTGAGCCGCGGAGCGCGTAGCGTGGTCTGGGTGGATAAGGATCCGCGCAACGTAGCCGTCATCAAGGAGAATGTGGCGGTGTTGGCGTCTGGTATGGGCGAAGCGGTATGCAGCGAGGTGCTGAGGTGGCTGAAGTCCGGCGGCGCGGGTAGGCAAGCCGATGTGGTTTTCGCTGACCCGCCGTATGTTGCCGGCAAGGTGCCGGATTTTGCGGAGGTAATGGTGCTTTTGTCGGACAACAAGGTTCTGTGTCCGGGCGGTTTTTTTGTGGCGGAGATGCCGGACAACAGCGCGGCCGAGAATGTAGAGGGCTGGCTGTTGTTGCGTGACCGCACATACGGCCACACGCGGTTGGCGGTTTACAAGCTTGCGACCTCGGCGTAATGGTTATGATTATTATCGAACTTTCATTGGGGGCGTTTTATGCATAAGACTGCGGTATATCCTGGCACGTTCGACCCGTTGACGCTGGGTCATTTCGACCTGTTGCGACGTAGCGCGGAACTGTTTGACCGGGTGATTGTGGTGGTGGCCGGGGTTTCGCACAAGGCGACCGGCATGTTCGATCTTAAGGACCGTATGGCTATGATTAAGGATAGTGTGGCAGAGGCGGGCATGCCGAACATCGAGGTCGACAGTCTGGATTGTCTGCTGGTGGATTACTGCCGTCGCAAGAAGGTCGACGTGATTGTGCGCGGACTGCGGGTCTATTCTGATTTCGAGTACGAGTTTCAGATGGCCTTGACCAACCGCAAATTGGCGCCGGTGATCGAAACCTTGTTCATGATGCCTAACGAGAACTACAGTTACGTGACGGCCAGTACGGTACGCGAGATTTCACGGTATAGCGGCGACACCAGCGCTTTTGTGCCGAAACCGGTCCAGACACATATAGAGTCTTACATGCGCAGGCATGCGGATTGTGACGCAAAATCAGGAGGCGGAGTTGCAAGCACAGGGGCGTTTGATCGTTGATGTCGCCCGTCTGGACAAGGGCGGCGAATGGTACCGTGGCGAGACCGTGCCTGACTTACTAGAGTTGGGGGAGAGCGAGTTTGTCATGCCGGTCGGCGGTATGGCGTATGACATTTGGGTCGAGGTGATCGGCGACCAATTGTTGGCGCGTGGCTCAGTCCGGCAGAGTCTAACATGCGTCTGCTCGCGTTGCGCGGATAACTTCGCGACCACTGTTTCGGACGAGGAGTTTTGCTGCGCGACGGAAATTAACGAGCAGAACGAGTTCATGGACTTGACCGGAGAGGTCCGGGAAGCTATCATACTCGCCCTTCCCGGTTATCCGGTTTGTGACGAGGCGTGTCGTGGCCTTTGCATGGCCTGCGGTTCGAACCTGAACAAGGGCGCATGCAAATGTCGCCAGACGGACAAAGACGGAAGATGGTCGGCGTTAGATGCGCTTAAGCCTGACGGGATTTTGGAAGACAGATAACGGTTAGCTGGAAAGGTTGCGGTCGGGTCGCAGCGGCATAACCGATGAAGGAGAAAGAAAATGGCTGTTCCCAAACATAAGAAGTCGAAAATGCGCAAGAATCAGCGTAAGGGGCAAATTAAGGCCGTAGTGGCCCAGGTCCAGGCCTGCCCAAGCTGTGGCGCGACGCAGCAGACGCATCGCGTTTGCTCCGCTTGTGGAATGTACAAAGGGCGCAAGGTCCTGACGGTGGCCGAGTGATTTGCGGCAGACGCCGTGGTTGCGGGCAAGGGGGTTTCCGCCGGTGGCGGAAACCTTTTGCGTGAAATAAGCATCCGGGAATTATAATGCGAATTGCTCTCGATATGATGGGGGGTGATCACGCGCCGCAAGAGATAGTGCGCGGCGCGGTTGAGGTATCCATCCGGCTTAAAGATATTGAGCGGTTGCTGTTGGTGGGTGATGAAGGAATAGTCCGTGCCGAACTCGCAAAGTGGCCCAAGGCGGTTCACAACCGTCTGGAGATTGTGCATGCTGCGGAATCAATCAGCATGGACGAGTCGCCGGTAATGGCTGTCCGCAAGAAAAAGCTTTGTTCAATCAATATCTGCATGGAACTGCTGAGAACCAAGCAGGTGCAGGCCATGGTTTCCGCCGGCAATTCCGGGGCCGTGACGTCGTCGGCGGTTTTGAATCTCGGTCGTGTGCCGGGTGTTTTGCGTCCGGCCATAGCGACGGTTATGCCCACGCGCCAGCCCAAGCGTCCGTTGCTGTTGCTGGATGCCGGAGCCAACACGGATTGCGATGAGAAGTGGCTGGCGCAGTTTGCTGTGATGGGCAGCACCTATTCTCATTATGTGCTTAAGCGGACAGATCCGGTGGTGGGGTTGTTGAGCATCGGAACCGAAGACGGCAAAGGCAATGAGATGACCAAAAAGGCATTCTCGTTAATTAAAAAGACCGGTGTCAAGTTCCGTGGCAATGTGGAGGGACACGACCTGTTTCTGGGCAAGACAGATGTGGTGGTCTGCGACGGGTTTGTAGGCAACATTGTTTTGAAAACCACCGAGAGTGTCGCTCACGCGGTGGGGTATTGGATGAAAAGGGAATTTTTCCGGCATCCCGTGAGGATGTTCGGGGCTTTGCTGTTAAAGGGGGCGCTGGAAACCTTGAAACACCGCATGGACCCTGAGATTTACGGAGGCGCGCCGTTGTTGGGTGTGCCGGGGTCGGTGATTATTACGCACGGCTCTTCAACCTATCGAGCGATTTATCATGCGATCATCGCCGGTGCGGCGGCCGCGGCAGGAAATGTCACCGAGGTAATCGCCGAGCGAATCAATGCTCTGGATGTTGCCGGACCTGATGAGTGACGCCACATTTTTTACGGTAGCTTTGGTTTTGGGCGTATGCTAAAATTAAAACTTCTTTTGAACGGATTAGAGATCGGAATTAGAGCTTAAAGAGGATCCGCTGATGAGCGATAATGTGTGTATTTTTGCAGGACAGGGTGCCCAAGTTCCCGGCATGGGCAAGGACTTGGCGGCCGACGCGGAAATAGCGGCATTGTTTGACAAAGCCGGCGAGGTTTTAGGTTTTGATTTGGCCAAAGTTTGTTTTGAGGGCCCAGCGGAGGAACTGACAAAGTCCAATGTATGCCAGCCGGCGATATTCACGGTCAGCGTGGCGGCTTACAGAGCTTTAAGCAAGAGCTGCGCCGGGGTGGAGTTCAAAATGGCTGGCGGCCTCAGCTTGGGGGAGTGGACTGCCCTGCACATGGCCGGGGTTTTGGATTTTGAGTCGACACTGAAGGTTCTTGAGGCGCGCGGAAGATTCATGCAGGAGGCGTGTGAGGCTCAGGCCAGCGGTATGGTTAGCGTTATGGGTGCTTCCGGCGATCAGATCAAGATTATCTGTGAACGTGCGGGTGTCACGGTTGCCAACATTAACTCTGATTCGCAGGTGGTGCTTTCCGGAACTAAAGAAAATGTGGCGGCGGCGGCGGAAGCGGCCGGAGGTCTGGGGGTCAAGGCGATCATACTCAATGTTGCGGGGGCGTTCCACTCGCCTCTGATGGCGACCGCGCGCGAGAAACTGGCTGCGGTTCTGGAAGATGTTGAGTTTAAAGCACCTGCGATCCCGGTGCTGGCGAATGTCAGCGGCAAGCCGCATGAAAACGATCCTGCCGCCATCAAGGATGCGATGTTGCGCCAGGTCACCGAAACGGTGCGCTGGTCTGACTGCGTCAAGTGGGCGATCAGTTCCGGCGCAGGACGCTTTGTGGAGTTTGGTCCCGGCAAGGTACTTTCCGGTCTGGTTCGACGCATTGACAAGGGTGTTGCCACCCTTAATGTTCAGGATGCGGCATCGTTGGAGCAGACGGCTTCAGCTTTGGCCGGGTGATTTTTGCCGGATTAGGGTTTTTAGTTGAGGAGATGTTCAAGATGGCTGGTTTTGCAGGTAAAGTGGCGGTGGTAACCGGTGCCGCGCGCGGTATCGGTCGGGCTATCGCCGAGCGACTGGCGCACGAAGGCGCCGATGTGGTTATTTGTGATTTGCAGGCTGAATGGCTTACGGAGACCGCGGATGCCGTGAGGGGGCTGGGACGAAAGGTTCTGCCGCTCGCGGTGGATGTGGGTGAATCTGAGGCTGTGAACGCCTGCGTCACCGAGGTGCTGAAGGAGTTTGGCAGGATTGACGTCATGGTCAACAATGCCGGTATCACTAAAGACACGCTGATAGTGCGCATGTCTGACGACGACTGGGACGCGGTGCTGCGCGTGAACCTGAAAGGAACCTTTCTGTTCACGCGGGCAGTGGCCAAACCGATGATGAAGCAACGCAGCGGAGCTATCGTCAACATCGCCTCGGTGATCGGACTGATCGGTAATGCAGGTCAGTGCAACTATGCGGCTTCGAAAGCCGGTGTTATCGCTTTGACCAAGTCCACGGCCAAAGAGTTGGCATCCCGTGGGGTACGTGTCAATGCTATCGCGCCGGGTTTCATTTCGTCAAAAATGACAGATGCCCTTTCGCAAGAAGTGCGTGACCAGATGCTGGCTAACATCCCGTTGTCCTGTTTCGGGATCCCGGATGATGTAGCTAAAGCAGTCGTGTTCTTGGCTTCTGACGAAGCCTCTTACGTGACGGGTCAAGTGTTGAGCGTAAATGGCGGAATGGTCATGTAGTTTGGAGTGGCGCGGCTCGGGCCGCAGCCTCATTGAAAGTAACAAGGTTAAGGAGAGAGACACAATGTCAAGTAAACTCGAAGATCGTGTAAAAGAGATCATTGTTGAGCAACTGGGCGTCAACGCCGAGCAGGTCACACCGGAAGCATCGTTCATCGATGACTTGGGTGCTGACTCGCTCGATACCGTCGAGCTGATCATGGCGTTTGAAGAGGAGTTCGGGGCTGAGATTCCGGATGAGGAAGCCGAGAAGTTAACGTCGGTCGGCAAGGTGCTCGAGTATCTGTCGGGCAAAGGATTGGGTCAGGAATAAGCGTATCTCTCCTGGAAAATCCAAGAGCCGGAAGATCGTCATAAAGGTTCTCCGGCTCTTTTTGATACTCCTGCTTTGCCTGCACTTACACGCTTACACTTACACGACTCTCTTACACGCCCTATCCCAGTAGGGTCAAGATATTCGGTTACACTTAATCAACCTGCTTAATCGATCCCGCATAGCGCGGGATCTCTGCGGACGGTTTGGAGAACCATCCCTACCCTGTTGCGTCAAATGAAAACGACACCGAAACTCAGGAAACTTTCCTGGGAATCCTCTTAGGTTGCGTCAAATGAGATGACACCGAAGTGCGGGTCTTTTTGGTTTGTGGTTTGT
>Ga0268276_1002875_pt1 | contig 14078 bp, 7 predicted proteins | sample saktaG_4_FD_190145 | JGI IMG/M metagenome (GOLD analysis project Ga0268276, IMG submission 190145) | Saline water microbial communities from Sakinaw Lake, British Columbia, Canada - sak_2010_1_5_45m | ecosystem: Environmental > Aquatic > Non-marine Saline and Alkaline > Saline ...
CTGAAAAGCCCCGACCAATTCGGACATGACTACACCGCTTATGTAAACCGCCTGGAAGAATCCGAAGTTAACGAACCGGTAAAGCCCGCAGAAACTCCCAAAAAGAAACGCAATACTTCAAAGAAGGTTTCCAAAGACACGCCATCAGAAGAAATCCCCTTCTGATCAAACACATAAACCCTGAGAGAGGCTGCCCTTCGGCAGCCTTTTTTTTGTTCTCTAATCAGGCTTTTTTCTTTGCAACTAGGACGAAGAAGAAACCCTGCCAAAAAAGAAATCCCTTCCGAGCAGCTTTTGAAAAAAGCAAGCAAAAGCCAACCCACTATTACTCAAAATTTGCAGCAAAATTAAACTCATGAAAATATTTCTCGCTAAGAGTGATCACCTCCAGGTACCGTCACCCTGCGGGTTCATTCAGATTTTATTGCATAAAATCATGACCTGAACTCTTGCTTAAAATTTTCACTCCGTTTGTTCCCGGTGGCATAAATTTTTTCTTAAACCCAGGCGAGCCAGATGCCTAAAAAAGTCTGCAGGGCAGCAGCGCAATACAATGTCAAAGATTACCGCACCCGTACAGAAGCCGTCCAACGGCGGATCATCCAAGGAAGAAGTCGCTGCTTTAGTTGCAGCCACAACGATTCTCGGACCCGAAAAAAACAAAACCGAACAATTAAAGCCTGTTTTGAAGACCGAACCTGAAAAACCCGTTGTGCCTGCTCCAGAGCCAGTCAAGGAAATGACCTTGATGGAAAAGATCCTCAAGGTCGAAAACCTTCAGCTTGTCATCGAAAAAAGGGCCAAGCTGGTCCAGACACGCAGCGAACTGGAAAGGTTCCAGACAGCATCCAATGATTTCAACTGCTCCATGCGGCTGAACGATTCAGATGGAAACGTCTTCACCACAAGTTTCACCCCTGGCATTAAGAAAGTCATTGATTTTCTCAGATCATCATTTGATGCAAGCATATCTGATGTTGAGGGCAAAATCAAGTTCTGACCTTCGGTCCAGTCCATGATTAGGGCGTTCAGGCTACAGCCTGAACGCTTTTTTTTATGATCGTAATGTGCTCAAAAAACTTTTACTAATTTCGTCAAATGATCCACCGCTTATACAATCCCTGGCAAATCACTAACGACGGAGAACGCGAGGCCGATAGGCAAATGATGCTTCCGGAAAAAATGGAAGATGAGACTATACTCATTATGCACAGTTTGCGTATTTCATCGCGGTTTCACCGGGTGCAGATGTCGGGGGAGTGTGATTTTGTGATCTTCTCAAAGCTGGGCATCATGGTTGTGGAGGTAAAGGGCGGAATCATGGGTTATGGTTCTGCAGATCACAACAACCATGGCTTTTATCGCCTCACGGGAAATGATCACCGGGAACCAGTCAAAAATCCATTCAACCAGGCAGATGAAAATGCCCACGCAATACAAAGTTTTTTACGGGAAAAAGGGCTGATCAACATTTTCGTGGGTTCAGTTGTCTGCTTTTCTGAATGTGTGTTCGATTACGAAGCTGTGGAGTTTAGGTACCTGTGGCACCGTGGCCACGATAAGGAGTGGCTAACTATGATCCTTGATTCCCAAGGGGAACAGATTGCTGAATTCTATGAAAAACAGGATGAGCGGAATGTTGCGATGCGCATCACCTGGGAAACCCTGGATGAGGCCCGGATAGGAGAGTTAACCCAAATACTGAAACCAGAATTCGATCCCCGGCGTTCACTTTCACAAGCAAGGCTTAACCTAGGGGAATCGGAGCGCCGGCTGGAAGAGGGGTTGCACATCTTACATGGATTGAGCGAGAATCAGCGAATTATGGTGCAGGGACCTCCGGGAAGTGGAAAATCGACCTATGCTTTCGATCTGATCGTTGGTTTGTGTAAATCAAAAGAAAAAAAGGGACTTTACCTCTGCTGGAACGAATTTCTTGCCGCCAGGATGAATCACAAACTGCAGCATGCATTGAGTGAAAACCCACCTGACAGTATCAGGGTGCTTGCCTATTATCATTTTTTTGAAGAACTGGCAACCCTTACGGGTGATACATCATTGATGCCATCCTTTGATAATGTGGTTAAAGGTGAATTCGGACATCTGGTCCATGAGTGCCTTGGGAGACTTCACAAGTCAAAAAAGTTGCCAAAATATGATTTTATCGTGGCCGATGAGGCACAGGACCTGTTCGACAAGGGCCTCGTCCAGGTTATAAAATCACTCCTTAAAGCAAACAACCCCCACCAGAAAGGGAACTATTATATTTTCTTCGACGACAATCAGGCATTCCCAAGGTTTGCGAATTTGGATGCATATATTCGCACGCGGGAAACGCTCAAGGAGGCTTCGGCCTATTATATTCAGTTCGCCAACCTCCGTGTGAACACCGGACATGGTATTACGGAACTGATACAGGATGCAGGACGAGGACAGGCAGATCCCCTAAAAGCTTATGGGAATGATGTGAAGTTTATCTCTTGGAAAACACCGGCGGAGGCTCCCAGCCTTCTGCGGCAATATATTAATCATGAACAGACACTCAGCCAATGTACTCCTGAAAATATGGTGGTACTCTTCACTGCCGACCTTCTCAAGGAGGATTCACCTCTCAAAGAAATTATTAAAAAAGAATCCACATTGGAATTGCTCACGATTGATAACCTGGACAACCCTTCTGGGAAAGTACGCTACACAACGGCACTGCGTGCAAAGGGGCTGGAATGGGACACCGTATTTTTGGTTTGTTCATCGCTTACTGAAATCAAAAACCTGTTTCAGCTATTTATCGGTGCCTCCAGGGCAAAGGGGAAGGTATACGTGTTCTATACGAATAATGAATAGTTGAGTAAGCTAGATCAGCTTAATTCACAAACACAGGGAAATATGGCAAATCAAGGTAATGGAACTTGGTGTTACCTGGGAAAGAAGATACCACAAATGAATGATGATGAATAAATACGACAAACTTTATCAAAAACAGGCCAAGCAAAGAGTCACTTTTTAAATAGGCAAAAGGTTGTTTGTTTTTCATGCCTGATAATATCTGTCCAGCTTAATGTGACCTTTCCAACATCACTTATCTTCTAGCGCATTTAACTGGCTACAAAGCTTTTTGATTACAATAATTGCTTTTTCTTCACTATTCGCCGAAATCCAAAAACCGGCAGGTTCAGCACAATATTTAAAGTTCAGCGTCTCCAATTTAGTAATGATTGCATCGGAATAGGCCTCTTTATCAGCACTCCCTTTTGTTTTGCAAAACTTGATTTCATAGGGATGTTTTAAAAAACCACTTAAATTGCCATATGTAATTGCAATGCCATAATTCTTTCTTTCATAACACCAATCATATAGCTGGGCAAAAGAAACATCGTCACTACCTATGGCCTCAGAATGCCATGTTGCATTAAACGGCAATATTAATTCAGGGTTAGCTTCTAAGATACTGCATAAATGAAAAGTGTACATTTCCCGGTGATAATGGTTTAGCTGAGATTCTTTAAACAAAAGTATCTTTTGTTCCGACTCAAACCTGATAAAGCCTTGCTGACAGTAACGGATCAGTTCAGGATTGTCAATGAAATATTTTCGCCAATCATTAGGCAATGTTTTACAAATTTTCTTCAACGACTCTTTAAACCGGTCGATTTTAAAATCCGGATCATCAAAAACATCTTTGACAAAGAATCTCTTGTTCTTCCATTCTGTGTATTCCTGATCTGTAGCCCCAAGAGGCGCTAACCTGAACAACCTTTTCCAGCGGTAGTCCCTGATGTTTTTATTCGTGCTCAGCAAATTCTTTCTGTGAGCAGTGGCTGTGATTAAATAATCGCCTTTTGACATTACTGCCCGTTCCCATAAAAAGTTTTCATTCTGTACTGGGCCAGCATCATTAAATGCGACAGATGCCTTATTCGTATAATTTGAAAACTCATTGAAGAAAATCCTGTCCTGCTCATCATTCCAACCACAATCATTGTGTTCTTCAAAATAGGGTAAGATGCCGGAAAATTCTAAAAGAAACCCGATTTGTCCTGCAAAATATGGGTGCTTTTCGATCAATTCAACCGCATCTTTCCAAATAGTTGTCTTTTTGACCAAGTGCGCCTTTAATTTTTCCTCCTGGACTTGACGTAGGTTGAAAAATTCTATCTTGGCATTTTGATCACTCAAGAAGTCCAGGATACGGCTGCTATCAGGCCGCAGAATCTCTATTGATTTAAGTGCTTTTGCAACATCCTCAGCGCCATCGATCACCGTATTTACGGATAAATTATGGATCACTCGCATCCAATTAGCAAGACCTTCGGCACTTTTATTCCATATCAAATATTTTATATAAGCATGGAATTGTACCCGTGGGATCAGCCCTAACTCATGTCTGAGGAGTGTTTCGAATATTTTTAGTTCATCAAAGTAAAATGTTTCAGACAGGTGAGTGGCTATTTTTTTATCGCCATTCGCAAGGCTGTCCATCGCATCAATCAAGTAAATGATACTTTTATTGGTCAACACTCCCCAGCTATTGTATTTGTGGAATGTAATGTTATCGGTATAATCCTTCTTTTGCTTAGCGGTCAGAGTGCCTATCAAATCCTCTAAGATTTCATCTTTATCGATTTTATCACCTGTACTATCAATTGCCCTCTGATTAGCCATGATTACCCGGATGAAATTCATCAATTCTTCATCAAAGGAATTGTCATGGCTGGACACATTCTTGTAATTCCAAAACAGGTTGGCCCATTCCGTGTCAATTTTATATGAGAAATACTCTTTTGTTGAAACCGGTTTTTCGATATTTTCGAAGTTCAGGGTACGGGGCTTGGCAGTATCCAGTTTCAAAGTTTCGATATGTTGCTCGAATTTGGCTTTAAAAGTTTCAAAGGTGGTAAGAGGCTTCCCTCGGGCATTCATCTTGATGTACAGATCGTCAGTCAACTTAAATTCATTTAAGTACAGCAACAGGAACGTGATGATGGGTCGTTTCTCATTGGTTAACCGGAGGAAGAACTCCGGCTTCTTTGAAAACCTTTGGTGAATGGCATCCAACATGATCAGCATCGACTGGATGGTTGGATCATTTTCCCATGAAAGATAATACCACCCGCTATCCCGGATAGTTTTGGATAGCTCATTTTTCTTGCCCTTGTCGGGTACTAAAAGTTTAGTCAGGTCGGTTTTATTTAACAACAGCGCATCACAAAATTCGGTGGAACTTGTACGGGTCTTATAGGTGAACTTCGATTTGTCTCCTTTGACTAATGCTGTCTTGAAAACAGGCATGTTGCCTGATAAGTTGGCCAGGTACCAATGCAAAAGGAACAGGGTTGTGAGGCGCTGCTGTCCATCCAATGGGACAAAGCAGGTATCTCCATTGTTTATTAAACTTCCGTAAATGAAGTCTAAGTCCCGGTTGGGGATATCTTCATCAAGGTATTCATACAAGGCATCAAGGAAAGTTTCCCGTATTTCAAGGGAAGTCTCCCTGCCCTGGGCATAATCCCGCTGGATGATTGGAATTTCTATGTGGTATCCTTTTTCTGTGAAAAGAATAAAAAATGTGGACCGTTTGCCTGACTGTATATCAATTTCGTTATTGCTCATTGCTGGTTTGTTGAATGGGTAAATACTCCTTTAACATTTGTTTGATGGCTGACAGGTAGTCATTTGCATCGCGCTCTTTCCAATACATTACTTCGCCCATTTTTTTACTGTACGACTTCATAAACACATTTTTTGTGCAAATTGGCACAAAAACGCCAGTCATGTCGTTTTCTGTAATTCTTTTCCGTTTTATGGGAAACATAGCATTTTTATAGCCGCGGTTGGTCGAAAAATCTAGTATAGCCAAATTTGAAATGCTGTTAATTGTCTCAGGTTCTGCTTCCTCACCAAAATAGGTTGTTAAATTGCGATATAAAAGATCAAAATAATCATCTTCAATTTTTTCGGAATCAAGAATCTTCAATAGCCGATTACAAAACCCCTTTTCTGTATCCGTCAATGTATTCATAACATCCTGTTGAATCTCTCTTTCCGATTTATCCTTGCCATCTGAAACCTGATCGGACCATCCGGCTTCACCCGTAAAATATTCCAGAATATCCCCAGCCCACCTCTTCCTTTTATTCCCTGCTATTATTTCGGTTGTCAGTGACCGAACATGTTCAATCTCCCATTGTTCTTCCTTATATCTGTGGAAAGGGAAACGCATGTCGGTGTTTTTAGTTACCTGGATGGTCTGGATATTGAAAAGCAGCAACACCTTTTTCACGCGTGGATCATTATAGACCAATTCATCTACCTGGCATTTTATTTGCTTTCCGATCTCCAATTTCAGATAATTTATAAAAGAAGTTTTTGAACATCCTTCTGATTGTGCTTTTAATTTATTGATATCGCTCCCACAATCTACAAGAAAACCAACAAGATGATACAACTCCCTGTTGTTGTACCATTGTTCAAAACATAGAAAATATTTTTTAACTTTAAGCCAGAGTGCGTCAATATCGGGCCGTTCTTTGCCCTTTTTACTCTCGCCAAAATCCTTCTGAAACTCATTAAAAGTGAAGTATGTTTCATGGTCCCGTAACTTATTTTTCATCAAGTCGAAGATATACTCAATTCGATTGACGTATTTAATCGGGTTGCCGGGATTGTAAATGAAATACCAAAAGTCCTTTTTTTGCAGTTCCTTTTCGATGGCATCCCATTCCGTGGCAATCTGCAATTGTTTTAAACTGATTTTATCCTCCTGGAAATTTCCTTTTTGCAGGAACATGGCTTTGATCAATTCCGCATTGGTCAGTGGAATTTTACCAATATTTAACCTGGTGAAAATATCGATGGAGGCTGAATCATCCGTTTTGTTCGATAATTCAACTACTTTGTACCAGATAATTTTAACCTGGTTGATCAATATGGAATAGAAATCGCCCCTGATCGCCTCATTCTCCTTTTCAAAATCCGTAAACCATTTGTCGATCTCCTGATAGGCTGCGTGAATATGGAAATAGTCGATATTTTTATCAGCCCATACAGGATCCTCCATGTGCTGAAGAAAATAGTCGCTGTCATTCCTGGTTTGATAGGAGAGGGAGAATGTCCTTTTGGGCTTTTTAAACTCCGTTTGGTTAAAATAGTAGAGGATGATTAGGATCGTGGTTAAACGCTGCTGGCCGTCAATAACCTCCCATTGTTTTTTACCATCGATGGTTTTTTCTTTTACCACGATGGGTTGCAGACAATAAAAGGGGACATCCTCCTTGTCATCATACTTTGGCATATTTATCTTGAAATCCCAAATGTCATCTATCAATTGTTTTACCATCAACTGTGACCATCGATAACCCCGCTGATAAGCAGGTATGAAGAACCGCTCGTCCAAGAGGTCGTTGATGGGTCTTAAAAATAATTTCGATTCTTGTTCGCTCATAATGCTCTTTCGTTATCGTTGAATCATTATTTAGTCGATTTGTCCTAATACATCGACAAATTTTTATTCATAATATCATGGTTTATATTCCGGGCTATCTTCGGCAGCAATAAAATAAGTCCGATCTTCTGGCAACACATATGGCTCGGATTCCCAATAATTTGGGATTTTATCGGTCACTTGCCGATAATCAATGCCAATTGTCCGGAAATGTTTCTTAGCACAATCAATTTTCCGTTTTTCATTGCTGAATTGTAATAAGTTGGGGTTCATTGAGCCTTTTGTTTCTCTTACCAGTTGAAGCTTATGAGTTCCATCCTCAGATAATCGAAGGATTCCCCAATCAGGATTGTAGTTCATAATAATTTTGGGAATACGGATTTTAAAGTTTGCCGGAAATTTAAAATAGCAGATCAAATTCCCATTTCTATCATCTTCCTGAAGCCTCCATTGAACAAAATTCCTTTCTACATCAGAATCGGTTTGAATTTGATCATACAGACTATGTGATGATCCCGGGATTAATTCTCTTTGAGGAAACTCCTTTTCCTTTGGGAAAAACTTATCCGGATCGAATTCAACCAGAGCTTTTATTAATGAATATTCAATTTTCTCAGCAATATGGTTGGCCAACTGTTCTTTTATCTCTTTGATGAAAACAGTAGCAAATCCTTCCGGGTTGCTGAATATTTTTGTTTTTTTCTGGTCCTCTAAATTTTTAAATATTGAAATTATCGTTGACCTCGTTAATCCTGTTGCTTTGGAGGTTCTATCAATTAAATTGAAAACCGGATAAACTTCCTGGGCTTCTTGAACAGTTCTCTGGTGTTGAATAACATCAGGATTACCTGTGAACGTATGAGGTTGGTTTTTTAAAAGCTTAACACCATTACCGAAATATAAAACAGGATCCGTTTTATGTTCATCAACTTCGACTATTCTATATCCTGCCAGGTTAATGTCCTGAGTTTTTCTACCAAAATCATATCCTACCCTATACCATTGTTCAAACAAATCATTTCTGCCATTTATATCTGTTATATTGAGTCGAATTCGAGAGAGACCCACTTTAATTTCCATTAAGGACAGTATATAATTGCTAATTACAAACTCACCCCTTGTTATGACGATTTGAGGTTCAGGAAAATTTACATTATTGAGCTTAGCGGTGCATTGCTTAATAAGCTCTGCAGAATCAATGTTTATTGTGTAATCCGTTTGTTTCGCAAGATTGGTCCAAAAAGCACGGAAGTCGCCACTCTTGTATAGAGAGTCATTTCTCTTCGCTGGAATCCTTTTTGCATTTGAAGGCTTTTGAGGAGCCACATCACCCGATTCTGCATATTCATTTTGTAATGACCGAACATAGTTCTCATAAGATTCATTTGCGATTACAGTAAGGACATTAACCCCTTCATCTTTAACCTGTTCTCCTTCTATATTCCTCGCTAACCGAAGACCTCTTCCTATTTCTTGACGTTTACGGTTTTCAGATTGAGATGTATTAAGGGTACAAATACAAAATACATTCGGGTTATCCCAACCTTCACGTAATGCTGAGTGGGCAAAAATGAAGGAGGTCTTCTCAGAAAAACTCAGCAATCTTTCCTTATCCTGCATGATGAGATGAAATGCATCTTTCTCTGCTTCCAAAATTTTCTTCCTGTCTGTATCTTTTTTACCGGTCAGATCAAATGAGTCCAGAAAAATTGCTTCTCCCTTTTTTTGTGCAAAATAACCACGATGAACTTCATTCGCATAAATGTTTTTGAAATACTCATCCGATTGACTTAACCGACTAAAAGCCTTCTCAAATATGTTTTTAATTAATGGATCCTCTCCTTTATAATTCGCAACACGGTCAATAAAGAAGAGAGAGAGTACCTTAATACCCATCTCTCTAAGTGCTTTTTGTCGCTCAAAATGGAATTTGATCGTCTCTTCAATTTGAACCCGGAAGATTTCTTGTTTGGACAAAGTAATTCCACTATTACCATCTGTATTTAAGATAGATTGGTTAGAAAAGGTTATGGTATTTCTGCCGGCATGGATTTCTTCTACAATAAATCCATTAAAATCTTCATTTTGAGTTTTGGCAAACAGATCATCTCTGTCTTTCAATTGAATTGACTTTTGCACTTTACTGCCATTTTCAATCACATATGCCTGAACTGTTGCTATGGGTTTGCCTTTTTCATTTGAAATCTTTTCAATAAAAAGAGAGAGACTAGTATCATTCAAATTGTGCTGTTGTGTAACCCCTAATACTTTTATTTTCTTCACCAGATTGTGGCGGAAGGCATCAATCGGGGATAGTCGATACAACAAATTGTATTTATCAATAGGTGTAGCACTATAATTTATAGCGAAAAGAGGATTGAGTGTTCTTAATGCTTCCCTAGATAGATTACTTCTGTAGTTTTGACTTTCGTCTAGAATAAGTATTGGCCTTGTTGCTTGAAGATATTGAATGGGAAGCCATTCTCCTTGTAATTTTTCAGTTGGTTTGTAAATAATGTTGCTTGATTTATTGAAACTGTCAATGGTCATCACCATTATTTCTGTAAATGAAGATGTGGCAAAACTTCTGACCCTGCTGATTTGCTGACCATCATATTCTGTAAGATGAATATTCTCATTTCCGTACAGCGTTTTAAAATGTTCCTTTGTCTGATTAAAAGCTTTTATTGTACCCTCGTAGATTGCAATACTTGGCACCACTACTATGTACTTTCGAAAACCATATAGCTTTTTTAATTCATGAATTGTTCTGAAATAGGTATAGGTTTTTCCGGTACCGGTTTCCATTTCGATGGTAAACACGGGAAATCGAACCGACTGATCCGAAAATCCTGAAAGCATAAAACCATCTTCGTATATCAAAGATGTGTTCATGACCAAGTCAGGCTGTATGCCTGCGGCAATCCTCAATTCATTGTTGAAGTTGATTACCTCCTGATAGTTGCTATATAACCAATCTTCTTGAAAATCATAGAATTTTTCAATATTAGGGACCAAATCATATTCCAATTGAAAACCAACAATATCTTGTGAGAAGCCTTTAAACATGCCCACAACACTATCGACTGCCTCTTTTTGATGAGGTTGACTTGAATCAAATTTGAATTTTAATACTTTTGCCATGATTTACCTAGATTGTTTTGATTAAACCCTTATCGTCTAAACGGGCTTTGTCCTGATCGGTGACTGCATTATCAAGGCAAATAAAAATATCGGTATCCCTTAAAGAAAGTGCTTTAATAGTTTCGTCCTCCACTTTTTTATCCAAACAAATGAATAGTGCATGTTCACAAAAGTCGGAAGTAACCTTTTGCACGTTATTTTTCTTGAATTCATTAAAAGTTAACACTTTACTATCTAAGGGAAAGCCTTCAATTAAAAGTATTTCAGTCAATAAATTTTCAGGTTCCCAATTTTCTATTAATGAACTTTCAAATTGACTAAAAAGCGTTTCAAGCTGGGATATATTTACTTCAGTAAAGTTGTTCCATATTTTAAAATTTGAAGGCATTAATTTGAAATATCTAAATCCTAAAAGAAAGTCACTGCCTTCAAAAAAAAGCACCTGGTACTTTTTTGATGATAATTCCAGCCGTTTACTTGTCACCTCAGAAATAGTCTTGTATCCTAATTTATATGCTCTCTTACTTTCTGAAATTTTATAGTCTAACTGGACACAGATAAATCTAATATTTCTTCCTTCTGAATTTAATTCATATACAGCTTGGCCGGTTGTACCGGATCCTGCAAAAAAATCTAATACAATTTCCCCATCGCAATCTATGAGATTTAGGATTTTTTTAATAAGATAAGTTGGCTTTGGAAAATCGAAAACATCAGAATGACCAAAAAGTTCCTTTATCTCATTCCCAGCATTTTGATAATTCATCTCTGGTTCATTCCAAATAGACTTGGGTTTTGTAGATTTTTCATCATCATTACCTTTTGATAAATAATCAAGTTGAGATACGTCCCAAGCCCAAATACCCTCTCTTTTGACTTGTTTGCCAATTAAATCATTAATATTGTCAATTATCTTTTTCTTACTCCAACGCCATGATCCATCTTCTTTTGTAGTGGGTTTAATCGGCAATACTTCTTCAGTGAACATTTCATCCTGTTTAAGTGAAATTTTCCCATTATCAGGATTAATAAAAATTGGGAAATATAGAGAAGGTCGTTGTTCTCTTCGCCATGCTCCACCTCTCTGTCGTAAACCTAACAGTCTGTATTTCCTTCCATCATCTGAATTGTACTTATACTCAGCAACCATTCTTTCGTTAAGCCGTTGTGCAAGGGCCGCATTATTAGATATATTTTTACTATAAACAACAACATATTCATGAACAATTCCTATATCTCGTGAAGATTGAGATCCACGAGGATTACTTTGAACAATAAAATTGCCAATAAAATTTTCCTCACCAAATAACTCATTCATCACCAATCTTAGGTTATTGAGCTCATTATCATCGATACTAATAAAGATAACCCCATCATCCTTTAAAAGCTGATGCGCTATTTTAAGACGAGGGTAAATCATTGTTAGCCATTTTGAATGAAATCGTCCATCAGCTTTTGTATTGGTCGTCAGTTTCCTCCCTGACTCATCAGTTGAGCCAATTCTTTTTAAGAACTCTTCAACAGTTTCAGTAAAATCATCATCATAAATTAAGTCATTCCCTGTATTGTAAGGTGGGTCTATATATATCGCTTTGATCGAGTTAGCATATGATTTTTTAATTGTTTTTAACACTGCTAGATTCTCTCCTTCAATAAACACGTTTGAAGTTGATTCTGCTAAATAATCCGTTTCTTTGACCTCTGCCAGAGTACCAAATGAAGGAGTACTCGTAATCTTTTTTGCTTCTAACTTCCCAGGCCAAGACAAACCAAAGTGTTCATTTTCGAACCCATCATCTTCTATATGTCCTGACAATGCTTCATATAAAATATCAAAGTCAATAATATTGTCTCTGAATACTTCCGGGACAATTTGTCGTAGTTGAAATAGCTGTTCTTCATTAAACTTGAAGTTCGGTTGTAATTTTTGAATTGCCATAATGCTATCGCGGTATTTCTGGTTGAGTATTGATTTTTTCTAAATTTATGTTGGCCGTAATGAATTCTTCTTGATCGGTGTCCGATCCATAATCTTCAAAATACTTCTTAAAATTGGATTGGGTCCTAGTCCCTGTTTGGATGGCATATTCCCTGTATGATTCGCAGGAGAAACGTGCATCACAATTACGGCAAACACGCGTAGCAAAGATTGTGTTAGTCCCTGGTATTTTGTCCTTTAATATCTTTAATCCTGGGGATTCAAAGCAATTGGACTCGATCTCATCTACAACATTGGCAAAATCTTGTATAGTTGCCTTAACCTTTGTTTGATCAAAGGGGATATCTATGAGCGGGTTCCATTTTAATAATTCTTGTTCGATTCTTTTCGAATCACGTGAAAAAATGGCATCCTTCATTCCTGCATTAAATGCTGTAGAAATAATTGCAGTGTGGTCAAGCTTATTTCCTCTCAGCTTTTCAAATATATATGCATATACATTCAATTGCTTTTCATAGTAACTTTTGTTCCCTGCAATAAAATCAGGATCATGGGTTTTAATATCATACATCCACACTTCATCATCTTCTCGCACAATATCCACCACCCCTTCAATGGAAAACTTTCTGCCTTGTTTTGTTTCCTGATCCGGTAAGGTAAGCCTGACTTCAGTTTCTGTAACCCTTTCAGCCACTGAACGCATTTTTTTATAATAGTACTGCACTTGCTCCAAAGCGGCTTTGCGAACATCTTCAGTCAGTGCATGACCTCCTTCCAATTTGAGCATTTCATAATTCTGCTCAAATATTTCTTTAATTTTCATTTCTATTTCTTGTGGTGTCATTTAGCTGACCCTTTCTTTCGTTCACTAATTAATAGATGGTGTAAATCTTCAATGGATTGATGAACCAGGCTACCAAACATCATAGTTTGAGAACGCGAAGCCACAAATCCATACTTCCTCATAATCATATACTGACGTGGACATCTTTCATAATTCAGATAGTCTGCTGTGTAGGAATAGGACTTGCCTAAATCTTCTATCTCCATATCAGTCACAGGTAATATTTTCAAGTCAAATTCATCAATTGTAGAAAAATCGCTTTTATCAAACAACTCTTTAAACTCTGCAGTTGCTGCTTTTCCATGGGTATATCGAGGTAAAACAACTAAGTTCTTTGCCCTGCTTAAAGCGACATAAAACATACGCATATTATCAAACTTGGAAATCTTGTCAAGCGGCTCTCCTTCTTTTTCCAAGAGGTCTCGTATGATTGTTTCTTTTTTATCAGCGCCGAACTCATTTTTAAATACGCTTCCTAAAACAACAACAGGGAATTCAAGCCCTTTTGACTGGTGGATGGTAAGGAATGAAATTCTTCCTTTGGGGAATGGATCTTCAGCGTCTTCATATTCTGATTCACCCAATCGATATAACGCATAAGTGAATGACGAAAACAGAGTATGGGCAAACTTTTCTTCCGCCATGAAGGATGCAGTGATAATTGGCGAATGTTCTTCCATAAAGCGTGAAAGATATTGAGTTATTAGCCC
>Ga0268276_1002876_pt1 | contig 14077 bp, 12 predicted proteins | sample saktaG_4_FD_190145 | JGI IMG/M metagenome (GOLD analysis project Ga0268276, IMG submission 190145) | Saline water microbial communities from Sakinaw Lake, British Columbia, Canada - sak_2010_1_5_45m | ecosystem: Environmental > Aquatic > Non-marine Saline and Alkaline > Saline ...
ACTTCACTTTTGAAAAAGAAATTTAATGATATGGGCGTTCTTATATTTGAAAAGTATATTCCTATCGCTACCGTGTCTTCTATCCACTACTCCAAGAATATACCATTGACCGACTATACGACCCCCTTTACCTATATAAAAGAAATTTACAAAGCTAATATAAATCAGAGACTTGACCTTAATCAAACTGATTTCAGGAATGAAGGCCATAGCCTCAAATTTAGGGCTAACCAATTTGAAGTAGCTTTTTATGACAAGCTAAAGGATTTGAATAAAGCCAAGATAAGTGGAAAGAGAGCTGAAGAAAAAGATAATGGTATTCAGCTAAAACTATTTGAACAAAAACCGATTAAAAAACCGTTTGAGGTCTTAAGAATGGAAGTAAGACTTAATAGAAAACGAAAAATTGAACAAGTTTTAGATAAAATCGGCTTAGACATAGAGGCTAACTTTCAAAATTTATTCAAAAAAGAAATATCTCAGAAAGTTCTTCTTTATTATTTGAATGAGATAGAAGCAGGTTATCCTTCATTACTCTCTTATGACTATAAAGACCCGAAGCGTTTTATCAGTAATTTTATTGTCAATAATCCAAAAGCCGGTTTAAGAAAAACATTACAGATGTTTGGTTTGAGAGTTTTATTTGACAGGTATGGAATACGGGAGTTTAGGGAAATCGTAAAAATGTTTGGTAACAACAATTGGTATCGCCTTAACGCCGAAATGAAAGGGCTAAATTATCCAAAGAAAACAAGTGTCTTTGCTCCATTATTTAAGGTTTTAACCGAATTTAAGACATTAAAACTACTTGACTTTCAGCCTGAAATGTTAAATAATGATAAGGTATATTAAACCTATGGAAAATGACATTTATTATTCAATAATGGAAATATCAAAGCTACTTAAGGTTGCTTATTTGACGGTCTACAGATGGATACAGGCCGGTAAACTACCTGCCTTTCAAGTTGAAAAACAATACCGAATAAATAAAACCGACTTTGAAAAGTTTATGAAAAGTTATAAAGTTAAAAAATAAGTATGAAAAAACAAAATGACATACAGCAGATAACAAAGGCAAAAGGACGACCTATGCTTACTTGGGTTGGGAAACACCCACTTGAAAGAGTTGAATGGTATCCGGCACAGGAAAAAGAAGTATACGGCGTTAAAAAGTCTGCCGATTTTAACAAGCTATTTTGGGGCGATAATCTCCAAGTCTTATCTCATCTACTCAAAGACTACAGAGGTAAGGTTGACCTTATTTATATAGACCCTCCTTTTGACAGTAAGGCCGATTATGTAAGGAAAGTAAAAATACGAGGGGAACAAGTGGAAGGTATTCAGGAAGGTATTTTAGAAGAAAAACAATATACCGATATTTGGGAGAATGACGAATATTTACAGTTTATGTATGAAAGATTACTTTTGATGAAAGAATTATTATCGGATAAAGGAACTATCTATTTGCACTGTGATTGGCACAGAGGAGCATATTTAAGGCTGATTATGGATGAAGTATTCGGTCAAGATAATTTTATAAATGAGATTATTTGGCACTATACGAGTAGTAAATCTCCAAGCGATAGTTATGGAAAAAAACACGACAATATTTTTCATTATTCAAAAAATCCAAAATATTATTTCAAACATATACTTAAAAAAACAAGTGAGTTTTCAAAATCAAAATATAATTTAACTGATGAAAAAGGTTTATATAAAATGGTTAGAGGTTATAAAAAATACTACAAAGAAGAAATTCCTATTGATGATGTCTGGGATATACCTCTTGAGAATGTTCAATCAAAAGAAATACAAAACTACCCCACACAAAAACCTATAAAATTACTTGAGCAAATAATTGAAACTGCTTCACAAAAAGGAGATATAGTGGCAGATTTTTTTGTTGGTTCTGGAACAACCTGTGTTATGGCTCAAAGAATGGGAAGGCGTTGGATTGGGTGTGATATAAATATTGGAGCTATCCAAACTTCTACAAAGCGATTGGCTAAGATTATTGAAGAGCAAGAAAAACAACCTCAAAAACTTATAAAGGACGATTTCAAAGGTTTGATGGCCTTCAAGATTTTTAATGTTAACGACTATGACATCTTCAAGAATGAGATAGAAGCAAAAGAAATTGTAATGGAAATGTATGGCGTAGAGCCGGTTAAACGAAGCCAGTTTGACGGTATCCTTGACAATAAGTTCGTAAAGATAATGTCCCTAAATAAGGTCTTAAATAAATTAGATATTAAGACGGCTCTAAAAAATGTAGAGGACGCTATTGATAACTTTACTCCCAAGACTACTTCAAAAGGGAGCGAGGAAATCTATGAAGAAGGCGTTATAATAATTTGTTCAGGAGCCGAGCTTGACGCCGAAGATTTCTTGAATAAAGAAAATAAAACGGGAGTGAAAATAATAATAAGAGATATCCTTAACGATAAAAAATCCTTAATCTTCAAGAAAAAACCGGAAGCAATGATACAAGTAAAAGCAAAAGATAGAAAACTAACCCTTATCATCAAAGAATTTTACTCGCCAATCTTAATGAGAAAGTTGGAACTTGAAAATGAAAAAGTAATTGATAAAAAAGACGAGGCGAAGGTAGAAGATTTCAAACAAATAATTGATAGTGTAGCCATTGATGTTGACTATGACGGAAAGCTATTTAACGCCGAGATTATTGACCTTCCCGATAAAAAAGAGCTTATAAAAGCAGAATATTTCTATACATATAAAAAGGCCGGTAAAAACACGGTAGCGATAAAAATTGTTGATGTATTAGGCGAAGAATACTTTGAAACATTTGAAGTGTAAATATGGAAAACCCTTTTTTAATTGCTATACAAAATAAGGTAGTTGATTGGCGAAATAAAGGTTATAAGGGTATCAAAAAAGAGACTCTTAACATTATTAACCATATTAAAAAAGTAGGTTTTCTTCACAAACCTCAAGTTGAAGCTCTTGGAACATACATCTTTCTTAAGGAAATTCTTGACAATAAACCTTCATTTGAAATCGTAAAAAAGATTTTTGATAACGAAAAAGATTTAATAAGCTCACTCGGACTTTCAAAAGAACAGGCTTACGAGCTTGTATTTGACAAAGACAAGGAAGAAAAAATCAATAAGAGAATACAGGAACAATATAACGGGATTGACTACGCCAACCAAGTTTATGCTCTGACAATGGGTGCGGGTAAAACGATACTTATGGGAACAATGATGCTATACGACTTTGTCTTATCTTCTTACCACAAAGACGATAATAGGTTTGCTAAAAATGTCCTTGTCTTTGCTCCCGATACAACGATTATTGAAAGCTTAAAGGAAATTAAGAGCTTTGACTATACAAAAGTATTACCCCGTGAATATCAATCAATCGTCCTAAATATTAAATATCATTACCTTGAAAGCACCGAAACATCTCTCGCCCCTATCGGGAACTATAATGTAGTTATCTCAAATTCCCAAAAAATAATTCTCAAAACAAAGCACAAAGAAGATAAGCAAACCGCTCTTTTTAGAAATGAAACTTTACTCAAAAATAGAGCTGTAGAAAATAAACGACTACAGGCAATAAGAGAATTAAACGACTTAATGGTCTTTGTAGATGAAGCCCATCACTCTTTTGGGACTACCCTTGAAGGAAGCCTGAAAAAAACAAAGGAAACGATTAACTATATTCACAAAGAAGGAAAAACACCGCTTGTTGGCGTTGCCAATTTCACTGGAACGCCATACATAAATAATAAGATGATTACCGATGTCGTCTATCATTTTGGCCTTAAGGAAGGGATTGAAAAAGGCATACTTAAACAAGTTCGTTTCTTAGGATATTCCAATGTAAAAACGGAAGGTTTTATTGAAGATGTTATATCTAAATTTTGGAGCGAGTATAAAGATAACCGGCTTGAAGGAAAACTGCCTAAAATCGCCTTTTACTCGTCAAATATAGAGGATTTACAAACCCAACTACGACCTAAGCTTGAAGGGATATTAAGTAAATTAAAAATACCACAAAATAAAATCCTTGAATACCATACGGAAGCGGAAAAAAGTAAAGAAGAGTTCTTAAAATTGGATACGGAAAACAGCGAAAAACAGTTTATCTTACTCGTAGGTAAAGGCACGGAAGGTTGGAACTGTCGGTCACTGGTTGCCTGTGCCTTATATAGAAAACCTCAAAGTTCAATCTTCGTCTTACAGTCCTCAACTCGTTGCTTAAGAAGTATCGGGGATAATTCTACAACTGCCACAATCTTTTTGTCCGACGAAAATTATAAAGTGTTAGACAGGGAATTAAAAAATAATTTTGCGACCACGATTGAAGAACTGAAAAATCAAGAACAAAATACAATTGAACATACGCTAACGGTTGAAAAAATTAAGAAAATAAAAGTAAAGAAAAAACTTAAAGAAATTATTTCTGCGACTAATAAAGACATAAATAAACTTAAGATTGATTGGAAAAGTTTTAATTCAGAAAATTACCTTCCTTATATTGCCGAAAGCGGTATTTTACTTAACGAAGAACAAAAGGCCGAGTATAAACAAAAACTATCAAGAAAAGAATTGACTATTAAAGGCAATCTTACTTTTTACGATATTGTTGAAATTGTAAACCGTTACACCCTGCTTCCTTGTTTGATTATTGAAAGTATTTTACTTCAAGGCCAATCACGGGAAGAAATGATAAATAAGATAAACGCTAATTTAAGCAATCTTACCTTTGCTATTGAACAGATACTAAAAAATGCTTATAAATATGAAGAAAAGGTAGAAATAATAGAAGAAGAACTTGAATTAACGAAACAATATCCTTTCAAAATAAATGTCCAAAAAAATAAAAACGACTTGGTTGTTTATAAAAAAGATGTTTCAAGCGGAAGACTTGGATTTCATATAAATCCTTATAATTTTGACAGTAAAGACGAAAAGGGACTGTTTGCTTATTTAAGAGAAGTTCTTGACGAAGAAGAGGCAATTGTTGACATTTATTTTACAGGTGGCGTTACCGATAGTGTCCATAATGATTTTTACTTTAATTATTTTAGCCCCGCTGAAAAAAAACTTGCCCGATATTTTCCCGACTTTATAGTTGAAACAACTAAAAACAGATTTTTAATAGTTGAGGTTAAGACGAACCAAGAAAAGTTGAACTACGAACAAAATAGAAAAACTTATAAGGGAAAAAGAGATGAAATTTTTAATGAGGTATTTGCTAAAGAAGTCGGGTTTAGGGAATTTAAGGAAATAAATAAAAACTTTGAATACCATATTATCTTTGACGCCGGATTACAACAACAGCAAAAAGAGTTATATAAAGAAATTCAAAAATATGATTAAGGCTGTAATTTTAGCTCGTGTATCAACAAAAAGACAGGAAATGGAAGGGCTATCATTGAAGGAAATTCAACTTCCCTTTCTTCAAAAATATGCCATTGAAAAAGAGTTTGATGTCGTTAGAGAATTTGTTTATAGCGAAACGGCTGATTATAAAATTAGAAAAAAGTTTAATGAAGTCATTGAGTTTGTAAAAACTAACACCGATGTTAAAGTAATTCTCTGTTTCAGAGTTGACAGAGCAACAAGAAATTACCGTGACGCAGTTTTGATTGATGATTTAAGGTTGGAATATGACAAAGAAATACACTTTGTTTATGACCATTTAGTAATCAATAAAAAATCCGTTGGACGAGATATACAAGACTGGGACTTAAAGGTATTTCTTGCCAAACAAACCATCAACAGGCTCAAAGAAGACGCCATTACTTCTGCCTCTTATATGCTTCATAATGGACTATGGCCTGTTAACGCTCCTTTTGGATATAGAAATATAACTAAAGAAGACAAGAAGAAATGGATAATAATTGAACCGATTGAAGCAGAAATTGTTAAAAAAATATACGAATGGTATTCAACTGGTGCTTTTTCAATGTTGGAAATTAAATATAAATTGAAAGAAGTTTTTATCCGTGATTTTTCAAAAGGTATGGTTGATAAAATTCTCAAAAATTCTTTTTATCACGGTATTATGGTTTATAGCGGTCAAAAATATCCTCATAAATACGAATGTATTATTTCAATGGAGCTTTACGATAAAGTTCAGCAAATAAAGGCCGGTTATAATAAAAAACATTTCAAATTTGCGGGGTTGCCTTATCAATACAGGGGACTTATCCGGTGTAATGATTGCGGTTGTATGATTACACCCGAAAAACATAAAGGACATATTTACTATCACTGTACCCAGTATAAAGGCAAACATAACGCCAAATGGCTAAGAGAAGAAGAGATAACCAATCAATTTTCTAATCTTTTTAAGAAAATCCAAATTCCAACGGAAGTCTTAGGCGATATAACCAATACGCTCCGGCAATCTCATAAAGATAAATCATACTTTGTGAATAATCTACTTGAGGAACATCAAAAGGGCTATAAAAAATATGAGGAAAGAATTGAAAAAATGTATGAGGACAAATTAGATGGTAGTATTACTGAAGACTACTATAACAATAAGCGTGAAGAATACCGAGCCAAACAGCACGAATTACAGGGTAAAATGGCTAAACTAACCACAGCAGATGAAGACTACTACATTACGGCCGATTACCTACTACAACTGTCTAATCGTGCTTACGAGCTATTTCAAAGTTCTGAAGTTCAAGAAAAACGGCAACTTTTGAAGTTGATACTTCAGAACCTAAGACTAAATGGTAGTTCAGTTGATTATGACCTAATAAAACCCTTTGACAAAATCTTTTTTTACGCTTCCCGTCAACAGTGGCTCCCCCGACTGGACTCGAACCAGTAACCTTGATCTTAACAGGATCCTGCTCTACCATTGAGCTACAGGGGATAAAAGCAAATTAAAAATTAAAAGTGCAAAGTTAAAAGTTTGGTTAATATTATACTACTAGTCTACGTTTTTTTGAAGACCGTCACTTTTTTTATTTCTGAATTGGGAATAAAGATGCGATTCTCGTTTTTATCTTTTAATATGGTTGTTCTTAAGGTTATTTTATAAACCCTTCCTTCGTTTTCTCCAATTTTGACCGTTTGACCAACGTTGTATTGATTCTCCAATATAATAAAAAAACCAGATATCAAATCTTTTACTAGAGTTTGTGCGCCAAAGGAAACGGTCAAACCTAAGATACCGGCGCCGGTGATAATGGGACTTATATTGACACCGAAATCGTTGAGGATTATTAAAAATAAAATTACATAAACAGTGATTGTGACAATATTTTTTGAAAGACTTTTTAAAGTGTCCAGTCTTTGTTTATAAGAGACGAGAGGGGACTGATTTTTTAAATTGTTAAAAAAGAAATTAATCGAGCGGTTAACAAAATAAGAAGAAATAAGACTCAATAAAAGGAAAAATAATAGTCTAAAAAGTTTTTCAACAATAATTTTCGATGACAAAATTGATTCCATATAAATTAATATTGTTTTCCTACTCGTTCGACATATTCCCCGGTTTCGGGATTAATGGCGATAGTATCGTCAACTTTTATGAAAAGAGGAACGGCGACGCTGGCGCCTGTTTCAACCGTGACTATTTTTTTTGCTCCAGTGACCGTATCACCTTTGGCTGATTCTTCTGCTTTGATTACTTTAAGCTTCACGTTTTGTGGCGGTCTTAAACTTAGTGGTTTGCCTTCATGCATTAAAACATAGAGTTTGTCACCATCTTTTAAGTAATTAACAACCTTGCCGGCAGGCGCTAATGGAAGTTGGTGTTGTTCGTAAGTTCGTTGATTCATAAAATAAAGAAAATTAGCATCTTTATACAAATATTGAAGTTCGACTACATCAATATCTAAAGTTTCAACACCTTCGTTGGATTTAAAATTGTAAGCCAGAGTTTTGCCCGAGGATATATTTTTTAAAGACGCCCTCATTAAAGCCGAGCCTTTTCCAGGAGAATAAAACTCTGCCTTGTGTACTTGCCAAGATTCACCAGCGTGAGAAATAAACTGTCCTTTTTTTAAATTCCCGGCATTGGTTTTCATTTTCAGAGTATAGCAAAAAAATTTAAATATTGATAAGTCTTAAATTTTTAATATCTTGACAGTCGGCAAAAATCATGGCCAGTCGGTCAAAGCCAATGGCGATTCCGGCGCATTCAGGTAAGCCTTTTTTTAAAACTTCAATAAACTGCCAATCAATTTTATGATTTATTCTCTTTGTTTTCTTTCTTTCTTTTTCTTCCTTTAAAAATCGCCGCTTTTGTTCTTTCCAGTCAGTAAGCTCAGTATAGCCATCTCCGAGTTCGATTCCGGCAATATAAAACTCAAATCGTTGGGCTGTTAACCCATCGGGGTTCAACTTGGCTAATGCCGCCATCTCTTTTGGATAATCGTAAATAATCGTTGGCGCGCCGCTCACACCAAGATTGGGTTCAATTTCTTGAGCATATATCTGGCTAAATAAATCCACATAAGAAGAATTTTCTATTTGATAACCTTTTATTTTGGCTTTTTGGATAAATTTTTTATGATTAAATAATTCCTTACGCTCAATGCCGGCAAATTTAGAGAATGCTTCTGTCACTGTCATCTTTTCCCACTTCTCCAAAGATATTTTTTTTCCTTGATAAATAATTTCATAATTTTTTGTAGAGACGTCCCGTCGGGACGTCTCTACAGCGACGAACTGCAACATTTCTAACAATTCGCAAACGATGTCCATATACTTTGCATTTGTCTTGTAATATTCAAGCATCGTGAATTCTGGTAAATGAAGATTTGAACTTGGCTCACTATTTCGAAATGACTTCCCCAAGTAGTAGCAATTTCCTGCTCCGTAAGCCAATAATCGTTTTAGAAATAGCTCGGGCGATGGGGTTAGATATATTTTTTGTCTCTTGTTAAAATATCTAAACTCTGTTTCAAAGATTTCCAAATACGACTCGGGAATTAAAGCAGGTGATAAAACCGGCAGGTCTATTTTTAGATATCCTTTTTTCTGCAAAAACTCATGAGCTGCTTTCTCAACTTGAAGATAAATTTTGTAGTTTTTAAGATTTTTAACGCTTATCTGGATCTTCATTGGTTATAATTCTTTCTCTAATTCCTCCAGTAACTTTTTTCCTTTAGAAGAAATCCTTTCGGGAATTTTAATTTTAAAAATGACGTACTGATCGCCGCGGCGGGAAGAGTGGGGATAGGGGATACCTTGACTACGTAGGCGAAGTACAGTGTTGGGTTGGGTGCCTGGTCGAACCTTTAGTTTAATATCCTCATCAATGGTTGGAGCGGAGATTATTCCCCCCAAAATAGCCGTTGTTAATGAAATAGCAACTTCAACATAAACATCTTGGCCTTCTCTTTTAAAACGGGAGTCAGGCGAAACAGACAAAGATAAGTCAAAATCAGAAAACCTGATTCTCATGCCATCATCAACGCCGGCGGGTATCTTGATGGTTTTTCTCTTTCCGTCGATCTCTACTTCTTTGGTTGCTCCACGAGCCGCTTCATCAAAACTGACTTGGATTTGGTAAATAGGCCGCCTCGATCTTTTTCTTCCTACAGAACTTTGAAAACCAAAAAACTGTTCAAAAATTTCAAACGGGTTAGAAAAACCGCCAAAATCAAATCCTTCAAAGGGAGAGTCGCCCTCTGAAGAAGTATAAGTATAAGTGAATGGTCCACCTTGATAAGCATTGGTTTGGGGATCAGCTCCAGCCCGCCCAAAACCGCCGCGAGTAAAAGCTTCAGGTCCGTATTGATCATAAACTTCTCTTTTTTTTGGATCGGCTAAAACCTCAAAGGCTTGATTTACCTCTTTAAATTTATCCGAAGCTTCGGGCGATTTGTTTTTATCCGGGTGCCATTTTAAAGCCTGTTTTCTGTAGGCGGCTTTTATCTCGTTTAAATTAGCACTCTTTGAAACGCCAAGAAGATCATAGTAATCAGCCATAAAAAATTCCCAATTTCTAATTATTCTAATTGACCTAAAGAATATCCAATGTCCAATGCCTCATTTGATTATCAGAATTTGGTCATTTATTAGAAATTAGAATAATTAGATCAATTTAATTTACAACTTCTCCTTCTTCTACTTTCTTATCGCTTTTATCGCTGGAAGGTTTTTTCTTTTCTCCATCTTTTGGTGTTTCGGCTTTCCCTTGTTGTTTTTGATACATATATTGACCAATTTTTTGCAGCGCTTCAGAAAGTTCTTTGGTTTTATTTTCCAATTCTTCTTTGTTTCCCTTTTCTAAAATATCTTTTAATTCTTTAATCTTTTTCTCCACTTCTTCTTTAACTTCCTTTGGCGCTTTATCACCAACATCTTTTAATGATTTTTCAGACGTGTAAATCATTCCGTCGGCTTTATTTCGGGTCTCAATCTTTTCTCGTTCAGCCTTGTCTTCTTCTGTGTGTTTTTCCGCTTCTTCTTTCATTTTCTCAATTTCTTCCTTGGTTAATCCGGTGGATCCCATAATTTTAATACTTTGGGCTTTGCCCGTGGCTTTATCTTTAGCGGTTACGGTTAAAATCCCATTGGCATCAATATCAAAAGCAACTTCAATTTGAGGTATGCCTCTTGGGGCCGGCGGAATTCCGTCCAAAACAAACCGTCCTAAAGATTTGTTATCTTTGGCCAATGGCCGCTCTCCCTGAAGGACATTAATCTCTACCTGAGTTTGACTATCAGCCGCCGTTGAGAAAATTTCAGATTTGGAGGTGGGGACGGTCGTGTTTCTAGTAATAAGAGGCGTAGTTACTCCTCCTAAGGTCTCTACTCCTAAAGTTAACGGTGTGACATCAAGAAGAACTACGTCGCGGACCTCGCCGCTGATAATGCCTGCCTGAATGGCCGCGCCCAAAGCAACCGCTTCGTCAGGATTAACAGATTTATTTGGCTCTTTGCCAAAAAATTCTTTTACCTTTTTAATCATTAAAGGCATTCTGGTCATCCCACCAACCAAAATTACTTCGTTAATATCTTCTACTTTAAGTTTAGCGTCTTTTAAGCAATTTTTAACCGGACCAAAAGATTTTTCAATAGAATCTTCTACCAAGGATTCTAACTTAGCTCGGGTTAATTTCACCACAAAATGCAATGGTTGTTCTTCCCTGACAGTGACGAAGGGTAAGTTAATTTCTGTTTCCAGTGAAGTAGAAAGCTCTATCTTGGCTTTTTCAGCTGCCTCGCGCAATCTTTGCAAGGCTTGATGGTCTTTGCGCAGATCGATGGCGTTTTCTTTTTTAAATTCTTCGGCCAAATAATCCATAATTATATTGTCAAAATCATCACCGCCAAGATGGGTGTCGCCATTAGTGGCTTTGACTTGGAAAACTCCTTCACCCAATTCTAAGATGGTGATATCAAAAGTCCCTCCGCCAAAGTCGTAAACAGCAATAGTATGAATCTGTTTTTTATCAAGACCGTAAGCTAAAGCTGAAGCGGTTGGCTCATTGATGATTCTGACAACCTCAAGCCCGGCAATTTCACCGGCTTGTTTTGTCGCTTGTCTTTGCGCATCATCAAAATAGGCCGGTACGGTAATAACCGCTTTATCAACTTTTCCACCAAGATAAGCTTCAGCATCTGCTTTAATTTTTTGTAAGATCATGGCTGAGATTTCTGGAGGAGTATAGGTTTTTCCTTCAACTGCTACCGCGGCCATTCCTTCCCTTCCTTCTTTAATGGTATAAGGCAGCCATTTTTTGTCTTGTTGTACCGATGGGTCAGAATATCTTCGACCCATCAATCGTTTAATAGAAAAAATAACATTTTTCGGATGGATAATCGTTTGCCTTTTAGCCACGTCTCCGACCACTCGTTTTATTGGATCAACCACGGAAGGAATAACATTTCTTCCTTCTTTGGAATGAATAATTTTGGGCTTTCCGCCCTCCATAACCGCCACGCAAGAATTAGTTGTCCCAAGATCAATGCCGATTGTTTTTGCCATATTTTTTTAAATTATAAACTTATAATTTCTTTTCTACGTTTACTCTAGCCGCTCTTATCACTTCTCCGTTTAACCGGTATCCTTTCCTTAATACTTTAACAATTACGTCGTTTCTATCTCCTGGAATAACAGCAATACACTCAGAGACATGCGGATCAAATAATTCCCCCAAAACCTCTATTTCTTTGACTCCACAATCCTTAAGAATTTTTACAAATTTCTCTTTTATTAATTTTAAACCAGAATCGGAAACAAATAGTTCTCCTTTCTCAAGATCATCAAGAACATCTAAAAACTTTAGAATAAGATTCTTATCAGCTTTTTTCTTTTGATCAACTAATTGTTCTGTTACTCTTCTTTCTAAATTTTGATAGTCTGCTAAAGCTCTTAAATATTTATTTTGCCATAATTCTACTTCTTTTTTCAATTCATCAATGACTCTCTGACTTGATTTAATTGGCCTATCTTTTTTTACTTGTTTGTCTTCATTCATAATATTTTATAATTTTTTTTCTTTAAGAATTTCTTCAATTAAATGAGCAAAATATTTTACGTTAGGAATAACTGTTTCATAATTCATTCGTTTTGAACCCATTACACCGATGGCTCCTGTTACTTTTTCACCGGCAAAATCACTGAAAATTGAAGCGCATGTTTCCAGTCTTGGTCCTTCAAAATCTTCATCTCCCAAAATAAAAAGAATCTTTTCCTCAATTTTTTTAAACTGCTCCAAAACAGACTGACAAAATAGTCCCTCATCAAAAAGACTGAAAAAATCTTTAGATAAACTTATATCCAAGAACTCTTTTTGAGATAATATATTGGTAATGCCAAAATAGTAAATATCACCAAAATTGGTCGCAGTCAAAGCGAGCAAACTTGTTTTTTTAGCTAAAATTCTCGTTGCCTGTTGTAAGAGTCGATGCAACTCATTTCTAAAATCCCAAACATCATTTTTATAAGAAACCTCCTCAGCCGTAGATAATTCTTTTTCCTTGATTATATTTTTAATATAAAATCGAAAAGCCTGCGGAGTAGGAATTCTTCCAGAGGAAAAATGCTCTTTTTTTAGATGTCCTTTTTTGGCTAATTCAATCATTTCGTTTCTCACCGTGGCCGGAGAAACGCCCAGGTTGTATTTTTTATCCAAAATTTCAGAACCAACCGGATCGCCGGAGTGGGTATACTCAATAATAATAGCTTTTAAGATTTCTATCTGTCTTGGACTGAGATTTTCCATAAGATTAGCAAAAGTTTAATATATCTGCTAATTTTTGTCAAGTCCCGACGTAACGTCGGGACGCAGACCCCGGAGACACGCCCTTGCGACGCGTCCCGCTCAGCGGGACGCGAATGGCGAGGATTCTACTGGGGTCAAGAAACGAATTATGGCGAAAAAATTCTCAGTTGCATAATAATAAGTGTTCGATTATAATGTTTCAATGAAATTATGACTCTTCGGTTAAATTCAGGGTCATGGTGAGTATATCGAACAATGAAAAAATTGAGTAAAAAAACGGAAAAGAAAGCTAAAAAAAGCGCAATCCTTGACAATCTGCTTGGCGAAGACAAACAAAAAATCATTAAACAGTTTGCTTTGAAAGATGGGGATACCGGCTCGCCTGAGGTTCAGGTGGCCATTCTTACTCAAAAAATAACCAATTTAGTTCAACATCTTGAACAAAATCCTAAAGATAATCACTCACGCAGAGGTCTTTTAAAAGTTGTAGCAAAGAGGAGAAGAATTCTTAACTATCTGCAAAATAAAGACGAAAAAAGGTATAATGCTTTAGTTAAAAAACTTAATCTCTAAGTGAAATTATTCAATTTATGAATGTTATCGAAGAATCTATCGCTGTTGGAGAAAAAAAATTAATCCTTCAGGTTGGTAAATTAGCTCAAGCCGCTGATGTTTCTGTTTTTGGTCGCATCGGCGACACTTGTGTTCTGGTGACTGTTGTCGTTGGTCCGGAGAATCCCAACCTTGATTATTTTCCTTTAGCAGTCCATTACGTAGAAAAGCTTTATGCGGGAGGACGAATCAAGGGTTCGCGTTGGGTAAAGAGAGAGGGACGGGCTTCAGACGAGGCTGTTCTGATTGGAAGATTGATTGATCGTTCAATTCGGCCTCTTTTCCCCA
>Ga0268276_1002877_pt1 | contig 14072 bp, 16 predicted proteins | sample saktaG_4_FD_190145 | JGI IMG/M metagenome (GOLD analysis project Ga0268276, IMG submission 190145) | Saline water microbial communities from Sakinaw Lake, British Columbia, Canada - sak_2010_1_5_45m | ecosystem: Environmental > Aquatic > Non-marine Saline and Alkaline > Saline ...
TCTATTATGTCTACTTTCCTGTCGAGGTTCTCCTCTTTCTGCACAAGGCGCTTTTCCAGGACGTTCAGCTCCTGCCGCCTCGCCTTAGATTCGTGCTCAAATTCGACTCTCATCTTAAGAAGCAAATCCTTCGCCTGGAGCTCCGCGCTGTGCTTTATCTTGTCCGCTTCTACGGCGGCGTTCTCCAGCGTCTTCTTGGACCTCTCTTCTGCGTTGCGTAATTTTTTAGTAGCGTAGCGCTTACGTATGAAGTATCCCAGCATGAAGAATACCACGGCGCCCAGTCCCGCCATCCCGATGTAGATTAAAACGCTCTCCTGCTGCATAATCCCTCCTAGTGATGGGTATGTTTCAGCTATAGGCTTTAAGCTGTAAGCTTTAAGAAAATATTTTGAGAATATCTTCACAAGCTTAAAGCTTATGGCTTATAACTTAAAGCTGTTTTTATGCTGTGATGGTCTTTGAAACGGGAACGTCGTGCGGGTCCTGCGGGAGATCTTCAAGGACTTGAAAATCGAATGCTAATCCGATAGTCTTCGTTCTCTTTGGCAAGCCAGATAAGAATCTGTCGTAGTATCCGTGTCCGCGGCCAAGCCGTATGTTCTTCCTGTCAAACGCCACGCCCGGAACCACTACCAAATCTATATCATCTAAAGGAACCTCTCTCACCCGGTCCTGCCTGGGTTGGTAGATCCCAAAATGCTGACTTTCCAGATCTTCAATCCTATTATGTATCTCGCCCGCTATCAATCTTTTATCTTCCTTTAAGATTACAGGAACCGCTACTCTCTTTCCCGCTTTCAGCGCCTCGTCTATCATAGTGAGGGTATCTACCTCATCCTTCAACGAGACGTAAAACATCACAACCCTTGCTTTTTTGAACTCCTCTTCGTTAAATAACCTGTCCTTTATTATAGCACTTTTCCCCGATTTTTCAAGGGAAGAATATGCCTTAAATTTATGCTTGATCTCTTTGCGTATTTTGTGTTTCATTCGTTATTGACCTTCCTTATTATATGCTTACCAAATTTTTTTCTTAATTTCAACATCCCGCGATACTTTCTTTCTAATCTGGTTTTTGGAAAAGAGCCCTTATATAAGAAATTCAAAATCCTGAATACTTGCGAACCCGTATATTGTAATTTGTATCCTTTGTTATTGTCCAATGGATATAATGGATAGAGATTAACTTTATTGATTCCACACTCTTTCACGAGAACATTTTGAATTTGTTGAAGAAACAGCCCATTTCCAGAGATAAAAAATTGAATATGCGTTATTTTCCTGCCGCCAATATAACCATCTCCATCAAACACTCCTCTGATGAAATGTGATATCAAATTATAGGGAATATTTACATTGCCTATGCTCAAGCTTTTATTTGGGGTTATCCCCAAACTCAACAATGAATCAAAGACTTTTTCTGAGTAAATACTGATATGAACGCTATTGTTGCTTTTCGTATACCATATTTTCGCATTTGTATTAATCGCCTTTGCAAACTTATTAAGATGCCCTGCATCCTGCCTATTCAAGCCTATGGATAGCATCTTGCCTCTATGGCTTAAGCAACCATCAGCGGCGATAAAACCTGCCCAATACGCGGAAATGGGGGATAATTTAACAAAGAAGTCTGTATTGCAATATATTCTTTTTTTAAATCTACCGAGATTGGGTAAAAATACACTGTTAGCTTTTAGCGCTTTAAAAATTGTTTTTTTATTACAATTAAAAATACCTGCCAACTTAGAAGATGAATAATTTTTAGTGCTCGCCAATTTTATCAATCGCGCAAGCTTTTGTGAATTTTTAAAAACTTTATTTTGAGGCAATCTTTGTTTTTTTCTTTCTTTCATAATAATCCGTTATGGCTGATTTTAAAGCTTCTTCCGCTAAGACCGAGCAATGAAGCTTGATTTTCGGCAAACCGCCCAATGCCTCCACGACCGCCTCGTTCGATACTTTAAGCGCCTCGTCTACCGTCTTACCCTTCACAAGGTCTGTTATAATGCTCGAAGTACTTATGGCAGCCCCACAACCAAAAGTTTTAAATTTGGCATCCGTAATTACATCTTTACCGTCGATATTCTCAACTTTTATATAAAGCCTCATTATGTCGCCACATACGGGATTTCCCACGTTCCCTATTCCGTCCGCATCCGGGATCTCGCCCACGTTATGCGGGTTTCTGAAGTGCTCCATCACTTTATCGCTGTATTGTCCTTCCATCTTTTTCTCCCTTTCAAATTTTCGAAGATTTGCTATTTCTTATCGTACAAAGGGGACATCGCGCGCAATCTCTTGATGATCGGCGGCAATACCCCTATCACGTAATCCATATCCTCTTTCGTATTATCCCTGCCCAATGAAAATCTGACCGACCCCTGAGTGTTGACCGGGTCGAGCCCCATAGCCGTCAGCACATGCGAGGGTTCCAGCGTGCCCGAGGTGCAGGCGGAACCTGTAGATACGGCAATTCCCTCCATATCCAGATTCAGTATTATCGATTCGCCTTCCAGGTATGTAAAACTTACGTTCAGCGTATTCGGTAGTCTATCCTCCGGGTGGCCGTTTAAGTGGATATCTTCTATATTTGATGTTATTCCCTTATACAGATAATCTCTCAGTTCCTTTATCCTGCTCTCGTCCGGGATATCTCTCTTTGCCAGGCTGGCTGCCTTGCCTAAGCCCACGATGCCGGCTACGTTTTCTGTCCCGGCGCGCTTCCTCATTTCGTGATGGCCGCCGAGTATCTGGGGAATGATCTTCGTTCCTTTTTTGATATAGATAGCGCCCACACCCTTCGGGCCATACATCTTATGGCCGGACATCGAAAGTAGGTCTATATTCATATCTTTGACTTTGAAATCTAATTTTCCGATGGCCTGCACGGCATCCGTATGGAAATAGACGCCTCTCTCTTTAGCTATCCTGCCTATTTCGATGACGGGCTCTATCGTCCCCACCTCGTTATTGGCGTACATTATCGTGATCAGCACGGTCTTGCCGGTTATGGCCTTCTTCAATTCTTCTATGTTTATGAGTCCGTATTTGTCGACCCCCAAATACGTGACCTTACACCCGTCCTTTTCAAGGGCCTTGCAACTGTTCAGTACGGCGTGATGTTCTATTGCGGTCGTTATGATGTGGTTCCCTTTAGCTTTTAATGCCTGGGCCACTCCTCTGATCGCGAAGTTGTCGCTCTCGGTGCCGCCCGAAGTAAATATAACCTCTTCGTGGCTTGCGGCGCCTAAAAGTTCCGTCACTTGGTTTCTCGCTTCGTCTACCGCTTTTCTGGCGGGCCTGCCGAAGGAGTGGATGCTCGACGCGTTTCCGTAGATATCTTTGTAGAACGGCAGCATCGCCTCAAGGACCTCTTCCCTCATCCTCGTCGTGGCGTTATTATCAAGGTATACTCTTCTCATTGGAGTCTCCTGGCTTCTTTACAAAGGTCTTCAAGCGTTATAGAGCTAAGGCAGTCGCTTATGCTTTTGGCCAATTTCGTCCAAACTATTTTAGAGACACAATTTTTATTTCTACCACAGGTCATCTTCCAGCTCTCTCTGCCTGAAGCACAATCTACCGGCGATATGTTGCCCTCGAGGATCAGTACTATATCCTTCACTGTTATCTTTCCGGGACTCTTTGAAAGGATATACCCGCCGGACGGGCCTCTCACACTCTTCACAAGATTCTCGCGCCTTAACTTATTAAGCAGCTGCTCGAGATATACGCTCGATATGCCCTCCCTCTTTGATATATCCGTGATCGATATCGCGCCTCTATCTTTCATCATCGCGATATTCACCATCGCCCTCAACCCATATGTCGATTTCGTCGATAACTTCATGAGAACATTCTCTCATACTTGACTATTCTTGTCAACTATAAAATAGAACTTATGGGGACGTTTCACCTTGCTCTATCTCATTTATATTCAATGAGTTACAACTGCACTCAGTCCACAACTCAAATTATTTTAAAAAAGCTTGCAACAATTTTAGCATTTTTTCCGTCTTATATTATAGGAGGTGTTCTATGCCAAGAGGGCTAAGAGTGGTTCCGGAATGTGGAGTTTTTCACATCGCCATAAGGGGTAATAACAGGAGGTGCGTATTCAGAAGGGATGGTGACTACATTCGATTTGAGTCATTGTTAGATCGGTATAAGAGGAGGCTGGGCTTTCATCTATATCATTACGTTCTGATGAAAAACCATGTTCATCTTATCCTGAAGACAAAAGAAAACGCTGATATCTCAAAAATCATGCAGGGCATCTCTCTCTCATATCATCATTACTACAGGCGGAAGAATAGATATGTTGGGCATTTGTGGCAAGGTAGATTTAAAAGTTTCGTTATAAAAGATAACCATTATCTGCTTGCGGCGGCGCTGTATGTTGAGAAAAATCCAGTAGAGGCTGGGCTGGTTAATGACCCTTCGGAATATAGATGGAGTAGCTATCGCTGCTATGCTTCCGGTGATTCCAATCCCATTGTAGATGCCAGCCCGATATATGAAGAGATGGGTAGAAACGCGAAAGAGCGCCAGCTGGCTTACAAGGAACTAATTTGTTCAAGGATAGCGGAATCAAAAAATGGCGTGGATCGACAGCCTTTGTAACTCTAATCTTTACAGACTGTTAGGACAAGGTGAAACGTCCCCAAGATTTATTAGAGTTTGAGGTGGTGGGGTTTGGAGGACTTGGAGTAGTCTCTGGCGGGACGCTTCTCTTTCAAGAGGTCCAGCTTGCCCTGCGCCTTCAGTTCGTTGTAAATAAGTATCCACGCGCAGTCCATATCCTTATCGATCTCGCACTTACCCTTATCCTGCCCGCCGCACGGCCCGTTGATCAGGCCCTTCGAGCAGCGGGTGACCGGACAGATCGCGCCGGTAATTTCCAGCACGCAATCGCCGCAGGCGGAGCATCTCTCTAAAAATGAGCCGCCCGCGTCTACCGCGCCCATGAATAGAGTGTCGCAGCCGACGTGTACCGGCTTTTTGACGCGCATATTCTCTTTCACCGACTGTATGCCGAGCCCGCAGGCGAGCACTAAGATAGCGTCGGAGGACTCTATCGCCTTTCTGTGCTTCGCAATCTCCAGCTTAACCTTCGCGGCTACACACGGAGCGGAGGGGATCGAATATCCGGTCACGACCTTACCCTCTTTTTCAAGGAGCGTTATCATATTCTTTACTTCCTCTTCGCCGCCCGTCTTGCACGTAGTGGAACACTCACCGCAGCCGATCAGGAATATCTTCTTCTCCCGGCCCAGGTACTTCAATATCTCTTTGAGTTCTTTTTGTTTCGTTATGATCACTTCAATAGTCCTCTTACATCGGCCTCAAAGACCGATTTTTCACGATAGCCTATATACATCTTAACTATCTTGCCGGCCTTATCTATGACGAACGTCGTCGGAATGGAGCGTATGGGTCCATAGGCCTCGCTCACTTTGCCGTCATCCACGAGCACTGGATAATTTATGCCCATTTTGCCGGCAAACTCTTTGGCGTCACTGGCTCTCGTGAGGGCCACTCCTATCATCGCGAAACCCTTATCGCCGTAAGATTTTTCCAGCTCGATAAAATCCGGTATCTCCTGCCTACAGGGCGGGCACCAGCCGGCGAAGAAATCGAGTATCACCACTTTGCCGTTAAAATCGGAAAAGCTCACGGTCTCGCCGTTAATATCGGTAAGCGAAAAATCGGGCGCGCTTCGGCCAATCTCGATGGCGCTGCCCTGAGAACAGGCGCCCAGCATAAAGAGAGCGACTATAAAGATACATATTTTTCCGAATTTCATGAAACACCCCCTTCGTTATCCTTCGGCAGGCTCAGGATAACGTCCTGAGCTTTTGTCGAAGGGCGTTATTTTGCGAACGAGCTGAAGACCCTTTCGGATATAACCGCAAGATAATTGGTCGCCATCAAAAGCCCTATCGCCACCAGGAAGACGCCGCCTATCTTATTGAATACGTTCAAAATTTTCTGCAGCTTATTGATGTGCTCCAGGAGCGTGTTTACCAGAAGCGCCGTTATGAAGAACGGGATCGCTATGCCTATGGAGTAGACGGTCAGTAGCTTCGCCCCCATGACGACGTCCACCTTGGTCCCGGCCAGGACGAGTATCGAGCCGAGTATCGGCCCGGCGCACGGCGTCCAGGCCGCCGCGAAAGTCACCCCTATCAAAAATGAGCTCAGGTAGCTCGCGCTCTTCGTGGCTACGCTGAACTTTCTCTCCTTTATCAGGAAGTCGAGCTTCAGAACTCCCATCAGCTGCAGGCCGAAGAGCATTATAAGTATGCCGCCGGCGATGCGAATAAACTTCTGGTAATGGAAGAGCACCTTGCCCAAGAGAGTAGCCGTAAGCCCTAAAGTGATGAATACGAGAGAGAAGCCCGCTATGAAGAGCAGCGTGTGCTTAATCGTCTTTCTCCGTACATCACCGGCCTTTCTCTCATCCTTGAAATCGGAAAAAGAGACCCCCGTGATATAGGCGATAAAGGCCGGTATCATCGGTAGAAGACACGGCGACAGGTATGTCAGGAACCCAGCCGCCAACGCCACCAGATATGATATATTCTCGCCGGCCATCGTTATTGACTCTGCGTAACCCGTATCTTGATTATCTGCAACTCTTCTTTTATCGAATTTAACGCAGCTGCCGTCTCCTCTTGGCTCTTCGATATCTCATCCAGTTTCGCCATGATATCGCCTACACCTGCCGACTCCTGAGCATGCAGAGGCCCATACGTAAATACAAGGCCGCAGGCTATGCCCGCGATAAATACCGTCGCGACCGCCAGGATCTTCTTCATCGATACACCTCCTATTTTGACCACACAAACCAAACAAATACAGACGCTGCTGTGACCGCGGCTATCGTGAAAGGTATGCCGATCTTCATGAACTGCCCGAACTTCACTTCATACCCCTCCTTCTTAAGAATGCCGCAGGCAACTATGTTCGCAGACGCTCCTATCGGAGTGATATTTCCACCCAGGCTCGCTCCTATCAATAAGCCGAACATTAAGAGTGACGGATTTATCCCCAATTTTGACGACACCGATATGGCGACCGGAAGCATGGCCAGCAGAAACGGAACGTTATCCACAAAAGCGGATATTATAACAGATATAACGACTATCAAAATATACCCCATCAGTATATTTGTGCCTATTATTCCGGAAAGCCAGGAAGACATGGAGTCTATCCAGCCTGTCAGCATTATGGCGCCTACCAGAATGAAGACGCCGATAAGAAAGAGAGCCGTCTCCCAGTCCAGCTTCCTGAGGCCCGCCGTTACAGATTTTTTGTTAACGAACTTCTCCCAGATAACTGATACGATACCGCCTATCATACATATGACGCCGGCCATATATGAAGAACCGGAGTCAAACAGAGAAGATATGGCCAATAGCAATATAGTGCCCACAAGTATTATCGTGGGCGTCCAGCTCTTCACCTTCTCCGCCGGCACAAGAGCGGTCTTCTCTTTATGTTTGCGGAATATGAAGAAGAGCACTATGAACGAAACTATTGCCCCGAGCTCCACCGCAAAGAATACGCTGGGCCTGCCTTTATAAAAGAAGAAGTCCATGAAGTTCATCTTCGCAAACCCGCCCAGGAGCATGCTCGGCGGATCTCCCACAAGGGTTGCGGCACCCTGAAGGTTACTTGAAACGGCTATCGCTATCATCATATTCACGGGGTTGAGCTTCAGCTTCTTCGCCAGCACCATCGCTATGGGTGCCACTATTAGCACCGTGGCGACATTCTCCACGAATGCGGAGATGAAGCCCGTCAGGGCGCATATAAATAATATGGCCCATGTCGTATTCTTGGCCTTATCGACGATAATTTCGGCCAGATGCGCGGGAACCCTGCTCTCCATGAATATATCCGCCACGATCAATGTCCCGACGAATATGCCCATGATATTCCAGTTAACCGCGAGAAAAGCGTTACTTAAAGATATGGTGTTGGTCAACACTAGAAGCGCGGCGCCGGCTACTGCCACGTGGGTCCGTCTGTCCGGCAGAACGACGAAGAGGATATAAGCTGCAAGAAATATCGATAGAGATATTATATTTTTTTCCATCTCTTATTTTTTGCCCAGCAACTCCCGTATCTTTTCCATCAGGACCCGGGGTTCAAACGGCTTGGTCATATAGGCATCGGCGCCCATCGCTATGCCGAAATTGACATCATTGGCTTGAAACTTCGCGGAGATCATTATTATGGGGATATTCTTGAAGTTGTTGTTGACCTTCAATTTACGGCAGACATCGAATCCGTTCAACCGGGGAAGCATCAAATCAAGGATGATGAGGTCCGGATTCTCTTTTTCTGCCCTGTCCAGGCCCTCCTCGCCGTCGTAAGCGACGAGCACTTCGTAATTATTGTCCTCCAATCTGGCACGTAGCACCTCTACAAAATCGACCTCGTCATCAACCAGCAGCACTCTCTTCTTGCTCGCCATATATAGGCCTCCCTGCGACTTGCTTTAGCATGCCGTATGGCATAAGTATATATTAAGGACGATATATTGTCAAAATATTAAGAGGATATGAGCTGGAAGCCGAATCCGAGGAGGAGTGAGATCAATACGAGGGTGGTTACGAATATCGCGAGTATCTTGGCACCGTACTCTTTCCTGAGCACAAGTATCGTCCCGTAGCTCGTAACCGGGCCGATGAGAAGGAGCGTCATCCCGGCCCCCGGGTTCATCCCCTGGCGCATCAGGCTGTCGACGAGCGGCACGGTCGCGGTCGAGCAGATATACATCACTATGCCGAAAACTATGCTGAAAGCGTATCCTATCCACCCGCCGAGGAACGCCTTGATAAGCTTCCCCACAGGGACGAAAGTAGCGACTCCGGCCGCGAGCAGTATGCCGATGATGAGCTCAAGCCCTATCTCTTTAGGCAACTCTATATAAGCGTACTTGAGAGCCGAAACGATCCTCTCTTTTAAATTCTTTTTGTGAGAGTGAATATGTTCCGGGTTCGTTTCGCAGTGCGGACAGGCTGTCTTTTCAGATATGCTTTTCGGGGTATACTTTATTCTATTGCCGATAAGGCCTATGGTGATGCCCATTATTATTACCGCGAAAAATATGTATACGGCAAATTTTATCCCGAGGACGCTGTACGCGACTAAAAGCGCGCTTATGGAGGTGGCTGGCGTAGCCACCAGGAAGGCAAGGACCGGCCCGAGCTTCGCCCCCTTCTTATAGAAGCTCACCGCTATCGGCAGGCTGCCCCAGCAGCAGACCGGAAGGAGCGTTCCTATAAGCGTCGAGTAGAATACGGGCGCTACGCCGCCGGAGCCAAGATACTTTAGCACCTTATCTTCCGGGATCAGCTCATGCACCATCCCGCTTATGAAGAATCCTATCGCAAGCGCCGGTATGATCTCGTATAGATAATGCAGAAATACATGTACAAAGTGAGTCAAATTATAACCTCCCGCGTAAGGCGGCCACCAACGTGCCGCCTTACGCCTGGAATAACTACTCCTCTTTAACCGGCCTCTCTTTGAGCGGCTTGAAGCTATAGCCTGAATCCGCGCCCGGGATCGCCTGGACAAAACTGGTCAGGAAGAACTTCTTGTCGTGAATCCACTTCTTCAGATCTTCGGCTATCTCACGCGCTTTCGAATAACTCGAGAGCGATGACGTCGGGACCTCTTTGCCCTTGACGGATATCTTCCCGCTCTTCAGCTGTTTGTAATTCACTTCGCCGAGCGACCCGACCTTTCCTTGAGGATAATCTTCGCTGTAATCGACTATCTGGCACCAAAGGTTCTCGTCTTTTATAGCCGCGTGCTTCAGGACGTCTTCATCCAGCACCGGTATGGGGATACCCATCCCGACGACCAGCGAAACCCCGTACCCCTGGAACGATGTCCCGCGCAGCCACTTGTCGCTCATCTGCTTCATGTCTCCCATCACCGCGATAGTTCCCGCGGGCGCCTGGGGCACGCCGTTATCTTTCCTCTTCACCGAAGGATTATGCTGTGTGCCGTGCCAGTATACATAGCCCACTCCGCCGCCTAAGAATATCCTCGTCCCCACGCCTATCGTCCTGTAGTGCGGATCCTTCAATAGAGGCGATAGCTGTCCGGCAGAACAATAGTTGGCATTGGCGATATTGGGTTTCAAGGCTCCCATATACGTATATATCGTCTTTTCGGTCGATAGATTGACCGCGCAGTTATAGTTCTGGTAACAGTTCCTCGGGTTCAGGAGGACCGCTTCATTCACATCCTTTATGTTGATGTACGTCTTGATATGTTTCCTGGGGTAGCAATCGGTGCCGTATGTTGTCCCTTCGAGAACAACGTCCTTACCGCCGACGAGTTCCTCGATAACATGCGCCCCGCCATATTTGAATTCCCCGGGATATACTTTATTCCTTGGATCGTCGTCCGCCATAGCTGTAGCGCCTATATAGATATCGACCGCGGCAAAACCGGAGTACGCCGGGATATCGTTTAAAGTAACACGCCCGCCGCCCAGCTTTATCTTCGGTTTGGAATGGCCCACATTCAGGTAGGCGCCGCTTGAGCACATCGGTCCGAACGTCCCGGTTGTGACAACATCGACTTTCTTCGCGGTCTCTGTCAACCCGTTCTTCGCCACCAGGTCTATGACCTCCTCGGCCGTGACCACGACCACAGAGCCCGCCTTTATCTTTTCGTTTATCTCTTTGATCGTCTTTGCCATCTTCGCACTGCTCCTTTCGCTTTTTGAACCTTAATTTTTTATCCTTTTAACAAATATTTCCTTCGCTATCTCGCTCTCCAAAGCTAGCTGGGTCTCTTCCACCTGTATTACAAACGCCGGGAATACCTGGTGCACCGATATCTTCGCTCCCGGGGTCACGCCGAAAGACATCAGTTTATGAAGCTGAGGATGCTCCCTGGTAAGGACATATACTATCTGGGCCGCCTCTCCGGCCGACAATTTTGACAGCGGTACGACAACGCTCTCCAGATAATCCCTCGCCTTCGCGCAGCAGCTCCCCGCCGGGATAGGCAGGCCGTGGGGGCACTCCTTGGGATGGCCCAGTAATGTGCATATGCTCTCTTCGACCTCTTTTGATAAGATGTGCTCCAGAGCGCACGCGGACGAATCCATTTCGTTTCTGTTCAGCTCCAGCACGTCTATAAGAAGCCTCTCCGCGAGGCGCTGTCTTCTCGTAACGTCCCTGGCCACCGCCTCGCCCTTGGCGGTGAGCTGAATCCTGTCGGCTCCGGAGGCGATATATCCATCGGCTATGAGCGACTCCACCATCTCTTCGCCTATTTTATCTTTTATCTTCTGCCTTACATCGGCCGCGCTGTCGTTATTCTTCTCTCTCTCATCCCAAACAACGCTTAACGCTTCTTCTATTTTATGCCTGGCGTCCATAGAGCTCCCCCGGATTTAAAATTTATATTAACGGTATCTTTAATGTGTCTATGCAATAACGTAACGCAAAATTCAGCGCGCCCCCGAACAGAAAAGCGAAGACGAAGACGAATCCCCCTATGAGGCAGGCGGTCTTCACGCCTCTCTCTTTTATAGTGACGAAGAACTGCGCGACGCACGGCACGAAGAGCGTTACGACCACGACGCTGACCAAGGTCTGGATGCCGTCAAGCAGCCCTGAGCGCGAGAGCGCGTATAGCCCGGCCGCCCCGTAATCTCTCCTCAAAAAACCTATTATGAACGCTTCCGTCGCCTTTTCCGGCAATCCCAAAAGATGGACGACCACGGGACTTACCAGGCGCTCTATCGCGTTCAGGGCGCCGACAGCGTCCAGGACGAAGAGGAGGATCGTCCCCAGCACGAAGAGCGGCACAGCCTCTCTAAGATACCACTTAAGCCGCGCGAATGTCTTCACGAGTATATTCTTTATCTGCGGCATCCGTACCGGCGGTATCTCCTGTATAAAAGGGCTTCTCGCGCCGGGAACGACCTTCGAAGCGACGAATCCCACGCCCATCAGGACGGAGAGCATTATCACCAGCCACAGAACGAGCGCTTTCGCGGATATACTTCCGAGTATTCCCAGTATTATGCCCAACTGCGCGGAGCACGGTATCGCCAGCGTCAATAAGATGCTTACCAGTATCCGCTCCTTTTTTGTGTCGAGTATCCTCGCCGTCAATGTCGCCATAGTTCCGCAGCCCAATCCTAATATCATAGGTAATATCGCCCTGCCGTTAAGGCCTATCGTCTTAAATACGGCGTCGGATAGGACGGAGAGCCTTGGCAGATACCCTGAATCTTCCAAAAAACCGAAAAAGATGAAGAATGCCGTGACTATCGGAAATATTATGGCGAACGCGTAGGTCAGAGCCATCGTGAGAACACCGTAATCTCCTATTAAGAAATCCCGCAAGAGCTTCATGCTGATATAGTTATCGGCCACCGAGACAAAGAACGGATTTATGAATTTGCCGAAAACGGCATTCTCGAAAAAATCGACCATCGTGCCCGCCGCAAATTTCCCGACGAAAAAATACATCAGGACCATTATCCCCATCAATATCGGTACGCCCGTAAGCGGCCTGGTCGTTATCCTGCCGATCGCCTCGGCGATGTCCTTCTTGAGCGGCTTTGAAAATGTGAGAATATCTTTTAATAGGGCCGCGGCCACCTTTTCTCTGGCCCTGGCAAGCGATATCGAATCCGGCCTGGCACCCTCTCTTTCGGTCTTCAGATATTCCACGGCCGGGCTCGGCGCCTTTGTCCTGGCGATCGCTTCCTTCAGTTTCGTTATCCCGTCGCCCGTCACAGCTATGGTCTCAACTATATTTATGCCCAGCCTGTCGGATAATTTTTTGACATCTATGGCTATGCCGCGCTCTTTCGCCTCATCGCTCATATTGAGCGCCAGCACCAGCGGCCTGCCGAGCTCGATCAGTTCCAGCGTCAGCAATAATGATCTCTTTAGATTTTTGCTGTCCGCCACCTGAACCATTATCGCCGTGTCGGGCCTCGACAATATCTCTTTGGTAACCTTTTCGTCTTCCGAGCGGGGGACGAGGCTGTTTACGCCGGGGGTATCGATGATGGTGTACTTTTGCCCACCGAATCTGCCCGGGCCTTTCGAAACATCCACGGTCGTGCCCGGATAGTTCGAAACCGTCACATAGCTCCCGGTCAAGGCGTTAAAGATGACGCTCTTACCTACATTTGGATTTCCGACCAGCGCTATATTCATCTAGATCTTCCTATATGCTGTACTCATAGTGAGGCTTCGTCAAGTTTTTATTTTTTAAACAAGAAATTCCTGGAAGAGCCAGGTGGAGAGATACCTCTCACCTGTGTCGGGCAGGACCACGACTATGGTCTTCCCTTTGGACTCTTGCCGCTTGGCTACCTCCAACGCCGCCTGCATCGCCGCGCCGCTCGATATGCCTACGAAGATACCTTCTTCCCGCGCCAACCTCTTTGCAACTTCTCCGGAATCTTCATTGGAGACCCGGATGATCTCGTCTATGACCTTCATGTCCAGCACCTGGGGCACAAACCCTGCCCCTATACCCTGTATCTTGTGCGGACCCGACTTCTCGCCTGACAGCACTGCTGAATCTTTCGGCTCAACGGCTATGATCTTCACGAACGGCTTCTTCTCTTTAAGGGACTCACCTACGCCGGTCACCGTGCCGCCGGTGCCGACGCCGGCTATGAATATATCCACCTTGCCATCAGTATCGCGCCATATCTCTTCGGCGGTCGTCTTGCGGTGTATCTCAGGGTTGGCGGGATTATTAAATTGCTGGGGCATATAGGCGTTCTTGGTCTTCTTAACGAGCTCTTCCGCCTTTTCAACGGCGCCCTTCATGCCTTTCGCGCCATCGGTAAGCACTATCTGGGCGCCGAGTATCTTTAAGAGCTGCCTGCGCTCTATGCTCATCGTGTCCGGCATCGTCAGGATAAGCTTATATCCTTTTGCCGCCGCGACAAACGCGAGAGCTATGCCTGTATTACCGGAAGTCGGCTCGACTATTACGGAATCTTTATTCAATAGCCCCTTCTTTTCGGCATCCTCTATCATGGCGACCCCTATCCT
>Ga0268276_1002879_pt1 | contig 14060 bp, 12 predicted proteins | sample saktaG_4_FD_190145 | JGI IMG/M metagenome (GOLD analysis project Ga0268276, IMG submission 190145) | Saline water microbial communities from Sakinaw Lake, British Columbia, Canada - sak_2010_1_5_45m | ecosystem: Environmental > Aquatic > Non-marine Saline and Alkaline > Saline ...
TGGCGGGAACCATTATCGGCACATTTCTGACGCAGCCGACAGATGACAAGGTGCTGCAAAATTTTTACAAGGTTACCCGTCCTTTTGGTTTCTGGAATCCCGTCCGCGCGCATTTCTCGGATAAATTCAGGAGCCAGGTAAAAGCAGAAAACCGGCGTGATATCTTCTCGACTTTTATAGCTGTGCCATGGCAGGTTTGCCTGTTCATGATGTGGTTGGTGCTGGTTATGAAACGCTTCGATACCTTTGCCATTCTGCTGACGGTAGTAATCGTTCTGTCGATAATCCTTTATTTCTCATGGTTCAGGCATTTATCCACGGAGGTTAAGGAAGATTAGTCGTGCATGGTCGGCAGGAGGTCAGATTGAATCCCGAATCGGTCTTGGCTTTTATCGACGATTCTTTCGGGAGCCGGCGATTCGGAACGATAAGAGACAACGGAATTATACAGGGAGATTACGGTAAATGTTACCAGATGATTTAGTAAATCGTATGGTTCGATTGGGATTCACCTCCTACGAGGCCAAGACCTACCTGGGACTCCTTAATCACAATCCGGCGACCGGATACGAGGTGAGCAAGGAAGTCGAGGTCCCAAGGTCGGTGATCTATGCCGTTTTACGCAAACTGGAGGCGCGCGGAGTGGTGATCTCCATTCACGAGAAACCACGTAAATATATTCCGCTCTCGCCCAAGCAACTGTTTTCGCGCCTGGCGACGGATTTTTCATCGCGATTATCTTCCCTGAAGAAAGAACTGGCAATGTTCAACAGCCGGCCTGAGAATGAGGGCTTCTGGAATATCAACGGCTATGAGTCCCTGGTCCAGACCTGCGACGCGCTGATCCGGGATGCTGCTCAGACCATCTATATCTCCGGGTGGAGCCGGGAAATCAAGCAACTCGAGAAAGCGCTTCTGGCGGCCAAACGCCGCGGAGTGGAAATCGTTATTTTCTCCTTTACGGATATCGATCAGAAATTCGGAAAGGTATTCTCTTACGGCATCCCCGAGGAGAAACTGGTTCGCATCTGGGATCATAAGATCATTCTGGTCGTGGATGGGCGGGAGCTCATCATGGGACCCGCCAACATCGAAGTCGACGAGCAGGCAATCTGGACGCAGAACAAAGCCGTCCTCAGTATTGCGACCAATTACATCATTCTCGACATTACGCTCTTCGGGCAGCGCAAAAAACTGAATGTCAGTAAAACCGTTGAGAAACTCATGCCGGAGAAAAACGATTATCTCGAACAAATGATTCGTAAAAGTATCGGGTGACGCGTTTACTGACTTGCGGGGTGATCCTTTTATCCCGCCGGATAGCCAGCCGCAGTAATGCTAAATCCATGAAATCCGCAGGTTGATAGAATGAAAAAAATATCGATTCTCTGCTTTTTATTGATCGAAATAGTCCGGAGCGCTCCGGTTGTCTGGTCCGATCCCGAATTTGCAACGCAGAACGACGCGATCGTAGTCTATTTCGATGCTGCCCAGGGCAACGCCGGGTTGAAGGATTTTACGGGCGACGTCTATGCTCATACCGGTGTAATCACGGATAAGAGTACCGTCTGGAAATACGTGGTCTCGCCCTGGCCCGGCAGCGGCAATGCCAACCTCTCCAAAAACAAACTCGAGCGCGTAAGCGGTAACCTGTGGAAACTTTCAATCGGCTATCCGCGCGACTATTATGTTGATCACAGCAGCGGAGCGCATATCCCCGCCAGCGAGAAAATCCTGAAGTTGGCTTTTGTCTTTCGCAACGCGGACGGCTCGCGAGAAGGAAAGGACATTGGCGGAGCAGATATCTTTCTGGACCTGTATGAGCCGGGACTGACTGTGATTATCGACGAGCCACGAATCGATTTGTCTTACGGAGATCCCCTGCGTTCGCCGGTATTCGCCAAGGCCGGCGAGGCCGTGCGGATTGTTTTGAAAGCGGCGGCGATCGGCACCCAGATCAACAAACTACAGATATTTATCGATGGTGAACTGCAAGCCGAGGCGGCCGATACGGTGCTGGTGTACGATTTTTTACCCGCAACGGAGATTCAGGGTTCTATAGAAATCACGGCGGTTGTAGTCGGCACGGCCGCAGAGACGGATAGCATATCATTCTATGTGGTGGTCAATCCGCCGGTTTCCGAAGCACCGCTGCCGATGGGTTGCCGTAGCGGAATCAATATCATCGATGACGACCGACTGATCCTGACCCTGTTCGCGCCGTACAAGGAATTTGTCTACGTAATCGGCGATTTTAATGACTGGAGGGTGGACACCGACTATTTCATGCAGCGTTACACAGTCGATGCGGACAGCGTCTATTGGTGGCTCGAGATTCCCGGTTTGAACCCGGATAAGGAATACGGATTTCAGTACCTGGTAGACGGCAGCTTGCGCATTGCCGATCCGTATACACATACAGTTCTCGATCCCTGGAACGATCGGTATATCACGAGCAGCACCTACCCGAACCTGCCGGCTTACCCGGATGGCAAGACTTCCGAGATTGTTTCGACATTGAAGATCGATGAAGCGGAATTCGAGTGGCAGAGCATGGACTTTCAGCGGCCGCATAAAGAGGAACTGATCATCTATGAAATTCTACTGCGCGATTTCCTGCGGGCTCATGATTTTAAGACATTGCAGGATACGTTGAATTATATAGAGCGTTTGGGCGTCAATGCCATCGAACTGATGCCGGTCAACGAATTTGAAGGCAATTCCAGCTGGGGCTATAATCCCTCTTTCTATTTCGCACTCGATAAATATTACGGCCCGGCCGGGGATTTGAAGGCCCTGATCGACGAGTGCCACCGGCGCGGGATTGCCGTCATCCTGGATATGGTGCTGAACCACTCCTTCGGCCAGTCGCCGATGGTGCGGCTCTACTGGGACCAGGCCAATAAGCGCCCGGCACCCGAGAGTCCCTGGTTCAATCCCGTCGAAAAACATCCTTACAATGTAGGCTACGATTTCAATCACGAGAGCCCGGCAACCCAGGCTTTTGTCGATCGTGTGAACGCCTTCTGGCTGAGGGAGTATAAAGTAGATGGTTTCCGTTTCGATCTTTCCAAGGGTTTTATGCAGACCGGCGATTTTTACAATTACAATGCTTCCAGGATCGCCCTGCTTAAACGCATGGCTGATCGCATTCGGGAATTCGATCCGGAGGCCTACATCATCCTGGAGCACCTGGGCGAGAACCGCGAAGAGACGGAGTTGGCCGACGCCGGGATGCTGCTCTGGGGCAAGATGACCGATAATTACAATGAAGCCACGATGGGCTACCATAAAACCGGTTCGGACTACGGGAAGTCGGACCTGTCCTGGGCCTATTACGGGACACGCGGCTGGTCCCGCGCCAACCTGGTCACCTATATGGAAAGCCACGACGAGGAGCGCCAGATGTACAAGAACCTGCAATACGGCAACGGCAGCGGAGTGTATCAGGTTAAGGATTTACCGACGGCGTTGAACCGTATCAAACTGGCGGCGCCGTTTTTTTTCACCATTCCGGGGCCCAAAATGATTTGGCAATTCGGAGAGGTCGGCTACGACTTCTCGATCGACTACAACAGCCGTCTCGGCGAAAAGCCGATTGTCTGGGACTATCCTCATCATCCGAATCGCGAGAACCTGTATAAAATTTTCCAGGCGCTGATCAAACTGCGCCGCGAGCAGGAAGTCTTCTTCAGCGATCAGACCAGCCTGATCATGGATGTGGATAAAGAGGTTAAAAGTATCACTCTCACCCATCAGGGCATGTGCGCTGCGGTCCTTGGAAACTTCGACGTGGTGGCGCAGACGGCGACCCTGCAGTTTCCGCATTCCGGGAGATGGTACGAGTATTTTCGCGGTGAGCAGATGGATGTCCCGGACGGCGCGCATACGTTTTATCTGCGTCCGGGCGAATTGCGCCTCTACACTGACCGGGAATTGGAAATGCCGGAGGGCGGAATTCTCACGCAATTGGTACAGGGCGATTCCGAACCGATGGCCTATGAATTCCGGCTGGAACCGAATTATCCTAATCCCTTCAATCCCGGCACCAACCTGGTCTTCGAACTGGACAGGGCGGGAGAGACATCCGTTCGAATTGTCGATGTGACCGGCCGCGAAGTCTACGCCCTCTCGATGGGATCGACGCAACCCGGGCGTTATCATTTCTATTGGGACGGGATGACAGCCGCCCAGGAACCGCTGCAGTCGGGAATCTATTTTATCATCCTGAAAAATGGGGACCGCACCGCCACCCAAAAAGTGACGCTGTTGAAATAGGTTTAATCGGCTGAATGGACTGTCCGGGCGCGTGTCAGTAAACTCACCAAAACAATCACCGCAAAGGCGAGAACGTAGCTCGCAAACCGTTCGGAAATGATATTCTGCAGGACGGCGATATTTTTCCAGAGAATTGTAGACAGCGCGCCCGTGAGCATTCCGGCAGTCGCGCCGGCCTTGGTAAGGCCTTTCCAGTACAGGATACACAGCAGTACCGGCCCAAAGCTGGCGCCCAATCCCGACCAGGCATATGAAACCAGCGAGAAGACCAGTTCCGTCGAATTGTAAGCCATTGCAAAGGCAATGATACCGATGACGATCGTCGCGATCCGGCTAAGCCTGAGCAGCCGCTCGGGCGATGTCTGCCGGCGATAGATTTTATGGTAGATATCCTCCGTCAGGGCGGAAGTCGTAACCAGCAGCTGCGAGTCGGCGGTGGACATCATGGCCGCGATCGCGCCCGAGATCAGGATGCCGGCGAACCAGCCGGGGAGCAGGTGGGTGGCCATATAAGGCATGATCATCTCCGGGTCGCTGAAATGCTGTGAGCCGTAAAGAACGACTCCGACAATGCCCATGAAAAACGCGCCGAAAAAAGCTGGAATCGCCCAGCTATAGGCGATGATGCGTCCACGCCGGACTTCGCCCTCGTCGCGAATCGCCAGAAAGCGCGCCAGCAGATGCGGTTGGCCGGTATAGCCGAAGCCCCAGCTCAAGCCGCCGATGACCGCCAGGACCGCAAAAACACCCGTCTTTTCACCGGTCCACGAAAGGGAAGAATTGCTCAGAGGATGCAAAGCCGCGGGATCAAGGGACTGGATTTCGATAAAGCCGACGATCGGCAGGATGACCAGCGTAGAAAACATCAACAGGGCTTGCAGCATATCTGTCCAAACCACGGCGCGGAAGCCGCCCATGATCGTGTAGAGCAGAATGATGCCCGCTCCGATGATCATCCCGGAGAGATGCGAAATACCGAAGGTGACATTCAGCACCTTACCGGCGCCGTTGAATTGGGCGGCGACGTACAGAATGAAGAAGAAGGTGATGATCAGGGAAGCGATGATGCGCAGAAACAGGTTCTGCCCGCCGAAATGAGTGGCGATCAGGTCGGGCAGCGTGATCACATTATACTTGCCGGCCAGCCGCCGCAGCGGCGCAGCGATGAAGAGCCAGGAGAAAATGATGCCCAGCAGGCAGCCGATGGCGGACCAGATTTCGAGGTAGCCAACGGCCAGCGCCGCGCCAGGTAGACCGATCAGCAGCCAGGCCGACTCGCCGCTGGCTCTTTCGGAAAGCGCAATCGGCCAAGCGCCCAGCTTGCGGTTCGCGACGATGAAGTCTGATTGCGTTTTGTTCTTTTCAACAGCCCGGAAACCGATCACGAGCACCGCCGCCAGGTACAAAATCAAGCCAATCAATATCGGATTCATGCCAGCTCCGCGTATAAATTCAAGTAGACAATCGAAAGCGTTTCACTGATTGCGAGATCACATACACCTTTGAACTTTACACTTTGTCTTTTCCTTGTCAGGCCGTCCGGGATAATTTATCACATCCGGCTGAAAATTCCATCTAAAAGACGGATTTATGTCGGGGGGGAGAAATCGTCACCTCAGCGGAAAATTCCGGAGAAATTAAGTCGTTTGGAATTAATTTGTGGATGAATCCGGCACACGCTTTGAATTTTTCGCGGAAAGGATTGGGTATGAAGAGGCTATGGGGAATAATGACACTGACTTCTATGCTTTGGGGGCAGGAGGTGACCGTTCCGGAATATTATACATTGGATCAAAACCTATCCGCCAAACTCCATGAAATTGTCGCTGAGCTGGGGCTGGATGGCGATTACGATGTCGGCGAAGATGGCATCGAACAAATCTCACTGGTGGTGATCGATCTGAACAAATCCGAGCCGCGCCTGGGCGGTGTGAATTACGATAATTTCATCTATCCGGCTTCAGTTTATAAAATGTACATTGCGGCGGAAGTTCTGCACCAGGTTTCCGAAGCAAAACACTCACTTTTCGAACCGTACGTTGTCCGCGCGCCGAATGATGTGGACCGGAGCAGTGAACTAAGCCACGATCCGCGCCCCTTGCTGCACAACGGCGACAGCGTGACGGTGCAGTATCTTCTGGATTTGATGATCACGCGCAGCGATAATTCGGCCGCAAATTGCCTGATTGATCTGGCCAGGCGTGAAAACATCAATGCCATGCTGCACGATTACGGCTGGTATGGCAGCGAGGTCACGCGTAAATTCCTGGGCCGTAAATTCGAAGATTCTGATTATGCGGAAGTTCGCGGCACGGAAACCTGCGCCCTGCATGCCGCTGATTTCATGTACCGTATTGAGACACGTCAGATGGTGAACCCGTGGGTGAGCATGCATTTGAAAGTTCTGCTCGGTAATCAACTCGACAATTCCAAACTTGCCGCCGGACTGCCCGGCAATGCCGTTTTTTATCATAAGACCGGCTGGTTCTCTTATTGGACCAATGATGTGGGGATCGTAGATGACGGCGAATGCCGTTACGTTATCGCCTGCTTCATGCCGTTACGGGAAGATGACGCTCTGCCGAAGATGAAAGCCCTTTCCGAGCAGGTCTATGCTTTAATAAGGAATCGCTAAAAATAAACCGCGCGAGAGCAATTCGCCATCAGAAGTTCAGCCTGACACCTCCCTGAAAAGTAAGGTATGAAAGCCGGGCGTCCGGGTCCGAACCGCCTTCGTGCGACCAGATAAATTCATACGTCAGGCTCTCCGAGAAAATATAGTTGTATTTCGTTTCAAGATAAGCCGTGAAGCGTTTGCTGAATTTCTTTTCAATTCCGAGTCCCTCACTTAATCCGATCTTGACCAGCGGTTCCGGTCCCCAATACTGGATACCGATGAACGGTTCGCCGTTATAGGTAGCGCCGGCTTTCAGACTTTTCGCGTCGAGTACATAAAATCCGCAGCCGGCCGTAAGGTAGAAGCGCAGAAAAGCATCGGGTTTGGAGAAATAGCGGAACAGGTTGGTGGAAACACTCTTGGTCACCAGGTTGCCGCCCTCGACCTTGAAACGGACCCCGTCCCACTCGAGGAAGCCGATCAGTTCCATCAGGATTGTATCCTGGCTGGTTTTGATATTCTGATTCCGGTATGAACAATCGATCATGATGCCGCACATTTCATTGAAATTGTAACGAAACTCGGCTCCGAATCCGGGCCCCGATCGGTAGGAAGCTTTGAATTCGCCGGGAGTTTGCGGCATTGCCAGATTGCTGTGCAGACCGACGGAGAAAGATCCATTACCAATCTGGGGATAGGCCAGAACTATGGGTAAGAGCAAAACCAATAATACGCTTCCGATTCGATGTTTTTGCTGCATAACGCGACTCCTTTTTAAACGGTTTCCTATCCGAAGAGTAAAGTAATCAAAATCTTTTACCACAGGTTTTTCAGGCAAAATTATGCCTTTGCGAAGCGTACGGAAAAAGTGGATCAGAGTCAAGCCGAATCTCTGATCTATCCCGAATTCGGTTTTGAAGATGTATTATTGTCCCCGATAGGAAATATCAAAAGTCAGCGGCTCTTCGGTCCGCCGGCCGGGGAGCCGTGCAGACCAAAGAGCCGCAAGAATGAAAGTCTCAGTACAGACCTGTGAAAAGCCTATTTTTTGAGAATCGTTTTCAGAACCTTATCTTTGTCAAGTTTCTTCGTACAGAAAAACCAGTCCTGGCAAACCATGTCTTCTTTGCCTTCCATGCGGCTTTTAGCGGCGCCGCAGGAACCGGCCGGTGAAATAATCACATCGTCACCGGGACGCCAATCCGCCGGCGTAGCGACATTAAACGCGTCGGCGGTTTGCAGGGCTAAGAGCACCCGGTAAATTTCGTCGAAGTTACGCCCCAGGCTCAGGGGGTAGTAAATAATCGTCCGGATCATGCCCTTGGGATCGATAAAGAATACGGCGCGGACCGCTTTGGTTGTGGCCTCTCCCGGCTGAATCATGCCGTACTTCTTCGCAATCTCCATCGTGATGTCTTCGATCAGCGGAAAATTGACCTCGACATTTTTCATACCCCGGTACTCGATTTTCTCCTTGATCGTTCTCAGCCAGGCGATGTGACTGTAAAGCCCGTCGATCGAGAGACCCACCAGCTTACAGTTGGCTTCGGCTAGCTTGTCCTCCATCGAGGCAAATGTGACAAATTCGGAAGTACAGACCGGCGTAAAGTCGGCCGGATGACTGAAGAGAATGACCCATTGGCCGACAAATTGAGCCGGGAAATCGAGTGGACCCTGGGTAGTGACTGCCTTGAATTCAGGAGCCTTGTCGCCAATCCGGGGCATCGGGAAACTTTGCATTTCATTCTGGGATTCCATGAGATACCTCCTTTGTTATGTTATTGATCATAAGGTTAGATGTAATTGAGAAGTGTTAGCTACACAGAGTCGCCATTTTTTACTGTGTCAGGCGCATAAATCCGGCGGATGATCTTCATAATGTTTCAGGCCTTCACACGTATACCACATTGATGCCGGCCTCGATCAAAGCATCGATGATTCTCGAATCATTGATTTTAGCTGTTCCCTCTTCAATTGACGTGATATGAAATTCATCGTCCCGGTAGGGATAAATCATAACATCCGGGCCCATGGTGTCCATAAAATTGGCCCAATAGGCGCCTTTGTACATCCGCAGGCCGTTCACCACCACCACAAAGTGACAATTCTCGCTTCCGAAGCGCTCCTTCATTTCGGATTTGAATATTATGGAATGACTCAACGATAAACTGCTGATGCCCTGAAATATTTTATAAGTATCGATATCCTCCGCCGTTGCAACCGGATTTTTGGGTAACTTGATATTTTCGATCGGGAGCTGGTCGAATTCCAGTGCGGTCAATTCCGAATTAAATACCAGGTATATGTTGAAAACCCCGTTTTCCAATTCGTCGTTTCCCCGGCTGCAACGGGAAATGGAAAAGAATGAACCGATGACAATGATCATTATGGAATATTTGAGAAGCGCGTTTTTAGACATACTTGCACCTCCATCAATTTTTTATTGTCAACCGTAACCCGCGGCTCTTGCCGCGGAAGGCCGTCTTACCAGCGCTTTCGCCATAGCATCTCCCGGCCCGTCCGGGACGGAACCGTATCGGGTCGTCGCGTTTCTACCGACCTGTAATCCTTTCGGGATTTTTGGCATAATGCGTATTAGTGCTTGTGTCAGGCGCTCATACCAAACAAAAACTCATCCTCATGCTTTCAAATAATGTTAGGTCTGAGGACCTGAAGGAACGTTCAATCATAGTAGTCGTAAAGTCCAAACTCTGATTTTATTTCTTCCAAGATGTTAGAGTAATTATCTTTGTTTTGCTGATTATCGACAATTGCTTTTGCTATAAATAATATTTGACGAATATACTTCCTATCGGGGCAATGCTTTTTAATTATTCGCCTGAAAAGATAGTGTTTGTATTTATCTTTGCCTAATTCCGAATACTTGTCATATAAGTATTTAGTCCCCAACTTTACACTATCAATGTCTGAAATAGGCTTATCAGATGAAGTTTGCATTATTCCTTGAGTAGTATTTTCCTTTGTGATTCTAACCCAAATTCGTTCAAGCCATCGAATTATTCTGGGTCTGTTGAAGTTTTCAAAAATCAGGATTGAGAAAATTATAAGGTTAAAGGAATTGTCGCTATTGGAGAGTTCATTTATCGTCTTTTCATATAGTCGTTTTATTTTTTCGAGCATTTTGATTATGTATTTTCGTTTTCGTTTTTTTATTTCTGGTAAATAGGCATTTATAGTTTCAGTAAGATGACTGTTTGGACCTTTTTCTTCAAAACCATTGCCAATCTGGTAAATGAAAATAATGATTAATAACCATATTTCGTTCTTGATCTGCACGAAGTCAGGTAAAAGATTATCTACGGAGTTGATAAAGTTCTTATAAATTATTGTTGAAATAATGATAATTGAGGCATAGTAATAAGCAATGCGCAACCAATTGACAATTGTTGCTCTTTCATAAAGGAAAATTAATGTCAAACGAATTATTAAGTAGTAGTAAACTACATTTAAGATGTTGCCAATGAAATGATTCAATTTGAAATATTGAAAAATTGCTACACAGATAATTAGATAGACAATAGGCCCGAATACTTTAATCACATAGTTTAGAGATAATGCTTCGTCTTTGTCATCTAACAAGGAAAAGCGTATGTATCCTTTTGAATATGCTTTACTCCCTATCCAGTTTTGAATTAGGAATAACATCAAGGCAAGCACTATATGTATTACTGTCGTCATAACATTACCGCCAACTTATTTTACCTTCGATATTGTGTATTCTGTTAAATGTGCAATAACCTTTCCCATTACGGTCAGGATTTTCTCTCAAAACCTTTGCCTGACAGTTGATTATTTTTACAATCTATCACCGTAATCGTTCCTCTCACAGGACTGGTTATGGTTTCATTTCTTAGGATATTACTCAATCCATTTTCCATTGTCAAGCGGCCGCTGCCCGCCGGCCTTTTCCCTGCCCGGCAGGATTCCATTTTCCGGACGTCATTTTATAAGATGGAAACAGAGGCCTCGAACCTGGTATCGAAGTCGCCCTGAATCGTAAAACATGTACATTTAATCTTGCATCTTTTTTCTGTCTGGTCTAAAATCAACAAAGAGAAACCTCAGGTGCTTATGCTCATTCGGGTTGCTACAAAAGATGATAATCAGGCGCTTCTGGATTTATCCCGGCAGGCGCCGATGGCTGCGAAACTGGTCGTGAACAACGACCGTAGCCCGGATTATTTCTACCTGGATGAATTAATGGGAGATAAGTTCGTTGTTTTTGTTGCGGAAAAGAACGGCGGAATCATCGGCACGGTCGGCATCGTTTTCCGAACAGTGGAATACCAGGGAAATCCCATTTCGATTGCCTATATCGGCGGTATAAAAATCGAGAACCCATCCCAAAATACAATGCTGGCATTTCGCCTGATGAAGCATGTCACGGATTACCTGATGGATACGCCAATCAAACTCGGATTCATTCTGGTTATTGGCGCGAATCATGCCATGGAAGCCTTGCTATCCGGCCGGGCCGGGATACCCGCATTCGATCTGGTAAGTCATTATCGGGTTAAAAACATTTTTCCGCTCCCCTTGCTGCGGCCGGGGAAGAAGTACGGTTTGCGCCTTGCCACCCAGACCGATATCCCGGAGATGGCCGAATTGTACCGGCAGTTCTATGCCGGATATGAATTGAAACCGAATTGGACAGCTGAATATTTAGCTTCACTTTACACCCAGAAAGATTTCAACCTGGACAACACCGGCCTGGCGATTCACAATGATACCATCGTGGCAGCCATCAGTCTTTGGGACCAGGCGCAATTTAAGAATACGGTCATAAGCCGTTACGGCGGCAAATTCGCATTTCTGAAAAAAATCATGAGTCCGCTGCGATTAGTGCCGCCCGAGGGACAACCCTTATCGGAACTGGTAATCCGCCATCTGGCCTTTAAGGACGGATACCGCGATGCGGCTGCCGATTTACTGAAATGGGCAATTCAAAATAATCGTCGGAAATACCGGTTCTTCCGCTGCGGATACCCGCTCCACTCGCCGCAGGCGGAAGTCGTTGATAAATTCAGGGGGGTGTCGATCCCCGTTAATTTCTATACGGTTTTCCGGTCCGGTGATCCCGATCGGGATGACATGGTCAATCATCTGAAACAGTCACTGGTGTGGGAGGATTTATCGCTGCATTAAAACCAAAACCGGAACTCTTTTTTATCACCAACCTGCTGGCTGGCGGCGGTCAAGCCCGCAAACGGTGGAAGACATTTGTCGAGGAGTCGCAAGGCAGTGAATTCGGAATTGATTGCCACACTACTGAATATCCGGGACATGCGCTTGAACTGGCCAAACAGGCTGTGGAGGAGGGGGCCAAACGCATTGTTGTTTTTGGCGGTGACGGAACCCTGAATGAAGTACTGAACGGCATTATTAAGGACGATCGCCTGCTTGATCTGGACATTCAACTTGTCTTTCTGGGCGCCGGCAGCAGCTGCGATGTGGAAAAAATGTTTCCTGACCGCCTTCCGCTATTCGACCGGGTGTTATCGAAAAAGCCCTATGCGGTGGATGTGGCGAAAGTCATCTGCAACGATAAAAGCGGGAACCCGAGTTCCCGGTATTTTCTGGCAAACTCCAGCGTGGGAGTCATCAGTGAATCGATCGTGGCGTTCAATCGTCAAACGGCATTGATGTCCTTCCTGAAGCGCCTGAATGTCGATGTTGCGGCGCTCTTCGCTGGCTTTGGGAATGTAATGAGTTTTGCTAATTTCTCAGCGGATATCACGATAGACCGAATCGATCACTTTAGCCGTTCTCTAAAAAACCTGACAGTCTTCAAATGCGCCAATTTTGGCGGCGGCATGAACTACGGTGTACCCTCTTCTTATAATGACGGTAAACTGCATGTCGCCCTGATTACTGAAATGGGCCGCTTGAAAACCCTGAGTTACATTCCGTCGCTTTATTCCGGTTCCGTGTTAAAAAGGGCCAATGCCGAATATTACCAGGGATACAGGGTCACACTATCGGGCGAAAAATTGACCGTTGCGGTCGAAACCGATGGCGAAATCATCGGCACTCCGCCCTGCGAATATTCAATTTTGCCGAAATTGCTCAATCTGATTTTGTAAATCCACATCAACGTCTGCACCACCCGGCCGGAAAGAAGCTGCTATAATCATCTCACTCCTTCGGGATTTTTAGGGGCTTCCCAATAGATGATTGTGTCGGGTGCTCACACCTGACACAAGTACATTTGATGCAGCGTAGTGGGGTAGGATTTTCTTCCGGGCTCTCAGCCCAGTTCCAGCCGGGCCTGATTGAACAGCTCGCCGCTTTCGATGATATGGGCATTGACGCAATCCACGCGGTTGCAAATGCCGACGCAATTTGAGAAGTCCGCTTTCTTGGTCAGAAAAAGGGTGACCATGTCCGCCCCGCAGGCACACGGAGAGTGCACCGGCAGATCGTCACCGCAAGTCGGGCAGCAGAGCGCCACGGTTTCGCCGCTGTAGAGATCGATGTCGAGCGTGACCCGGGTTTTGTCCCCGAAGACGGGACTCAGCGCCATGATACCCTGCTGGTTGCCCTGTTTGATACAGAGCAGCACGCCGGGATGTCCATTGAACGAGCAGCGTTTGCTGATGAGGCTGTGGCCGTTGGGGCAATACAATTCGTTAATCAGCACGACCTCGCGGGCTTCGCGCAGTTCTTTCTTGCCGGGATTGGGAATGATCATCATGCCTTTTTTATCGAAGCGTTGCATTTCAGGCTCTCCTTTGCCGGTCATTTTATTGAAATGAGAATTACACCAAATGCGCAACCCGGAAATGATGCCGGGACAAACAGCGGCGATAACCAGGGACTGCTAGTTTTTGATATCGATACTGCCGAATATAGCCGAGCAATGACAGTGCATAATCTGACTGCCGGTGGCAATGTTCTGGGTTTTGTTGTCGATGCCGCCAAAGATCGGGGTCCCGGATATTTTCACCTGGATGTTTGACGGAACCCGAATTTCGATTGAACCGAAGATCGCGTCGAGCGCCAGGTGGCAACCCTGCGGGGAAATTTTTACGGAGCTGAGATCGATCTCCGCATTGCCGAAAGTGGCCGTTACTTCACCGCCTATAAAATTGTTGGAGTGAATCACCCGTTCCGTAGCACCAAAGATCGTTGTGATCTTCAGACT
>Ga0268276_1002880_pt1 | contig 14059 bp, 9 predicted proteins | sample saktaG_4_FD_190145 | JGI IMG/M metagenome (GOLD analysis project Ga0268276, IMG submission 190145) | Saline water microbial communities from Sakinaw Lake, British Columbia, Canada - sak_2010_1_5_45m | ecosystem: Environmental > Aquatic > Non-marine Saline and Alkaline > Saline ...
GGCCCACCTGGATTCGAACCAGGGACCGACCGGTTATGAGCCGGTTGCTCTGCCAGCTGAGCTATGGGCCCCTTAGCCAACATTATCTTCGTTAAAAGTATATCAGATATGTTTACAAAGTCAAGAATATTTTCGTATCTCGTGAAGCATAGCGTAGAGCGTACAGCGTTTAGCGTTTAGGTGGGGGAAATATACGGGAAGGATTAGCGTGGAAGAGAATTAGTATAATTAACATCTTTAAAATTATTTTAGATGCAGGCTCTTTAGCTGACCACAGGCAGCAGAGATATCGTCACCTTTTGAAATTCTTATAGTGGTTGGAATTCCCTTAGCTATCAATTTATTTTTAAAATATTTAACCTGGGGAGCAGCAGGCGCCTGCAGTAGGGAATCGGGTGCAGGATTAAAAGTAATTAGATTTACTTTAGAATTAAATCCACCAATCAGTTTAGCCAATTTGTCGGCATAGTTTGGGGAATCGTTCACTCCCTTTATCAAAATATACTCAAAGGTAATTTGCCGGTTAGTTTTGTCCGCATAATTCCTGCATACTTCTATCAAATCAGGTAAAGGATACAGATTATTTATCGGCATTAGATAAGACCTTAATTTGTTTTCTGGAGCATGCAGAGAAACTGATAGCTCTATCTGCCAATCACGCTCTTGCAGTCTTTTTATAGCTGGAATTATCCCACAGGTAGAGATAGTAATCTTCCTTACTCCAACGTTAAATGCATCTTTAGAATTTAATATGCAAATGGCTTTTACAACATTATCATAATTATCTAAAGGTTCCCCGATACCCATAAATACAATATTGTTGGGATTTGAATTCATTTTTTTCCTAACGAATAAAACTTGATTTATAATCTCGCTAACTGTAAGGTTTCTGATAAAACCCTTTTTACCGCTTTCACAAAACAAACAGTTATATTTACAGCCAATCTGGGAGGATATACATTCGGTAACCCTTTTATCGGAAAATATAACTACACTTTCTATCAGATTTTCATCTTCTAATTTAAATAAATATTTCTCGGTCTGGTCTTTTGATTTAGCCGATTTAATTAAATCTACCTTACTTATATAATAATTTTCCTGAAGTAAATCTCTAAATGATACCGGGAGATTCAGCATATTCCTGAAATCTTCTATACCCTTTTTATAAAGTAAACCAAATAATTGAGCTGCTCTATATTTTGGTTCGCCCAAATGCTTAACTTCTTCCTTTAATTCATTTAAAGTAATACTTTTAATATCTTTCTTCTTCATAATGTAAACCAAATCTCTATATCTTATTTTTTATTTCCCTTATGATATTTTCAGCAAATTTCTTTGCTTCCCTATCTATCCCCCGGATAGTTTTTACGGAACCAGGGTCATTGGCTGTAACGGTTAAAGAAAAATAAGGAGGTAGTCTAAACCCTTTGTTAATGTTTAAAGTTCCTATCACCTGCCCGACAACAGAGTCACCCCCTGAATTTCCGGAAACCACAATGGAAAATACAGTTTTATTTCCAAATTTCACCCTTTTGTAAAGCACGGTCATTCTATTTATAACTGCCATAAGCTTTGCGGATATTGCGTCATTATAGTTAGGACATAGCCAGATTATACAATCTGCTTCTTCTATTGCAGGTAGAATTTCCTTTACCATAATCCCCCCATAGAAGCAACTTTTTTCTTCACTATAATGAATGCAGGTTTTATAAGAGCATCCTCTGCAATCTACTACCGTTCCGTTTTCCACATGAAGCTCCTTTATATCTGCTCCCGCAAGATTTTCTTTTACCATTCTCCAAAGCATAAGAGTATTGGAAGTCTTAAAAAAGCTCGAATGCAGCACAAGTATCTTCGGACTTTTAATTAATCTTAAATTCTCTCTTGTCAATTTTTTCACTAATTCCCTAGTCTGTTTTTCGTAAATTTCTCGAAGCGTTAGCTTAAAAGTTTTTTGCCAGGTAAGAAAATTACCGAGATTATAAGTAGCTTCTACAAGCGGATGACCGGGGAACCTGCAGCCCATCCGGTTGGTTAAAAAAATTATCTTCTGGGCAGTGCTTTTGGTATATAATTCATCGGGACTCTGGATAATAATTACAGCTCTTGAACCTGAAAGCGAATCGTCTCCCCTTTCTTTCAGTTTTTGGAGCATTTCAAATAAAGGAATATTAAAACCGCATTCATCCAACTCAACAGCAAATATAATTTTTTTATTCCGTAAATCAGCAGGAAAATCCTGAATAGTTTTTACAACTGTTAACTGATAATTTTCTGTGGCTATTTTGACAATCTCGGAAAAACCCTCCGAGGTTTTCCCCGGTATAATCAAATGAATCATTTCCATAAAATAATTTCCTCTATCGGTAGTTACTTATAAAATATCACCCAATTCCTGGTAACTTCTTTTAATTTTTTTCTTTAAAATAACCGGGAGGTCTAATCTTTCGATTTCAGTTCCTGATTTAAGCAGTCTATTCTTGGCTCCCATAAATATTCCACCCATAAAAGTTGCACTATAATGCCACTTTCCACTTATAGTAGCAATAAGAGGATAACTCCCGGAAGATAAAGCGGGAGCTACATAAGGTTTAAAACCGGTCTCCCTCACTTCTAAGTTTGCTTTTACGGTCTGATCGGTAAGCATCTCAGAAAGACTTTCATCATATTTTTTTATGCTGTTGGCAATAATCAAACCATGACCATGAGGTCCAAAAGCTCTGCTTTCCCGATTAAATTCAACGGTTTTGGCATTCTGTTTTGAATAATGGACAGCACGGGCATGCATAACCCCTAATCCATATCCTCTTATCCGGTCTGCAGCCAATCCTTTAAAATCAAGCTTTCCGCTTGCATCTTTATTACTGGTAAGAAAAACCACTTTACACAATAAGTCTACTGGGTCCGATATAACAGCAAATATCCCTTTAAATGATTTCTCCCGCGCCGTTCGGGCATAATCAGAGATTAGCTTAGAATTTCCTTCGAACTGTTTCATTCTCACATCTTCCTGTTCTTCGCCCAAAGAAGGAACTCCAGTTGTGGCACAAAACACAAATATATCACAATCAAAAATATCAGCTTCGCCTATCCGGTAAACTCTGGGAAATTTCTGGGCAGTAAAAGGGCAAAATATCTGATTTACCTCTAATTCCCATCTTTTTATCACCTTTATATTTTTATCATGTATTCCGATGGATTCAATGCAACTTCCTCCTAATAATCTTAAACCGGTAAGGAGGATGCCTCCTACATCACCCAATCCTATAACATTAACTTTCCACCGTGAAGGGAATTCATAATTTAATACCTCCTGCCAGTTAGAATATTCGGTGTTGAGTGAACTAACCCCCTTTTCTTTTATTCTTTTCACCAGCCATGAAGGTAAATTATAATCAATTTTTTTGGATTTTTGCAGTAGGTGAAGGCCCTCTTCTTTTAAAAAGATCAGGGATGGGTGGGAAATGCAAAAACTTCTTCTTGATTTTAAAGGGTTTATCCGGTTAAGTGCATAAATGATTCCCTTGCTCTCCTTAGCTTCACTTTCAGATATTTTATTTAATTCCTTATATTCCGATTGAGAAATTAGTATTTTATCTTTTAGCTTATAGAAGAACATCTATATTTTTCCCCTTGTAAAGATTATGTATTTTCCTATTTATCCTGTAAGGGGCGGATTTATCCGCCCCGGGTTATTTGATAATTTCTTTAATGGGTTCGATGAATCGAACCCCTACCTTAATTAAGAGACAGTCAAGTCCTCTGGGCACGATGCATCGTGCCCCTACATTATAATACTTATTTCATTCTTTCTTCTTTTTCCTTAACCAACTAACCAACAAACTAATCCTAAACGAGATACGATTCACGGGATACGAGATACGAATTTTGTTCTCACTTTACCCTATCTGCCATTCCTTTAGTACGCCGTAAGAGTTCAAGACTATTTCTTAAATAATGAGAGGGGCTAAGATTCAGATTATAATCCATATCTTCTCCCTGGTCAGAATAACGAGGATGAATAATTACTTCTCCCAGATGGTCTAAAGTTAATTTTCTTTGTTGTATTACCTGGTATTCGTTTTCCAAAATTTCCAAAATGGTTAAGGCATTTTCGATGCAAACTTCAGAAAAACTGTATATAGTTTTTGCGGAAACATTTTTAATAAAAGAAGGGAAGGCATGGGGCAATATCTGATTGATAGACCTGACTAAATTTCCCTGAGTTCTTATTTTTCTCATTAATGCATCTCCACCAATAAAAGGATACAATTCACTTTCATTAAACCAAAGCCTCAGATTGGGAATAAAATGAGCACAATCAGCATCTCTATTCAATATAGACGCTATCTCTTTCCCACTCCCGGATAGCGCTCCTACAATTATTTTTTTAACTTTGATACCATATTTTTTAAATAAAGGCTCGATCGTCTTTATCCTGTATCCTTTATGTAAATAATCATCAATAAGAATTACAGGCATATCAAATGAACGAATCATTTTAACCTGATTTTCCAGGCTCATATAATTGGGGAAAGCACCGATCATAAAGCTTTTCATATCTGAATCAAATATTTTTTCAGTATGCAGAGATTTGGTTACAGTATTAGGTACTACCATTTTATGCAGTATCTTTCCGAAGGGGACACACATTGACCTTCCTAAAACTCGAGGAGTTGAAGGTGTTGTCGAAACATTATTTATCTTACAGATTTTCTTCACAATAGTCTGGTTAATCAAATCTATATTAAATGGTAAAACAATGTTCCCGGGATAAAAAGTTGTAAATGATTTTAATAATCTCTTTCGAGATGCAATAACAGATTTTCTAATATTTGAATTTTGGCAGAAAGGTTCCTTTATGATTGACTCGGTATCCAGATTAATTATACAGGGTTTGCTAATATCCACTACAAAAACCGGGTTGTCTTTGTTACTGAAAGGCAGGCGGTAAAATCCCATAAGTTCCAGATTTTCGTGTAAAGAAACCAAGGGGTAATTATTGAACACATTTCTAAATATCACATAGTTATAGTCTTTCTCTATACAAAAAGAAATGGTTTCGGTAAGAATAGCCTGTTCAAGATTTTCAAGTTCTGATTTATTATCTGTATCACTGATAGTAAAAATGCCATCAATAACTATAGTGCGGCCAACTGCATTTTCCCGAATATATTCAGATATCAAGTTGTCCTTAAACTCCTGAAAAAGAATATTTGAACGAACCCAATGAAATGCTGAAAAACCCAATATCGCTCCATTGTGACGAACATCACGTAACAGTAAAATTCTCGGATTCACTTTACGGGCAAACTCGGTAAACTTTTTAGAAACCTCATCCCGATTGTGTTTAGAAAATATTTTCCGGAAAAGTCCTTCAATTAAATTCGGAGTAATATCTTCAATTATCTGAATATCGGTAGAGATGGTTTGCATTACACTCTTATACTGGGGTTCTCTTTGATATAAACCATTTTCGTAAATATATTTCTGGGCTAAAGGGTCAATAAGTCTGGAAATGTCCCTATTTTCATCAATATTATTTCTTATTTGGCTTGAACTTATTTCTTCATAACAAGGGACAAGATTAAGTTTTATGATTCTTCCTTTTATTTCCTTGATAGCTTCTTGTGCTGCTTTTTCTTTCTTATCGACGTTATGTGGTGTCCTTCTATCAAAAACAATATGAGAAAAAGTATGTATAGAATTTTTCCTTTTACTTTTTTGGTAAGCAGACGCATTCAATACAACATCACTACCCACCACCATATAAACTTCAGAAAATGGGAAATTTTCTCTTAAGGTCTTTAGATTATCCGGATTGGTAATATTGACCGGTAAATCTTCGGGATATAAATATACGTTAAGTTCATCGGCAATAGAAATATTTATTATATTCTTTCTAAAGAGGTGTGGTTGAGTTCTTTTAGACCAGGAAAATTCATCAACTGCCAAATATGTTTCAAACCCGAGAGCTTCTATTGCTTTTACAATCTCTTTATGGCTTAAGGAAAATGGGTCAAAAGCTCCCGGAAAGAAAGCTATTTTTTGGGGAGTTTCAAGTTTTATACTTCCTTTGTAAAAATTGAAATCAGAGATAAATTTATACATATAATTAAGCCCGATAGAGTTTATTAAAAACATCAAGCCTTCTTTGGTTACCGGAGTTAATAGAGTAAGAATTTTTTTGGCGATAAGTTGGAATATATGATTTTTTTCATCCAAACTAAGATGTGATGAACCAAATATCTCCCTGCCGATAACTCTAAATGCCGCCTGCTTAACCTTTAAATCATAGTGTACAAAACCATTTAAAAGAATACCTATCATTTTACTAAGTCTGTTTTCATATGATTTTTCTTTTTCCGAAAATCTTTCCCGGTACTTGGGATAATTAGCAATGGCTATACCGACTGTCCTAAGCAGCAAAGAACTCAATTTTGGATCTGACTGTTTAATTTTTTCTATTAAATCATCAATCAGTTCCTCTAATTCATTGGGGGTGAGATAAAGTATTAATTGACCCAAATAGTAAGGAATATATTTAGTGAATTGGTAATCTTCCATTTCTAAAGCCCGTAATAATTCAATAGCTATATCGTTCCTCTGTTCAAAAGATAAGCAAGGTACTAATTTCACCAGGGTTCGGCCGGCTAAATTTCTAATATCTTCTATTCCGCTGACTTTTAAAATATTACAAAAATGTAAAGCGGTATATATTTCTTCCTGTTGGTTCTTTAAAGTGTGCTCCAATAAAAGTTCTATCTGTATTTTTTTAACTATTCCGCCGGTTGAAGTTTTAAGATTGCTTAAAAATATATACTGAATCTTTTCTATATCCCTCCGATAAAAATCAATATATCTTTTTATAATACTTTCGTTTAAACATAACAATTCAACTATTTTCATATTTAAATAATTTTCAGCAGGAAGTGTTGAGGGTGAAACATAACCGATAAATATTTTTCTTAAGCTGTCTATAAACTTAAATTTTCTATCAATTTGAGATATCAAATCATAGACCACTTCTAAAGCAGTAAGTCGAAGATTATATTTTTCTTTCTTTAACATCTTTAAAATATAATCAAATAATATCTTTACAGATTTTTCTTCTGAACACAGGGATATATACTTGGAAGATTTTATTAAACACAATTGAATCAATTCATCAGTATACAGATCTTTTTTGTAATGTTTTAGAATTATTTTTCGGTAATCATTTGCCTGACTATTACGGCAGTTAGCAAAGATTGAGGAAACCATACTCTCAATACTATTAATGATGCGAGATTGATGAAGAGCGGTCTTTTTGTGATCCGGTTGTAAAAAATATTTTAAATATCTTTCCAATAAAACTGTACTGGTAACTGTTGGAGATTTCAGAGTAACATCCCGGGGAATCTCTTTACGGTAATCTTCATCGAAGCTCGCGATCAATAAACCGATAAGATTTGCACTTCTCCTTCTTATTTCATCTTCCGGGTGAGTCAATTGTTCGAATAAATATCTCAAGGTTATTATTTTCTGTTTTTGCGTCAAGTATGTGGAATATTCATTGAATATTTGTAGATATTCCCGAAGATTATTCCAATCTTTTTCACTTCGAGCTAATTCCAAAAGCGAATTAAGGGAAGATTCGTCTCGAAGTTCGTGCATCAGGCTTATGTTATGTTCTATAGAAAGATATTTTATATTCTGGATAACTTCCTGACCCTGCATGAGAGGATAATACGGGTTTCTATCTTTTTTATAAGAACTAATCTTTTTATCCTCTACATCCACATTTACCCCTAAATTTATCATATAATCTTCAAAATCTTTTAATTTCTCATAAACCCGGCAATATCTTTTTCTTTTTTTCTCATCAACATTATCCAATTTGCCTAATATTACCTGAAAAGAATCTTTTAAGCTGAAAATTTTCATCTCCAGTTTGGTGCCATTGTACACATTCTTAACCCGAAAATCAGAATAAATCAATACAAGTGATTCCAGGGGTAAATTCTCCAATTCCAAATCCCAAACAGAATGGTTCACCGCAATATGTCCGATATAAGGAATATTGTGTTTTTTAAACCACATGTCAGTATAGTAATAATGCAAATAAGGAGTTCTTTCTATCTCGATATCTTTACATCCATATTTCCCGATATCATGTCCTGCGGCAGCTCCCGAAATCCTCCCCAAATCAACCGGAAGACCCAGATCGTACAATTGTCTTCCCACAAACAAAGCAATCCAATTAACCCCGCATATATGGTCAAGGGTATTGTATTTTGAAAACTCCTGGCATAGCCTCATCATCTCGTAGATGTACTCATCATGAAATGCTTTTAAAAATCTTTTATATTCAACATGATTTTCCAGTTTATTTCTTTCTTCGGAGGTTAAGAAATCAAGGGGATATCTGCTGTAGAAAATAGAATCATCGAAGGATTTTTGGAATTTGGAAATTACTCTTAAAAATTCTAAATAGAGCAGGAAAGTTTTTCGGTTATTATCGGAAATGCGCTTGACAGGCTTCTCTACTGCTTCGGGAAAAGATTTGGACAAGATAAATTGATATACCTGGTAAAGCCAATTAGTAGGATTATGCTCTTTGTCAATCTTTACCAGGATGTTCCGACATAATGAATATACTGCCTGACAGCTGTAATTTTTATTTTTTACCATAGATGTTAATTTCTGTAAAAATTCAGGGCTTTCGATATATTCTCCGATAAACTCTTTTACCAAAGAAATATCATCTACTATTTGTGTGTGTAAAATCTTTTTAGATATTTTATTATATAATTCTTTGACCGCAGTATCATTCATAAATTGTTATCCTAAAATATTTTATAGATTAATTACTATATCCTACTTTAAGCCTGAACATTCGAGATATCCGATAAATCAGTTTATCCCCTTCTCTTATATATTATAAAAGGTAGAATACATCTGTGAAAATTTCTTATTGTATTTATTATAACTGAAAATTGCAGTATTTTACAATTAAATCAGGATTTTTTTGTATTGTGTTCGAGTATCGCGTAAAGAAAAAAAGCAATAAATATTCTTCTATCTTTCCTGCTACTCACTTAAAGTTGAAATAAGCAAAATTTTTATTTTACATTGAAACCTCAAAACTACAATAAATTCCCTAGGTAACACCCGAAAAAATTCCATAATTATATCTATAAAATAATAAGGGGCACGATATATTGTAATATCTTGCCCCTTATTATGCTTATTGTATTTATTTTTACTGTAATTATTTTATCAGATTGATTATACTGCTACAACTTCTTTTACTTCAGGAACTTCTTCCTTCAATGCTCTGCCAATACCCATCTGTAAAGTCATCTCTCCCATTGGACATCCGCTGCAGGCACCGGTCAATTTTACTTTTACCACTCCATCTGTAGTCACTTCTACTAATTCAACATCTCCTCCATCTGCCTGAAGAGATGGTCTTATCTTCTCTAAAGCTGTTTTTACTCTTTCTTGCATTTATTCCTCCTAATACAATATTAGTGATTGAGCAAATTATTGTCACTGCAAATCTGATTTCTTCAATTATAGCTAAAACATGTTAGCATATAATCAAATTAATGTCTATACCAGAAAAGAAAGTATCGAGTATCGATATTCTTTTTTACTCTAACTACTCCATTAAAGTTTACACTAACAATTGCCTCATTAAAATAGTAAAAATCGGAAGGATTGCATAATAAACCAGGTAGTTTACTACCAAAGATGATCCTATTGGTCGACAAATTGCCAGAACAAGGAAAAGTGTTGATGTGCACAGGACAATCGCTTCCTTACAATTGTTTTTAAAAAAAGAATGTATCTCGCCTAATTCTTGCTTAAAAATATTAATCATAATTCCTCCTTGCTCGGATAAGTCTATATTAATTTATATGTTCGGTAAACTTTTCAAAAATCCTTTTTTTCGCATAAAAAAGCATTTTAATGATGCTAAGCTATTCAAGCGATAGTTCAAATCGCTGTTCGTTAACCTCTGTACCCCACTGTATTCCTTTATACTGTTCAACCAGTTTAAAACCGCACTTCTCGTAAAGATGTTTTGCAGCGTGAAGACCCTCAAAAGTCCAGAGGTATACCCGTCTGTATCCTTTGTTTCTACAAAAATCAAGAGCTTGATCAATAAGCCGACCGCCAACCCCTCTTCCGCGCAAAACGTCGGACACGATGAACCATCGAAGATGCGCTCCTTCTTTTTCGACGTGAATCCCATCAATGGTAATAGAACCTTCAACACGATCTTTAAGTGATGCGGTCCAGAAACCATCGCATTTTTCATCATATCTCCCGAGGAACTCTGAAAGCTCAGTAGCCACCTTCGCTTCAAAGAACACCGAAAAATCCCAATGCTCGTGGTAGTAAGTACCATGAAGTTCAGCAACTCGACCAATTGAACCAGGAACATAACCCTTTACTATTTCTACATTCGACATACCTTACCCCCCTAATTAATTCTTCTCAACTCTTATCGTTTATAAAACCTTTTCTAAAAAACATCGCTTTAATTTAATTACTATACAAACTTACAAAGTCCTTCTTTTTTAAAGAAAAACATTAAAATAAAAAAAGCCCTTCAGTAAAGGCCAAAGGGCTGGAAATTGACAAACTCCCCCTATTGGTCAGGTTCAGAACTTTTAGGGAGAAATGGATAGAAGAGTAATATCTGAAAGGAAACTACGTAAAATGATATATCAAAGCTGATACCTTTTACTAATTTAGAACAGTATTTAAAAATCAAAACTTTTCTTAGAAAAAGCAATGCTCATATAAGAAATGTTAAGGCTAAAATACTTTAACTATATGTTCTTTTTGTTACCTAAAGAAAGTATTTTGATTAAACTGATTGATTCAGATTATTCTATAGTCAGTTGTTATATTAAGATTATTGACTCCATCAGATTTTGAAATAATTGATTTATAATAGTGTCAAACGACCTTCCTCTGTCATCTGCTCTTTACATAAAGATACTCTTAGATAAATTTCAGAAATTATATGGCTAACGACCAAGCTCTCCTTCCGTTATGAAGCGCAACGAAATAGAGTAAATCATGCAATTGACTAATGGCTTATTTTTATGGTGAAAACGACAAAAAGAAAATTTCAAGTTTTTCTTTTGCGGCAAATTCTTTTAATTCGGAAATTTGGGATTCAAATCCTGCCTTTTTTATCAATGCCTTTTACAATTTAGGAATTCAAACTTACATTTATTATTAATTATTTTATGTGCCCAGCTCTAATAAATCAATTTTCGGATTTCATTTCGGGTATTTTTATACCTTTGACCAAAATCCAAACTCCGATTACCAATTCAAAGGGGACATAGGGAAAGTATAGGAAAAATGGAAGTTCATAGCCCAATATAGCAGACAGTGTTGCTATCAGCATAGGAAAAACCGTTATTAGACCCCAGAGAGACAGAGCACGTGGAACAATTCTTGATTTGTCGAGCAGGCAATAAAAAAGGATTCCACCAAGACAAAAAACTAACATATGCAGCGTTATTCCGACAAAATCCATTGATTCAAGTGCCAGATTTCCTATCGTCTGCAAAAAAACAGGGTGTCCGGCTGTTACATATTCCTGGCTTATGCGTAAGAGAAAGAAAGCCGCTATTCTGCTGGCAGCAAGTAGCGCCGCTTCTAATATATAAAATCCCAGGGCAACAAGAGCTATTTTTTCGTTCTGTTTCCTTAGGGTTATAAAAAGAATGACTCCTAAAAAGATGATTCCAAGGGCAGTGAGCATATCAACTAAAATATTTGCCCTCATCAGCAAAGCATTATTCGCAATATTGATCATACTTTCACTTATGTTTCCAGGCACAATCAATGACTGACGCAGAATCGTTCCACTGATCAAAGATGTAACAAACTGCAGAAGAAATGCAGCTCCTAAAACTCTTGAAGTATTCTTGATTGTATTCATATTTTTCTCCTTTTATTTATTATTATACACCACAGTTATTACTACATTTCCCTTTGTATGTCCTTTATCTGCATACCTGTGAGCCTCGGCGGTCTGTTCCAACGGATAGCATCTATCAATGACCGGTTTTATCTTTCCCGCCTGAACAAGCTCTTTGAGTAAAATAAAATCTTCAGTGAGTATCTTTGCTGCCCCAGATGTAAAAACCGAAACGTACTTCCCGTTTGGCTTAAGGGCTTTCTTACTTTTTGAATACGAGATTTTACCAACGGCATCAAAGATGAGATCAAAAAGCTCGTTGCTCTTTGTAAAATCCTCTTTGGTGTAATCAATCACCGCATCGGCTCCCAGAGATTTCACCAATTCTACATTCGTGGTACTGCATACCCCGGTTACTTCTGCCCCAAAGTACTTGGCAAGCTGTACCGCGGAAGTCCCTACCGCTCCGGAAGCTCCATAAATAAGCACTTTTTGTCCGCTCCGGATCTCACCTTTTCTTTTAAGAAAATGTAAGGCACAGGCGCCCCCAAAAGGAACGGCGGCGGCTTCCTCATAAGTTACATTGGTCGGCTTTAATGTCATAACACTGTCTTCCGGCAGACATGTGTACTCGGCATAACCACCAAATCGCGCCCCGGTACGCGCATAAACCTGGTCACCATTTTGAAATCGTTTAACATCTTTACCTACTGTTTCAATTTCTCCCGCCAGATACCTACCTAGTATAGGGTTTCTCGGTTTTGTAAGACCAAACATTAATCGCATCAGGATCCGGCCAGGGCCAGGAACATTTAAACCTCTGATTCTCCGGTCAACTATTGATGCTGTTGTTGCATATATTTTTATCAGCACTTCATTGTTCTTGGGTTTAGGTTTTTCCACCTCTTTGAGTTGAAGAACTTCCGGTGGTCCGTATTTTGTACATACAATTGCTTTCATTAGTATTACTCCTGATTTGTCAGGTTTGGTCACTTTATCTAGTTTATATCTGTTTTACAGACCCGGAAGCGATTGCAGATGGATTGAATCCTTTAACGATCAGCCATACCGCCATAACCATTTCTTGCAAAAATATTGGAAGATTCATAACAATGTTGAGCGTTGAAAAAGGACTTTGGAGATGAAATAAAATTAAAAAGCCTGTAACTAAATGCAATAGGATTGCAATGAAACCCCAACCTGATATCCACCTTGGAATGAGTTTTGATTGGTAGAATAAATAATACAGCATCAAAGCGCCCAGGCTGAAAACGATTACCAAAATAGTACTAATCGAATCATTTCCTTTTAGTAATAAAGCGCCCAAGGTTTGAAAATGGGAAGCATCTGGAGTGCCTGCCTTTACATATTCCTGACTTAATATTAGTAGGAATAACCAACAGATTACCGATGCAATATAGGTAACGGTCTCAAGCGCCCCCCTGAAAACAACATACCCTAGAGCTAAGGCCTCATTATGTTTTTTAAAGATTGGAAACATCATAACTGGAACCATAGCAAGTGCAAAGCCCATAACTAAAACAAAAAGGGCGCCTATTATGATTTTATTTTCATTAGCAGAAACCTTCATAAGATAATCCGGAGCATTTAGAATGGAGCTAGTAAAAACAACACTTAATATTCCTGCAACCGTCCCAATAATAAATAGAACTCCCACAATTCTTGCGGTCTTTTTTTCTGAATTCATTTTTACTCTCCTTTTTTTAATTATTTAAATTGTCCTGTACAGTTGTCATGCAACATTTTTTCCTTATGTATTATACTTTAATATTTAGAAAAGAATAAGAAATGTTTCTTCTAACCACATCTCTTTATCTAAAACTTAAATTTTTTCTTTCCCCCCTCTTTACCCTTTTAAAGGGAAAGTAATAAATGCTTGAGACTTTTAGATTATATTCGACTCTTAACATTAAAAATCCTTCTTTTCTCATAAAATAATTTATAAAATCGAGTAGGAGGTAGATAATTAATTTATCTACCGTCCTCTCACACCACCGTACGTACCGTTCGGTATACGGCGGTTCGTTAGAAATTAGCTACTCGTGTATATCTTTCTGTAAAACTTAGGTATCCAAGATTCTTAAGCCTTTTGTTAGTAAAGGT
>Ga0268276_1002882_pt1 | contig 14055 bp, 12 predicted proteins | sample saktaG_4_FD_190145 | JGI IMG/M metagenome (GOLD analysis project Ga0268276, IMG submission 190145) | Saline water microbial communities from Sakinaw Lake, British Columbia, Canada - sak_2010_1_5_45m | ecosystem: Environmental > Aquatic > Non-marine Saline and Alkaline > Saline ...
GGTGGATGTTCTTCTTAATTTTAGATAGTTATCATTATATGTTTTTACTGCAGAAGCCATTTGGGTCAAGCCCAATTCTTCCATGCTTCGCAAAGCTTGAGAGTAAAACATGTCTGCTTGATCTTCCAGATTTTTCCTATCTTTTCCTGAAAATCTTTGTGAAAGATCAAGGAACCTCGTTGCTCTTGTAAGAGTTTTTTCAATCAATCTTCTTTGGAAAGTAGCATTGAATTGTTCTTTTGAAACATTTATCTCATTTTTATATTTTTCATAAGCATTATCAACTAAATCTTTTATGACCCCGGGGTCTTGAATTCCAGAAGTCAAAACTAGCTCTGCAATAGGATCCTCGAACAAGTTGAAATATGTATGTTCAAAATCACAATGGATTGTATCCCCATGTACGCTATCAACAAGAATATTTCCAGTGTGAGTATCTGTGTTTACAATGTGTTTGCTTCTTTCTCTATAAAATGAGTTAAATTCTGAGTTAAATGCTTTTCTTAAATTTTCAAGTAATGGTTCTTGTTTTATCCTTCTTCTTGAAAGTTTTCCTTTTTTAGTCACTTTTTGCTGCAATCCTGGAACTGCTCTTAAAGCAAACCCATTTAGGAATTGTGTCATTGCATCCTGGCTGTCTACAATATAATTCCCTGGAAGAAAATTTCTTATAAAATCAGTCCAAGCATAGTTTCTTTTTAAGAAATAATCTCCATTTTCATCTTTCATATCCCTATATGCTGTCATGACTCTGCTTATTTCAAGACTGTCTAAAAGATGTTCTTTGAGAATCTCACCTTTTTCAACATCTGTTTCAGCTCTTCTCAATACATCTGTAAGTCTATCATGCTCTATATAAGGTTCAACACTTAGTTTTGATTCTAGTTTTTCATCATAACTAGTAATGTTAATTTTTGGTCCTCTAAGAAAACCAGATTCCTGTAATGTCATAAGAAACTCTTGAACTCTTCTTGACCTTTCAAATTTATCTTGTTTTCCTGATTTCTTTGCTCTGAATTTTAAAGTCAAACCAGGCATTTGATACAATAATGTATAGAAAGCTCCGCCATCTAAAGCTGTAGCTGTTCTCTGTGTATCATCCTTGATTAGTAATTGAGGCCCGCGTGACGATCCATAATCAGTAACTCTATTATGCGCTATTTCCTGCGCTTCTGCTATTCTTCTTTTCAAATCTATTGGAGTTGATGGACTTTTCAACATAGCTTCTATGTTTTTTTCTATGAGCTCTTTATAGGTCCATTCATCATCCCTGTCAACTGGTTTAAAGTCTAGAATAGTTTCTTCATCAATAACCTCATCTTTGCTTTCTTTGATGACACCTTTTTCATCAATTGATACTGCCATCTTGACCTCCTTCATCTTGTTTTAGTTTAATTCCGGCCTTTTCTGGTGCTGATTCTAGTTCAAAAATTTTTCTTGTTAAATCCATAAATATGCCAAGTGTCGGACCAATCAATGGTGAAATCATAATAAGAGAGTTTACTCCATAACTTACCTTTGCTGTATCTATCTTATGTTCCGAAAGTAAAGTCCCAATTGATAAAGCAGTTGCATAAACTGGGACTTGAAATGTATTGAATGCTGCAAGATCCACTATATACTCTTGTGCTTTTCCTGTATCAACAAAATAATCTGCGATTTCAGAATATCCTTGATTTGATGTTGCTGTAAGCCCGGCTAAAATAGAAGCACCATAAAACAATCCTTTTCTTATTGTTTCTTTAACATGCTTGTTCTCTCTTGTCCTTACTGTTTTTCTGAATAAAAAATTTCTCCATTTTCCGTACAATGCGCCTGTACCCAGATTTATTGCTGTTGCTGAAGCTCTTTCAACAGCTATGCCTAATATACTCATACCTGCAAAGGTATCTATTGTAGCTCCAACAGCTAAAGAATAAATTACAGCCCCGCTTGTATCAAGTGTACTTTCTAATCCTTTCTTGGGTTTTTTAGTTTCAAGATTAGTTTCCATTTTCATCCTCCAAAATATTTATAGTGATTTCAGCGATTGTTCCTGGTTTTAATTGAGATTCAAGAATTCGTGGGATAACTATAATAGCTTGAGAGCCATGCTTTGCTATTCTCTTTGTAATTATGAACTTCTTGTTATTTTGTTTAGACATTTTAGTAATTTTTATCACTATAGAGTATACATATTTTATGTATAAATAAGGCGAGAATGGTTTATAAAGCTTTCGCTATGTAATCATTTAGAAGTGACATATTTAGGTTATATCTAATTAGTTTATACACCCTCGTGTGTATAAAAATCAATTAAGCTTGCTTTTCTTCTTTATGTTTCTTGATAGAAATTATCAAACAGATTATCATTATTGCAAAAAAGAAACCTAGAAGAGCATAAAGAATCCAACTGGTCAGGAAATTAATCTTGTTTAGAATCGTTAAAGAAAAGATGCATGCCAGACATATTATCATTATCCATGTGGATAAGTCAAGTGATTTTAATATTTTTTTGCACATTTTTAACTTGAAAACGGCCTTAATTCATATTCGCAAATTTTTTCTAAAACTGTTTCTTGTTCTCCAGGATATGTTTCTAATTGTAAATCATAATAAAAAGTCCTGTAATCTTCAACCTCTTTTCCATTCCAAGGAACGAAACCTCTACAACAAATTCCTTCTTCTGTAAAAATTCCATTTACTTGCCCCCATCTTCCATCATATTGTCGATATTTTGCTGATGAATCAACTAAGTGATTAAATCTAGCTCTTTCTTGTTTTTTTAATTTTGGTTTCATCTTATTCTAATTTTTCTTATTTTTTGTACTTTTTAGATTTATCCCATAAAATCTCAAAGTGATTTTTATAACTTAAAGCGATTTTCTTATTCTTTATTAAAATGAATATTGGTTTTGGTAAAATCATATGTATAGAAACATAATCCCCAAAGATACATGTTGTGGCTTCGCTTTTTATATCAAGAAACCCATATTCAAAATCCTTTAACATGAATGGCTCTTGACTTTTAAGTTCTTTATTCCCTATTATCCTTATTTTTATGCCCTTTTTTGCCGCCTGTTTTGCCATTGCTGGCAGTTCATATAAGGTGAAAAACATCAAACCTGTCGAACCAAAGGCACAAAATTCCTTTTCTTTTAATGCAAGATTGACAAAAGTTCTAATCCCTTCTTTTCCTTCATAAATTTTAACTTCTATATCTTGTTTTTCTTCGGTTTTTATCTTTTTTAGTTCTTGAATTAAATCAGAAATAACAATTTCTTTTGATTTCAACGGGTTTAGTAGATTATCTGGACTAGAACAGGAGAATAGTTTCTTCTTTTCCTTGATGATGTATGAAACTTGGCCTTTTTCTATAAGGTGATTTAGAATTGTATAAGTTAATGTTCTGTCTATGCCTAGATTTTTGGCAATTTGATTAGCTGAAAGCTCTCCTTTTTTCACAAGTTCAAGATAGATTTTGGCTTCATTTCCTGTTAATCCTGCTTCTTGAAGTTTTTCTTGAATTTCCATAGAAGTTCAAGTTTTTTGAATTTAAAAATGTTGTTATTAAACATAACAACTTAGTTTTATATCTATTACTTCGCTTGCTTAATTACGAGGTTAAAATGTTAGACAAATATCTTAAAACGCAAGGATACAATTTAAGAGAGAGATTAAATTTTTATTTTGGGCTTGCAATCCCCCCAATAGTAACTACTTTGGGTACATATTATTTATTGGATAAAACAATAAAGACTGATGATCCCTTATCAATTGCTGGCAAAATTGTTCTTTCTCTTTTGCCGAATGTTCCTTTATTTCCCTTTGAAATTGGAACATCGCAAGGATTGATTTTAGTCTCATTATTACAATTAAGAAATAGAAAGGCTAAACAAAAACGGGGTTTAGAGAAGCATGTACTTTAATCATTCTAAATAAATAGCTGGCTTTCCAGGTTTCGCTTTAGATGCTTTATTCTGGGGGTCAATCTTGTTTTTGTCATTTGATACGAATAGGGTTATTGGTATGTTAAGAGACTTCTGAAGTTTTAGGAGATTGTCTTGATACAACTTAAGCTCAGGCGGGATAACATACAGATATACCTTGTTTACACTCTGTTTTTTTTCACTTAACAACCTAACTATGTTATTTATGTCTTGAACTGTTTTTTCAACAGCTTGTTCTTGCTGTTCAAGTTTCTCGTTTATCTTGTTCTCTTGGACTTTTGGCCAGGACTCAAGAGATAGGAAAGTCTTGTTTCCTAGATTATGCCAGAGTTCTTCGGTGATATGCGGACAAAATGGATGCAATAATTTGAGAATTATTTCATAGTTCTCTCTTTTAATTGATTCCGACATAGAATCTATGCATCCGGTAATTGCGATAATTGCTTTGGGATATTCAAAATTCTCAATATTTTCAGAAACTTTTTTTATTGCTGAATGAATCTTGTTCTCTTGCAAGGGATTTGATTCTGGGGAGATTTTATCTTTTAATCTTATTAATTTGTTGATTATTCTAAAACTTCCTTCAACTCCTTCATCTGTCCACTCCATTGGCTTGTCTGGAGAAGAGACGAAAGTCAGGAATAATCTTGCAGTATCAATTCCGTACTTCTCTGATATTTCTGTTTGAAACACTACATTCCCTAGACTTTTTGACATCTTTTTTCCATCTTTGTAAACTATACCTTGATTGAACAATCGAGTAAAAGGCTCGTCAAAATTCACCATCTTAATATCTTTCAAAAATTTTGTCAAGAATCGTGCATAAATACAATGACCCACAGCGTGTTCTACTCCCCCAATGTACTGATCAACAGGCATCCAGTAATTGACTTTTTTAGAATCAAATGGCTTTTCTGAGTTTTTCGAATCGCAGTATCTTAAGAAATACCACGAAGAATCCATAAATCCCCCCAGAGTATCTGTTTCTCTTCGAGCTTTTCCCTTACATTTAGGGCAAGTTGTATTTATGAAGTCTTTATTATAAACTAAAGGGTTTCCTGCAACTTTGAAATCAACTTTTTCTGGAAGAAGAACGGGAAGTTGATTTTCTGGAACAGGAACAATTCCACACTTATCGCAGTAGATAATTGGAATTGGTGTTCCCCAGTATCTTTGTCTTGAGATAAGCCAGTCTCTTATCTTATAATTAGTTGTTTTCTTTCCTAATTTGTTCTTTTCTAAGAACTTTGTGATTTCTTCAATTGCAACATCATTTTTTAGACCATTGAACTTATCTGAATTGACTAGATTTCCCCATCCTGTATATGCCCCCTTTTTCCAATCATGATCATTTGGAGGATTTGGACAACCAATTACTTGTTTCATAGTAATTTTATATTTCTCTGCAAATTCAAAATCTCGTTGATCATGAGATGGAACAGCCATAACCATTCCGCTTCCGTAGTCAGCTAAAACAAAATTTCCTGCCCAAATAGGCACATGTTCTTTAGTTATAGGATTTATTGCATATGAACCAGTAAATGCTCCTTCTTTATCAAGTTCTTCTGTATTTTTTGGGTCAGTTGCTTTTACTTTCTTCAAGAATTTCTCAACTTCTTTTTTCTGTTTTTCGGTTACTAAGGACATCAGCTTTGGATGCTGAGCTGAGATGACCATGAATGTAACTCCATAGATAGTATCTGGCCTTGTTGTGAAAATAGGCCATTTTTCTTTTGAAGTTATTTTTTCTAAAAGTTCCGGAAATTCTTCTGTTCCCATAGCACCAATATCATAATGGCCATGATTCTTAAGTTCGATTATTTTTCCACCTATGACCCGGTTAAATATTTTAAGGCTTTTTTTGCCATCTTCTTCTTCATTATCTGAAGTAAAGTAAATAATCTCTTTAACTCTGTTTTTAACTGTTTTATCAATATTATAATCATAAAAAACTTTTTTATACTCTTTATCTGCGATTTTCCATGGAGCAACTAGAATCAGTTTTTTGACTTTTGTTTTTGTATCCCCCAACCACCTCACGAGAAAAGCACAGCCTCTACTGTGGCCAATTAGAATTGTGTTTTCATTTACCTCTAATTTATCAAAGATATTTTTCCAATCAGCATAAGTCGCTTTTTCATGTAGGGGCATAAGGGGAGTTTCAGTTTTGATGCCTTTTTTCTCTAATTGTCTTTTTGTCCAGGGCATCCAGTGTTTGTCATAACCTTCACAATCATCAGAATCCCCACCATGAACAATAATAACCTGGGATATTTCACTTTCAGGATTTTCTATCTCAAAATCAATTTCGGTTCCATGAGATTTACCAATCCAGTTCTTCTGCATTGTCTTTATTTTGTCAGACCATTGGATTTTATCTAAATCATTGAGAAGTCGGTCAGCATAATCAGTTATTTTGAAGAACCATTGCTCCATTTCTTTAGTTTGAACATCTTTTCCACATCTCCAACATTTTCCTGATTCAGCTTCTTCATTTGCTAAAACTGATTGGCAAGTCTCACAATAATTTACAGGTGCTTTTTTCCTGTAAGCTAAACCATGTTCTAGAAGTTTAAGGAAGAAAAATTGATTCCATTTGTAGTATTCTGGCTCATGACTTGCTATAACCCTAGACCAATCATAGCTGTTTCCTAAAGCTTTTTGATACTCCATTATTTTTTTAATTGAAGCTTCAGCATAAATTTTTGGATGAATTCCTTCTTTTTTGGACGCGGTTTCTGCAGGCAATCCAAAAGAGTCATAACCTATTGGATAAAGAACATTAAATTGATTCATTCTTTTGTATCTTGCAAAAACATCTCCAATGGTATAGTTTCTAACGTGGCCAACATGTAAGAATGAAGCACTGGGATAGGGATACATTTCGAGAACATAACATTTTTTTCCTTTTCCTTCAACTGATTTGAAAATCTGGGATTTTTCCCATTCAGACTGCCATTTTTTCTCTATCTCAAGGAAGTTTACTAGTTGTTCTGGATTATCTTCTCTCTTTTCTTCTTTTTTAACTTGTTTTATTGATTTTTCAGACTTCTTTTTCATTATATTACCAAGAAAAAGTGAGATTTAAAGTTTTCGCTTATTTATCAGAGAAGATTTATAAATAATAAAGATTATATAAGACTGTAAAATTGGTGATAAAATGCGATTAAAAGAGATGCAAAAAGAAGTGAATAAAGTAATGAAACTCTGGAAAATCAAAAAAGGAGAATCACATACAAAAGAGTTGGTCTATATTCATCTTGTTGAGGAAGTTGGAGAAGTTGCGAGACAGCTAGTAAATCAAGGGGTTAGAAAAGAACAATATGACCCTGAAAAATTTGAACATGATATCGGTGATGTAATTGTATTCTGCACTTATCTTGCTTCTCTTTATGGACTTGATGTTGAAGAAATTGTAAAAAAAGTCATAAAAGAAGACAATATTTTCTTAGATAAGGTCAAGAAGATTGACCTCGAATCATCTTAAGAATGTCTTTGAAATTCTCTTTTTCTTGTTTTACTAGATTTGATTCTTCTTGCATATTTTTCTCTTTAAGATGAGAAATCCAATCATCTATGGTTATCTTCTTGTTTAAATATAGCATTTCATTATAGAAATCTTCTATCAGATCAATGACCAGATCTGGTTTTTCATTTATTTTCTTGCTCAACCAGACTAGAGCTATAACCCTATTATCTAACAAAGTAGGAATGAGCTCTTCTTTGGAAAATAATCTTCTGTAAAGGTCATTTAGATTATTATTTTCTTTTGCTCTTCTTAAAAATTCTTCAAGTCTTGAGAATGTATCAAATCTGGAGTATATTGAATCAAATGAACCTTGTCCCAAATATTTGTCAACTGCTATCTCTATTTCTTTGCTATTGCTAGCGAATAGAGCATCAATCATGATAGTGTTCCTGTTCTTCTTCTCAAGTAGACTGTAGTATAGTTTTGTGCTAGGGGATAATAAAGCATATATCCCATGGAAATAGGGTTTATTTTTCATAAATTCTTTTATATCTAAGCCATTGCTAACCCAAGCTCTCAAAAATACATATTCTGGAAATTTCAATTTGTGTGGGCTTGAACCTTTTCTTATCCTTCTTTCAATTCTTCCGCCAAGACATTGTAAAAGATATATCCAAAAAGGATTTGAATGTGTTTCAATCACATTTTCATTATCATTATCGAATCCTTTCATACCTTCTGCAAAATGATATATTGAATGTATCATCTCCTGTAATTTTGTAGAATCCCACTGGTCGGTTATTGTGAAATCAGTGCCTTTTTCAGTAATGCCTATTGGAAATATTTTTCTGGAGTCTATCTGCACTAGGTAGAAAGGATGTTTTCCTACCATCTTGATATATTTATTCAGTTGGCTGAATTCTTTTTTTGCCTTGAAAATACTTGTGTTTAGGATTTTGATATTAAATCTTGAATCAAAAGGAAGATCTTTACCCAGATTCTCTTTATATGCTTTCTTGACCTCTTTAAGAGCTTCTGATTTCTCCTTGAATGAGTATTTATATCCTAAAAAGTCTTTAAGAAAAAGTTTTCTTGGTTTTGGAAGCATCAATTCATATGGGATCACATCTTTTTTCAAAAAAATACTAGCAACCTGGTTATAATCGGAATTTTCTTTTAATCTGAAAATGTCATTTTCCTGGTCATATTCTAAGCTATCTAGGTTAAGATGTGGAAATCTTTGTTTAGGGAATTCGCCTTTTTCTAGATTGTACGATGCCCTGAATGTAAGATACTTCTTGGATAATTTTCCATAGAGATATTCTATTTCCATCCAAGCATGAATTGTAAATTCATTTATCTTTGAAAAAAAACTTGTTTTCATTTTTTTATTATTGCTTTGACTGCACTGACACCTTTTTCATATGTGAAATGATGTTTTTTAGGCTTAGAGCTAAAATAAAGTATTGCGTTTTTAATACTTTCTTCCATTGTATTGTCTAGAATCTTGAATTGCTTTAATATTACTCCTTTATTGAATGTAGTGACTTTTCCTACTAGAGAATTATTATATGGAAATTGAGCTACAATTGCTTTTCCTGATTTATCTATTACTGTCATTATCCTGTACTTGTCAATGTTTGATTTTGAAAACGCATTTTTCCTGTTTATTTTACCATTAAGGGATGTATTCAGGCATATCCTGTTCTTCTGTTTTGTCAAATAAACAATATTTGAGCTCAAAGCATTATTTTCTTTACTGCATAATATCGGTTTTTCCCCAGGATATAACTCAAAAAGCATAGAAATTATATGGGGGCCTTCGATACCAAGAGCATTTAATTTTTTGTCTACAAATCTTCCTTTTTTCATGTCCGGAATCCTGTTTTTGCTAAATTCAATGTATATATCGTATCTCTTAAATGAATTTTTTTTCATCTCTTCTAAAGTTCTTTTCAATATTTTTGAGAAGAGATAGTTCTCATTCACAAAGACATGAACAGAAGGATTTTTTTTTAATATCTCTTGAATTTGCTTTATTTGTTTCTCAGAATTTACTATGGGCTTCTCTATTAGAATATTCGCGTTATTGTCTTTAGAGACAATCTTCTTAAAAACAGGAAAATGCTGGCTAGTATCTGTGCAGATGTCATACAAAAACGGCTTTTCTAAATTTTTAAATTCCTTCATTGCTTCCTTAAAATCTAAAAAAGCATTTTTTTCACCTTTTATCTTTGATTTATCCCTGTCAACTATTATTACATTGCCCCCATATTTCTTAAGATACTTCTGATGTATCCTCCCCACTTTCCCATATCCTATTAAAATTATTTTACGCATTTTTATGTGAGGTAGAGTATAATTGATTGATGTCTGGAATATTATTTTTCTTTAGATATGAAACAAGTGAATCTATCAAACCTTTTGTCTTTGAAATATTTTTCAATGATTTTTTATCATGAACATAGAATGGAGTTACTGATTCAATTGCTGTTGCTCCTGCCATGAACGTCTGTACAAAAGAATCTAAGTCAGATGCACATCCTCCTGTCGCTATAATAGGAATATTAACATGTTTCTTCACACTCTCAACCATAAGGAGAACAGCTGAATGAAGAGCTTTTCCAGTATAACCCCCTTTTTCATTTCCTAGAAGATGGTCCCCGATATTGTAGTTAAAGAACCTATTCTTTACAATTCCCGTATAAAACCCTGTTCCTGGGAATATGTTTGAGATTACAAGAGCATCGGCTCCTGCTTTTTCTGCGCTTTTTGAAATCTCAATAATATCACAATTCCATCCAGTCAATTTTGGGATGAGAACAGCGTCTTTGAACCCTTTTTTATTCAATCTTGACTTTAGTTCTTTAATTATCTTGTAGACTTTCTTTGAATCTTGTGCTATCACGATTGTTTTTTCTTTATCTTCAGATGAATGCGGGCATGAAAGGTTTAATTCAAGAGCATCGGCCCCAGCAATCAAGTACCTCATGGACATAGCATAAAGTTCATCAATGATCTTTTTCATAGATGGGCTTGATATCGAGGCTATACTTCCAATTATCTTCTTTTTAGGATATTTTTGCTTGAATATCTTCAGTTCTGAACACATCGTTTCTATTCCGGGATTTGCCATCCCTGACGCTACTAATAAACTGAAACTATCTTTTCCGAATGATGATACTTGTGGCATCTTGTAACCTTCTCTTTTTTCCATAGTCGTTGTTTTTGTAACGATGGCACCAATTGAATCTTTACATGTCTTGTAGATGGCTTCAAAATTATCAGAAGATATATTAAAATCATAGGACCCTATAATCAATGGGGAATTCAAAGTCAATTTTGAGATTTGGATTGTCATTTTATCTGTAGACTTCAGTTATATACAAAACAGGCATGTCTTTTGCTCTAATTTTATAAAATAACTCCATATTTATACTATTTGTTCCTATTATCATGAGATTTTTGAAACTCCTATTAAAAAGATAACCACAAGTGGTATACTCTGTCCCTTGCTTGATAAACCTTTCAAGAGTCTCTTTATCGTCTATATTCTTGTACCATTTAAGATATAATTTTTTTCTTTCTTTGAGAAGATTCTTAAGTGTCTTATTATTTAACCCCGCAATCATCTTTTTTATTGCTTTCTCACTCTCATTCCATTCTAAATCCCAAATCCTGTTTCCAAAACTTTCTCTTATCAAGACAACCTTATAAGAAATATTCAGATTTTTCATCATGTTTTTCATCTCTTTGTCTACTTTCTTTAAACTCTGAGTTATCTTGTTATGGAATGTTGCTTTTGTTTCATCAAGTCTGCTCAGATTCTCTCCTGTATCCTCGTAATCTGCTATTCCGATTATTATCCTTATCTTCAATTTGTTTTTATTCATAAACAAAGAAAATTTTTGAAGGAATTCTAAAGATTTTCGAGAAACCAGGCCTATCCCCTCATTGAGCTTGTTCTCCCCAGAGTACCTGAACCCTTTGCCTGATTCTCGCTCATAGGCATAATCAGGGCATACCATAATAAAGACATTAGCTCTTATCTTTTTTGATGTCTCAAGCCATTTTGAGATGTTATCGAATTTCTCTTGTCCAATCTCAATTATACCTGTTGATTTCAGAAGATGTGCAAAATCTTTTATAAAACCAGACCCATGTTCTTGGATAGAATCAAAAAAATTTCTGTTCTTGTCTTTTTTCCTTATGTTCCCCCAAGGATACCCATATTTTTTGATGTTCTTTTCAAAATCCCTTAAGTAATCTGAATATATCTGGTTAGAAATCACATTCAAGAGGCCTATCCTGAATATTGCGACAGAAAAGGGATAAGGTTTTTTGTTCTTGAAGGATTGGTTCACCATACAACCTATCCTCTTCTTACTTTTTTTATCAAACAAGAAAAGTGACCTGAATTTATCTATACCCCAAGAATCTTTTTCTGATACTATCCTTATCTTATAATGTTTTGAGAGATATTCTGCAACTTTCTTGCTTTTTTCTCCATCATAGACAACAAATTCAACTGCCATAATGAGTGCATTATTTCTTTTTCTTTATCTCTCCCCCAAAGATAAAAGATTTTTTTGCACCATAACCATATCCTTCTGCTGAACCGCCTGCTTCTAGAACAAGTTCACGCATCTCATCCGCAGTTCTGTCAATTTGATCTATGAAAATATCAACACTATTTCCAAATTCTTTTAAATCATACAAATCTGTTTGGAATAATTTCCTTTGCATCGCATTATTGTCATAAACATCAATATCTTTTAATTCTGGAAAAGTCTCTATGACTTTGCTGAACAGGGGGGTTCCTGGAAGCACTAGAACTCTGTTGACTCTTATTTTTCTAAAGCCCAATTTTATCAGTCTTTTAACAAAATTGATATGATTCTGAAGGCTTTTCTTGTTTTCACCTGGCAAACCCACTATAAAACTGCCATCAACATCTATGCCTTTTGTCAAACAATTTTTTGTAGCTTTAAGATACTGAGTTATTGTCTCTTTTTTGTTTATATTCTTCAAGATTCGATTATCTCCTGCTTCATATCCTATGAATATCATCCTGAAATTCAAGTCTTTCATACATCTTATTATCTCATCATTCAACAACTGGTCTGCTCTTGCATATGATTTGAATGTAACTTTTTTTGTCAAGAAAGGATTATTTTTTCCAATTATCAAAAAATCATGTGCTTTTTTGAACCATGCTTCACTTTGAAGAAGACTATCACTCCTATCCCAGATTTCTGTCAAGTTATACTTTTTTATATAATAAAGAATCTCTTTAGAATACGCTTCTGGGGATCTGTATCTTATTCCTCCTTCAAATCTTCCACAAAAAACACAATGGGGAATGTTTACACAACCTTTTTGACTGTAGAACTGCATCATCCTGAAGTTTTTTCCAAAAATCTCTTGTTGTTTCTTGAAATATGGCTTAAAATCAACTAAGTCATAAGCTGGCGTTGGTAGTGTCTTTATTTCAGGGCATTTAACTGGATTATGGATTATTTTGTCTTTTTCACGATAGATTAGGTTGGGTACTTTATTTAAGGTAATTTTTCCTTCAAGATACTTTATATAATGCAACAAAGATTCTTCACCATCATCATAAACTACTGCATCGACTTCTTTATGATTCTTCAAGATATTATTGCTAAGAAAGCTTGAATAATGCCCCCCTAATATAACGTGGGCTTTATTATTTTTAGAGAATTTTGCAAGTTCAATCATATTCCTATAGTTTGTGAGGTCACAGTTAAAGCCTACTAAATCTGGCTTCCAGGAAGTTATCTCTTTTTTTATATGCTCTAAACTAAGATGACAACCATCAAGTATCTTGATTTTGACTGATGACTTTTTTTCTCTTAAATAAGCTGCAAGTGCAAGAAGATTTATTGGTGGAGAAACGCCCAAGTCACGGGTCTTGTCATATTTCTCTTCATTTACAGGAGGATAAGACAAAAGTAATTTCATTTTTTCCCTTCTTTTGACATTGTCTGTATGTTATAATCTTAATTGAGTTAATCTTTATTATTTACACTTTGTTTTTCGCTATGTCTGATGAATACAGCTATATTTTTAAATTTATCAGAAAGGGATGTAATTCAACTTGATCATGTCGTGATTCAATATCAACTCATAGGAATCAATTATCTCTGAAAAATCTTTTTTTATATCTGAAATAAATGAATTCAAATCTTCTAAGTCAGTTATTGCTGCATTTATCTCAAAATCAAAATTTCCTATCCTCTTTGAACAAAACATAACGTTTTTCTTGTTAGTACACCATGAAACAAGCTTAGATTCGTGGTTTTTTGAAAAATTCCTTGTTTTTAATAATATAACATAATGATAAAATCCTAGTTTCGCCATATTGAATATAGCCCTATTGGCGATAATAAGTTCTTTAGTGAGGTTTTTCAGCCTATATTTTGTAATGTCAATAGAAAGTTTTGTTTTCTCAGCTAAATCCACTATGGAGAGATTTGCATTTTGAGCCAAGATTTTTAGGATTTTCTTATCGCTATCATCTATTTTAATTTGTGTGCCATCAGAAGAATATCTGTCAATTTTCAGCTCCTGTTTCTGGTCTAGAAGGATTTTTTGATATTTGAAAATCTTTGTATAAACAATGATGCTTATGAA
>Ga0268276_1002883_pt1 | contig 14043 bp, 9 predicted proteins | sample saktaG_4_FD_190145 | JGI IMG/M metagenome (GOLD analysis project Ga0268276, IMG submission 190145) | Saline water microbial communities from Sakinaw Lake, British Columbia, Canada - sak_2010_1_5_45m | ecosystem: Environmental > Aquatic > Non-marine Saline and Alkaline > Saline ...
CCGGTTGGCGAACATATGATGTAAACGTAGTACATGGCAGAAAAAACGCCCCGACGGCGGGGCGTGATGTTGGTTGCGGGGCTGGGATTTGAACCCAGGACCTTCAGGTTATGAGCCTGACGAGCTACCGGACTGCTCCACCCCGCGATGGGTATCGAAACAAGCAGTAGGATTACTATAGCATTTTGTCCAAAAAAAAGCTACTGGTCAAATTTGAAGACCAATTCGTTCGAGGCCGCATAGCCGAATTTTTCGCGGGCATACTTCTCGAGATAGAACGTGTCTTCCTTGAGCAGGCGCAGTTCCTCCTTCAATTGCTGGGTCTGCGCCTGCAATTCCTTGACGCGCTGCTGCAGTCTGCGTTCTTCATTCAGGGCCGTCAGGTAACTTGGCCGATTGCGCTCGATTTGCAGCACGACCGCAATCGCCATTGCCGTCAGCACGCAGAGCAACAGCAGATAGCGCATCAGGCCAGCACTTTCATCTTGCCGCCATAGACCGCCGTGCCGCCCAGCTGCTCCTCGATTCGCAGCAACTGGTTGTACTTGCAGATCCGGTCGGTGCGGCACAGCGAGCCGGTCTTGATCTGGCCGGCGTTGGTGGCAACAACGATGTCGGCGATGGTCGTGTCTTCGGTTTCGCCGGAACGATGGCTGACGACCGCGGTGTAGCCGGCTTCCTTGGCCATTTCAATCGCATTGAGGGTCTCGGTCAAGGTGCCGATCTGATTCACTTTGATCAGAATCGAGTTGGCAATTCCCTCGCGAATGCCGCGCGCCAGGCGCGTGGTGTTGGTCACAAACAGATCATCACCAACGATCTGGATCCTGTGGCCGAGCTTCACGGTCATCAGCTTCCAGGTGGCCCAATCATCTTCGGCGCAGCCATCCTCGATCGAGATAATCGGGTATTTGTTGCAGAGCTCGACATAGAACTCGACCAGTTCGGCCCCGGTCTTCTCGGCTTTTTTCTCGGCCTTCAGCACATATTTTTTCTTGGCTTTCTCATAGAACTCGCTTGAGGCCGGGTCGAGCGCGAGATAGATGTCCTTGCCGGGCTTGTAGCCGGCCTTGCCAATGGCTTCCATGATCACGTCAAGCGCCTCGGCGTTCGAGCGCAGATTGGGCGCGAAGCCACCTTCGTCACCGACCGACGTGCTCAAGCCCTTGCCCTTCAGCACGGCCTTCAGCGCATGAAACGTTTCCGCGCCCCAGCGCAGGGCTTCGGCAAACGAACTGGCGCCGGCCGGCATGATCATGAACTCCTGCAAATCGACATTGTTATCGGCATGCTTGCCGCCGTTGAGAATATTCATCATCGGCACCGGCAGGACTTTCGCATTGGTCCCGCCAATATAGCGGTAGAGCGGCGTATGGGCGAGCGCGGCGGCGGCTTTGGCGGCCGCGAGTGACACGCCCAGGATCGCGTTCGCGCCGAGTTTGGCCTTGTTGGGCGTGCCATCCAGCTCGATCATCAGCTCGTCGAGCCGCACCTGCTCGCACACATTCTCGCCGATCAGCTCGGGGCCAATCACATCATTGACATTCCGGACGGCCTTGAGCACGCCTTTACCGAGATAGCGTTTTTTGTCGCCATCCCGCAACTCGACCGCCTCGTGTTCGCCGGTGGATGCGCCGGACGGCACGGCCGCGCGGCCATGCGCGCCACTTTCGGTCAGCAGATCAACTTCGAGCGTGGGCGTCCCGCGCGAATCGAGAATTTCACGGGCAGTCACATTGGCAATATACGGCATAACCGGTCTCCTGAATCAGGGTTGAATACTACGCAGTATCAAGAAAGAACTATAACAAAACCGGCGCGGCGTTGTCAACTGCAGCGCGGCGGCTGCACGTCAGGAGAAATGTCCTACTGGCCATCGCCGCGCCCCATCGGCGGAGGTGTCTAGCGCGTCAAGCGCCGGACCGAGTCGCGCGCAATCAATTGCACCGGGCACATCAGATGGGTGGTGGGCGTGTGTGCGCGTGTGTGTTCCTGCAACATGGTGACTGCCGCGCGGGTCATTTCCGCGATCGGCTGTTCAAAGGTGGTGAGTGCGGGGGTGGTATGTTGCACGGCCAGGGCATTGTCAAACCCGATCAGGGAGAGGTCGTGCGGGCAGCGGAGGTGCAGTGCATGGCACGCCTGCAGCACGCCCAAGGCGATTTCATCACTGGCACAAAAGAGCGCGGTCGGGCGCGGTGTGCGTGCGAGCAACGCGCGTGCGGCGGCATAGCCTTCGCGAATACCGTAGTCGCAATGGGCGAACCAGCGCGGCCGCAGCCGCACGCCGCAGGCGCGCAGGTGCCGGCGATAGCCGTGCGTGCGATCAATCGCGTTACGCGAATCATGCCGGCCACACAACATGCCCAGCGCGGTGTGCCCATGCTGGAGAAAGTACGCGGCGGCCTGGCGCCCGGCATCCAGATTGTCGGCGTCAACACAGGCGGCGCCCGGTGGCGCGTCGCTGTTGAGAAACACGACCGGCGGCGCCGCCGGGGTGGCTGGCAGCACCAAGCGGCAGACGCGCGGCACACCCGCCAGAATCAGGCCGTCAACTGCCAGTTGGCGCAGCAATTCGTCGGTTGATTTGCCCGCATCATCACGGCCGAGGAAGTGCACTTTGAGATCATAGCCGACGTCGTGCACCGCTGCGACAGTGTGCACAATGACGCGCGTGTCATACGCGCTTTCAATGAAATGGGTGGTGGGCGGAAAGACCAGGGCGAACGACTGTGACGAGCCGCCGCCGAGCGCGCGCGCAAATGGATTGGGGCGATACTTGCGGGCAGCCGCGACGCGCAGGATACGCGCGCGGGTGTCTGGATTGACCAGGTGCGCCTGCTCACTGTTGAGGGCGCGCGAAACGGTCGCCGGCGAGACGCGCGCCGCCGCGGCGACATCGCGAATCGAGACGGCCTCTTTCACAGAAGGGATGGTGGCGCTCATCGGAGTACGGTCGTATATCGGGGTTACCGGCCATTATGGTAGCAAATGCGCGTGTCGAAGTAAAGGGGCGCTTGACACAGGGGGGCGCTTGACACAGGGGGGCGCTTGACACAGGGGGGCGCTTGACACGCGCCCGAAAGTATGCTATACTGAAACCGGTTTCATTGCACAAGTGCCGTTTGCCGCGGCAGTGGAACGCAATGAACTCCTTTAACCATCATGTCAGGAGAACAACTATGCAACACCGTCTTTTGTTTCTCGCGCTGTGCTCGGCTGGCGCGCTGCTGGCCGCGACCATCGGCACAGATTCTGCCGCGAACTATGCCGGCGACGGCTTCACCAACGGCGCCAACCAAGGCACCGGCTTTCAAGCGTGGAACATCTTCACTGAAGGCAGTGGCGGTACTTGGATTGGCGACTCCACCTTTGGTTGCGGCGACATCAACACGTCCGGCCAGTCGTTCGGTATGTGGGGCAATGTAGGCGGCGCCAACTATGTCCACTGCTACCGCCAGTTTGCCGGCGGCGCGCTGGTAGCCGGGCAGAAATTTTCCTGCCGGCTGACAGTCAACTGGCGCAACGGCAACAAAGGCCTCGACATTCTGGGCAGCGGCAGCGTCATCTTCAACGTCAATATCGGCGGCGATGATTACAACTATCATGTGACGAATGCGCCCAGCACAAGCCTTGGTTGGGTCTGGGGCGAAAAATCGATCATCGATTGCACCTTCGAACAGAAGGCCGGCAATGTGCTCGGCGTAGCGCTCACGCGCACCAGCGGCGGCACCACCAACGAGTTTACGAGCGATTTTTCCATGCCCAATCCCGCGGACGAACTCCAGTGGTACTGCGGCGCCACGGATGCCGGTTCGGATAACAATAACTTCTACGCCAATAGTCTGGTGATCATGCCGGAGCCAGCCGCGTTGCTGGCATTGGCACTGTGCGCGAGTCTGGTCGTCCGCGCGCGCCGTTAAGCACCTGATCTGCGTGTGAATCGTGACGGCGGCAGCGCACTTGGCTGCCGCCGCACGGTCACCTCACCTTGGACATTTGCCGCATGCACAGCAACACGCGGAGAAGTTTGTGCACCTTGGCACTGCTGATATTGGCAGCCGTCATGATCCGCATTGCCACCGCGGCACCCGTGCAACTTGATGACGTCTGGGTGGACGCCAGTCGCTACGCGCCTGGCGCGACGGTCCAAGGCAGCGCCGTGCTGCGCAACACCAGCGGCGCCGCCGTCATCTGCACCGTCGCCGTGCAGGTGACGCAGCTGGCGACGCCGGTCGCAACGGTGACCGCGCCGCCCGTGCTGGTGCCAGCCGCCGGCGTGACCACGGCAACGTTTGCCTGGCTGCCGCCCGCGCGCGATTTCACCGGCTATTTGCTGGAGCTCAGTGCCACGGCCGGCGGCGTGACCTCCGCGCCGCTGAGCACGGCCGTGGACGTGTCGTCCGACTGGCACGTCTTCCCGCGCTATGGCTATCTTTCCGCTTACGGCGCGCTCAGCACGACTGAGATTAACGCGACCATCGAGCAGCTCAACCGCTATCATCTCAACGGGCTGCAGTTCTACGACTGGCAGAACTACAAGCACCACATCCCGTTGGCGGGCACGGTTGCCGATCCGGCGTCAAGCTGGCCTGACATTGCCAACCGCGACAATCGTTTTCTGACGGTGACACGCTATCTCACCGCCGCGCATGCACGCCGCATGACGTGCATGAATTACAACTTGCTGTATGGCGCCTCGTCGAACTGCTATGCCGATGGGCTGCAACCGCAATGGGGCTTGTATGACGACGCCGCGCACACGACGCAGATGACGCACGGACCGCTGCCCGGCAGCTGGGCCACGCCGTACATCAACGTGTTCAACCCCCTCCACGCCGACTGGCGCAACTGGATTTTCAGCGAGGAGGAAAAAGTCTTCAAGGTGTTTGGCTTTGATGGCTGGCATGTCGACCAGTTGGGCAGGAACGGCTACAGTTGGGAGGGCGCCGGCATTGACATGGCGTCCGCCTATGGCTCATTTTTGAGCGCGGCGCGCACGCGCCTTGGCAAACGCTATACCTTCAATGCCGTGAACGAGTGGGGCAACGCCAACGTGGCCGACACGGTCGACTTCATGTACGTCGAAGTCTGGCCGGGCAGCAGCGAGACGTACAGCCGTTATCTCGGCTTTCAGTGGATGTTTGAGCATTGCCGGACCTGGTCGGGCAACCTGAAGAATATTGTCTTTGCCGCCTATATGAATCGCAACGCCGCCACGTTCAACACCACGTCGGTGCTGCTGGCGGACGCCGCCATCTACGCCACCGGCGGCGCGCATCTCGAACTGGGTGATCACGGCTTGCTGGGCAATGAGTACTTCCCCAACACCACGAAGACCGCCAGCGCCACGCTGATGATGCGCCTGCGCCGCTATTACGACGTCATTACCGCCTATCAAAACATGCTGCGCGACCGCGATGTCGTCAGCATCACGCGCGATGTTGCGTCGGCGATGCTGCCGCTCAGCACCTGGGACGAGCCCGGGCACGTCTGGAGCTTTGCGCGCCAGAAGCGCAACATGGAAATCCTGCACCTGATCAATTTGACGTCACTGACCACCAATGCCTGGAACGACGCCAACGGCACCTACGCCGCGCCGGCCGTGATCAGCAACGCCACGATTCAGTACTTCACCGACCGGCAGATCGATAGCGTGACCTTGGTGTCGCCCGATTATGCCCTCGGCGCGCCGGTCGCGGTGGCGTTCAGCACGAATCCCGTTGGCGGGCGCGCGTGTGTCACCTGTCCCCTGCCCTTCCTGCAATATTGGAGCATGCTGCTGTTTCGCACTGCGCCACGCACCCATTACATTAGTGCCGGCGCGCAACACACCTTTGACGGGCGGACGCCGGCCACGGCGTTTCGCACCATTTATGAGGCCGATCAAGCAATCAGCTACGGCAACGGTGACACCGTCTTGATTGATGCGGGCACGACCAACGGCGCGCTCGGCTATGTCTACAACAGCGGCGGGCCGGCCGGCGCGGTCTCGCGTTTCCAGCGCCTGCGCGACGCCACAACGGCCAACGACATCACCATTGCCGGCATCAACGGCATGCCGGTGATTGTGGCCGAATATCCGCCGGTGCAGTTGCATGGCGTGCGCTACAATTGCACGATCAGCAACCTTGCGTTCGTGGTCAGCAACGGCCCGGCCGTCGCGGTGGCGAACCAAAGCAGTTATGCCGCTGATCCGAGTGTCGGCGCGAGCGCGCGTTGGTATCCGGCCAGTGGCGGCAACATAGTGATTGCGCAGTGTCTGATCTCGAATCTGACGGCCGCGTCGGCAATTGTCTTCGGCGTCAACGGCTCCTTTGGCGGGCGCGAGAATGCCGACATCTACACGGTGATCAAAGGCGCGCAGATCATCGGCAACCGGATCCACGTGGCGGGCGCGGGCGCCGTGGCCGGCGCGCTGCGCTTCAACCAGTATGGCGGCGGTACGGACGTGCTGATCGCCAACAACGCCATCCGCGGCCCGGGCATGAGTGCCAGCGGCGCGGCGGATGCCATCACTGTGGCGTGGAACAGCGGCAAGGACACGGCCTTTGTGATCAGCAACAATCAGATCCATGGCTGGTCCGGTCACGCGCTGGCGCTGGATATCGGCGCCAGCGAGATCCGCGAAAACGTGATCTGGGATGTCGGCGGCCCGGCCGTGCAAGTGGATGGCGGCGTGGCCGGCGGCACGCCCAATATTTTTGTGAACAACACGATTTGGAATGTGAATGGCAATTGCGCCCAGACGCAATATGACAGCACAGCGACGAATTGGTGGATCAACAACCTGTTCCTGCGGGGCGCGGTGGGCGCCTATGTTTGCTGGAGCGGTGGTGGCGCGCGCAACATGTTTGACGCCTGCCTGAGCTATGATGTGACGCAGATGTACAACACCGATGCCACAGAAGCCGGCGCGAATTACTGGTACTACGATCCCGGCGTGCTGACGACCAATCGGAACAGCGACGCGTTTCTCGCATTGGAGTATCACACGTCGAGCACGCAGGCGTTGTACTGCGGGTCGGCGCGGTATGGCGGCCGGAACTGGCTGGGCGTGGGCGGCGGCATCCAAGGCGGCGCGCCGCTGGATATTCCTGAACCGATGGCGGCGCTCGTGCTGCTCGTTTGCCTGCCTGCATGGTGGAGACAGCGATGAAGGCCCTGGGTGTGCTGGTGCTGATCGCCTGTGCGGTCAGCGTTTCCACCAGTGCGGCGGCGGTGCGCGCATGGCATCTGGTCAAGGGCGCGCCGGCGCACCCCTATCCGCTAGTCACTGCAGTGCTGGCAAGCAATCTGTGGCATGCCAACGTTGGTCTGCCCGCGCCCCAGGTGACCATTGGCAGAACGAATGCCACCATTGCAATCGCGCTCACGGCGAACGAGGCGCTGGTGGGCGCCGGCAATTTGAATGTGCGTGGAACCCGCCGGGTCGTGTGGTGCGAGGACACCTATGCGTCGCACGATCCGGCCTATTTTGTCAGCTCATTTTTGGTTAGCTCGCGCGGCTACGGCATTTTCATCAATTGCAGCGGTCGGGTCGTGATGGATTGCGGCGCGAGCGATCCGCACACGCTGCGCATCACGGTGCCCGAACCGGGCATTGACGCCTACGTGTTTCGCGGCACGCCGCAAGAAATCACCGCGGCTTATACGGCCTTGGTTGGCCGGCCGCGGCCGGTGCCGCCGTGGGTTTTCACGCCGTGGTTCTCGCGCAATTCATACATGAGCGCCCAGGAGATCGACCAGGTCCTGGCGGAAGGGCGCACGCGTGGATTTCGTCCCGGCGCCGTCGTGCTCGAGTGCTGGGCGGAGTCGCTGCAAAATTTCACCTTCGAGACCAATCGTTTTCCGCAGCCGGCCGTGTGGATCAATGGCCTGCACACGCAAGGCGTATACGTCGTCCTGTGGGAAACCCCGAGCATTTGGACGCACGCGCCAAGCTATGCGGTGGCCCGGTCCAACGATTTTCTGGTGCGCAACGCCGATGGCAGCGAGTTGGTGGTGACCTGGCTGGAGGGCGGGCGCAAGATTGATTTCCGCAAGCCCGCCGCACGGCAGTGGTGGCAATCACTGCATGCGCCGCTGATTGCTATGGGCGTCGACGGCTTCAAGACCGATGGCGGCGAGCGCATGCCCGATCCGTTCTTCCACAATCTGCATCCGTACTATTATCAGAAGACGGTGTTCGACGCCTTCGCACAAGCAGGCCGCGCAGGGATCACCTTTGCCCGCTCCGCCAGTCCGCCCTGCGCGGGCTTGTCGACCGTCTGGGCCGGTGATCAACCGGCGGAATGGCCGTTTCTACCGACACTCGTGCGCCTTGGTCTCGGCGCGGCCATCGCCGGCTTTCCGTTCTGGGGCCACGACATCGGCGGCTATTCCGGCACGCCCTCGCAGGAGTTGTATATCCGCTGGCTCCAGTTTGGCACTTTCTCCCCCATCATGCAGTTGCACGGCGTCACGCCGCGCGAGCCGTGGTATTTCGGCGACACGGCGGAGCGGATCGCCCGGAAGTACTTCGCCATTCGCGAACGCTTGCAGCCCTATCTCTTCGCCATGGCCAGCAATGTCTACAGTCATGGCGCGCCGTTGATGCGCCCCATGGCGTGGGCCTATCCGCAGTGTGCGGAAGCATGGAACGTGACCGATGCGTACCTGTTTGGCGAGACGTTGCTGGTCGCGCCGATAGTGAGACCGGCGCCGCGCGCACCCATTCCCGCGGCGCTGTTGCGCACGCCGGACGGCCAGCCCGGACTGCGCGGCGAGTATTTCAACAACATGCAGTGCAGCGGCGCGCCAGTTATTGTGCAGCGCACCGCCACGGTCGACTTCAACTGGCGGCAGGGCAAGCCCGCGGCCACGTCCGACGCCGATCATTTTTCCGCGCGCTGGAACGGCACGCTTGGGCCGATGCCGACATCCGGCGTCTACGCCATCACGGTCGCCTGCGACGATGGCGCGCGCCTGTGGCTGGACGATGCGCTGGTCATTGACCAATGGGCGCACCGGCCCTTGGCGGAGCACACGGCCCTGGTCACGTTGACCAAGGGACAGACCTGTCGCATCAAGCTCGACTATTACGAAAATACCGGCGAGGCGCAATGCCGCCTGCTCTGGTCGCCGCCCGGGCCCGCGCAGGCGGCGCGCCGCGTCTGGCTGCCGCCCGGCACCTGGGTGGATGCCTGGTCGGGCACGCGCCACACCGGCCCCGGCTACGTCACCTGCCGCACCACTATTGAAAACCTGCCCGTCTTTATCGCGGCGCGCCACTACCGCGCACTGCACCGCGTCTTCGCCTCGCTTCCGTAACCCAACTTCCAGGAACACCACATGAGAATCGTATGCATCATCGCCGCATTCGCCTGTGCCTCACTGGCCCACGCCATCACCATTGACGGTGCCAACATCACCGGCGATTTTGCGCAGGCGGACGCCGCCACGTTTCAAGACACGCCGTCCAACTGGGGTTTTGAACGCTTCCTGGCCAGCATGTATGCCATGACGAACGACACGGCGCTGTTGCTGGGCATCGGCGCAAACCTTGGCTGGGAGAGCATGACGCTGTTCTTCGATGTCGATCCCAATGCCGGCTCTAATGTCTATCCCGATTTCAGTGGCTACCTTGACGGCGAAGCGCGCGCCAAATTTACCGGCATGACCTTCGACACCAATTTCACGCCCGACCTTGCCATTACCTTTACGCGCTGGCAGAATGGGCAACCTGATGAAGGCTGCCATTTGGGTTGGCACAACATCAATCTGAAGCAATCCACCTCATGGGGCAAGCACAATAACACGCCCAACCCGTACGTGTTTACCAATGAAGGGGTCATCTTTGCCTTTGTCTCGGCCGGGTATCTGGACAGCACCAATTGGGTGCATGAATGGGATCTCGGTTTCGAGTTGAGCATTCCGTTCACATGGTTGGCGCCGACCACCAACACGGTCAAGATCATGGCGCAAATCGACGGTTGGGATGGCCAATGGGTCGCCAACCAGACCTTGTCACCAAGTCATAATGACGAGAGTCTGACCAATTCATGGGCGCCGGACCGCCGCTACGATCTCATCCCTGGCCCGCAGTTCCTCACGATCGGCGCGCCGAGCATGCAACGCATCCTGCAGGCATCCGCCTCCCAATCGCAGACACGCCTGTTCGCGCTCAGTAGCGTCAATCAATTCGAGGCGCAGGCATTGGATGGCGTGCCGCCCTATACCTTCCAGTGGGATCTCGGCAACGGTTTCAGCACCAACATCGCGACTTTCACTTATGCTTATTCCGTTGACGGCGTCTATGGTGCGCGTGCCATAGTCAGCGACAGCGACGGCGGCGCCGTGACCGCCACGCTGGCCACGGTCACCGTCATGCCCGCCACGTTGGTGGATGGTTTGAATATTCCTGGCGATTTCGCCGGCCATGGCACGACGGTGGTGCAGGACACCGCCAGCAACTGGGGCGAGGCTAGCGTGCCCGGCACTGGTTCGGAACTCGACCGGTTGCACGCGTTTTCGCAAGAGGATATGTTGTATGCCGGCGTGTGCGGCAACATGTACACGGGCCTGACTGAACGCGTCTTGTGCGTCTTTATTGATGGCAGCCGCGCGAGCGGCACCAACGTCATGCCGGCCGTGACCGCCGGCAATCCCGCCAAACTGGCCAATCTCGAGGGCCTGACGTTTGATGAGGGTTTCACACCGGATAAAGTCCTGCTCTTCTCGATTGGCGCCTGGTACGACTATTGGGTTGATTACTACGAGATCGATCTCAACACCAACACGTGGTGGTCCGACAAGACTGAATGGCACAGCATCTTCGATCCGTTCCAGCGCAGCTATCAGCTCATCAGCAACGAGCTGGCCGGAATTGCGGCCTTTAACAATCTGAACACCGCCGCCAATCCGGCCAACGCCACCAATGGCTTCGAATGCATGCTGCAGTACGACCTGCTCTATCACGGCATCCCGCCCGCCCAGCGCGACGACACTGTGCGGCTGCAGGCGGTGATCTTTAACTATGCGACCGGCTATTTGGCTAACCAGTCCCTGCCGGGTATCGCTGGCAGCAGCGCCGGCTATGGTCCCGCCGCCAGTGTCAATTATGCCAGTGTGCCGGGCAATCAATTCATCGAGATTGCCGCGCCGGTCATCCCGGAGTGCAGCCTGTGCGGCGCACTGCTCATGGCGGCGTGCGCCCTTGCCCGCCGCGCGTGCGGGAACCACGCATGAAGGCGCCGGCATGGTTGAGCACGGCCGTTTTCTATCAAGTCTACCCCCAATCTTTTTATGACACCAATGGCGATGGCATTGGTGATCTGCCGGGCGTGATCGAGAAGTTGGACTACATTCGCTGGCTTGGCTGCAACGCCATCTGGTTGAATCCGTGCTTTGTCTCGCCGTTCCTGGATGCCGGCTACGATGTTGCCGACTACTATCACGTGGCGCCGCGCTATGGCACCGATGCCGATTTGCTGCGCCTGTTCGCCGCGGCGCGCGCACGCGGCATCCGCGTCTTTCTCGATCTGGTGCCCGGCCACACCTCGGTCGCGCATCCCTGGTTCAAGGCTTCCTGCCGGCATCAGCGCAATCGCTACTCCGACTATTACATTTGGACCTCGGACATCTGGGACGACGCGCGCGGCCTGCGCGCGGTCAACGGCTACGCCGAGCGGCGCGGCAATTTCGTCACCAATTTCTTCTGGTGCCAGCCGGCGCTTAATTATGGTTTCGGCACGCCGGATCCGGCGGCACCGTGGCAGCAACCCACCGGTGCGCCTGGCCCGCGCGCCGTGCGGGCGGAAATCAAAAAAATAATGCGCCATTGGCTCGATCATGGCGCGGCCGGCTTCCGCGTCGATATGGCGGATTCGCTCGTGAAAAACGACCCGGGCCTGCGCGAGACCAACAAGCTCTGGCAGGACATGCGCGCCATGCTCGACCGCGACTACCCCGATGCTGCGCTGGTCTCCGAGTGGTCCTATCCGATCAACGCCATCCGCGCCGGCTTTCACATGGATTTCGTGGCCCAGTTCAACGTGCCGATTTTCAATCCGCTCTTCCGCGCACCCGGCGACGCCTGGGGCACCCGCGCTTACTTCAACGCCCGCGGCGAAGGCGACGCCGCCGCGCCGCTGGATGAGTATCTGCGCCATTACCGCGCCACCAAGGCACGTGGCTATATTTGCTTTCAAAGCGCCAATCACGACATGGCGCGCATGAGCGCCGGCCGCACGCCGCGCGAAATCGAGGTGGCCATGGCATTCATCCTGACCATGCCGGGCGTGCCGTTCATTTATTACGGCGATGAGATCGGCCTGCGCATGCCGCACGGACTGGCCTCCAAGGAAGGCGGCTATCAACGCACCGGCACACGCACGCCCATGCAATGGAGCGCGGCCGGCAACTTTGTTCCGCTGTTCCTCCGCCCACACACGTATCCGCTCATCTTTCTGCGCCGCACCGGGCGCACGCGCATCGTGGTGGCACTCAATCCCGCCAACCGTCCGGTGCGCGCGTCATTCACCGTGCCAGGCGCGCCGGGCAGTGCCGAATTGCTGCTTGGTCGCGGCGTCTCCATCGCCTGCCGCAACACCACCTGGACGGCGCACCTGCAGGGCGTCTCGTACGGCATCTTCGCCGTGCGCCACTAGATACCACCGTTGCCGCCCGCCCTGCCGCGCGATGTTCGGTGCGGGTATTCGGTATTTAGCAACCGCGTTTTTCGCGGCCGTCTGAAATGCTCCGTTTTGCTATACTAGCCGATTATGAAGAGTTCACGTCCAGCAGTGCCGCGCATTTATGTCGCGGCCACACGCCAGAACGACGGCAAGACGACCGCCTGCATCGGTCTGATGGCCGTCCTGCGCACGCGCGTGCAGCGCCTCGGTTTTATCAAGCCGGTGGGCCAGCGCTACGTCGAGATTGAGGGTCATCGGATTGATGCCGATGCCGTCTTGATGCGCGACGTGTACGGCTGCGCCAGCGATTTGCGCGACATGAGCCCGATCGCGGTTGACCGGCGGTTCACGCGCCGCTATCTCGAGCAACCCAACCCGCAGGCGCTCGAGCGCAGCGTCTGTGATTGTTTTGCGCGGGTGGCCGCCACGAGCGACATGGTGGTGATCGAAGGCACCGGCCACGCCGGTGTCGGTTCGGTCTTCGACTTGGGCAATGCGCGCGTGGCTGAGTTGCTGCAAGCGCCGACCATCATTGTCGCGTGTGGCGGGATCGGTCGGCCCTTTGATGAAATCGCGCTCAACCGCGCCGTGTTCGAAAAGCACGGCGTGCCGATCATCGGCGTGTTGCTGAACAAAATCGAACTTGAGCGCATTGATGAGATTACGCGCTACATGCAACGCGCCTTGGATCGCGCCGGCCTGCCCCTGCTGGGCGTGATCCCGGAGCGGCCATCCTTGTTGCGCCCGTCCTTTCGGCATGTGCTGGATGCGTTGGAGGGTGATTTGTTGAACGGCGCGGATGCGGTCGACAACCCGGTGCAAGAGATTGTCATCGGCGCGATGACGCCGCATCGGGCCCTGCATTATTTCAACAAGAACTGCCTGGTGGTGACGCCGGGTGATCGTGACGACCTGGTGTTGACCGCGATTTCACTGGCCACGACAACCAAGAATCACGACCACATTATTGCCGGCCTGGTCTTGACCGGCGGCGTGCGCCCGCGGCGCAACGTGTTGCAGGTCATCAAGCGCACGCATATTCCGGTCATCGCCTGTGCCGAGGACACGTATCGGGTCGCCTCGGTCCTGCACGACATGATGGTCAAGATCAAGCCCAATGAAACGCAGAAGATCGAAATGGTGCAGCAGACCTACAAGAAATATTTCAATGTGGATCGTTTGCTGGAGTATATTCAATGACGTGGACGACCGCGCGCGTGCATGCGCAACAGCATTTGAACGGGCAGAATTACCGGCTGGTGCTGCATGTGCCGGAGATCGCCGCGCAGGCACTGCCCGGCCAATTCATCGAACTGGCAACGGGCGGCGCGACATTGTTGAACAAGCCTTTGAGCATCGCGGCGGT
>Ga0268276_1002890_pt1 | contig 14018 bp, 17 predicted proteins | sample saktaG_4_FD_190145 | JGI IMG/M metagenome (GOLD analysis project Ga0268276, IMG submission 190145) | Saline water microbial communities from Sakinaw Lake, British Columbia, Canada - sak_2010_1_5_45m | ecosystem: Environmental > Aquatic > Non-marine Saline and Alkaline > Saline ...
ACTAATCTCTGTAAATCCAAGTAAAACATTAATTCCAATTGAAGAATTAATTAGATTAGCAGAGCAAGATTTAGAAAAATCAAGAAGACAAGGAATAAAAGATAGAAATAAAAAACCAGAACCTCAAGTTTCTCAAGGAGATTATGAGTTTATTTTACTATCTGACCCCAGAATGGAATCCTTTCGTGAAGCGTATCATAGAGAACTTCAAGGAGCTTATCAAAGTAATACTCACTTAGCAAAATTATCTACGGGTGGAGTTGGTTCATCACCTTTGATAAATGGTTTAGTTAGAAAAGTTTGTGATTCTCCAGAAATTCAGGCTCAATTTCCAGGAATAAGACCTTTTATTCCAAAGGATTTAGCAGGAGATAAATTAGCAGAATTTTTTCCCATGATTGAAGGGAAACATTATTCTGATTTCAATGCTTTTGATGTTTTTTCAGCAGAGGACTCAGAAGTAGCAAATAGAACTTTCTTAGAGAGTTTAATCTCGGAAGTAGAACATCGAGTTGGAAGTGTTGAATTTCCTTTTAGAGTAACTGGTTTTTATGTTGAACCTGTAAGTGTAACTAAGGATGCAAGTTTTCAACTAGCTCCAGTTCCAACTCAAGATTTTAATTATCAATCATTTGCAAGAAAAGGGGATGTGAAGTTTAATTTACTTGATTCAAATGGATTTCCTATTGAAGATACAAATGGAAGATTTACTTGGTACAAAAGAAATTCGGGTTTGTCGAGGGTTTACTTGAACAGGGGTGGCAATCTGAATTCCTTGATTCCGACTTGTCGAATTCGATTGACGATGGTCGGGTGGTTCTTGCGAAGCCACGAAGTGGCTGAGCTTTGCAAAAATTTATTAACTATACTTATCTTTTAATATTCCTAGCCATTGGCTAGGCCACACGCCAATTTATTAGCACATCATTTAGACTTATTTTAAGTCATAAAATACAGGAATTTCTTGCGAGAAATTTCAGTGAAGCTAAAAAGCCCAAAAGATAAATTGACTACTTCATTGTCGAGGGTTTACTTGAACAGGAATGGCAATCTGAATTCCAATAATTCCAACTTGTCGAATTCGAATGACAATGGTCGAATGACTTAGCCAATAGTTAGAATGGAAAATAAAGATTTATACTCCCAAGTTTGCTCTTTAAAAAATTTAATTCTTGCCTATAAGAAAGCAAGAAAAGGAAAATCAAAAAAGAAAGATGTTTTGGCATTTGAAGAGAATCTTGCTTATAATTTGAAGATTCTTCATGAAGAATTAGAGAATCAAAACTATCTGCCAAAACCCCTGAAGACATTTATTTTACGAGACCCTAAAACCCGCAAAATATCAAAATCAGATTTTAGAGACCGAGTTGTTCATCACGCAATCATCCATGTTATTGAACCTCTTTTTGAAAAAAGTTTTATTTATGATTCTTGCGCAAATCGAAAGGGGAAAGGAACTTTGTTTGCAATCACTCGATTTGACACCTTCAATCGAAAAGTTACAAATAATCTAAAATCTGAAGCATTTTGCCTTAAGGCAGATATTAGACATTATTTCCAAGAGGTTAATCATGAAATCCTAATAAATCTTCTTAGAAGAAAAATTATTGATGAGAAATTAGTTTTACTAATAAACAAAATTCTTAAAAATTTTAAGAATAAAGACAAAGGAATGCCTTTAGGAAATTTAACCTCCCAGTTTTTCGCCAATGTTTATCTTAATGCGTTAGATTACTTTGTTAAACATTATCTCCGAGTAAAGTATTACATTCGTTATGTTGATGATTTTATTATTTTACATAAATCCAAAAAACAGACTGAAAACTGGAAAAAACAAATCGATAATTTTTTAAGAGGAAAATTAAAATTGGAACTTCATCCAGATAAGTCAAAGATACTTTCCAGCTCAAATGGAATTGATTTTGTGGGATTTAGAAATTTTTGGCATTATAGATTATTAAGAAAAAGAAATATAAACAAAATTCTGGTAAAAATTAACTTATACAAGCAAGGAGAACTAGGTAAAGAACAATTACTTGAGAGTTTTCAAGGTTGGAATGCTTATGCAAAATGGGCGAATAGTTACAAACTAAGAAAAAAGATTATTAAGAAGATTTATTCCAAATAGTATGGATATAGAACTAGATCAATACAGAGCATGATTTTGGTGCCAAGTTTTACATTTTATCGTCGGAATAATTAGCTTTACACCCGCTTTTGAGGGATGTGCATTTTGGAGCAATTTGTAGATATTTTCGTACATCCGATTTCTCTGGGTGGAAAATCCAAGTTTTTTATAATCTTGCAGAAGATTTCTATTTGAAACAATAAACATCCATTTCTTTTTGAAATTTTCATTAAGATATTCAACCTTTTTTCTCAATTGACTCTTTTTTCTCAATAAGCTTCCAAGTTCAATCTCAAGAGCAAACTTTTTATTTTTAAATTTAAAAGTAATATCGGCATTTTTTGTTAAATGATCTTGAATTTTATCAACTCCATCTATTTGTTCTAAAATTCTTTTAGTACTCCAGACTAAGAATTCGTGGGTTGGGGAGTGATTCATTTCCGTTTTTATCAAAACCGTTATAATCTTTTTCTCATAAACACAATATTCATTTATCTGCTTATACCCATTTTCTTTTAGTATTTCTATCTGCTTCTTATTCATGTATTTTTTTATGTAAATATTATTCCAATACATTTCAAGCTCTCTTCCAATTCTTTCCTTCTCTCTCATAGTACCAATTTCTTTTTGCCTTTTTGCTTCTTCCAAATCTTTTCTAGCCCGCTCCGTCTCCCGGTTTATTTCTTCAATTATCCTTTTTCTTTGTAATTCTTCAAGGAGATTTCTCCCATTTATTATCCTCTTCTTGAGTTCTGGAACAAATTTAGATAATTCCCTATACTTCTCATAAAGAGGGATTTTTCTTTTTAGAGATTCTATCTCTTTCATTAAATCTCGTTCATTAATCAAAAAGGCTTTAGAAAGTAATTCTTCAACCTCCGCCATTTCAGTTTTAATCAAGTTTAATCTACTCTTTTTCTCAAACAAATAATTAATCCTCTTCTGATACAACGAAGTTATAATCTTAAATAAAACATGGGTTATAACCCATAAAGTAATTACAATCAAAAGAACTTTGAGATAAATTCCTAAATTTAAACTAGATAAATAGTTCCATAAATTTCTGATTTTAATGTAAATTGGGAATAAGATAATACCAATTATAATCATTATACAAATTATCCCTTCAATTCCAGATTCATTATTCCTTTCTACTTTTAACTCCCCCATACAAGATTTTTCGTTTAAGTTTCCATATTTACCTTCATCTGAATATAAAGTCGTTTTGTGAGCTCCCCGATTTTAGCAACTTGAATTTTCATGATTTCATTTTCTTCTTGTAATAACTGATTATTTTTCTCAGCTCTTTCAATTCTTTTTTCAAGCTCTATTTTAGTTACATCTACTAACAAATCTTCTTCAGCAATAGTATCCTTCATTCCCAATAATTCAGAATAATAATGGATTTTATCTGACTTTTTCCACCCAAATCTATACTTCAAAGCAGATTCAGATTTGTATCTCGGAAGCCAATAACAGCACGAGCAATGCCTAAAATCGTACATTGTTAAATTAGAGTATTTCTCCCCTGCAGGGCTTTTTTCATCGCCAATAACCCGCTTTGCGAGCCTTTTAAGGTATTTATTAACCTCAGGTGGCGTAGTTGTAAATAAATAGGATTCTTTACCCAGTTCCTTATTTTGGACGTATTCTTTTATTAACTGGGGGCAAATCATAAGTTTTATCCTTCTTCCAAAGGTTTTACTAATCTCATCCCTAATATTTAATTCCTTAAAATCATTAAAAAAGTCAGAAACCTTAATATTCATTAACTCTGTTGGAGCTCTTATACCCGAATCAAATAGGAACCAGATTAAAACTTTGTACTTATATTTGGCTGATTCTGCTAGTTTTTTTACTTCAGTTTCTGTCAAATAAACCCATTCCGGTTTTTCTCCAGAAGTATCCAAATCTGAACTTATGTCTGCTATTTCTATTCCCAATTTTTTATTCTTCTTTTGATACCAGTGCCAAAAGGATTTGAAGTCTTTTGCAAAATCCTTTGCTGATTTGAATGGTTGCCCATCTTTTCTTTTAATTTTCCCGCTCCTTAAATCTTGAAAAAATCCAAATAACTGAGATTCATTTATTTCTGTGAGTATATTTAAATCAAAAATTCTTTTGGACTCCTTTGATAAAAAAACCATTCTTTGTCTTAAAGCATTAAGCCGAATATAACTTCTAGCCCCCCTTTTAGTTACACTTGAAACATTTACCCCCATTTCCATATCTTGAAGATAATCTTTAATTAAATCAGAATTTTCTTTTGTTATATCTGGGATTTGTGACTTTGTTTTCTCTTTCCATGAGAGGTAGTGTTCTTTATTTTTATATGGATCTATCTTAGTCATGCTGTCTGACTGTCCATCTAAGCGATTTATATATCTTGTCGAGATACAACGCATGCGACAGTAGTGATGGATAAATCAGAAGATTTATATAGTAATATCATTTGATATTATCATGGAATCAAAGATAATTAGGAGTTATGCCGAAGAAAATTCAATTGCAAGATCTCCCACCTTACAGACCGTTATGATGGTTGAACATTTTATTGACAAAAATAGTGGGGCATATAAAAAAACAGAATTATTTAATTCTCTTCCAAAAAAAGTTATGTGGCAAACATTTCAGGTAATAATGGAGTATTTAGAGGGGATAGGCAAGATTGCTTATGATAATGAAAGCTATGTTGTTTATATCTGGAACCCGGAATTTGTAGCTAAATACAGAAATAAACCCGAATTGAAATGGAATGTAAAGTAAATTTTGTAGATATTGAATTAAAGAAAAGTTTTGAAGAATTAGAAAAATCTGATCCAAGATTACATAAGGAAATTCAAAAAGCTGTTAAGGATATCTGTCAAAATTCTTTCTCCGGAAGAAATGTTAAGAAAGACTTGATTCCTCGAGAACTAATCCAGAAATATGAAATAGGTAATCTATGGATTTATAATTTAAGAAAAGACTGGAGATTAATATATTCTTTAGGTAAGGATGAAATAGAATTAATTGCAGTTATTTTAGATTGGATGAATCATAAAGATTATGATCGATTGTTTGGTTTCTAAAAAAACTCGATATCTACATCGAAGGGAGTAATCACTTATGACATCGCACCAAAATGCCATGAGGCCATCGACAGCGGACGGCGCATATTTACATTATGGCATAATCGTGCGATTTTTCTTTACTTGTTCTATTCCTTCAATTCTCCAATAAACTTCATTATCTCTTTTTTTATTTGCTTATAGGCTGGAATATACCCAATCAAATTCTTCAAATCCTGCTCATATGCTCCCTGAGAAAGGAAAGTAATGTTTTTTAGATTAACCTTCTCTTCTTTTAACTTTTTATTAATTAGTCCTTTATCTATCTCTACTTTTTTTCCAAGCAAAATCCACAAATCGTACAAATCTCTTGCCTGCTTTCTATTAGCAATCGCCCTTATTTTTTCAGCAAGAATTTCTTTTTCAGCTAAAGCAACTATAACAAATAAAGGAATATCTGTAAAAACTGGATTAATTACTCTAGCTGTTTTAAAGAAAACTTTATTCTTATTAAAATCAATCTTTAAATTATTAGTAGAGTTAAGATTTCCATTAAACAAGGGTCCCTTAAATTTGACTTCAAATCTTATATTTCCTTCAAACTCCTTTTCAATTAAATCGAAATGTTCAATCCCCAGTAAATCAAAAGATTTCAAACACTTTTTTACCACTTCTTTTAATTTACTAACGCCTAAAGGACTACTAAAATCCAAATCTTCAGATGCTCTTTCCAAACCATAGCATAACCTCAAACAAGTTCCTCCTTTAAAAGTAATTAAATCTCCATATTTTGAGATAGCATTAAGAAAAACATACTGTAAATATTCTTTTTCTAAATAGTACAAACTTATTTTTCTTTTTTGTTTTAACTCAACTAATTCCTCTTTTGAAATCATTCTAAATCGGTATAAAGTAGCCACTGTTTATTTAAATTCTTTCTTGTTTTGATAGCTGGATCAAGAAAACCAACACCTTTTCCTATTTTACTTAATAATAGTTTTTTATCATTATTCGTCAGCAGGTTATCTAGAAGAAATCCTAGTCTTCTTAACACCATTTTACTATCAACTCTTAAAGCATAACACAATAATCTATCTATATCTAACTTATTAATATTTTCTAATAAAATCCTAGCTATTTCTTTTATTCCCCCTGAATATTTTGGAAATAACAACGAATCTACAAATGCTTTTTCTTTCTCTGCAATAATAATTTCCCCTATTTTTTTATAACCAAAATATCTTTTTTTAGACAGGCAAACATACTCAAATCTTTGATTTTTTTTATATTTTGTTGATACAAAAGTTATTTTTTTTGGCAAGTTATCGCTGAAGTGGTAATAATTTAATGCAGAAAGAAAACTTACGTAAGATGGCCAATTAAAATACGCTCCAGCTATAAAATCATCTGTATCTTTTAGGGAGTAAGTCCCAGAAGAGAGCACATCAATCACATCTTTTCCTTTCAAGGCTTTAATTAGATTGTATGTTTTCGTTTTATCTATATTTAAAAGCAAAGACAACTCTCTTAATCTAAACACTTGTAGCTTGTTTTTTTTCAATGTTTTGTACGCTTTCTCTTCACCTTTACTTAATTGCATCTTTATTCGTTTTTAGTAGTTTATTTACTAATATGTAATAAATTAACTATTTAAATCTTTCTACGTTCGTGTATGCATACCCCCAATCTCGACAATATTCATAAAGTTTAATGAACAAATAACAGCAACGATAAATAAGATAACTTGGAGTTAAACGACATCGCTTAAGGATTAAATTTTAAACTCCCCAAAAAATATTAAAAACTCTCTAAATCTTCGGCTTAGGTCGGTTGTAGTTCAACCAATTTTTAGATTATGTCTTCAAAAGATAAATGGGGGTTATTAGTAACCTCTCGGATGACTTCTAAAACTTTTGAATTTTTTACGTCTATTGTATCCTCTTGATTAATCCTTCCATCTAAAGCCAGGATTAATTCCCTCAGTTTATCATCTCCATAAGTCACCACAAATTTCTTTACGATATATGCCGAATGAGCATAACCCCTGATATTGTTACCAATTTCCGAAGGAGAATTGGAGGGAATCCAATGAAGAATATCCTTATGTTGAAGATTTTCCAATTTATAATCTGTTTTAAAATATCTATAAGCAGAATATTCCGCAATTCCTTCATTAAGCCAAGTAGGTAAATTTAATGTCTCTGTGGAGGAATGGGCAATTTCATGGGCAAGGTAGAGATCTAGATTCTTAGCAACTTTGAAATGCTCACTTATTTCTATATTCCCCTTACCTGTATAGTATGCCGCAAAATTAATCCCCTCAGATTTTACCAAATTTATAGAATAGTAATCATAAAGAAAATCTTTAATTATTGGATATTCGGAAATGTTACACAGAGGTTTAAACAGATACCCGGATTTATTTAAGTAATCTTCATCTACAAATACAAACGAACAATATTGATACCCTTCAAAAGAATTAGGTTTTTTAAAAACACTATTAGAATTGGTTTGTTGAATATTTGTAGAATTTTCCTCCGACAAATCAAAGTTAGAGAAAAGATCTCCTCCAAAGTAGACTAAAAGAAGTATGATACCCAGGACGAATAGAATAACTTTGGTATTTTTTTCCATTCTTGAATCAGTTAATAGGTTTATTTAAATATTCCTAGAATCCAAGTATAACCCAAAAATATAAATAAATTGTTTATTTGTAAAATATATGAAAAATCTTTGGATTATTTCTTTAGTTGTAGGAATTATTGTATTATTCTTTTTTCCAGAACCAGAAACAAATATCTTTGTATATTTACTTACCACAATCGTCTTTGTTATTTTAACAATTGTTTTGTTTAAAAAAAATAAATAATTATTGACTCCCGCTACACTCTCGGCGTGAGAATTTGACTGAATAAAATCGCAAAAAAAGTCTCGATACGGACGGCGCATAAATACCTACAAAATCAGTCCAACAATAATAAAAACTAATCCGATTACCGCCTCAATCATTCCTATTTTTCTAATATGCTTTGGATTATTAAAAAATCTTAAAAGAAGCCTTTTAGTTTTCATTGGAAAAGCACTAAAATATATGCCTTCAATTAAAGTAACAATCCCGATTGTGTACAAAATAATATCCATTATCATATGTTCATTAAAAAAACAAAATATTTAAACATATCTCATTCACTATTTCTATGAAAAAGAGGACAAACTGGAAAGTTCTAATTAGCTGCATAGTTTTAGTTTACGCAAGTGCGCTCTTGGGAAGTTTTTTCTCGTCGTCAAATACAAACACCGATTGGTACCAAGCGATTAAACCCGCAATAACTCCACCAAATTATATTTTTCCAATTGTTTGGAATATTCTTTTTTTATTAATTGCATTCTCTCTTTATCTTGCCTGGACTTCTGCAAAGAAAAATCAAAAAACACCATTAGCTTCAATTTTTGCAATAAATTTAATTTTTAATTCTCTGTGGAGCATTTTATTTTTTGGAATAAAAAATCCCTTCCTCGCATTTTTTGATTTATTGGCAATTTGGGTTACAATTATTGGAATGATTTACGTAACATATCAAATAAAGAAAAAATCGTCTTACCTCCTTTGGCCATATCTTATATGGGTTAGCTTCGCAGGAATTTTAAATTATCTGATAGCATTTAGCTAAGATGTACTTCTTGCCTTTTCTTGCAGCTTTTTCCTTAGCAATTCTAACCATTTCTGAAAAGATTTTATTAAAGAAAAAAGGAATGAATATCCAAATCTTTCAGACAGCCAGTTTTTTAGCCGCGTCTTTAGCAATGGTCCCCTTTCTTTTTTTCTTTTGGAAACTTGACCCTCTTGCACTAGAACCAAAAAATCTCTTAATTTTTGGAGGAGTGATTGTATCCTCGCTGTTAGCAAACTATCTAATGTTTTTTGCATTAAGATGGGAAAAAGTTTCAAAATTAGAACCTGCATTAATATTGGAACCACTTTTCACTATTTCACTAGCAATTTTATTTAGTTTCTTTACTGTAGGTTTATTTGAAAGAAGTTCTCACGTGGTAATCCCAGCTCTAATTGCTTCAATTGCTTTAATTTTTTCACATGTAAAAAAACATCACCTTCACTTTAGTAAATACTTCTTAGCTGCAATTGGTGGAAGTTTTTTCTTTGCATTAGAGCTAGTGATTTCTAGATTAGTCTTGGATTATTATTCTCCAATCTCTTTTTATTTTTTCAGATGTTTATCTATTTTTATAATTAGTTTCATTATATTTAGACCAAAAATATTCAATCTAGAAGCAAAAATACAGTGGCAGATTTTATTGATCGGCTCTCTTTGGGTTTTGTACAGAGTTATAATTTATTGGGGATATGTACAATTGGGAGTAATCTTCACAACTTTGATGATTTTACTCAGCCCAGTTTTTATCTACTTGCTTGCTTGGAAGTTCCTAAAAGAAAAATTGGAATGGAGAAATATTTTAGCCGCGATTATAATCATCGGATGTGTGTTGTATGTTAATTTGGCTTAAGGAATACATAACTAATAAGTTTTTAAAATAAAAAATCTTTAAAATAAAATGGACTCGGATACTAAACTAAGACAGCGAATTTCACGAGCATATAATCAAGAGGCTTGGGATGAAATAGCAAGAATTCCCCGAGTAAGTTTAATTGACCCTTCTAATCCAAGAAGGGATTTAAGAAAAAAGAATTTTTGCTATGCCGGATTGGGATTTCCAGAGTCAGATTTATTAGAAGTAGAAAGAGGAGAGGCTCCAAAAGGATTCAGTTTTACCGATTCTCCAGGTGAGGGGGATTTTGCAGTATATCTTAAACAAGGACAATTTACTCATGTTGGAAAAGTTGCAGAAGAGAATCAAGTTCTTTCAAAATGGAGAGAGGGTCCATGGTTCCATCATCCCCTCTGGCATGTTCCAATGAGCTTTGGAAATAAAGTAGTTTATCTAAAAAAAGCTAAGGAATAATCTCGGGTCCGAAAAATCGTTCATATTCCAAATCAACGTTCTCCAAATAAGGTAAAATCTCTCGTATCTCTTTAATCAAAAATTTAATAGAATCGCAAACCATTTTATCTCCAACCTCTGGCCAGAGTTTTGCCTTTCTCCAATACAAACATCTCCCTCCACAAATATTCTTAACTTCACAATCCGAACACTCTTCAATCTTAATCTCTTTCAATTTTTTAGAATCTAAATCTCCACAATAAAAATCTTTAATATTATTTAAAATAGGACACGCAGCAATCTTACCATTTGTGGTGATTGCATAACCCGCATAACCCGCTCCACATTGAATTCGTGTTTCTTTATCTCTCCCTAAAAGTCTATTTGCAATACCAAAAAAAGGATACAACTTCAAAAGATTTCCCGTCTGCCCCAACACTCCGCAATTTGGGGTACACCGAGCGGTGCTAACTTCTTCAACCCAGAAACCAACTAACTTTTTAACAGAGGCGTTATATTTTTCAAAAAACGATTTCATTTTCTCTTCTTCAAAATCGTTTTTATAAAATCCAACATCTAACTGCCAGTGAATTGAGTCAAATAGTTTTAATTCTAAAATATTCTGAACCTGTTCAAATAAATCCGGAAAATCTTGGTCAATAGTCATACGAGCAACTATCTCCCCTTTGTAACCATTATTTTTAATAAATTTAATATTTTCTATAACTTTATCGTAATTTCCTTCACCTCTATTAAAGTCTGTTCTTTTTTTATCTCCGTCAATTGAAACTAGAATTCTGGACAATCGATTCATATATTCAGAAGGGAATTCATTCAAAAGCTTCCCGTTTGTTTGCATACAATATTTAACAGAATTTCCCAACTCATCCATAATTTCTATAATCTTAGGAATATTTAAGAGAGGTTCACCACCATAAAAAATAATCACCGCATCTTTATCTTGTGAAATAAATTTTTTTAATTTTTTACTATCAACTTCGGACATACATGGAACATCAAACTCGAACTTAAACTTTTCTCCAAGCCCGTTATCAAATTCTTTCATAGATTTTTCATAGCAATATCTACATTGAGAATTACATTTTTCAGTCATTAATAAATGCCAATACATAGAATAATCTTGAAAAAAGTGTTTAAAAATTTAATCTTAAGAAGATAGATGTCCTAGTCTAAGACATCTTGAGGGGTTCTTTCTTTCAAATAAGAATAAACTTCTCTTACCCATCCAGACATTCTATATGACCGAGGCATTCTACTTTCTCCTAAGACTTTTCTATCCAATACTGTCTCAAAAAAACCCCTTACTGTTGAAAAGTTAAAACCATATGTTTCATTTGCACTGGATAAAATCGAGAACATTCCAACTTCTCTTCCTTCTCTAGCTATCTCCTCGGGAGAAAGTTCTATGACCGCATTACAAGCTTTTAAAAGTAAATTTCCCAATCCCCTTGCTGATTCTTCCTTAAGTTCCTCTTTATGGGTTTTAGCAATGGCTTTAGTAATTAGAGTTAGTTCATGTTCACTTACATACTTTTTCGCTTGGTCATAAATAGCACTTAATTCAACAGAAGGAGATTCGTAAGTTCCTCTCGTTTGAGAAGATTCCATGTGGGGGGTCATCATTTGTTTTATCATTTTTTGACACCTCTATATTTCAAAGAGCTACTTCTATATATACATTTTGGTTTAGAAAAGAACAACACCTTTTCTTAAGTCAGAGTTTAACCATCGACCGCCCATCAATCTATATTGAGTGATTATCTTATCTTGTTTAAGAATCATATCCTTAAAATCAATTACATTTCCTTCATATCTTCGTAAATCATCCACTTTTTCTAAAGGCAATCCCCTTTCAAGTAAAACTCTTGCTATGAATTCAAACATACCATTTTGATACCCTTGACGAGTGCATCTGCATGGAACATAAGATACATATGCTTTTGGATTCGTAAATTGAAACAGAAAATCCGATAATAAAATGTTTGCGTCTAAAAATTCTTTTTCCTCCTCGCTAGATAAATCTCCATAATGAATGTGTGCTAATCCTCTTTTACGAATGGCCCCATTTTTAGCAGGTTCGACTAAAGCTAATCCTACACAACCCCCGAGATTTCTAGTAAATAATACTTCACCAGAAGAAACTATCCGAGACTCCCCAACTTTAACTTCAATTGCCATAAAATTTGATAAATTTTCTACTTTTAAATATATTTAATCCATTCCTTCATAACCTTTAGGTCCAGAATAAAATATCTAATTCTTTCCTTTTCCAAAGAACTTAGTTAATTTGGTTTTAATCAAAATGAAATCAAATAACTTATAGCATGAATAAGCGATAAACGGAGCGGCGAATATATCTATACTATAATGTCTATGGGTAAGGATAGTTACGAGAGCCATCAAAAAAGTCAAACCAAGAAAGACATATCTAACTTTGCTATCTTTGAAGATTAAGAATCCTAAAAAAGGTATTGCTACGTGACCAGAAAAAAACAAATCATTATCAAAATTCCAACTATTAATTGGCCAAGGAAAAGTAACCGCAGCCGCTTCTAAGCGATATTGCAATGGTGTGAGAACGATAAAAATATTTCTAATTATTACTAAAAAGGATAACTGATTAAAAGAATAACAAAACATTTCGAATCTAAATAAAAGCGGGTAAAGTAAGAAAAATCCTATTGTAATAAAAATTCCCCAAACAAAATACGCCCCAATATTAAAGACGGGGATATTATCTAATATTAAATCTGGAGAAAGATATATATTATCCACATATTTACCACTAAAATAATTCATTACTCCTGCAAAAGAAAAAAACAAAATAGAAATAAGAAGGTAAGTTCGGGATATGTTTAAGCTTTTTATCCACCCCTTAAAATTCAATATTGAAATATGGTTCTCTTTTTTAATCATCAAAATAAGAAATAAAAAAGAACTTTATATATTTAATCCATTCCCTCATAACCTTTAGGTCCAGAATAGTTCATTCCCTTTCTGCTTCCAGAAGAAGCGATTACGTCGTCAATTCTTAAAATCATTGTTGCAACTTCAGTAGCAGAAGCAATTGCCTGACTTTTAATTTTATACGGTTCTATAATTCTCGCTTTTAGTACATTTTCTACTTTATTATTAAATAAATTTATTCCAGCATTTCTGTCTCCAGCATTGTGTTTTGATTTTAGTTCTGTTAAAACGTCGATTGGGTCTAATCCAGCATTTTCAGCAAGAGTAATGGGAATGAATTCTAAAGCATTTGCAAATTCTTCAACAGCTAACTGTTCTCTTCCACCTAAAGACTGTCCAAATTGTTTTAATCTTTTAGACAATTCAATCTCAATTGCTCCTCCTCCCGGAACAACTAAACCCGTTTTCAAAGAAGAAACAACATCTCCAAGCCCGTCTTTAAAAGCTCTTTCAATCTCATCCATAACATGGTCCGTTCCACCACGAATCAAAATAGTCAATGCTTTTGGATTATAACATCCCCGAATGTAAGTCATATCATCTTCCCCGTGCTTAACTTCTTCTACAATTTCTGCTTTACCTAATTCAGAAGAACTAAGTTCGTTAAGATTACTTACAACTTTTGCTCCAGTTGCTTTTGCAAGTTTTTCTATATCCGATTTAGCAACTCTTCTACAAGCATAAATTTTTTCTTTTGTAAGTAAGTACTGTGCAAAATCATCAATTCCTTTTTGACAAAAAATAACATTTGCTCCAGAAGCTTTAACTTTTGCAATCATATCTTTAATTCCTTTTTCTTCTTGAACCAAAAAACTTTGTAACTGTTCTGGAGAAGAAATTGATAGTTTAGTTTCTATTTCTGGATTTTTTAATTCCAAAGGAAAGTCAATCAA
>Ga0268276_1002893_pt1 | contig 14003 bp, 12 predicted proteins | sample saktaG_4_FD_190145 | JGI IMG/M metagenome (GOLD analysis project Ga0268276, IMG submission 190145) | Saline water microbial communities from Sakinaw Lake, British Columbia, Canada - sak_2010_1_5_45m | ecosystem: Environmental > Aquatic > Non-marine Saline and Alkaline > Saline ...
AATTAGCACCGGTTTTAGGCATAGTGGTCATTCCCAAGACTTTTTTACCGATACAAAAGTAAGAAGTATCACTGGCGATTTTATCGTCTTTTTTAGCCTCACCGTAGTTGGTGACACAATAAGTGCCCGAATCGGAAGGGAGACTGCCTTCACCCACAATTTGGCCTTTGATTTCATAATCTTTGGATTCGTTGGGCGAAAGATGATCAATGGTCCAACTTAGGGTTTTTTCTGAATCATTCCAGCTGCCCGGACCGGAGACAAAAAGCACATAGTTGGGAAATTTATCTTTGACTTCAATATTATTCAAATCATCTTCGCCGGTATTCTTAACGGTTAGCCGAAACCAGATTTCCTGGTCAGCCGAAAAATTGGGGTCAGAAGCATAAAGATTATCAATATAGGTTCCTGAAGAAGGGTTCTTGACGGCTTTATCCAACCTTAATTCACCCTCATAACAGGTTTCACCACCGCCGTATTGTTCAACACAACGAGCAAAAGCCGCTTTAGAACTAAAAATAGTTATCAAAGCGGTCAATAAAGTTATCAATAAAATTTTATTTTTCATTTTTTTAAATCCTTTATCCATTAAAAACCTACTTAAAAAGGCAGGTATTTGAATACTATACAGTATCAATCTTCATTTGTCAAGTTATAGGTCTGGCAATGATTAAAAGCCTTTTCCAGCTGGTTCCGGGAGGCCAGCAGGTTTGCAAAACCAGTTTTTCTTCACCCTGGCTGGCTTTGATGGCCGTAAAATCATCAGCATTGACCACCATTTTTTCGTCAACCTTATAAACATAGACTTTTCCTTTATAAAGAAGGGCAATTTGATCCCCCGCCTCCAGATTTTTAACTGAGTAAAAGACAGGATTAAAAAAATCTTTATTAAAAATTGAATTGGTCGAATGACCAAAAAGATAAATCAGGCCTTTTTCTCCGGGGAAGCTGGAACCAAAAGCATGAGCCGCCTTGTTACTCAAGATTTCATCATATTCATTTTCCTTGTTGGGGTCGATATTGGCCAAAACTTTAGTGCGAACGGCAATTTTGGGAACAATCAACTCCATCTCATTATCATCAGGCGACAAAACATAGCTGAATTTACTTCTTTCGATTGACTCCGGCTGTTTTTGGACAATAAAACGATAGCGGAGTTCCCCGATAACCATTGGTGAGCTGAGCCAAAGAATAACCATCACGGGAATAATGAACAAGAAGGGAATGATTTTCTTGGGGAATTTCTTTTTAAACGGTTCGGCGACCAAAACATAGCCCTGGTCGGGCGAGCCTGATTGAAAAATGACAGTTTCTTGATTGATGGACATAAGCAGAAGAATTTTACTAGAACCTATAGTAGAAGTCAAGGGAAAGCAATTCGGCGCGCCTGGAGGGAGTCGAACCCCCAACCTTGAGTTTAGAACACTCCTGCTCTATCCATTGAGCTACAGGCGCTCGGAGCGGGATATGGGAGTCGAACCCATCTTTTCAGCTTGGAAAGCTGACGTTGAGCCGATCAACTAATCCCGCATGGTTAGATTTTAGCAAAAATGAAGGGAAATGGCTAGTTAACTTTTTGCCCAAAGAAGATTTTCAACTTTTTTTCTTAAACCTTCTGTTCGAGTAATGGCCTTTGGTGGAGCTTTTCCTTGGCGAACTAAATTAATAATTTTAATTAGGTCTTTTCCGCTATAAATATATTCTGATCCCTTAATTTGACCAATTTGATTAATTATTTTGTAAAGCTCGCCAAAATTTTGTGCTTCAGACAGAGATATTTTTAGTGAGGGTTTTAAATAATCATAGATTAAGACATTGATATTGTCTTTTTTACCTAAACTTGAACCCATTTTCCTTAAGGTTAAATCATTTAATTTTCTTAAAGCCTCGGCAGTTTTTTGCTTCTGAACAATATTGATGACTTGTTCGGTTGAAAAGTTATCCCAAAGTCCGTCAGAGGCGGCAATAATTCGGTCGCCATAATCAAGACGAACATGAGAATAAGTAACTTCACCTTGATTGTTGCCACTTACAGCATTTGAAACAAGGTGGCGAAAAGCCTTCAACGGCCTTCCGTTCTCGTCTCTGAAAGAAGGTCTTTCATCTTTAGTCTCAAAATTTAAACGGTTATGTTTATTAATGACTATTAATCTGACATCGCCAGCCTGATAAACCTCCAACAAATTATTAGTAATTTTTCCGGCTAGATAGCAGACACCACCTTTATTAATACCATTTTGCTTCATTTTTTCACTGGCGATAGAATTTATTTTATTTAAATTCCAACCTTTTCTGAAAAATTTTTGCAACTCCCCGGCTAGAATATCAGCGGCTTTTTTCCCGTCATAAGGACCGCCGGCTCCGCCCATGCCATCAATAGAAGCAAAGGCATTAACTCTTTGATTAATAACAAGAGTGTCTTCATTGTATTTTTTATCGCTCAGACCTTTATGACAGAAAAAACCTATCGGCCCATTTTCACCAGGAATGATATAAGGTTGAGTAACTTCACTTCTGATAATTTGGTCAAAGTTAGGAGTAATTTTTTCCTGATCAAAGACTTTCCCTCTTGGTTGATCCAGATTTGTCTCGAACATATTAATTTAATTTTAACAAGTAATCATGATAAAATAAACTATATGTATCCGGTTTGTACGATTACTGCTGGCGCTGGTTTGGGTTTATCACTCTGGCTGGGTGCAGAGATTGTTTTGGGCAGTCGAAATCTTTGATGTAAGTATGTAAATAGCGAATAAACCGATTTTCATTTTAGTATCTCATAAACAGGGAAGGTAAAAAACTGAGTAGTATCAGTGATGCGATGATAATAGTCAGCCACTTTTTTAGATTCATGGACGCAGTTTATTCAGGATTTCCCCCAATTTTTTAATTTCTTCTCCGTATCTAGCCCAGTCGCCGTCTCTTTGGGCGCGGATGGCGGCTTCATACGCCTCGGCGGCCTGCTTGAGGAGATTTTCCTTACTCGTGTCGGCTGGCGCTTTCGAGGTAACTGTTTCTCCTGCTGGTTTGGTTTGTTGGCCGATACTGGTACCAAAAAGTCTGGCAAACCCTGCCTCCAATGTCTCTTCCATGGCTATTTTGTTTTCATACGCGACAATCACCCTCTTGAGCTCCGGAATTTTGCCTGTATCTGCCTTGAGGTAGAGTGGCCGGACATATAAGAGAGATTCCTCAATTGGAATGACCAGGAGGGATCCTTGAATTACTTGAGAGCCGCGCTGGTCCCATAAGGAAATCTGCCGACTGACTTCTGCGTCTTGGTTGATCCGGCCGATGACCTGTTTAGGCCCAAACACCAATTTATCCTTGGGGAAGCGGTAGACGACCAGTTTACCATACTGCTCGCCGTCATTTCTGGCGACCATCCAGGCGGAAAGATTGTCTTTGGCCCGCGGGGTAAACGGCAGCATCAGAATATATTCCTCTTTCTTCTCGCCCGGGAGCTTCATGATCATGTGGCGGGGTGTCATTGCTGGAACCTTACCGTCAGCCTGTTGTTCTCCTTCTTGAGCAATGGCCGGTATTTCCCACAGATCCTCTTTGTTGTAAAAGATTTGCGGATTATCCATGTGGTACGTGGTATAAACAGCAGTTTGAAGAGAAAAGATGTCCTCGGGATAGCGTAGGTGAGACATGAGGCTTTTGGGTATGTCGGAAAACGAGCGGAAGGTTTTAGGGAACATTTTAGAGTAGGTTTTGACAATCGGATCGTCCGGATCGGCTTGATAAAAAATCACCGTTCCGTCATACGTGTCCACCACTACCTTGGCTGAGTTTCTAATGTAATTAACTTCACCGCCGTTTAGAGGTAATGGCTGGGAATACGGGTATCTGTCGGTTGAAGTATACGCATCGATGATCCAATAAAGTTTGCCTTCGGCAACGACTAAATATGGGTCTTTGTCGTACGTTAAAAACGGCGCAATTTTGGCAACTCTTTCTTTGATATTCCGGTAGTAGAGAATGCGGCTTTCGGATGTGATGTCGCCTGACAACAGTATTTTAAGCGAACCGAATCGTAGCGCGTAGAAGAGCCTGCGCCACGGAGAGTTGATTTCCACGCCACCTTTTCCTTCATATGTGGTGTAAACGTTCTCTTCACCTTTGGGATAATCGAATTCCTTGGATTTAGTTTTCGCAATGACATAATCGTTAAGAATTTCTCCGTAGTAAATTTCCGGTCTGGTAACAGAAAGTTCTTTAACTTCCGATTTGGGCGGTAAATCTTTGACAAATAACACTGGCAAGCCTTCCGGAGTAACTTGATTTACCGGCCCAGCAGCCACGCCATAGCCATGGGTGAATGTCAATCGCTCGTTAATCCAGGCTTTGTTGGGAAGACTGTCGGAAGCTAACTCTCTAGGCGAAAGCATGATTTGGCGTACTTCTCCGTCTATGGTGTAGCGGTCGTTGTCCACGTTTGCAAACTCGTAGTAGGTTCTAATCTCTTGGATTTGCGAAAAAGTGGAGAGAAGAGGGGCCCTGTCCCAAAGCCTCACATTTTTAATGGTCAGATTGTTAGCGGCAATGTCAGATGCGGTAATAGGTTCATCCGCGGCGATTTCCCTTTCTTCGATCCTGTCCAATCCATACGCCTTACGGGTAGCTTCAATATTATACTTAATAAACGGCGTTTCTTTCACCAGTTCATTGGGCGCTACGACTAATTTTTGAAAGACGGCAGGGATGATGCCGGAAACCAGTCCAACCAAAACAATTAAAGAGATCGCACCTATTAGGTGTGAAATTTTTCCTCTTACGCCATAGAACAATGCCAGAAAGGCTGCCAGCCCATAGGCAAAGACGGAGACGTTTAAAATGGGAATCATAATGTTAGCATCGGTAAATGACGCGCCGAATACCGGCCCGCTTTGGGTGGTGAGGAGGTTGTAGAGCGAAAGATAGGTCCTGGCAGCAACAGCAGCCAAGAAAAGAAATAGGAGAATGCCGATATGGAGTCTAGCTTTTTGGTCAGCTTGCACTGAGCTTGTCGAATGTGCGACAGAGTGTTTCACCAACTTGATAGGTGGCCCACCGAGTTTTTTCGACAAGCTACCGAGATTGAATTTTCCCAAGAGAGTAGAAAGATTTAGACTGCCGCGAAGGGCATAGATAGCTCCGCTTACAATAAGCGAAAATATAATAAGAATTCGTATAAGGCCTAAGCCTAGAGAATAGACAGGAAGCGAAAACACGTAAAACGCTATATCGCGGCCAAATAATGGGTCAGTTTGGCCAAATGGAGTAGCCGCAAGAAATTTCAAGACATCCTGCCAACTGCTAGCCGCAACAAGACCGGTAAAAAAAGCTACTATTAAACAAACAACAATTCCAAGTTTTTTTACTATACGATCGTTCAGGCTCAGAGGTTGACCAATCAGAGCTTCAGGAATAGTTGCTACCCAAGGTATTTTCGAACGTACGGCGACCAGAAAGTTAGTGAGAAGAAACGCTGCTGCAAACAGACCAACGGTGAGACCAACAATGACTTTTGTGCCGAGTGATTTGATGAAAATTTCGGTAAAACCAACCTCAGAGAACCACCACCAATCGGTAACGAGAGCAACGATGTTGGAGAAAAAAATGAAAAATGCAGTTACGATGATTATGAATGTCAACAAAAATGTTTTAGTTATATTCATTGTCGCTCCACATCATTCAAGGTGATGTTAGACTGTATTTTTTATACCACAATGTAGCGTAAAATACTAGCGGAAGCCTCCCCAGCAATTTTTAAAAAATCTTGGCTTGGAAGCTGGATCATGTTAAGATAAATTAATGATTAAAATTTATCAAAAAACCATTAGCGATCGGAAACTAAGGACAATTAGAAAGTTCAAGGCTGGTTCTTGGATTTATGTTGAAGATCCTCATGAGAAAGAAATTAAAAAACTGACGCAAAACTTTTCTTTTGCCCCAGATTTAATCAAAGACGCCCTTGATCCCCATGAGGTTCCCCGTCTGGAAATTGAAAAGGAGATTGTTTATATTTTTACCCGCGTCCCCTATCAAGAAAATGGCAAAGTGACAACCACGCCACTGCTGATTGCCATCAGTCATCATTTTTTAGCCACCATCTGCCTTAAAAAACCAGCTTTCTTGGAAAAATTTACCAGCGAAAAAATAAATTTTTTCACCACCCAAAAAACAAGATTATTCCTGCAATTTTTTGCCGAAATTAATCAGATATATAATAATTTTTTAACTAATATTAATAGAGATGTCCGAGGTATCAGCATTCAATTGGAAAAAATTGATAATAAAGATGTTGTCCAATTTGTTAGTTTTGGGATAATTCTAAATGATTTTCTTGCTGCCTTGGCACCAACGAATAGTCTTTTGCAAAATTTACTTTCTGGTAAATTTTTAAAACTTTATGAGAAAGATAAAGATTTGATTGAGGACCTGTCTTTGGGGACTGAGCAATTGATTAAAAGATGCGAGGCGGACTTAAAGAATATTGTTAACATCCGTGAAGCTTATTCAACGATTCTAACCAACAACTTAAACAGAGTCATTAAACTTTTAACCGCCCTAACAATCATTTTAACTATTCCTACCATTATTGCCAGTATCTACGGGATGAATGTGAGACTTCCCTTGATGGATAGTCCATTTGTCTTTATTTGGATTATCGTCATTACTTTTTTGTTTTCTTTGATTGTTTTGTTAATTCTTTTTAAGAAACGCTGGCTGTAATGTGGTAAAATATCCATTATATGTGTCCTGTTTGCACCGTTGCTGTTGGCGCTGGTATCGGTTTATCCCGTTGGCTAGGGGTTGATGATTTGGTTTCCGGTCTTTGGATTGGTGGTTTAATTGTTTCCTTAATTGGGATGACCATTCTTTGGCTGAACAGGAAAAATCTTAAAAACAATCTTTTAAGGTTTACAGTTGTCTTCTTATATTACTTTTTTACCATCGGTTCTTTGTATTGGACCAAAGTTATTGGTGCCCCCTGTAACCATATTTGGGGCCTGGACAGAATTGTTTGGGGAATCATCATCGGTTCGGTGGTTTTTCTTGCCTCTTATGGTTTTCATCTTTGGCTAAAAAAGAAAAATCAAAACAAAGTCTTCTTCCCCTTTCAAAAGGTTGCCATTCCTGTTATCTTTTTAGTAATAGCTAGTTTTATTTTATATTTTAGCGTTTGCAAATAATTATGGCGACTAAAGACGAAATCGAAAAGCTGATTAAAAAAGCCTCTGAAAAAAAAGTTGATTTGTCTTCGGACGAGGATTTGTCCATTGCCATTATGAATTTGGTTTCCATTGAGGAACATTTTTACTTTACCGGAGCCAAAACCAACAAGTCTGAATACTTTGACCTGCTGCAGAAAGCCAGACAAATCAGAGGTGAGCTAATGAGAAAGATTGTTAAAGAACCGGAAGGCGAAGTTTGGTGTTTATCCAAACATTTACTGGCAGCCTCAATGAGATTGATTGAAGTTGGGACAAAATATGATAAACAAGGCAAGAAAAAAGAAGCCCAAGATTTTTATGCTAAGGCTTATGAGCTTTATTCTCTTTTCTGGGGGCTTAACTTAAAAGTTATTGACATTGGGAATGTTAAAAAGATTGGTGAAAATCAATTAGATGTGGGAGACAAGAAAAAAGGCGGGATTATGGGCAAGCTTCAAGATTTAGTGAAGAAAGTTGTTGATTGTTGTATTGAATAGAACTTCTTACTTCCAGTTCCCATAAATGAAAACAAAGTTTTTGCTATCACTTTGTTTATTTTGACAGACTCGGCCCAGACGAAAAAATTTTCAAAATCTGATAAGATAGAAGAAAGAGGAAAGGAGGTGATAAGAGAATGCCAATCAAAGTGGAGAAAAAAGATGGGCGATTGGAAGATTTTGACCGCAATAAGATAAGTGGTGGCGTTGTTAAATCTGGAGTATCTTCTGAAGAAGCAGAAAACATTGCCACTCAAGTTGAAACTTGGGTCCAAAGCGCAGCTGTGGACGATGTTGTTCAGGCGAGCGATATTAGAACCAAAGTTCTCGAGCTCTTACAGTCAATTGATCCAGAAGCGGCCGTTGGCTTTAAAACATATAAAAAATAGTCTAAACTTGTCTATTTTTCTTCTGTCGGGGTGGCGAGATTCGAACTCACGACTTCCTGGTCCCAAACCAGGCGCTCTAACCAGCTGAGCTACACCCCGTCTCATTTCATTCGGTGTAAACGTGTGCCGAGGGCGGGACTCGGACCCGCACGATAGTTAGCTATCAAAAGATTTTAAGTCTTTCGCGTCTACCAATTCCGCCACCTCGGCTGATATTCATATTATACTTCGCCTTACGGCTTATGTAATTACTAACGTAATTATAGCAAAATTCTTCCCATCAAAAAAGCCGGCGTTTAACCGACTTTAATGATATGGGAGCAGGGAGGAAGAGGAAAAATAGCTGGGATTTTATTAAATTTTTTTATATTTAATAAAAACTATTTTTCTTTTAATTATTCTTCCTCAAAACCGTCTTGTCTTGACAGTTAAACCTGCTCTTTTTAAGCTCCTTAGAATCATTTTTAATTAATCCCGCAATGGCAATTTTAATTACTTCTGACTCTAAGTGCAGGATGATGAGGATGTGAACTTCATTCTATTCTAAGATTGTATCCTTTCATTTATGAATACGTTTAGACGAATGCCTCATCTCGTTTCTTTTGACCTCCCTATTTCTTTTTTGCTGATTGACTGGTTGATAGTCCCATACACTTCACCTCTTTTCACTTCCCCACGTTGGCAAGCTTTTTAATCAGATAAAAGAAAATTTAGTTGGGTCCGGGGGTGCAAATGTAACACCGTTGGTTTCCATTTAGACTAAGCAATATTAGCCTAATAGTTACAACAAGATACCCCCACGTTTTAAATCTATATAAAAATCAAAGTGCTTTTAAGTTTAAATCAGAACTAATGAGTATTATATTAACTGCGATATTTTTGTCAAGATTTTATTTATTTAAACCTTTTTTTCTTCGTCTTTCCTCAATTTCATCAAGAATAATTTTTCTGATACGAATTGACTTAGGAGTGGCTTCAACGAATTCTGTATTATCAATATATTCTAAAGTGTCGTCTAAACTCATTGCCCGAGGGATATTGAAATGCTCCATGGAGCCGTCGCCTTTGGAGCGCATATTTGACAACTGCTTTTCTTTACAGACATTAACCCAAAGATCTTCGCTTCTGGCATTTTGGCCTACCACCTGGCCTTTATAAACATTAATTCCAGGACCGACAAATAGTTCTCCTCTTCCTTGGACATTAGTCAAACCATATAGCCTGGTTGTCCCCGTTTCATAGGCAATCAGCGAGCCACGTTCTCTCTTTTTCCATTCTCCTTTGGCCGGCAGGTATTGATGAAATAAGGTATTCATCACTCCCAAGCCATGGGTATCGGTCATAAATTCTTGGCGGTAGCCAAATAATCCCCGGGTAGGAATAATAAATTCCAGATGAGCAATCCTCTGCTCAAGTGACATTTTTTTCATCAAGCCGTAGCGGCCACCCAGCTTTTGGATAACAATACCTGAGTCTTTTTCCGGAACTTCAATAAAAACTTCTTCATAAGGAATCATTTTCTGGCCGTCGATTTCTTTAACAATCACCTGTGGCTGGGAAACCTGAAACTCATAGCCTTCACGGCGCAAACGTTCAATAAGTATAGCCAAATGCAACTCACCTCGTCCGGAAACAACCCAACCGCCATTTGAATTATCCTCAACTTTTAAGGCAACATCATTATCTAGTTCTTTATAAAGCCTTTCTTTAATTTGTCTGGAGGTGGTAAATTGGCCTTCCTTGCCGGCAAAGGGCGAAGTATTGACATTAAAAGTCATCTTCACCGTTGGCTCTTCAATTTTAAGCAGAGGCAGGGCTTTTGGCTGATTGACATCGGCAATCGTTTCCCCAATCATAATTTCCGGAATACCGGCAATGGCGATAATTTCTCCGGCCTTAGCCTCTTTGACTTCTTTTTGTTCCAAACCCTCAAAGGTAACTAAAGAAGTCAGACGATGTTTTTTCATTTCCCCTTCCCGATTAATATGCATCACTTCCTGTCCGGCTTTGATTTTGCCGTTGGCAATCCGGCCGCGGGCAATTCGGCCTTTAAAATTATCATAATTGATGGAGGTCACCAACATTTGTAGAGGCAAATCAGCATTACCGCTAGGTTGAGGAATATATTTAACAATGGTTTCAAATAAAGACGAGCTGTCTTTCATTTGGCTTAAATCAGGTGACAGGCCGGTTTTCCCCAGTTTGGAAGAAGCATAAATAATGGGAAAGTCAGTCGTTTGTTCATCAGCCCCCAAATCAATAAAAAGATCAAAAGTCTTGTTTAAAGCTTCAATGATATTGGCATTCGGTTTATCAATTTTATTGATGATGACAATAATCCGGTGTTTTAGCTCAAGGGCTTTTTTTAAAACAAAACGGGTTTGGGGCATCGGGCCTTCCTGGGCATCGACTAACAAAAGCGAGCCGTCAGCCATTTTTAAAACCCGCTCGACCTCACCGCTAAAGTCGGCATGGCCGGGAGTATCAATGATGTTTATCTTAACGTTGTGCCAGACAACCGAAGCATTCTTCGAAAAAATGGTAATCCCCCGCTCTTTTTCCAATTCATTGCTGTCCATGATACAAGTGGTGTCAATGATTTCTTTGTTAAGATGGGTTTTTGATTGGCGCAGTAAAGCATCCACGAGCGTTGTTTTGCCGTGGTCAACATGAGCAATGATGGCGATGTTACGAATTTCCATTCATAAAAAAATGCCCGTTTACCGAGCATTTCTCCTCGTTCATAATTATAACTTTTTTCTAGAAATTTAACAATGTTGGCCGTATTTTTTCTCAACCTGAGCTTTCACCCAGGGATAATGAATGGCAATTCCATCTTTCAAAGAGTATTTTGGCCTCCAGCCGGTGGTATAAATTCTTTTGTTGCTAAAATTTCTTGACCTGACGCCAACCGGGCCAGTCACATGTTTTATTTTGATTGATTTTTTCCCGGAGACATTAATAATAATTCTGGCTAAATCATCGACGGTGACATATTGGTCGCTGCCGATATTTGTTGGCTGGCTAAGGCTTGATTTCATTAAAGCCCTTATCCCTCCAATAAGATCGTTAACAAAAGTAAAAACTCTCACGGCTTTGCCGTTGCCCCAAACCTCAATACTTCCGCCGTCTTTGGTCAAGGCTACTTTACGGCAAAGGGCATCAGCCGCTTTTTCTCTTCCGCCTTCCCAATTAGCTTCCGGTCCATAGGTGGTGTGAAATCTGGCGATTCTGACCGGCATTTTATATTTTCTGCCAAAAGCACTCAACATTCTTTCGCTGTAAAGTTTTTCCCAACCGTATTCATTATCGGGAAAGGCAGGATAGGCTTCTTCTTCGGTAATTTTTTTTGCTTCCAGTGGCATGTCTTTATAAATACAGACGGATGAGGAAAAGAAATATTTCGGCTTCTTTTTAAGTTTGACCGCCTCGGAGATCATATGAATATTTATCAAAGCATTATTCTCCATCATCTCGCATTCGGCCGGCTTCATATAACCGGCGCCACCTCTATCGGCGGCTAGTTGATAAATCTCATCGAATCCTCTTTGAACCCTTAGAGCTTTTTGGCAGTTTTTTCTTTCACGAAGATCAAGAAGAAAAAATTCATCAGCCGCTGTTTTAGAATATACCGGTTTTTTTAAATCAACCCCTCGAACCCAATAACTTTCTTTTTTAAGTCTTTTGACAAGGTGGGAGCCAACAAAGCCTCCGGCCCCACAAACTAAAGCTTTCTTAATCATAATAGAGATATTATATTATGACTCTAAGTTAGAAGCAATTTTTAGAATATTAAAGGGATTTAACAACTAGAAGCTGTTTTTTTATTAAATAAAAATTATTTTCATTAACTCTTTTCGACCTTCTTTGGTGATGGAAGAATAGGAAATTAGTCTCAAACCGCCACATGCCTCCTGAATTTTTTTGAGCTGTTTTTCTTTCTCTCCCATTTTCAACTTGTCGATTTTATTAGCAACAATAACAAAATTAATTTTATTCCCTTTAAGGATATCAATCATTTCCCCATCAAGTTCTGTTAGGCCGATTTTAGCGTCAATAATCATAACGGCTATTCTTTCCTTAACCCCGGAATAAAGGAAATACCAGAGAATCATTTTCCGCAGCTCATCATACCTTTTGGCGGAAACTTTAGAATAACCATAGCCAGGCAGATCAACAAAGTAGAATTTGTTGTTAATTAGAAAAAAATCCAAACGGATGGTTTTGCCTGGCTTGGAGCTGGAACGGGCCAAATTTTTTTTCATTACCAGAGAATTGATTAAGCTGGATTTACCGACATTCGACCGGCCGATAAAAGCCACCTGAAATTTGCCGTCGTAAAGGATATCGTTGGTGCCGATAATGCCTTTAATAAATTCAGCGGATATATTTCTCATTTTTTAATCTTTAAGAATTTTTTTGTTTATAACTGCTAGAATGGATTATACTCTATTTATCATGACCAAATACAGAGAATATATCCAAAGAATGTTTGAAAACAACCAGGAAGCTTTTGACAGATTTAGAAGAATTCATGACGAATATTGTTTAGCTGTAGATAAGGAAAGTCTTCAGGATAAATATAATGAAGAAGGAGAAAAGATAATGGAAATTATTGAAGAATGGGAGCAAAGACTTTGTTCGCAATCGGAGAAAGCGGGCTATGGCAGCTATTCTGGTAGTTTAGCGGAAAAGTTTCATGAAGAAATCAAAAAAGTTTTTCCGATGATTGACGATATTGGTTTAATTGTCGAAAAATTTGAAATTAAAAAAATAAATTTTTGTTAAACTTCATGCTTTTTATCAGAAGTACATAAAAGGACGGGCATTCCGTATTGCCTTTTAAACATTATTAGCGTAAACTAATTAATATATGAGAGATTTTAACCAGCGGAGAGACAATCGAGGAGGATTTAAATCTGAAGGAAGAGGTTTTGGACGGCAGAATTTTGGAAGTAATGATCGACGCGATCGTGGTCCAATAACGATGCATCAAGCCATTTGTGCTGAATGCGGCAAGAGTTGTGAGGTTCCCTTCCGTCCATCGGGTGAAAAGCCGGTTTATTGTAGCAACTGCTTTGAGAATAGGCGGGACGGTGATGATCGAACCTCGAGGAAAGATTTTGGTCGACAGAATTTTGCTAAAGATGGTTTTGATAAAAATCGAGATCAGCGTGGTAGCAACGAAGAAATCAAGCGTCAGCTCGAAACGATTATTAACAAACTAGATCAGCTCATTCGTTCTATTGATCGATTGGCAAGGAGTGGGGCAGAAAACAAAACTGATAGTAAGGCAGAAGATAAGCTGATATCAATTGATAAAAAGGTGGCAGCTAAGGAACTTGCTGCCCCCAAGAAGCAGGTTGCTGTCAAGAAAACTAAGAAAATTAATAGAACTTCTTAAATCTTTACCCAAACCTGAATATAAGTTAGCGAGTTTTAATCAATGAAGGTTAAGGCAACGCCTTTTTTATCCAATCTTCCGGTTCTGCCTATTCTATGGATATATGTGTCGCATGACTCTGGTAAATCATAGTTAATAACATGGCTGACATTGGGAATATCTAAACCACGGGAGGCAACGTCTGTTGCCAAAAGAATCTGAATCTCACTTCTTTTAAATTTCTCCAAGGTTTTAATCCTTTGATTTTGTTTTTTATTGCCGTGGATCGCGTCAGCTTTAAAACCTCTTTTAATAAGCTCATCCGAAAGTCTTTGTACACCATGCTTTGTTCGGCCAAAAACAAGGACTTTCTCAAATTCTTTTTGAATAAGAAGATCATGAAGCTGTTCAATTTTCTTGTTCCGGTCTGTAACTCTAATGGTTTTTTGCTCGATGTTCTCGGCAGTTTCTCTTGTTTTAACAGATACTATAACAGGATTTTGAACAAAACTACTCAAAATCTCCTTTACTT
>Ga0268276_1002896_pt1 | contig 13993 bp, 11 predicted proteins | sample saktaG_4_FD_190145 | JGI IMG/M metagenome (GOLD analysis project Ga0268276, IMG submission 190145) | Saline water microbial communities from Sakinaw Lake, British Columbia, Canada - sak_2010_1_5_45m | ecosystem: Environmental > Aquatic > Non-marine Saline and Alkaline > Saline ...
AATAGATCCGGATGATCAAATGCCGATATATATCAAGCATATTGGATAGATATAATAAGATGAACTTTAAGTAGATTATGCAAATGTGCATTTTTCCAGTAAGGGTGCGTAAATTCTGCTAGGGGTGACTAACTATAATAAGTCAAGAGAAAAGTGAAACTCATGACAAAACACCTCTTGAGACAAGAAGCGGGTTCTTCAATAAGGAAATGATCAAATGACTTCAGCCACTAAGACAAGTGATCAAGCTAATTTGGTTTCGTTGAATTGTTGATTTGATTTAATAAGATAAAAGATAATACGTATAAGCTTTTTAGCTACGTGAGATAAAGCAACGCGATGCGGCTTTCCTTCATTCTTCTTTTTGAGATAATAGTCGTAAATGATAGGATTATGCATCATGAAAGGAATCGCTACGTTCATTAGGGTATCTCTTAGATAACCCGAACCACGCTTGACCATATGTCCTTGTTTATTTGAAGTACCGGATTGAATAATCGAAGGCTCCATGCCGGCAAAAGAAAGCATCTGAGCGGGGGAATCAAACGATGTGAAGTTTCCGTACTCTGCGATGAGAGATAAAGCAGATATGAAGCCGATACCTTTGATGGAAAAGATTGGAGAATCGATTTTAGAAGACCAATCATTCAATAAGGATTCCAACGACTTGATTTCATGGTTGATTCCGTGAAGCAGACGGATGTTTGACTCCAGTTCAAAGAGAAGAAGATTACTCGACGAACCGACGGTGTTCTTGGCTAATTCTTTTAAGCGCAAGAATTTTGCATAGGAAAAATGTCCTTTTGAAATAGAATGAAGTTTCTCGTAATTTTGATAAGACATTCTCGAGATTTTTCTAGGAGTCTGATAATGTTCTAGAATAAAATAGGCTGTCTGAGAAAACTTATTTTGGAAAAAAGGTTTAAACTCAGGAAAGAGTAAATCTAGCGTGTTAGTGAGTTCTACTAGCTCTTTAGAACGCTTCTTTACGAGGGATTTGTAATAGCGTGTTAGTGACTTTAACTCTTGAATATGATATGATTTAACTGGATAGGTTTTGTAATCTACGGACAGTAATATCATGGATAGAAGTCTGGCATCAGCCTTGTCGGTTTTGGTCTTTCTCAGTGAAAGTCCTGTGGAAAGTTTTTTCACTAAGATTGGATTAAATTCCATATAGTCAAACCCATGCCGATCGAGAAAGACTTTTAAGTTATAACCATAATGTCCTGTAGCTTCCAAACTTATCTTTTTTAATTGAGATTGGTCCAATGCTTGGAGAACATCAAGCAACTGGCCAAACCCTTTCGCATTATTATCGAAGGAAAACGAATCCTTGATAATTTCTCCCGCTTCTGTGGCTATGAAGCAGTCATGCTTGTACTTGGAGATGTCGATACCAATCAAGTACATATGAAACACCTCTTTCAATGAAAATTAAGCCTGCGGTCTTAACAGTTTCTTATCCATGTAATCACGAAGATAAAAGATCTAGTCTTAGCTAACTGATTAACATTTAGAAAATAAAAAACTGTGGTCTGAGTCACCCCAAATGCTCGAAGCATACTAAATTAGTTACAGATCCACAGTGCTTATAAAATTATTATACGGCTAAACCCTCTGGGTAAGTCAAGGAAGTATATATAATTAATCCTGTAATTCTTACAGCTTTAATTATACGTTATAAAATTATTATACGGCTAAACCCTCTGGGTAAGTCAAGGAAGTATATATAATTAATCCTGTAATTCTTACAGCTTTAATTATACGTGCGTAATTGTATCAAAATAGGTCATGCAACACATATAAGAAGCATAGGTTTGATACAATCGTATTAAGCCTTTTTTCATGCAGAAAGGGGGTTTTCTCCCTATATTCCAAATTCCATATGTCCTGTGGAGGTTCAATTCAGTACTTTTGCAAGGCCTTTTTGATATCCGAGTTCAACCTTTTAACGATTACCCAACCATTTACACGATTACTCAACTATTTACACGATTACCCAACAATTTACACGATTTACTACATAAGCATAGTATTATTGCTCTAAAAGTGCTATAATAATGCAAAAGAATCTATTATTTATTTAGAGGTGAAAAAGTGTGGAATATTCAAAATTAATAAAGGAATTAAGAAAACAGCTGATTATTTCGCAAAGTGAACTTGCTAATCTTCTTGATGTTTCTTTTTCTTCAGTAAACAGATGGGAAAACGGTAAACACGAACCTACCATAAAGATTAAGAGAAAGTTGAATGACTTATTTATAAAAAACAACATTAAAGGAGATAATAGTAAACATGGCAAAAAATAAGAATAGCAATAAAGGATTTGAAGAATTATTATGGGAAGCAGCGAATAATCTGAGAGGTACAGTTGAAAGCTCTGAATATAAGCATGTTGTGCTATCATTGATTTTTTTAAAGTTCGCTAACGATAAATTTGATGTAGTTAAAAACAAACTTATCTCTGAGGATAAAGGACAGTATATCGACACGGTTCCTTTTTATACTCGTGAACGTGTTTTTTATGTTCCTAAAGAATCTAGATGGGATTATATCGTTACAAACTCAAAGCAACCTAATCTTTCTTTGATAGTTGACACAGCTTTATCTAAGCTAGAAGAGACTAATGAATCACTAAAAGGTGCTTTACCAGATAATTACTATTCAAGATTAAGTCTAGAAGTAAATAACCTTTCATCACTAATAGATATTATTAACAATTTGGATACTATCAGAGATTCAAATGAGGATATAATTGGCCGAGTATATGAATATTTTTTAAAGAAATTCGCATTAAAAGAAGGTAAAGGTAAAGGGGAGTTCTATACACCAAAAACTGTAGTTACTTTGATGACTGAATTGATACAACCATTTAAGGGAAAAATCTATGACCCAGCATGCGGTTCTGGAGGTTTGTTTGTTCAATCAATGAAATTTGTTGAAGCTCATCATGGTAACACTAAGGATGTATCAATTTATGGACAAGAAATGAGTTCAACAACATATAAACTGGCTAAAATGAATCTTGCAATTAGAGGCATTTTGGCAGATTTAGGTGAGAAACCAGCTAATACTTTCACACAAGATCAACATAAAGATTTAAAGGCTGATTTTATCCTTGCTAATCCACCATTCAATCAAAAAAGTTGGAGAAAGGAAGACGAACTCACAGATGATGAAAGATGGTTAGGCTATGACGTCCCACCAACAGGAAACGCGAATTATGGTTGGATTTTAAATATGGTTTCAAAGTTAAGTACCAATGGTGTTGCAGCGTTTCTATTAGCTAATGGTTCATTAAGTGGGGGTGGAGCAGAACAAGAGATTCGTAAAAAACTTATTGATAATCACCTTGTTGATGCAATTCTATATTTACCAAGAAATCTGTTTTATACCACTGATATTGGTGTATCCTTATGGATTTTAGCAAGCAACAAGAATGAACGTTTAATTGAAATAGAAAATAAAAAAATTCTATTAAGAGATCGTAAAGAAGAAATTTTATTTATTGATTTAAGACAAACTGGTGTCCCATTTGAAAAGAAGTATATCGAATTCAGTCCTAAAAACTTAAAAGACATTATAAAAACTTATCATAATTGGCAGAGTATTGATGGATTCAAAGGTTATGAAGATATACCTGAATATTGTTACACAGCAAATATAGAAGAGATTATTAACAAAAATTATTCTCTTGTTCCCAGTGAGTATATTGAATTTGTAAATAATGACGAGAGTATTGACTATGATAAACAAATGAAAAAATTGACTGTCGAGCTTAGAGATTTAATGTTAGAAGAAGAACAATCAAAAGAAGAGCTATTAGATGTTTTAAAGGAACTGGGCTATGAGATCGAACTATAAAAGATTGGGAGACTATATTAGAGAAGTTAGTATAAAAAACAGTGACAGTGCGATAAGCAACCTATTAGGTGTGAGTAATGAAAAATACTTTATGCCATCAATCGCAAATATTAATGGTACAGATTTATCAAAATATAAAACTATTAAACAAGGACAGTTTGCTTATGGACCGGTAACATCGCGAAATGGTGATAAAGTATCAATTGCTTTATTGGAAGAGGATGAAGCAATAGTATCAACATCATACACAACATTTGAGATAATCAATCATGAAAAACTGCTTCCCGAATACTTAGCATTATGGTTTAAAAGACCCGAATTTGATAGATACGCTAGATTTATGTCTCATGGGAGCGTAAGAGAGATTTTCGATTGGGGAAAAATGTGTGATGTTGAGCTCCCTGTTCCATCAATAAAAAAGCAAATTGCAATGGTAACCATTCTTAAGACTATTCAGCAAAATATTAATAAAAGTAATTTATTGATAGATGGATATAGAGACTTTGCTAGATTGCTATATTCGAAAAATTTTAAAACTTATGTATTCAATAATAATTCAAACAAAATATATCAAAATAGTGCAAATGGTCTAATTGAAATTGAGGAAAGTAAAATCAACCCAGAATGGAAAGTCGTGCGACTTATAGATATTGTTGAACAAATTAAAACACCCATAAAGACAGGTAAACATTTATTTGATAAAAAATATGTTCCAATTGATATTATTCCTAAAAACAGATTGGTTCTTGATGATTTTATTTCAGGAAGAGAAGCAAATAGTAGTCTCATTTCGTTTGAAGAAAACGATATTTTATTAGGTGCAATGCGTGTATATTTCCATAGAGTTAGTCTAGCAAGTTTCAGTGGTATAACAAGATCAACAGTTTTTGTACTAAGACCGATTAATAAATCTGATTTAGCCACTGTTTTAATGTCAATTGATGACGATGACACTATTTCTTATGCGACAAATAATTCTAGGGGAACGACAATGCCTTACACAGTATGGGAAGATGGATTAGCAAAATATAAAATAATTTTGCCATCAAGTGATATTAGAATAATTTTTAATGCTAAAATACAAAAAATACTAAATTATAGTGTTTTTCAAACTAATAAAATTAGTAAGTTGAACCAATTGAAAGAAGAACTATACAAAAATCTTTCATCTATACAATAATGATAGGGGGTGCCTGAATGTCTAAATTTGACGAGTCTGTATTAGAACAGGCAATTATAGATTTACTGAGAGATTTGAGCTATGAATATATACATGGTTCATTTATCCATAAAGAAATATCTGAAGTTTTGTTAATTAAAGACTTAGAAAACTTCTTACTGATTAAATATCATGACCAAAGCTTATTAGAAGAAGAACTTCAATTCATAATAGCTACTGTTTCAAATATCAAGAGAAAACCATTGTATGAAGCAAATAAAAAATTTGCATCCATGATTATGGAAGGATTTCAATTAAATAGAAAAGATAAAGAACAAAAGGATATATGGATTAATCTAATAGATTTTGACAATCTTGAAAATAACACTTTTAAGATTATAAATCAGTTAGAGATTAAAGGAAATGAGAAAAGAATTCCTGATTTAATTCTCTATATTAATGGATTACCAGTTGTTGTGTTTGAATTTAAAACTTCGGTAAAAGAGAACACAACAATCTTTGATGCATATAAACAATTAACAACAAGATATAAACGTGATATACCTGATTTATTTAAATATAATGCTTTTGTAGTTGTGAGTGATGGAATAAATACAAAATATGGTTCTTTTTTTGCTCCGTATGATTATTTTTATGCATGGAGAAGAATTAATGAGGATTCATTGAGTACTGACGGAATAGATGCTCTATACACTTTAACAGAAGGTCTTTTTAATAAAGATAGATTATTGGATGTAATAAAAAACTTTATTTATTTCCCAGATGCATCTACGATTGATTTAAAAGTGGTCTGTAGGTATCCTCAATATTTTGCTGCCAAAAAATTACACGATAGTATTCTTTTGAATATGAAACCAGAAGGTTCCGGTAAAGGTGGAACTTATTTTGGAGCTACAGGTTCAGGAAAAAGTTACACAATGCTTTTTTTAGCCAGATTATTAATGCGTGATAAGAGTTTAAACAGTCCAACTATTGTATTGATTACTGATCGAAATGATTTGGACAAACAGTTATCTGAGCAGTTTGTTGAATCCAAAAAGTTTATTGGTGATAAAGAAGTTATAAAGATAACCGACAGAGATCACCTAAAGGAAAAGTTAGGTAGCAGAAATAGCGGTGGAGTTTATTTAACAACTATACAGAAATTTACAGAAAACACAGATTTACTTAGTGAAAGAACTAATATTATTTGTATATCTGATGAAGCACATCGTACTCAAACAAATATCAATCAAAAAATTATAGTAAATGATGAAGGTGTTCATAAACGCTTTGGATTCGCAAAATATTTACATGATTCATTACCTAATGCCACTTATGTTGGTTTCTCTGGAACACCGGTTGATTCAACCCTAGATGTTTTCGGTAAAATTGTAGATTCATACACTATGAAAGAATCTGTAGAAGACGGAATTACCGTTAACATTGTTTATGAAGGCAGAGCAGCTAAAATATTACTCGACCAAAACAAAGCTAAAGAAATTGAAGAATACTATGAAAAGTGTGCCTGTGAAGGAACAAATGAATATCAGATAGAAGAAAGTCAAAAAGCTGTTTCAAAATTAGATGTTATTATTGGAGATGATCAAAGGCTTGATGCAGTTGCTAATGACTTAATCAATCATTATGAGAGAAGAGTTTTTGAAAAAGCTACTGTTAATGGCAAGGCTATGATTGTTTGCATGAGTCGCGAAATTGCATTTAATCTATATAAAAAAATTATCGATAGAAGACCAGAATGGGCGATCAGTAAAAAAGCACCAGATGGCGTTGAACTAACTGAAATAGAATGGCGTCAACTCACTGAGTTGCCATTCATAAATCTCGTAATTACAAGGGCTAAAGATGATGAAGAAAACCTTTATGAAATTGCTGGAAACAAACAATATAGAACTGAGCTTGATAGACAATTTAAAAACGAGAAATCTAATTTTAAACTCGCTATTGTTGTGGATATGTGGCTAACAGGTTTTGATGTACCTTCTTTAGATACTATGTATATAGACAAACCGTTACAAGAGCATACACTAATACAAACTATTTCAAGAGTAAATCGGGTTTATCCTGGAAAAGAAAAAGGCTTAATTGTAGACTATTTTGGATTTAAATCACACATGAATATTGCGCTTAAAATGTTTAATAAGGCTGATAGTGAAGTGTTTGAAGGCATCGAAGAAGCTATAAAAATTGTTAAGGACGAGCTTGACATTTTAAGACGTATATTTAGGAATTTTAATGATGAGAAGTTCTTTTCTGGAACACCAGTCGAAAAACTAGATTGTTTGAAACACGCATCTGAATATGTTCAATTAACAGAAGATTTGGAGAAAAGATTCATGGCCTCTGTAAAGAGAATGAAATCTGCGTATGATCTTTGTAATTCAAGTGATGAAATTAGCAAGATTGAAAGAGATAAATTGTACTTTTATGGCGCAGTTAGGTCAATAATTTTTAAACTCACTAAAGGTGAAGCTCCTGACACAGCACAAATGAATGATTATGTGAGAAAATTGATTCAAGAGGCAATACTAAGTGAAGGTGTCGAAGAAGTGTTCTCTCAAAGTAAAATTGTAGGATCAAGAACTGTTGATATTTTCTCGGATGAATATCTAGAAAAAATCAATAAAATCCCACTGAAGAACACAAAAATTAAGATTTTAACTAAACTACTTAAGGAAGCTATTGAAGCCTATAAAAAGGTTAACAGAATTAAAGGGATACAGTTCTCTGAAAAACTACAAAAAATGATTGATGCCTATAATAATCGTCATGGCGATAAAGCATATGCTGAAGAAGTGCTAGATAATGTGGCAGAGGAATTAGCGAAACTCCTAAAAGAGTTAGAAGCAGATAAAGAATCCTTCAAGGATCTTGGAATTGATTTTGAAGAAAAAGCTTTTTACGATATATTAGTTGAAATAGCCAAGCAACATAATTTTTACGATGAGTATATTAAAAAACAAGGCGAACAGAAATTGATTGATTTATCGAAAGAAATGAAAAAGATTGTTGATGAAAAATCTCGTTACACAGATTGGGCTAAAAAAGAGGATATTAAAGCTGATCTTAAAGTCTCTATAATATTAACTATGGCTGATTATGGTTATCCACCTGTTGTTCAAGATGAAGTGTTCAAAGAGATATTTTTGCAAGCAGAAAACTTTAAAAAATATCAATAATTCATGTAACTAGGTGATTATTTTAATAAAATAATAGCGACCCAGCTCTTAATTGAGTTGAGTCGTTATTTTTTTATTCTTGTATAATCTCCACAATATCAGATATATCGCATTTTAATGCAATACAAATTTTTAAGAGGATGTCAGTGTTAACATTTGCGCCTTTTTTAAGTTTAGCAACAGAAGTAACGCTTATGCTGCTTTTTTCAGCTAATTCTTTTTTACTTAAATCTCTGTCGATTAATAGTTTCCATAATTTATTGTACGAAAAACGCATATTCTACACCTCCTTTTTAATCTCATTCCATGCTCTACCAAACAACTCGTTTCCTCCTGATGATAATTTAAGGATCTTTGATTTATGCAAAATGGTTTGCATTTTTTCACTGTATGTAGTATCCCTGTCAAAAGCAATAAAGACTTGTTTAGGGCTATCTTCGTACAGTTCAATTAATTTTTCTAAAGTATCATCTTCTATATGTTTTAGAATAACTGTATCATGCACAACTGCAGGTAATTTTGTATTGTTTAAAACAACTAAATCAAAGATAACTAAACCTCTGCACAAAGAGCCTGTACCAGTATCATTTGGTGTGTAAAAATTATAATGACTAGAATCAATTATGTCAATTTTAGGTGATGTCTTTGTTCCTGCATATACAAAGTCAGTATATTCCTTCATTGCCGTATTCAGAGTACTTTGAATTGTAACAATTGTATCTTTAACTAAAGTTTCGTATTTTTCTTTTTCTTCTTTTGATGTTTTTTGAAGTTTCTGACTTTCTATATAGTTTTTATTAGCCTCTTTAAGCAACTCAATTGATTTTGTAAGTTCCGCATATCTAATCAATATTGCTTTTGATACATTTGGAGCTGCCTTAATTTGTTTTGCTCTTGTTTCACAGGATTCAATCTTTTCATACACTAATGATAGAAGTAGATTGATTTCATCAGATTTTTCTTTAAATTCTTTTTTTAGAATTTTTGAAAGTTTACTATGGAATTCTTCAACTTTTTCAAGTTCTTGATAATTTGCTTCAGGAAAGTATTCTTTTAATGAATCATAGTCATGTTTAAGATTCTTCTTAGAAAAATCCTTATCTTCGTTTATAGCGTCTAGTTGAGATTTCAATTGTGTTCGTTGTCTTCTTAAACCACTGAGTTCACTCTTGATATCTGCAAGCTCTTGAGCTTGAATTGCATCTAAATCTGACAAACCATTTTGTGTTTCTGTAGATAGGCTATCTAATTGTTTCTGTAGCTCCTCTAACTGCGTGACATTTTTATTAAATTCAGTATTGTTTGATGCTGCCTTTATTTGGCTATATTTTTTAGCTTTATTTATAGTGTTTGATTTGTCTTTAGCTTCCTTACTGATTTTTTCTTGCTCAAGAATAGGATTATAAGAATCAAATAATTTAATGAGTGCAATAATTCCAGAATTTACATTTTCTTGAGTAGCTGCTCTTAGAGGATATTGTTCATTAGTTGTTTCTCTATGATAAATGCGGAAAAAACGACCTACAGCATCTCTTAAAGATATTCCGTTTTCTAATAAACCATAACGTTTTGCTAAGGCTTTATTATAGACGTCAAGAGTAATTGTCTTATCTGTTTTATAACTTGAATCACACATATTAACGAAATCAGGATTATCGGTTGAACGGGAGAAGTAAAGTATTTCATTATCAAATTCGAAGCTGAAATTTATGGTGTGATGACCTACATTTTGAACAGCATCTTTTGTTTTTTTACTTAAGTAATCTGTCCCTCCAAAAACAAAATCTATAATCATCAAAAAAGTTGATTTACCTATTGAATTCTTAGCATCAGAACTACCTAAAACAGTGTTTAACCCAGTATGAAAAATTATAGGGTCCCTGACTTTGCCATTAGATTTAAATTTATCACAACTAATGCTTTTTAACATAGTGCAACACCTCCTCGTTAACAAGTTCTATTTCGCTTAATGCATATAAGCTTACGATTATTTCCATAAATTCACTAATACCATTAACTTTGTTCTTAATTTTGCTATATAGATTGTCTGGTGTTAAATCCTCATTGGATAGTTCCTTGAAAACTAAAGGAAATTTTGCCATGATACTATCATTATAAGTCGTGACTTTACTAGGAAATCTCATGAAACACCTCACAATTCTGCACGAAAAATGCAACTATTATATTTACAACAGAAATTTTATCTCTTGGATAACTTAATTGATCTGTCATCCACATTGCAAGTCTGTTGAAAATCTCTTTTTGACTCAGTATACCCATTGCATCTAAGGTTTCATATGCCAAAGATACCTCAGAAGCAATTACTTTAAATCTACTAACACCAGACGCATCAAGATCAGAAAATTGTTTTTCAATATATTTGTAATATCTCAATACCCATTTAGTAACATCATCTTTAAGTAATATGTCATCAGGAATTTTTTCTACAAGTTCTAAAGGGTCAAGAGGGATCAATCCGCTTTCTTTATCTTGACTGAGTTCACCAAGATCTTTAACGATTTTATACAATTCATTTTCGATATCAATTGAATATAGTTCATTTGTAATTTCTAAGTTTGTCTCAAAAGTACGTTTCTTATCGTATAGTTTTATGTACTTATCTGTTGTAGGGTCTACTCTATAATCACTAAAGCAACTTGTACACAAGACAATCTTATTTCCAATTGAATCAATCATGCTAGGAGCTGGGTATATCGCTACTAGCTCTTTTTTTATTTCATTATCAAAGGTGTTATCGAAAATTTTTGTAATCTGGTAATCACTAACGCTTCGTCCTCTAACATTTCTAAATAAACTTTTGCCACAAAAAGGACAGTGGTTATTAGCTTCAGTTAAATACGGAACTTCATCACTAAATGTTTCCTTTGATTCATTTGTGTTTTCCATACCTACAGCATGCATAAGAGTCATCGCCAGAAAAGTGGAATTATCACCCGAGTTATATGCATTATTAAGATTCGTCTTGTATGAGTTTGCTAAATTTGGTTCGTTATTTATTAATCTAATAAGATTCAGACATACGTTATCAATTGTAGATGAATTAAAATCACTAGAAACGTTTATTTTAAACCCCGAAATGACTCCTGCAAAAATTCTAGGATCACTTACAGCATTTATGATTTCATTTGGAACATTATTTATATGCTTAGTTAATCTGCTAATTTTTGTATCATCAAAATAAATATTTGGACTTAACAAATTGCCGATCTGCTCAAGTAATAAAATTCCGGCCGGTCCTTGCCCGCGACAAGAGACCAATCCACTTTTAACTATCGTAATGTATTCTGCAATATTAAATTTGTCCATCTAATTCCTCCTTATAATAATGAAAAAACACTGCAAAAACACCGCAAAATTGCTACCAAGATTAAGAACAAGCATTCGAGTAGAATATAAGTGTCAAGCAGAGTTGGTATCAGATTCATTAATTGTTTTTAGTTTATATCATTTATTTTATCATAATTACAAAAAAGCCACAATAGTAACATGCGTGAAAACAAAAGAAAACAAGCGAACGCGGTATTAATTTTGCAAAAGACAACATTATTAGATAGTTCTGCTTATTTGGAATTGCTAACCATATAAGGCTCACAACAGAATTATCTGATCAACTTAATAATGCAGTTCCATCTATTGTGAAGACGGGTCTGCAAATTGAAATGGAGTTATAAAAACCATTCTTTTTGCTGACGCCCACGAACTGCCTTCATACTACGAGAAGAATATCTCCATTTCAGAAATCAAAAATCTGATTTGGAGGTATTTTTTTATGAAATTAACAAAATCAACGAAAGACCAGTATCCAAAAATCTATGGCTATGGAAGTTTGGAACAATTACAGAGTGATCCAGAAAACAAACATACACATTGGGTTCCATATAAGGACGCTGATGGCGACTTAAGATTTATTCCATGCACTGAGGAATACTTTCATTGCCATAGAAATGAAGAGCGTAACGTGGTCCGCAGAAAAGACACTGAATCAAGATGCATGATCCCTTCAGAAAAGTTCGGTCTTGTGAAATGCCGAGCTGATTGCAGTCAGTGTTCCAAAGTAAGAGATGGCTTTTCTATATCTATGGATTACATGCGCGAGAATTATGAGTTCGAGTTTGCTGATGGATCCTATGAAGAAGAACGTGAAAAAAGAGCCGAACAGGATCAAAGTGATTTCATTTGGAAACTTGTGAGTGAGTTTAACGAAACAGATCAACTGATCCTGAAGTACTTCAACGATGGAAAAACAGATGCTGAAATTGCTACTGAATTAAATAAGGCTAGAAGCACAATACAAGAACGTAAAACTAAATTAATCAAAATGCTTACAGAAAAATATGAAAAAAATAAAAAATAACCGGCAAACCAAATCAAACCTTGCCATTAATCCTTTGAAGAGGGAAAACAACCCTTTTCAAATAAAAGGAGGTTTAGAGAAATGAAGAAAGAAACGGTAGCCAATAAACCCTTTCTAACCGATAAGGATTTAGTCGAAACATTATTACTTATTAGTGAAACGACTAAAACATTGGCACTAGAAGTTATGTTGCTTCCAGAAGAAGCAGATAGTAATGGAGGTAAAGACGATGTCAAGAAGTCCGACGATTCACAGTAGAAAGTACAGTCCAAGTAAAAGTAGTACATGGCTTAATTGCCCACTCAGCACAATCTTCAATGATGGAACAAGTCAAGAATCAAGTCCACAAGCTGAGTTTGGTACTCAGTGCCATGAATTAGGTGCAGCCTTAATCAGTAAGTCATTAAATCTCATTGATTACGACAGCGTAGTAAAACCAATTGAGGAACTCATCAAAGAACTTGATATGTATTCTGATGACATGCAAGAAATAGCAGATGGATATGCAGACTTTGTGATCAATACCATTGAGTTTGAAAAGAAACGTTCTGATAGTGAACCACTTGTGGTTATCGAACTACATCTTGACATGAATTTTGATGAAGATGCAGGCGGAACATTGGATTGTGGCATTATCTCATCAGTAGATGGAGGAACACTTACAGTTATCGATTTAAAGACTGGTCGAGCACCTGTACAAGCATTTGATAGTAGCACTGGAATGTTTAACTCACAACTTGGTATTTATGCACTTTACTTTTATAAGGCATACAAGGATTTATATCCAGTCAAAAAGGTAAGACTAGTCATCTATCAACCCGTAATATCCAACACAAATGATTATGAAATGTCGATCGATGAACTATTGCAGTTTGAATCAGGCATCTTAATTCCTGCAGTGGGAAGAACCAAAGTAAATAACCCAGAAGCATCACCAGGTAAGTATTGTCGCTATTGTGCAGGAAAAGCTATCTGTGCTAAAAGAGCGGAAACAAACATGGAAAATATCCAGCAAACAACTAAATCAATTGCAACATTAACTGATGCTGAAATCGAAGCATTACTACCAAAACTTGATGAAATGATTCAGTTTGCTGAAGATATGAAGGAATTTGCATTAAAGAAAGCAATCAATGGACATAAGTGGTCTAATTTCAAACTTGTTCATTCCAAAGGTTCAAGAAAGATAACCAATGAAGAAGCGATCATCAAGGCTTGTGAAGAGGTAAAGATTGATCCATATGCACCAAAAAAGGTGGCTGGAATTACCGAGTTAACCAAACGCATCGGAAAAGACAAAATCAATAGCCTCATTGGAGCATACATTACCATGCAGGCTGGCTCTATTGTATTAGTACCAAAGACAGATTCTCGTGAAGAGGCAACCATTAT
>Ga0268276_1002898_pt1 | contig 13979 bp, 12 predicted proteins | sample saktaG_4_FD_190145 | JGI IMG/M metagenome (GOLD analysis project Ga0268276, IMG submission 190145) | Saline water microbial communities from Sakinaw Lake, British Columbia, Canada - sak_2010_1_5_45m | ecosystem: Environmental > Aquatic > Non-marine Saline and Alkaline > Saline ...
AACAGTGTCATCATCTGGCAAACGTATTCGTTCATCTGATCAAGCCCTCCGTTTAGTATTGAAAGCTTGACCAGTATACGTTAAATCATGAACCTGTCAAACCCAACTTAGCGGAAAGTAGGGATAAGGTATTTAAGGAGAAAGTAAACTTATGGAAAGCATCCTGGATTGGGGCATAAACGTCATCCTCTGGTTCCAGCAGTTCAGCCCCACGCTAGACCTGCCGTTCAAGGCCTTAACCTTTATGGGAGAAAAGGAGTTCTTCTTACTGCTCCTGCCACTCGTTTACTGGTGTCTGGACCGTCGCTCCGGCGCCAGGCTGACCGTCCTGTTTCTTCTCTCTGCCTACCTGAACTCAGCGGCAAAGGTGCTGGCAGGTCAACCCAGGCCCTTTGCGTACGATGTCCGGGTGCGGCAATTAGCCGAAGCTAGCGGAGGGGGGCTTCCCAGCGGCCACACCCAAAACGCTGTCGTCGTCTGGGGCTACCTGGTTAGCGCGTTCCAATGCACCTGGCTGTGGGTGGTCGCCGGGCTGCTCATGGTGTTCATCCCCCTTTCACGGATCTACCTGGGGGTTCACTTTCCCACTGATCTGCTGGGTGGTTATCTCATTGGCGCAGCGCTCCTGCTGCTCTACCTCTGGCTGGAACCGGCCACAGAGGCCTGGTTCAGGAAGAAGAGCCTGGCCGGGCAACTGGGCGCGGCACTGGCGGTACCCCTTCTGCTGATGCTACTTCTCCTCACCGAAGACGGCGTCACCACAGGGGCAGCGCTGATGGGAATGGGCATCGGCTTCGTGCTGGAGCGCCGCTGGATTGGCTTCGAGTCCGGTGGCGTCTGGTGGAAGCAGGTGCTGCGCCTCCTGCTGGGGGTGGCGACGCTATTCGGCCTGTGGATGGGGCTGCGGATAGCTTTCGCCAGCGCGGAACCCGCCCTCATCTTCCGTTTCGTCCGCTACTGGCTGGTGGGCCTGTGGAGCGGGCTGGGCGCACCCTGGGCCTTCGTGAGACTACGGCTGGCGGAAACACAGCAGCAGGCAGGGAACAGTCACAACTACTAATTACCTGAGACGTCCACAATCTATCATTATGTGCAAGGAGGAGCAGACGATGACAGACCCGCGAGTTGACAAACTGGCCGATGTGTTGGTCAACTACTCGGTTGCGGTGCAGCCGGGTGACAAGGTGTTGGTGCAAGGGGATACCCCTGGCAGCCCCTTGCTCCAGGCAGTCTACGCCCAGGTGCTACAGGCGGGAGGGCATCCGCTGATGGTGGTTGATCTGCCTGAGACGGAGGAACTGTTCTTTCGCTACGCTTCGGACGAGCAGTTACAGCACGTGCCCGAACCGCTCAAATTGGCTATCGAAACCTACGACGTCTCCATCGGCATCCGAGGTGCGGCGAACACCAAGGCCCTGAGCAACGTAGACCCGGCCAAGATGGTCTTGAGAAACCAGTCGCAAGCAGAGATCATGCAAATCTACATGCAGCGCGCCGCGGCCGGTGAGCTGCGCTGGGTCGGCACGCTGTTCCCGACCAACGCATACGCTCAAGACGCCGAGATGAGCCTGAGCGAGTACGAGGACTTCGTCTACGGGGCCTGCCTGCCGGACGTGGATGATCCGGTGGGCCACTGGCGCCGCTTCTCGGCCTGGCAGCAGAAGATCGTGGATTGGCTGGAAGGCAAGGAGCGAGTGCGCATCGTCGGCCCGGAGACAGAGCTGCGTCTGAGTATCGCCGGGCGCACGTTCATCAACAGCGACGGCAAGCACAACATGCCCAGTGGCGAGGTCTTCACCGGGCCGGTGGAGGACAGCGTCGAGGGGCGCGTCTACTTCTCGTATCCAGCGATCTACGGGGGGCGAGAGGTGGCCGGCATCCGGCTGTGGTTCGAGGGCGGCAAGGTGGTGAAGGCCAGCGCGGAGAAGAACGAGGACTTCCTGCTCCAGATGCTCGACACCGACGAGGGCTCGCGGTACGTGGGAGAGTTCGCCATCGGCACCAACAAAGGCATCACCCGTTTCACGCGGCAGATCCTATTCGACGAGAAGATCAACGGCAGCTTCCACATGGCGCTGGGCCGAAGCTATCCCGAAACTGGTGGAAAGAACGTATCAACCATCCACTGGGACATGATTTGCGACATGCGCGCCGGGGGTGAGATCTGGGTAGACGACGAGCTGTTGTACAAGGACGGGGAGTTTGTGGTCGAGTTCTGAACGATCCTGATTTGACACTGACTCATGAGTTGGGTACAATAGATGGGCGGGGTTGCCTCGGACCACCCAGATACGCTCGTTCAAACATCAGGCAAAGATTGACAGAGGGTAAAATGCAACAGTCAGCTAATGGGACGACCAATGAGATTCGCGGCCTGCCCTCTCCGTCGAAAGCCTCGTTGGGCGCCATGACCTTAATCACACCAAGGAGTAAAGACAATGAACGATCAAAAGTTGCTAAAATGGATGAGCGGTTTTACGTCAGTCGTGTTCTTCTTGTCAGCCTGCGGTGCGCCACAAGCCACTGCCGTTCCCATTGCCAGTCCGAGCCCGGCAACGGAACAAGGCCAGTTCACGGATCCCTTCGCTTATTGCGCCGCAGTGGGCACTATGGATGCACCAGACGCGCGATATACCGGCGCCGAGACGCCCGAGGCGGTCGTCAACGGTTTGAGGAAGGTGTTGGAAACACCCGATGACGTCCCCATGGAACCGTTCGTTGCAGGGACCTTCTGGCGCTGCATGGACGGCAAGGTCTGGGCTTGCTTCGTTGGCGCCAATTTGCCCTGCACAGAGAAGGCAGACACCAGCCGCACCCCCACACCCGACATGGCGGATTTCTGCGCGGCGAATCCAACCTCCGATTTTATTCCAGCCTACGTCACGGGCCGCGCGACGGTCTACGAATGGCGCTGCACGGCCGGCGCACCTGAGATCGTCAAACAACTGGTCGAGCCGGACGCGCAAGGCTTTCAGTCGAACATCTGGTATGAGATCAGCCCCGGCGACGATTCTTGATGTGTAATTATGAGAAGGATCTGGAGACTCGGTCTGGTTGTTTCGGTGCTTATTTCCTGTGCGGGCTGTGATCAAGCGACGAAGAACATTGCAAGGCAGTCATTGGCCTCCTCTTCTCCTGTCTCCTTGCTGAATGATTCCGTTCGATTTGAGTATACCGAGAATTCAGGAGCATTCCTGAGTTTAGGATCGAGTTGGCCGCGTGAGGGTCGCTTTCTACTGTTGATCATTTTGACAAGCGCGAGCTTGCTGCTTGCTCTTGCACTCGCAGTCAGTACTCGCAGCCTAAACGTGGGACAATGGATTGGACTGTCTCTTTTGGCAGGCGGAGGTGTGGGAAATTTGATTGACCGCATGTTCAACGACGGAGCAGTAATAGATTTTGTAAGGCTTGGGGTTGGTCCTTTCCAGACAGGAGTGTTTAATCTGGCAGATGTTGCCATTGTGATTGGCGTCATCCTGTTGTTGCTGGGGAGTGCAAAAGGGAGGAGAGGGACAACGAGCGCGGTCTGAAACTCATTGTAGCCGACCGCCTAGGAGTATTACGCACTCCCACAGGCAAGTGGCATTGAGTGCAACAATGAAAAGGTCGAACGGGCACGCCGGGAGACGAGAACGCGAGCGGGGTAGCTTTCTAAAGCCCACAGCACTCAAACTGGTTTTCTTGGGCGTGGCTTTCCTTGGTCTGTTTGCTGGATCTGCAAGTTGAGCGCGCGATATGGGCTTCAGAGGGTATATCGTTGACTACCTGAGATCTGTCTTTCCTGCCACCTACGTGAACTTTCTTCTCACCGTGGAGAAGGTGAACTGAGCGGACAGCCTGGCGACTGTCCGCTGCAAAGGGGGCTCTCGACGCCTCTAACACATGGAGCGCCAGCGGTCGGCCAGGCTTTGCGATTGAGAGGCCCGCTGCAGCAGCGCCCTGGCTGAGGGTTTGGCCCACGAGGGTGTTGGCACGTCGTAATCGAACCCCAGCAAGGTCTTGCGCTCGATCTTGCAGCCCAGCAGGTACTCGATCCGATAAACCAGCGCCTCGTCGTCAGGGGTGACGAGGGTGATGGCGACGCCATCAGCATCGTATCGGGCAGTGCGTCCGATACGGTGCACGTAATCCTCGGGGTGTTCCGGCACATCGTAGTTGATCACGTGTGAGATCCCCTCTACGTCCAATCCTCGCGCGGCGATGTTGGTGGCGACCAGCACCCGGTGCTTGCCCGACCGGAACCCTTCCAGCGCAGATATCCGATCCCGCTGCTCGAAATCCCCGTGAATGCAAGCTGTAGCGATCCTGGCCTCGCGCAGTTGCCGGGTTACAATGTCGGCTTGTTGCTTGGTCCTGGTGAAGACCAGCAGGCTGCTGATTTCCATCTTCTCAAGCATAGTCACGAGAAGTTGAATCTTGAGGTGTTTGGGTACCGGGTAGAGAGCCTGTTGGATCGCCTCGGGAGGACGGGCCAGATCTATCTCGATACTCACCGGGTCGCGCAGAAACTGACGAGCGAGAGCCGAAATCGTCGGAGGTATCGTGGCCGAGAAGAGCATGGTTTGGCGCTGACGGGGCATGCGGCTGATGATCTGTTTGATGTCGGGCAGAAAGCCCATATCCAGCATCCGGTCGGCCTCGTCTAACACCAGAATCTGCAAGTCGCTGAAGTTCACGTTCTTGCGGCGCATGTGATCCATCAGGCGGCCTGGGGTGGCGACAACTATGTCAACGCCCCGGCGTAGTTTGTCGGTTTGCTTTTTCATGCCGGCCCCGCCATATACGGAAACGCTGCGTAGTGAGGTGCGAGCGGCCAGTTTCTGGGTTTCCCCGGCGACCTGGATGGCCAACTCACGGGTCGGCTCCAGGGCCACGACGCGGGGGTTCCTGGTCTCGACTTGATCCCGTAGCAAGTGGTCCAACGCTGGCAGAAGAAAGGCCAACGTCTTACCGGTGCCTGTCTGGGCGCAACCGACAATATCGCGTTTCCGCAATCCAGGTGGAATGGCCCGGATCTGGATAGGGGTCAGTTCCTCATATCCCAGGGCGCTGATTGTCTCTGGTAAAGGTTTGCTGAAATCTAACTCTGTAAAACGCATGAAACTCCTTTGTTACTACTTGATTCACGCAGGTGTTTGACCTGCGGGTTTGTGTTGGTTTGGGTTGTCACAAAAAAACCGCTCCGATTGCGTGAATCGGAGCGGTGAGCGATGCCAAACCGATTGACTTAACCAACGACGATAATTATACCAGCAAACTGGATTTTTGTCAAGACAAGGCCACGCTGTTCACCTGGGTTTCAAATGCATTACAACTTAAGACTTCGGAGGTTTCCGGCAGTGTCTCTGCTGGCAAAGTCACTTTGATTGTCTGGTTGGGTTGCTGGCGAAATCGCGTCTGAAAACCTCCGAAGTCTGGATCGCTCTCTTTTGCCTAACCGACCATCTTGCGGTATACTTTAGGCAACTGAGACAACATCCGTGCCCCGCGCCCTAAACACGCCACGCGACAGTAATCACCTTGGACGAAAGGAGTGTTACGATGCCTGGTCCATACTTTCCGGGACAACAACCATCCTCATGTGGACATTACTATCCCGATGTGCTTCGGCTACGGGATGAGAAAAGGAGCGATGGAACGTTTGTGAGAATCATAGATTGCACCTATTGCGGTAGGTACGAACGACAGTTAGATCCACGAACACCTCCCAGAGAACTTGTGCGCAAACTCAACAAAAAGGGGCTCGATGTGGGGACTGGAGAGGAAGAGATTTCTAAGATCAGGAAGAAGGAGTTGGAAAGGTTGCTTTCAATATAAGAATCAGGAACGGCTCGTGGACAAAAGGCATCTGACCGAACAGGAAACTGGGTAATGACCGAAAGAGCTGAATCTCCGGCGAATCATGTCATTCGAGAGGCCCGACAGTTGGCCTTTGATGAATTATACCGCGCCCCTCAAACAGAGCTCAGCCTCGTGATGGATGATTCCTTTCCTGAAGAGTTCGTTGATGAGCTTTCCCGACTCGAGGTGTACAACAAACACCTCTTCCGTCCCAATACGTATCTGCACAAATGGTGGGCGCGACGCTGCGGCTCTACCTTTCGCGCTATTCTCAAGCAATTCGTGCCCAACGTTAGACGCCGCGACTACTATGCGCCTGGTGGGTTAGAGGGCAAAATCGTGCTCGACCCCATGATGGGCGGTGGCACCACCCTTCATGAGGCAATCCGTTTAGGTGCGAGCGTCATTGGGGCAGACATAGATCCGATTCCAGTTGTGCAGGCTCGTGCTACCCTCACTCGATCAGCTTTGGGAGAGTTACGGGCCGCTTTCAATCAGTTCTTTGCAGAGTTACATGACAATTTGGAGCGCTATTTCCAAACCGAGTGTCCAACCTGCCAGCAGACCCTGGACTTCCAGTACACCCTCCACGGCCTGCGCAAATCCTGCGCTTGTGGAGAGGTGGTACAGATTGACCAATATGATTTGCGCCACGAGGCCGATCGCAAAATCCGCTTATGGCCGGAGAGCTGGGAGATCACTGACAGCCAAAGCGGTCCCAGTGGTTCAGCGAAGACCACGCGCTTGATCACCAAAGCCGAGAAGGTATGTCCAGTCTGTGGCCTGGAATATCAGGAATTGCTTGACGTGCCGTATTATGCTCGCTACGTGCCCATTGCAATTGTGGCAGTTTGTCCTGAACATGGTCTATTCTTTCGCTCGCCTGGCGAGTCCGATTTGGCACGAATTGACCAGGCTGAGATGCTACGGGATGGGCTAGACTTTGGGGCGCTAGAAGATTTCACGGTGCAAGATGGCCCTAAGTCCGGCGATCTGATAAGGCGCAACGTCAACTCGTATCTTGATGTTTTCTCATCTCGCCAATTGCTTTACCTTCAGCAGGCCATTCGACAATTGCGCGATTACGATGGGGTGATAAGACTCAACCTGGGCCTGCTTGTATCCACATCACTTGAGTTTAATTCCATGCTCTGTGGTTACAAGGGCTGGTACAAACAGCGGCCAGGCGCTATTCGGCACGTTTTCGCCCTCCACGCTTATTCTTTTCCCTACACCGCTTTGGAGAACAACCCCATCAACCGCCAAAAATCTTCTGGCAATCTGCAACTGCTTTTTCACGATCGCATCGAACGTGGCCGCAAATGGGCTATCTCACCGGTGGAACGAAAGATCGGACCGGATGGTAAAAGCCAGTTGATCAAGATACCAGGCGAAGAGGATGGCGGCATTGAGGTTCTTGACCAGACTGAGCTGAACACCCATCGCCAAACCTTTTGGCTCATTCACGGTGACTCACGCGACCTGCCGATTGACGATCATTCGGTAGATTTAATCGTGACCGATCCTCCCTACTACGACAGCGTACAATACAGCAACCTGGCCGCTTTCTTCCGGGTGTGGCTAGCACGCTTGCTTCCCGACGAAGTCAATTGGACCTACAACGAAGCCCATAGTGCTGTGGCGACCAGAGCAACTGACGATAGCGGCAGCTTTATGACAGGGCTGGCAGGCATTTTTGCCGAATGTGGGCGCGTACTCAAACATCGTACCGGACGGATGGTATTCACATTCCATCACTGGGACCCTAACGCCTGGGCCGAACTCACCATTGCCCTCAAAAGTGCTGGCTTCAGACTGATGAACGTCTACGTCGTGTTTTCGGAACATCCTATCTCAGTCCACATCAGGAATCTGAACGCGATCAAGCACGATAGCATCTTGGTTTTTGCTCTTGATGGGAATGCGCCAGCCGCTTCCTGGTCACCATTGCAAGCCATTGACAGCAATGACAGTGAAACCTTCTGTCGTCAATGTGGCATGACATTGGGTTGGCTGCTAGAGAGCGGACATTCGACGATGGAAATCCGTATCATTTGGAAGGAGCTTATGGGAGGAAAAAACTAGATGACGAAAAGCACGGGTAGCCGTCCAGCAGAGATTTTTGGATACCCAATTGGAAACCTCTCAGCGGAGGCTCAAGACGTCCGCGAGAAACACTGGTGCCCGTTCGTAAATCGCCCTTGCGACAAGAAAAGTCGGCTGATGGATTATCCTTTTGGTGTCTGTTCTGCGGAGCACAATGGCGAAATCCACACCATTTGTCCGCGTCGTTTTGAAGAGCAGGGCACAATCGAGGGAGTCTCCAGGGTCCTGGAGGACGTTGCTTTGCACTACTTTGGGGATTTCAACAACACCATCGCGTTCCCCGAAGTCAGGCTGCCCAACGTGGGTAGCATAGACTACGTTCTCGTTCGGCACAAACCAATGAAACCCGAAGTGGAGGATTTCGTGTCTGTCGAGTTTCAGTCCGACTCCACAACCAGCACGGGAGGATTGGTTCAAGGGATCGTGGATTTCTTTCAGGGTCGTGATGTGCAGGGACAGACCTACAAATTCGGCATGAACACCTACGATTCCATCAAACGCGCCATAACCCAGTTGATGAACAAAGGCATTGTGTACGAAACCTGGGACACAAAATGCTACTGGGTGATGCAAGAATACATTTATGCAAACCTGGTCAATCGGTATGGCCTCAAAACGGCTGGGTTTTCATCTGGACATGCTTCACGGTTTGCTCTGTACGATCTTGTTCGCAAAGACAATCGCCTGGCCCTAATCCCAACTCGATTCATCTCGACCACTGTAGACGAGGTGTACCAGGCCATGCGAAACAACCCTGGCTTGCCTGACAAGGACGAATTCGTGCAAAAACTGAATACCAGGTTGCAGGCCAGACTCAGTGTGCAGTTTGAAACAGAGGAGTACGCAAATGGGCAGGCGTAAATTGATAGCATTTGGCTGGTACGGTGGAAAGTTCAGCCATTTGGACTGGCTTTTGCCTTTGCTCCCCAAGACAACTCACTATTGCGAACCATTCGGAGGTTCAGCAGCTGTCCTACTGAATCGAGAGCCATCGCTCATTGAGACGTACAATGACATTGACGGAGAAGTTGCGAACTTTTTCCGAGTGCTACGCGAACAGAAAGATGCCTTGATTGAAGCTATAGGTCTAACCCCCTTTTCCCGTGAGGAATTTAAGAAAGCTATATCAGAACCACTGGATGGGTTGTCCGACCTGGAGAGAGCACGACGCTTCTATATCCGTGCAAGGCAAGTAAGAACTGGTCTTGCCCAAACAGCGAGTAATGGGCGGTGGGCACACTGTCGCCTGACAAGCCGTGCTGGTATGGCTGGCGCCGTGTCAAGATGGCTGGGCGCGGTTGAAGCTCTACCAGGAATTGCCCAGCGGCTGCTGCGGGTTCAGATTGAGAATGACCTGGCCATCAACGTTATCAGACGTTATGACAGCGAAGAAACACTGTTCTACTGTGACCCGCCTTATCCGCACGAATCCAGAGGAGACAGCAACGCCTACCGCTATGAAATGACCAATGAGGATCACGTAAAGCTCGCGGAAGTGCTTCATAACGTCGAGGGCCAGGTCGCTCTCTCCGGATACCATTGCGACTTACTAGATGAGCTTTATGGGAACTGGAATGTCTATGAAGCCAACTCAAAGAAGGCACATTCAGTCAAAATAGAAAGAACTGAGATCCTTTGGACCAACTATAGTTTACCTGTCCAACTTCTTCGACTTTGCGTTGGGGATACTGATCCTGTTGGGCGAAGCCGGTCGAGTGGAGTTTCTGGATGGAATAGGCAAGGAACTCGATAGAGTCCACTCTGACATTACCCACAGAAAAGCCTGGGCGGAACTGTTGAAGCAGGCTTGAAGCAAAAACGAACCAGCGCAATGCGAAACAACTTTGGCCTACCCGACAAGGACGGATTCGTGCAAGAACTGAACACCAAGTTGCAGGCCAGACTCAGTGTACGGTTTAGTGAAACCAAGAAGCGGGGGAGCAAAGGATTGCGATGAGCGGCGCGGGGAGCTACAGCGCTCCTAAGTTGGAGAGCAGATGCGCAGCTGCGGCAGGGAGCGTCGGTCAGGAGCGCAAAGGCTCATTCCACTATTAACTCAAGCACACGGAGGGAAGTCATGGACTGGACTCTAATACTTATTCTCGGTTATGTGTGGGTCTTGTTCTGTGGCTGGGCCAAAGAACAAGGACATTTCGGGCCAGAGTTCTGGGTTGCGGCGGTCAGTCCCGTACTGGCAATCGTGGCTTTCTTCATAGCATTCCTCTTCAATTTGCTGGCTCCACCTTCAACGGTTGCAGACCCTTTGCTGCTATTGTTCTACCTCTATTTCCTTCTCCCGATTCCGGGAATGACTTGGATAACAGGTGCATTAGGATGGCGTCTCAGGCATCAGAATGCCGATGTTGGCGAGATCCCGCTTGTAGGAACAGATGAGGAAGTCAGAGTGCCAGTTGCGTCCGTGAAAAGAAAGGAACAAGGCTCCGCACTCTTTGACAAACCGCCAGTGACTGCCCCATCCACACAGAAACACGTTGTGCTAGGCAGGGGGCGGCCAACAGACGTCACTTTTTGCCAATCGGGAGAAATCCTGGCAGTAGCATCACCTCTGGGGGTATACCTGTATGGGAGCGATGGGCTACGGCCGTTGCCGTCTCCTGAAACTGACGAGAGCACTGCTTGCGTTGCAGTCTCGGCTGCCAGCGGGCTTGTCGCAGCCGGAGACACTCGAGGAAGATTGCACCTGTGGAGGTTCGGCCAAGACGACGTCTGGAAAACACTGAAGTACCCATACATCCCTGGCCCTGCTCGCCTCGCTTTCTCTGCCGATGGAAGCATGCTCGCATATGGAGGGGAGGAAGGACTGTGGGCGTGGAACGTGGATACCGGGAATGTGTTGATCACTGATCCACACTTCCCATATGAGACACGAGGCCTGTCGTTCACTGAGGACGGCGGCTTTCTCATCTGGGAATGTCCAGGCCGTCCCGGCGAATGTTACGTATGGAACATGATCACAAGAAAGCGTCATCCCCTACCCGAAGGGACGGTGGCGGCAGCATTCCCCAACTATGCCCTACTTCGTGTGTCGCGTGAGCCGACAGCTTCATATCGCATGGCTGATGGAGAAGTTCAGATCCGAAATCTACAGACAGATCAAGTGCTAGCATCCCTAACCCTCAAGTCGCTCTGGCTTCCGCCAAGACAGATTGCCTTGTCACCACACGGAGACCGCTGGGCTCTGATCACAAGCTTTGGGGATGAGGTATGGGCCAAGGATGTTTCGACAGGGCGGGACCTAGTCAGGCTAAAGCGCACCGAATGGGTATGGCCAAATGGTCTTTCGGAGCCAGCGAGGCTGAAGCCGAACGCACTAGGGTGGGGCTCGGCCGACAGTCTCACATTTTCGAGCGATGGTCGGCTTCTGGCTGTTAGCTGTGACGATCCTAACAGGGTACTGATCTGGGATCTGGATACCGCGCGCTTGGTGTTGACACTTCGTGGTTATTACGGAGGATACATCGGTTCCCTGGAGTTCTCCCCGAATGAAACGCTCCTAGCATCAAGGCCGCGTTTCACCGGCGACGCCCACCTCTGGAACCTGCAAGATGGGCGAGAGTTGCTGCTGGAGATGGGACACGCGTCCCCAATATGCGCGATTGCCTTCTCGCCAGATCACCACACTCTCGCGTGTGCAGGTGACTACGGTGAAATACAGCTTTGGGATGTGGAGACCCACAATCGGCTGAGAGCATACAAGATGGAATGTGATATCAAATCGCTGGGCTACTCTACCGACGGTACACTGCTCGCAGTGAGAGAGGTGGAGAAGATAGACGGAAGGGTTCTGAACCTCTGGGATGTAGCCAGGGATCGCACGGCAGAGTCGGTCTCCGGGTGTGAACCGCTTGTCTTGTTCGCCCAAACATACGGCAACGATACTGTACGCTTATGGAACACTTTGCAAGGACAGGTAGCAGCCAAATGTGGACTCGGGGTTACGAGTGCAAGGCGCGAACCCGTCGTCTCGGCCGATGGTACGCGCCTGGCACTGGCCGTCTATCCTGATGGCACCATTGCTGTGTTTCGCATAGATCCAGGGAATGAGATCGCGGCCGAGATGGCGCTGCGCAGTACTCGCCCCGGTTTGGCACTGTGGAGTCTTGCTTTCTCCAGAGATGGCCGGTTCTTGGCCGCAGTGGGAGATGGCCCCGAGGCTTGGCTGTGGGACCTGGACGTCAGCGGCAGTGAGCCGCGAGTGTTTCGTTCAGAGAAGATGAGAGAAGGTTATGCGCTGGGTTTCTCCCGCGATGGTCGGGACCTCGTCTTAGGAGGCATAACCAGTGCTTATCGAGGTAGTGGATTGGTAGAACTGTGGGACATCCAAACCGGCCAAAGCATGGGATCCTTTGCAGGTCACAGAGAGCCAGTGCGGTGTGTTGCGTTGTCGCCTGACGGGCGCTTCCTGGCCTCTGGGAGCGAGGATGGGACAGTGAGGTTGTGGGAAGTGGGACTATCAGAGCCAGTAGGGCCAGGCCCTGTTCGGTCGCAACACTAGCCACTGCCATCCGCTCAGTAGCTGCTTGAGGTTGCGTCTGCTCCCAACCTGATTCTGCTAACCACGCCCGCGAGCTGATGGGTGCTGCCCGAGCCGTTAGCCCCATTGCAAAAAAACATAGGAGTGATGAAAGCAGAACCACCATGAACATCGAAAACGCAAACACAGAAGCCACAGAGCGAATGATGGAGGCCCGACCGGTGCTGGTGGGACTGGGCAAGGCGCGGGATGTGATACCGGACATGCGCGATAACTTGCTGCTGCACGCCGGGCCGCCCATCACCTGGGAGCGAGCCTCCGGGCCGATGCAGGGCGCGATCACCGGAGCCTTGATCTTCGAGGGGAAGGCGACAAACGAGGCGGAAGCCCAGGCCCTGGTGGAATCGGGCGAGATCGAGCTTGGCACTCCGCTTCGCGCCAGCGGGTGAACCCGGCCGTTAGTGCGCCGCACCGTGAGCAGTGGGCTCACCCCCGCTGCGAGCACGCCGCGCCTCGCTGTGCGGAGGAACCGCCACTGGCACCGAGGGGAATACAAGACAAGAAAGGAGAAGATGATGAGCATAGCACGAGTAGAGGAGATTCAAGTTGCGATTGAATCCTTGCCTTATCAGGAGTACATACGCCTGAGGCAGTGGTTTTCGGAAAGGGACTGGGGGAAATGGGATAGGCAAATTGAGGCGGATTCGGAGTCAGGAAAGCTGGATTTCTTGATTGAGGAAGCTCTCAATGAAAAAGCCGAGGACATCCTGAGAGAACGATAGAATCGAAAGGAGAACACCATGAACATCGAACAAGCAAACACAGAAGCAACAGAGCGAATGATGGAAGCCCGCCCGGTGCTGGTGGGACTGGGCAAGGCGCGGGATGTGATACCGGACATGCGCGATAACCTGCTGCTGCACGCCGGGCCGCCCATCACCTGGCAGCGAGCCTCCGGGCCGATGCAGGGCGCGATCACCGGAGCCTTGATCTTCGAGGGGAAGGCGACCAACGAGGCGGAAGCCCAGGCCCTGGTGGAATCGGGCGAGGTCGAGCTGGAACCCTGCCACCACCATGGAGCCGCCGGGCCGATGGCGGGCCTCATCGCGCCTTCCATGTCGGTCTACGTCATCGAGAACAAGACCCATGGTTCGACTGTAAGCGAAGCGGCGCTCACCACAGGCGGCAATCGCAGCTTCTCAGGCCTGAACGAAGGCTACGGCAAGGTGCTGCGCTACGGCGCGTACAGCGAGGAGGTGCTGGCCAAGCTGCGCTGGATGGAGGACGTGATGGCCCCCGTCCTGGCCGACGCTATCGAGGCCAGCGGCGGGATTGACATCCGCGCTCTGTTGGCCGAGAGCCTGCACATGGGCGACGAGGGGCACAACCGCAACAAGGCCGGCTCCATCCTGTACACGACGAAACTGGCGCCGTTTGTCGTCAAGGCCACCGACGCCGATACTGCCTCTGACGTGCTGCGCTTCCTGGGCGACAACGCGTTGAGCGTGCTCAATCCGGTGATGGCGGCCTGCAAGGC
>Ga0268276_1002899_pt1 | contig 13971 bp, 11 predicted proteins | sample saktaG_4_FD_190145 | JGI IMG/M metagenome (GOLD analysis project Ga0268276, IMG submission 190145) | Saline water microbial communities from Sakinaw Lake, British Columbia, Canada - sak_2010_1_5_45m | ecosystem: Environmental > Aquatic > Non-marine Saline and Alkaline > Saline ...
TCTGATTTTGCGCCCCCCTGTAAGATAGGGATACAGGCCCCCAACACACCCGCCGCCTATGGCCGCCTAATGCCTTCTGGGCCACGCTGACGCAGAAATATTCAAGCGTGAAACCCAACACCGTTCCCGGGTCTCGCAAGGTCTCGCAAGGGACGGGCCTTCCGTCAGCCCCCCGTGGATACACGGACGGCATACCGGTGAAACCGCTGAATGACGCAATTAAAACGGCTTTGAGCGAATGTTCGTTCCGCCGTCCGTGTATTCACGGGTGAGGCGGACGAAACATTCGCTGATTTTTTGCGGTTTTTGCGGAAAGTGTTCTTTTTTTTTGCAGCAGGGGCAGAAATTTAGATGCGGGCGCCCTGCCGTTAGCCAGCAATTCTCAATATGAGCGCATCCGTACAGTCGAAATCGCTATCGCTATCGGGGTCGAATTCCTTACTTTTCATCGATTTCGGTCCCGATCCCGATTTGGATCCCGATAGAGACTGCCATATTGAGAATTGCTGGCCGTTAGCCCTGACTGATTGACCCGTCGATTTATGCCTTGCATAATCAAACGCATTGTTTTATATTGCATGGCATGAAACGCCTATACGAAGAGATTATTGGACGTCATCTCGCTGAGTTTCCCTGCGTGGCTATCTTGGGGCCGCGCCAATGCGGGAAGACAACCTTGCTGCGCACGTTGCCGTCCGATTGGCGGCGCTTCGATTTGGAACGTCAGAGTGACTTTGAGGTGCTTTCCAGAGACCCGGATCTCTTTCTGCGGATGAATCCGCGGCATATTGCGATTGACGAATCACAACTTCTTCCCGCGCTCTTTCCGGCGCTACGTGTGGCGATTGACGAAGACCGAGGCGCAACAGGCCGCTTTGTCATCACGGGCTCCAGTTCTCCGTCCCTGCTGAAGTCGGTCTCGGAGTCCCTGGCCGGACGGGTCGCCCTGGTGGAGATGGCGCCTTTTTCCTTTGCGGAAACACGCCAGGTATTCGATTCGGCCTTCTTTGATGCGCTGCAAGCCGGCAAGGTCGCGCTCCGTGATTTGGAACACGAACTGCGACCTCGCGCCACGCTCGCGGACATTCATGCGTATTGGCTGCAAGGCGGGTATCCCGAACCCTGGATGAAGCCCCGTCCTCACTTCCGAAGCACCTGGCGGGAGAACTACGTGCAGACCTATCTGCATCGCGACGTTGCGCGCTTGTTCCCCGGACTCGATCACGACCGGTTCCGCCGGTTTCTGCACATGCTCGGCGCCTTGTCCGGAACGATCTTCAACTACTCCGACGTGGCGCGGGCGCTGGCCGTCTCTCAGCCGACGGCTCGGGACTATGTGGAGATCGCCCACGGCACCTTTGTCTGGCGTCGCCTGCCGGCTTATGCGGGCAACCCGCTCAAGCGCGCGGTCAAGCACCCCAAAGGCTATCTGCGGGACACCGGACTGCTCCATCATCTGCTGCGGATTCCCGATCTCGACACGCTCCTGTCCCATCCCGCAGTCGGCCAGTCCTGGGAAGGCATGGTCATCGAGGAGATCCTGCGCGGGTTGAACGCACGCGGAATTCCATTCGAGGCTTCCCACTACCGGACCGGGGCTGGCGGCGAGGTCGATCTGGTCCTGGAAGGTAATTTCGGCCTGCTGCCCATCGAGATCAAGCACGCCCAGACCGTGCGTGGCCGGGACCTGCAGGCGATCGAGAACTTCATGGCCGACACCCGGTGCCCGTTCGGCCTCGTGATCAACAACGACGAACACCCGCGCTGCTACACGGAACGCTTGCTGGGGGTTCCATTTGCCTGTTTGTGACGATCAGTGCAGCAGGGGGCCACTTTCAAACTTTCAGCTTTCTCTTCATCACCCGCGCCCGCAGAAACCGTTTGCACATTCCGATCACGGGTGATACAACAAATCCGGCGGCTGACAGTAACGAAGGGTGGTCTATGAAGCGGCGCACGGCGGGGATGACGGCACAACCGGGAGAGCGGATCATCGCGTGGTTGAAGCAGGCGGCGGGCGAGGAGATTTCCAGTGAGCGGCTGTGCGCCGATCTGGGGATCAGCCGGGCCGCCGTGTGGAAGCACATCCAGGGTTTGCGCGGGCAGGGCTATCGGATTGAGGCCGCGCCGCGCCGCGGCTATCGCCTCTGCGCCAGTCCCGACACGCCGCTCGCGACCGAGGTGATGCCGCTGCTGACCACGCGCATGATCGGCCGGCACTACGTCTTTCTCGAATCCGTCGATTCGACCAACCGCCAGGCCGCCTTGCAAGCCGAGTCGGGCGCTCCCGAGGGGACGGTGGTCGTGGCGGACGGTCAGACGGTCGGCCGTGGCCGGATGGGTCGCGCGTGGGTGTCGCCCGCGGGTCTCAACGCCTACCTGTCGATCCTGCTGATGCCCCGCGTCGAACCGGCCCGTGTGTCGACGCTGCCCTTGGTGGCCGGGTTGGCGGTGGCGCTCGCGATCGAGCGGATCGCTCCCGGACTGCGTCCGCTGGTCAAATGGCCCAACGACATCCTGATCAACGGCCGGAAGGCGTGCGGCATCCTCTGTGAACTCGAGGCGGAGACGGACCGGATCAGGCGTGTGGTCTGCGGCATCGGCGTCAATCTCAACCAGACCGAATTCTCCCCGGTGCTGGCGCCGCTGGCCACGTCTCTCGCGCGGGAGGCGGGCGCGCGCGTTTCGCGCGCGGCCTTCGTGGCGGCGTTGCTCTCGATCTTTGAACCGTTGTATGAGACATGGCTGCGCGAGGGTTTCGGATCCTTGCGTCAGGCGTTTCTGGATCGCCATGCGCTCGCGGCGCATACGGTCACGGTGGAGCAGGTTGGCGGCACGGTCACGGGCCGCGTGGCCGGTCTGGAGGCGGAGGGCGCCCTGATCATCGAGCAGGGGGACGGCCGCAGGGTGTCGATCCTCTCCGGCGATGTGCATATCACGCGCCAGGCGTAGGGACCGGCGCAGGGATGTCCAGGACGAGGGCACAGGCGTTGGTGTCGGATGTGGTGAGGACGACGGCGGGGCCGGGCGGGCAGGCGCGCGGGGAGCCGATTACGCAGTCGAGGCCGGCTGCAGGCGGTTGTGCGGGCAGCGGCGCGAGGAACCGGCCGCGGATCATGAGCACGGCGCAGGCGGCGAGGAAGGCGGCGGCCGCTCCCTGGAGGTCGCCGCACAGTCCGAGGGGTGCGGTGACCGGCGGGCGCCGGTCGCCAAACACGGTCCGAACGGCGGCGGCTTCGCGAACGTCGGTCGCTGTGCCGTCGGCCGAGACGACGACGAAACCGACCGTCCGGGCCGGGGTTCCGGCCTGCTCGAGCGCGCGATTCAGCGCCTCTTCAGCCGTGGCGGCACACACAATTCCCAGAACCTGCGCCAGCGGGATGACGCCGCGCGCGCGTGCGACGGCATCCTCCTCCAACAGCAGCGCCACTCCCGCTTCGCCGGGGACGGCGCCGGAGGGGCCGGCGGCGGCAAACAGATGCGGTGCGACCGTTCCCATGGCGAGCGGACCCGCGGCCGCAAGGGCGCGGAGGAGCGGCTGTCCGAGGGCCTCGGTGCCGCCGGCGAGCATGGCATCGGCGCGCCCCTCCCGTATCAGTGCCGCGGCCTCACAGAGGGCCTGTCCCGAGGCCGTGCGGTCGCTGACGATATTCAAGTGCTCGCCGGTGAGCGCCCACTCCATGGCGGCCAGGCTGACGGCCGTGTTGGCGTAGGTATGTGGGAAGAGCAGCGGCTTCACCAGGCGGGGGCCTTTGTGCCGGTAGTCGGCGAAGAAGCGGTCGAGCGTGTCGAGCCCGCCCCACACCGTCGCGGCGGCAAGTCCCGCGCGTCCGTAGGGGAGTGTTCTGGGGTCGAGTCCGCCCGCACGCAGGGCACTGGCGCAGGCGGCCAGGAAGAGCGCGCTATTACGATCCAGAAACGTCTTGGGTGTGAGATAGTCGGCAATCGCAAACGGCGGTACTTCGGCCGTGAGACATGGGGCTCCATCCGCGTGTGTAAAGGTATCCGACGGGCGTGCGGCCGAAGCGCCCTCACGGAGCGCGGCGGCGGTCTCGGCCGCATCGAGACCGAGGGGCGAGAGAAGTCCTATGGCGGTGACAGTGATCATGGCATGCTTCGGCTGAGGTCGGGCATGATAATGGCACGTTGCGCAGCACTTGTCACAACAAAAAAATGTTTTTGCGATGTATCCGTGTTCTCTTTCTGCTATCATTCGACGGATGAAAGCCAAAAAAGTCCGAATCGCGTGCCGGTCTCCGAAGCCGCCGCATCCTCCTGCGGGGGACGAAGCTTGTCCTGCGGACGGTTCGGTACGGGTGCGCGCGTCCGGAGAAGAGGCGTCGCACGATCCGTCGCTTCCCGTCGAGGCCGTGCTTGATTGGCTGCCGACGGCGGTTATTATCAAGGATGCGCATCCCGCCACGTTCGGACAAATCATCCAGTGGAACACCGCGAGCGAGCGCCTGTTGGGTTACACCCGGCAACAGGTGCTCGGAAAAACCGTCTTTGAGATGCTTTCGCCGGAACAGGCGGCGTGCGTGGACCGGATGGATCACGAGGCCTGGGCGTCGGGCGACACGGTCAGCAGCTCGAAGGAACGGGTTGACCATGCCACCCTCGGCCCGCGCTGGCTACAGATTGCCAGAACCCCGATTCACGATGCGCAGGGAATGCCGCAGTATCTGGTGTGTACCTGCGAGGATATCACCGAGCGCATACGGGACGATGCTGACCGCGGGCGGCTTGCGGCGGCTGTCGAACAGGCCGGCGAGGCGATCATCATCACGGATGCGGAGGGGATCATCCACTACGTCAATCCCGCGTTTTCGGCCATCACCGGGTATTCGCCCGCGGAGGCGATCGGACAGAATCCGCGTCTCGTCAAGAGCGGGCAGCAGGACGAGGCTTTCTACAAGAAACTGTGGGAGACGATCTCCAGCGGACGAACGTGGCAGGGACGGTTTGTCAACAAACGCAAGGACGGTTCGCTCTTTACGGAAGAGGCGACCCTTTCGCCCGTGCGTGACGCCACCGGAACTATTGTGCATTACGTGGGCGTCAAGCGTGACATCACCGCGCACATCTGCCTTTCCGATCAGTTGCAGCATGCGCAGAAGATGGAATCGGTAGGGCGGTTGGCGGGGGGGGTGGCGCATGATTTCAACAACCGGCTCTGCGTCATTCTCGGCTGCGCCGATCTCGCGTTGGAGGGCATTACCGCCGAGCACCAGCTCTTTGACGAACTGCAGGCCATCCGCGAGTCCGCACGGAGCGCGGTGGATGTCACGCGCCGCCTGCTTGCTTTCGCCCGCAAGCAAGTGGTCTCGCCCAGGGTTCTGGACTTGAACGCGACGATCTCGGAAATGCTGGGCATGATGCGGCGGCTCATCGGCGGGCACATGACCCTGCGCTGGCACCCCGGCGAGGGCCTGTGGCCCGTTCGGATTGATCCCGCCCAGATCGATCAGATTTTGGCCAACCTCTGCGTCAACGCCGCCGACGCCCTCGACGGCAACAGCGCGGGCATGATCGACATCATGACCGATCAGACGATGCTGGACGAACCCCAACCGATGTTCGGTCCCGAGTCGGTCGACCCCGGCGCCTATGTCCGGCTTTCGGTGAGTGACAACGGCTGCGGCATGGATCGCGGAACACTCGCCCACATTTTTGAACCCTTCTTTACCACCAAGGCCGTGGGCAAGGGCACCGGTCTGGGACTTTCGACAATCTACGGCATCGTGAAGCAGAACGGGGGATTCGTCAACGTCTACAGCGAACCCGGGTGCGGCAGCCGGTTTACAATCTATCTGCCGCGCCATTGCGCCGGAACGGAAGCGAAACCGGAGTCCCTTACCGCGAGCGTCCGGTCGGGACGTCCGTTGACCGTGCTGTTGGCCGAGGATGATCCGACGGTTCTCAGCCTGACGGCCCAGATGCTTCGTCGTCTGGGGCACACGGTTCTGTCGGTAGCCATTCCGGAAGATGCCTTGCGTCTGGCCGGGAGCTACGCCGGGGTGCTCGATCTGCTCATTACCGATGTGGTCATGCCCGGGCTGAACGGGCGGGATCTCGCGGATCGCCTCTCCGCGCAGCGGCCGACGATGCAGGTGCTTTTCATCTCGGGATACACGGCCGATGTGATCGCGTCGAACGGCGTCCTTGAGAAGGGGGTCCATTTTCTGCAGAAGCCGTATACCACCGCCGACCTAGCCGCCAAAATCAGGGACGTGGTGCGTGCCTGAACGATTCGGGGTGACTATTCCGGACTTATTTTTTGAATGGAGAGGCTCTTGCAAAACCCTTGGAAGCAACGGGAATCAGGGTTCAGGATGCCAGGGTTCAGGCCGAAAACGCCTCCTGAACCCCGAACCCTGAACCCTCCGCTTGCACAAACCGGAGGTTTTGCAAGAGCTTCTGGAATTAGGGGCGCCACTTTTTTTACTGTACACTCCCGTATGCGTGCGTTACGATTGACACACCATGGCTGATAAAACCCGAACCAATAACGTGCAATCACAAACGCTGGTTTTGAGCCGCGACCAGGATCCCGCCACGCTGCGTGTGCGCAAAACCAAGCTGTTGATTGTCAGCGGCCCCCTGCAAGGCCAGGAATTCGTGATCAACAAGGAAGTGTTCACCATCGGCTCGGGCGAGCACAATGATCTGGAATTACAGGACACCACCATTTCGAAACGGCATTGCGAAATTGCCGTGGATCAGAATGGGTACCAGATTCGCGACCTCGGGTCGACCAACGGCACGATCATCCAGGGGGTCAACGTCACCTCTGCCTGCCTCTCGCCCGGCGCCGAAATCCAGATCGGCAAGACCCGGCTTGTCTTCTGTCCGTTGCAGGAGGCGTCCGACATCCCCCTCAGTCGCAACGAGACGTTCGGCAAGGCGCTGGGACGTTCGGTTGCGATGCGGCGGGTCTTTTATCTCGCCGAAACCTATTCGCCGACCGACGCCACCATGATGATCACCGGAGAGACCGGTTCGGGCAAGGAGATCCTCGCCGAGGAGATACACCTTCACAGCAACCGCTGCAAAAAGCCGTTTTTCGTGATCGACTGCGCCGCCATGGCCAAGGATCTGATCGAGAGTGAACTTTTCGGCCATGTGAAGGGGGCGTTCACCGGCGCGAACGCCGACCGCACGGGCGCCTTTGAGGCGGCCGACGGCGGCACGGTTTTTCTGGATGAAATTGGCGATCTCTCTCCCGACCTTCAGCCCAAGCTCCTGCGCGTTTTGGAGAAGCGCGAGATTCGCCGGGTGGGGTGCAATAAGCTGCACAAGATCGACGTGCGCATCATTTGCGCCACCAACCGCAATCTCGCCAACGAAGTCAATGAAGGCCGGTTTCGCGAGGATCTCTACTACCGTCTCTCAGTCGTCCAGATGGAAATTCCCCCCCTGCGTCGGCGAAAGGAGGACATCGCCCTGCTGGTGCGCAAGTTTCTCACCGATATCCACGGTCCCGACGCCATGAAGGATGTGGCCCATTTCGATCAGGCCATGGACGTGCTCAAGCGCCACGACTGGCCTGGAAACGTACGCGAACTGCGCAACCTGATCGAGGTGGCTTTCTACAGCGAACGCCGTCCGGTCGATCTTCCCGCCTTCCTCAGCCTCGGCCATCTCCGCACCAACCGCAAATCCGTCGAGCCCGAGCCGTTGATTCTGGCCGACAAGCCGTTCAAGGATGCCAAGAACGATCTGATCGAGCACTTTGAGCGGGGTTATCTCCAGGATCTACTCATCCGCAACAACAACAACATCTCACGTTCGGCGCGCGAAGCCGGCATCGAACGCGCCTATCTCCAGCGTCTGGTTCGGAAATACGGACTGAAAGAGGTGTCCGAGCCGGTTTGAGGTGCGAGCCTGCGGGCAAACCCAGAGGTTTTGCCTGCGCCTTCCGCTCTACTCTTCGACGCGGAGGCACCACCCGTACGTATCGGGGAGGTCGCCGTACTGGATTCCCTGCACGTGGTCGTTCAACTTCTGCAACACCGGGCCGCAAGCCGTTTCCGTGCCGATGGTGATCGTCTGATCTCCCCGGACGATCTGCCAGACCGGCGTCACCACGACGGCCGTGCCGCAAGCGCCGATTTCGGCAAAATCGGCCAGTTCGTCGAAGCGAACCGGACGTTTTTCAATCGGCATACCCGCCGCTTGCGCGAGCTGCTGAAGTGTGTGGTTGGTCACACTCGGCAGGATCGAATGGGAATCGGGGGTCACATAGCGGCCGTCCTTCGTGATGGCGATAAAATTCGATGTGGCGAACTCCTCGACATAGGTGTGCTCCCGGGCATCGAGATACAACTCCACCGGGTAACCGTGACGCTTGGCCTTCTCATGCGCGTACAGGCTGGCCGCGTAGTTGCCGGCCACCTTCACATCGCCCACGCCCAACGGCGCCGCCCGGTCGTGATCGTCATAAATGATCGCGCGCACCGGCTTCACCCCGCCGATATAGTAGGGCCCCACCGGCATCACCATGACCAGGAAGGTGTACGTGTCGGCGGGCGCGACGCCGATCTGCCTGCCGGAACCGATCAGCAGCGGCCGGATGTAGAGGGCGCCGCCCGTGCCATAGGGAGGCACGTAGTCGACGTTTTCCCGCACCACGCGCGAACAGGCGTCCAGAAATAGCGCTTCGGAGGGGTCGGCCATGCAGATCCGACGCGCTGTGGATGCCATCCGGGCCGCGTTCGCCTGCGGACGGAACATCCGAATCGCGCCGTCTTTGCATCGAAACGCCTTCAAGCCTTCGAACGCCGCCTGTCCGTAGTGCAGGCATGACGCGGCAATGTGTAACGGAATGCGGGGGTCGCTGACCAATTCGCCCGCATCCCATTGGCCGTCGCGCCATTCGTAACGGATATGGCACCGGGTGTCCATGTACTTGAACCCCAGATTTGTCCAATCGATCTTCTGCATACCGGATCGCCCTTCTCAGATTGCCGCGCGCCACGCCAGACGCCAAAAAGACATTAAAGATACCTGATTTTCGGATTCTTGCAAGCGGTGTCTTTCCTAGAGTTTGAACGTCCGCAGGCAGCGTCGAAAATCGGCCGGCAGCGGACTGTGCGCCCGGAACGTTTCACCCCGCTTGAGCGGGTGTGGCAGTTCGATCTCCGCGGCGTGGAGCATCTGGCGTGGAATGGCCACGATCCGCGGATCCATGGCGAATTTCGGGCCGTATTCACGGTCACCCAGGATCGGGTGGCGGATCGCGGCCAGATGTTTGCGAATCTGGTGCGTCCGTCCCGTCTCGATGCGTAGCGAGAGGTAGCTGGCGGCGTCGCTCACCTGCAGCAGACGGATGTGGGTCACCGCCCGCGCGCCGTCCAGGTCTTCGTGGATGGTGGAGATCTTCTGTGCGTACCGGCCCGATACGATGGCGTTGTAGGCTTTGCGCACATGACGTTTTTTGAATTCGGCGACCGCGGCGGCGAACGCTTCGGGCCGGCGCGCGAACAACAGGCAGCCTGTGGTGTCGCGGTCCAGTCGGTGCACGGCACGCAACGCCGGCTCGCCTTCCTGTGCGCGCACACGATTTTCGACACTGTCTTCGCCTACCGACATCACCCCGGCGGGCTTGTCAATCACCAGGTAATCGACGTCGCTCACCAGCACCCGCAGCTTCGGCGCGACCACCCGGTGCACGGTGTCGGCGTAGACCGGCACCAACACGTGATCGCCCGGTCGGAGTGCATGGTGCGCCATCCAGACCCGCTTGCGATTCACCCAGACCGCACGCGTGTCGATCAGCGATTTTGCCGCACGTCGCGACAGCGACATCCGGGTGCTGATGAAGTCCTGCAAGGTGTGCGCGGTGTCCGGCGCGGATACAACCAGAATGCGCTGTTCGTGTAAGGGGGTTTCGGGCATGCGGCTCCTAAAGGGTCGTGAGCGGTAATGCCGAACACACGACTCCCGTCGCACCGTCCCGTGTGCCGACCCCGGGATCAAACGACACGTGCACTTGCACGGTATGCCCGTCGCGCGTGGATGCCGGCAAGGGACCCGACCAGGAGGCCCCCGATTGCGTCGACGCCATGGCCTTGGCCGCCGCGTCGCCATCGGCCCAGAGTTTGCCGATCGGCTTGCCGATCAGTTCCTCTTCGCTGGCATAACCCCACAGCTTGAGCGCGGCGAGATTGACGCCGCAGATGATTCCCTGCGCATCGCCGATCACGCCGGCAGACAAGGCGTTCATCCATGCATTCTGCCCGCTCCGGAGCTTCTGCCAGGTGTTCTTGCGACGGTCCACATTACGCACGGCAAACACCAGATCGCCCCCGTTGACCAGTTCGATCGAACTGATCGACACTTCTCCGGCAAACGTGGTGCCGTCCTTGCGCACGCATGTCGCATCCACGAGAATGAAGCGTCCCTCGCAAAGCCCCTTGCGCACGCGATCCAGCAGCGCGCTGTTCACGCCGTCGATCAGTTCGCCCACCATGATGTCCCAGGTCTCCGTAGCCTTGTACTTGAAGAATTCCTCCACACGCGGGTTGATGTCGATCACATATCCATTGGGGTCGGTGATCAGCACGGCGTCGTAAAGGCCGGCAAGCAGTTGCTTGTACAGCGACTTGTGATCCTGCCGGTACCCGGACTTCCCCGATGCGCAGGTGTGGCATGGGTCGGACGGATCGACGGGACGCGCGCCAGCCTCGCCCTGTGCGGTGGAGCGATTTCCTTTGCCTGTCGTGTTTTCTCCGGTTGTCTTCTGTATAAGCTTCATAAGCGACCCTATACGTGCAGCTGCAGGTGCGTAGGTTCAAGCGCGATGCAAACTATGCCACAAGTGGCCGAAAGAATCAATCGTTATTACGCTGTTTTCGTGATGAAGGGTGTACGACACATACGTGAGCGTGGGAGAAAAAGAGGAAGAAAGGTGTTCCCGCAATTCTAACACGGGCAGCCACTATCGGGATCCAAATCGGGATCGGGACCGAAATCGACGAGAAAGCAAGGATTTCGACCCCGAGAGCAATTTCGATTTCGACGGGTCGGATGTGCTCAAAATGAGAATGGTTGGGGCTTGTCTGCCGAGGAAACAAGTGCTATAGTTGTCACATTACACGAGTACGGGTTAACGCCGTGTCAAAGGCACGGTTAAAAGGAGAACCACATGAAACGGTTGATTCTAGTTGCTATGGTGGCCGGGGTTGCGGCTGCGTTCACCGGTTGCAAGAAACAGGAACCCGCGGACAGCAAGTTGGGCGGGTTGACGAAGCAGGTGGAGAAGGCTGGCACCGAGGCCCAGAAGGTCGCCGCCGAGGTCCAGAAGGACGCGGCGGAAGCGCTGAATGACGTCGCAGAGGAAATCCGCAATGACGCGGCAGAGGTGCAGAAGGACGTCGTGGAGGGTCTGGATGACGCCGCAGAGGAAGTCCGGGAGGACGTCGCGGAGGTGGAGAAGGACGCCGTGGAGGGTCTGGATGACGCCGCAGAGGAAGTCCGGGAGGACGTCGCTGAGGTGGAGAAGGACGCCGAGAAGGCGGGCGACGATCTGAAGACGAACCTCGAAGGCGCGCTGATTGAGTAGCGCCTTGTTCGTGGAGGCGCTTGCAAAACCTACGGTTTGTGCAAGCGGAGGGTTCGGGGTTCAGGAGGCGTTTTCGGCCTGAACCCTGAACCCTTTCTCATCTCCGGTCTTCGTCAATCGGGCGGCTATTTCACAAACGGCGACATGGCGCGCAGTTTGGTCACGATGCCGGGGAGGCGTTCGAGCACGGTATCGATGTCGGCCGCTGTGGTGTAGCGGCTGAGGCTGAAGCGGATTGAACCGTGGACTGCGGTGAAGGGCACCCCCATCGCGCGGATCACGTGTGACGGTTCGAGCGATCCCGAAGAGCAGGCCGAACCGGACGAGGCGCAGATTCCCAAGTCACTCATGTGGTACAGAATGGCTTCGCCTTCGATGAACTCGAAGCTGATGTTGAGAGTGTTTGGCAGACGGTTTCGAGTATCTCCGTTGACCCGGGCGTCGGGGCACGTCGCAAGCAATCCGGCCTCGAGGCGGTCACGGAGGGCACCTACACGGGTGGTTTCTTCCGCACGAGAGGCGACTGCGAGTTCGGCCGCCTTGCCGAGACCGACGATGTAAGGAACGTTCTCCGTGCCGCCCCGGCGGCCGTTTTCTTGATGACCGCCGATCATGTAGGTTTTCAGGCGTGTGCCACGGCGGACGTAGAGGGCGCCGATCCCCTTGGGCGCGTGAATCTTGTGTCCCGAGAGCGAGAGGAGGTCAAGCGGAATGCGGGAGACGTCGATCGGTAGCTTGCCGACCGCCTGGACGGCGTCGGTGTGAAAAATCCCGCCAACGGATTTGACGAGCGCCGCAATCTCGGCGATGGGAAAGATCGTCCCGGTCTCGTTGTTGGCCCACATGAGGCTGACAAGGCTGTGGCCTCCCAAAAGCGCCTCACGCAGCGCCGCGAGGTCGACCTGGCCGACGCCGTCCACGGGGAGCTCGACCACGGTGTACCCGTGTTCGCGGAAGTGACGGCAGGGACCGAGCACGGCCGGATGTTCGACGCGGCTGGTGATGAGTTTCGCGCCCGGACCGAGGATCTCGGCCACGCCGTAGATGGCGGCGTTATTGCTCTCGGTGCCGCAGCTTGTGAAGATGATTTCGGAGGGGTCGGCATGGATCAACGCGGCGATCTTGTCGCGCGCTTCCTCGACATGGCGCATGACGCGTCCGCCGAAGGCATGCATGCTCGATGGGTTGCCCCAGAGGTCATTCAGAAAGGGAAGCATGGCGTCCCGGACCTCGGGGGCGACACAGGTGGTGGCGTTGTTGTCCAGATAGACGAGGGGGTTCATGATTTTCCCTCCTCGACTACGGTGATTTCGGGCGCGACGCATTCGCGCAACTTGGCCTCGATCAGCGTGTGGCGCGTGGTTTCGGAGGCGTGGCATCCGGCGCACATGCCGCGGAAGGCGATGGTCACGCGATCGCCGCTGATATCCACCAGCTCGACATCCCCATGGTCGCGCTGGAGGGCGGGGCGGATTTCGCGGGTGATGATCTCCTCGATCAGCTTGATCTTCTGCAGATTGGTCAGTTTGCGCGGTGCCTCGGCCGGCGCAGCCTGCTTTTGCGTCCGTTCGGCCACGACACCCTCCACCAGCTTCTGAATCTCATTGCGGCACATGCCGCAACCGCCGCCCGCTTTGCAGAAATTCGTCACATCCTCGACGGACGTCAGGACGTTCTCGCGGATGATGCGGAGGATCTCGTTCTCCGAGACGCCGAAACAGGTGCAGACGATCCGCTCGTCCAGATGCCGCATGGCGGTTTCACCGGTGCGGCGGTTGTGGATCGCCGCTTCCAGGGCTTCACGGCCCATCACGGAACAGTGCATCTTCTGATCGGGCAGGCCGCCGAGGGCGTCCGCGATCTGCTTGTTGGTTATCTTTTCGGCCTCTTCGAGAGTTTTGCCGATGACCATCTCGGTCAGTATGGACGACGACGCGATTGCGCTGGCGCAGCCGAATGTTTGGAACTTGGCCTCGATAATGCGTCCGTCGGCCCCCAGTTTGAACATCAACGTCAGCGCGTCGCCGCAGGCGAGCGAGCCGACCGTGCCCACGCCATCCGGATGCGCGATCTTGCCGACGTTGCGCGGATTTCTGAAATGATCCAGCACCTTGTCCGTATAGTCCCACATGGTCTTCCCCCTTTCGTAGCGTTTCAGCCGTTTCCCATGTCGTGCGCCGTGTCCGCGTCGCCCGTCGACCGATGGGTCCCGGCTTCCGGGTCGCATGGCGGGCGGACGTGGCTGCCCCCGCACAGAGGGTGCATGCGCTGGTGTATCGCCTTGCGGTAAAACCGGTTGCCCATGGCGGTGTAGATGACCGGAGTCAACGGGTGCTTCAGGGGCCAGCGGACGATATTCGAAAAGCGCCGCACGATATTGCCGGTCGAATAGAATCGTTGGAATGATG
>Ga0268276_1002900_pt1 | contig 13970 bp, 12 predicted proteins | sample saktaG_4_FD_190145 | JGI IMG/M metagenome (GOLD analysis project Ga0268276, IMG submission 190145) | Saline water microbial communities from Sakinaw Lake, British Columbia, Canada - sak_2010_1_5_45m | ecosystem: Environmental > Aquatic > Non-marine Saline and Alkaline > Saline ...
TTGACGGATCAGGTTATCCCGATGGCTTGGCAGGTAATGATATACCCCTTGTGGCGAGAATTATAGCGGTAGCCGATGCGTTTGACGCCATGACCACGAACAGGCCGTACCGAAAGAAAAAGACCGTGGAAGAAGCTATCCATGAATTAAAAGCAAAATCCGGCACGCAGTTCGATCCCATCATGGTCAGCGCTTTTCTCCTCGCTTACCAAAAAGGAAACATTATTAATAGCGGTTATGGAAATAGTAATTAGGGTAGAGTTAAGAAGAAACTATATTCTTGGCAGATAAACTATAAATTTTGTTCCCTTGCCGATAAAACTTTCGACGTCTATTTTTCCATTGTGTTTTTTTATAATGCTATGGACAATACTCAATCCTAGCCCAGATCCAGTTTCTTTTGTTGTAAAGAAAGGATCAAAAATATGGCCTAGATCCTTTTCGCTAATTCCGCAACCCGTATCTTCTATAGAAATGCATACATATTCTAAATCGGACAGGCCAATAGATATCGTCAACGTGCCGCCGCTTTCCTTCATTGACTCAATTCCATTAATAATCAGATTAAGAAAAACTTGTTTTATCTGCGTTGGATCCATTTTAAAATTGGTTATAGCGCTATAGGTCTTAATCATTGTGATATTATAGTTGATAAAATTACTGCTCAACAAATCTAAAGTTTCGTCCATCAATTTTTGAATATTGCTTTCTCTTATTTCAAGAGGTCTTGGCTTTGCAAAATCCAATAATTGACTAACTATGTCGTTTATTTTTTTGACCTCTCCACTAACGATTCTTTCAAATTTATCTATAAATTCTTTATCATGATATTTTTTAGGTAGGTACTCTGTAAAAATTTTTATACTTGTTAGTGGATTTTTTATCTCATGCGCCATTCCAGCTGCAAGCGTGCCTACGGATTTTAATCTTTCACTTCTTTGTAATTCTTTAAGCAGCTGTATATTTTCTTGCTTTATTTGGCCGATAGATCCCTGGAAGAAATATTTATCAACTATAAACTGTATCTTGTCCTTGAGAGGTTGAAACAATACTATGAAAAAAATTATAATGATAATAGTTAATGAAGTTGACTTGTATCCCACCAAGCCGCGGAAGACATTCTCTAATAAAAATATCAAAACAAAGTAGAGCAAAGTTAATATTGTTATGAGAAGTGAGTAAACAACTCCTTTGCGTATGGCAATGTTTATGTCAAACATGCGATGTTTTAAAATGGCGTACGCGTTTAATGACACAAATATTATTACAAGAGTATTACCTACGGGAATTATATCAATGCCTAGTTTAGGAAGATAATCAATTGTGGCGAATGAGAATATTCCTATGGATACCAGTATGCATTTTAATTTATTCAACTCGCTTAAAGTGAGCGATTTTTTTCTATTAAAATAATGATGAAGCAATGTGGCAATTATCATAAACGTAATTAAAAAGCAAATAATGAACTCGAATAAAATTAATGGTTTTCCTTTAGGATATAGCCCCCATGAATATTTGGTTAATTCACTAAAATTGAGAGGAGTTAAAAGCGTAAGCAATGCCATTACTGTTGCGTATAGATACAAAAAAAAGATAATTAAGGAAGCCCGTTTAATATTTAAAAAATTGAAAGTGTAATGCGTTAGCGCAACGGGAATATAGGGAACGGCAGAACGACCTATTTTGGCAAATATAAGCCCATTGCCGAAATTATTGTTTAACATTAATGAATAAAAGAATAGCCATAAGAATGTTGCTAAACAGACTACGGAAAAGGATCTGTTTATTGGATTTTTATAGCCTTTAGAAGCCACCAGAATGCCGATCGAAATTATGAATATGGAGGCGAGAAGATATGAGGTGGACAGCAGAGTCATATGGCTATAATTTTTCTATACTTCTTAAAATTGCTTCACTATCAAAAGGCTTTACTATGTAGTCTATGGCACCTATATTTATAGCTTCTTTGGCTATGTCGACACTTTTGTAGCCGGTGGCAATAATTACCTTTGATTTGGGGTTTATTCGCATTATTTCTTTAAGGGTTTCGAGCCCGTCCATTTTTGGCATCTTTATGTCGAGTATTGTAATGTCTATAGGCGTTGTTCTCACAACGTTTATTGCTTCTCCGCCATTTTGAGCGAATACAAGATCATAATCGTTCTCTAAAATTAATTTAAGAGACTCTCTTATACCTTCTTCATCGTCACAAATTAAAATCACTTTTCTTTTATTCATAATTCCTCCTTATAGTGCCGGTGGACTCGTAACGGAGATGATTCTGGCGTTAGACGAACCTATATTTTTTAGTCTATGAGGCATGTTAGCCTCGAAGTAAAGAGAATCATTGCTACTTAATAGATACTTTTCGTTACCTGCTTCTACCTCAACCCTGCCTTCTAATACGTAAATAAATTTATCAATGCCATATCTGTTTTCTTCTTTATGTGTACAGCCGCCTTTATCCAGCTTTATTAGAACAGGCATCATTTTCTTATTTAATATTTTGGAGGCAAGTATTTCCGAAGAAGCTTTTTTGTCGTGTATAAAAACCTCTGTTCGGGACTTCTGTTTCTGCATTTCGATTGATTTGCGTGGTGGGTATAGATTTTCATAAAGCTCTGTCAGCGGGGCGCCAAGAGCATCGCAGATCTTCATATGCGATTCAAGCGTTCCGGTCATCTTGCCATTCTCCATCCTGCTCAAGGTGGCAAGCGCTACGCCGGACTTTTCGGCAAGTTCAAGCAGTGTCATCTTACTCTCTTTGCGTAAAGCGTGTATCGTTTTACCTATATTCATCGATATCTCCTTGCCATTTAGTATATCATGATTTGATGTTTTGTCAATACAGGTTTGATGCTTCTAAAAATACGAAAATCCGCGTATGGTATACGCGGATTGACGTTTAAGCGATTATTATGTTAGAATCAGATAGCTTTTTTGACCTTGCCGGCCTTAAGGCATTTTACGCAGACACGGATCCTTTTGGGCGTACCGTCCACTATAGCTCGGACAGTCTTCAGGTTCGGCATAAAACGCCGTATATTGACACCGGTGATCTTTAATCCGACGCCGCCTTTGCTTTTGGCCAAGCCTCGGCGCTTAATGGTTCTTCCGGCTACAGGTTTTTTGCCGCAGATCAGACATATTTTTGACATTTTCGGTTACTCCTTTAGTGGGCGATATGTTAACACAGGTAAATTTTATATGCAAGAGAAAAATAATTTAAATAGTCCGGTCCGGTATATTAAGGGCGTGGGGCCCAAAAAGAGCGAGTATCTCGCCAGAATAGGACTGAATACCGTAGAGGATATTCTTTACTACCTTCCTAAGAGATATGAGGACCGTTCCAGTGTCACGGCGATAAAAGACCTGAAGCCTGGTGGGAGCATGACCATTCAGGGGGAGATAACTTCTTTAAATTCGCGCGCAGGCAGATCCGGAGCGGCTATATTTCAGGCGGCGGTCTCCGACACCACGGGATCGATACAAGCCGTATGGTTCAACCAGCCGTATATAGGGGACCTCCTTAAGGTGGGCGATAAATTGATCCTGTACGGCAAGGTGGAGATATATGACAAGCTGCAGATGGTCCAGCCCGAGTACGAAATAATAGAAGGGCCCGAGACGGATTCTGTAAATATAGGAAGGATCGTTCCGATCTATTCGCTGGCCGCGCAGCTGACCCAGAGATTTTTAAGAAGCCTGACATTTAAGGCTATAGCCGAACATGTTAAATTTGCGACCGAGCGTCTGCCCACATACATAATAGCGCGTCAAAAACTTGTGGATATAAAATTTGCTCTGCGCAATATACATTTTCCGTCAAATTTTGAGATGCTTGAGAAGGCTTATAAGAGGATCGTCTTTGGAGAGTTCTTCATACTGCAGTTAGCGCTCGCTATCCGTAAGAAGGGCCGAGGCCCGGAAGAGGCGGCGTTTGGGCATAGCATGGCTCCGGGAGAGCTTTCAGGAGCTTTCAAGAAGGCGCTTCCGTTTGAATTGACCGAGGGACAGAAAAAAGCTGTAGCAGAAATAGAGCGCGATATGTCCGCCGCCAGGCCTATGAACAGGCTATTAGAGGGCGATGTAGGAAGCGGCAAGACCGTGGTGGCGGCTCATGCTCTTGTCCTGGCAGCTCAAAATGGATTCCAGAGCGTTATCATGGCGCCGACAGAGGTATTGGCGCGCCAGCATTTCATATATTTAAGCGAGCTCCTGATGCCATTGGGAATAAATGTAGTCTTACTGATAGGCGGTATGGATGCTAACGCGAGGGGGAGGATATATTCTGAAATTAAAGACGCGAAGGCGGATATCGTAGTAGGAACGCACGCGATAATTCAAGAGGCCGTGGAGTTCAAGAATCTCGGGCTTGTGGTAATAGATGAGCAGCATAAATTCGGAGTTGCCGAGAGGGCTATACTCGGTAAGAAAGGGCTCAATCCACACGTCCTTATAATGACAGCAACGCCCATACCGAGGACGCTGGCTCTGACGGTATACGGAGATCTCGATATTTCTACTATAAAGGAACTGCCTAAAGGCAGAAAGCCGATAGCCACATATTGGGTTGAGGAAGACAAGAGAGACCAGATGTATGGTTTTGTCGGGGAGGAGCTGGCCCGCGGACGTCAGGCGTATGTGGTATGTCCATTGATAGAATCCCACCGCCGCGGAGGGAATGTAGAAAATGACATGTCACCGCGGCGGTGTACTACAGCGGTCGAGACATTTAATAAGCTGAAGAACGAGGTCTTTGCCGACTATGGAGTCGGGCTTCTGCACGGAAAAATGAGCTCTAAGGAAAAAGATAAGGTGATGAAGGATTTTAAGAAAGGGAAGATCGATCTCCTGGTTTCGACGGTAGTCATAGAGGTGGGCATAGATATTCCGAACGCGTCGGTGATGATGATAGAGAATGCCGATAGGTTCGGACTATCGCAGCTGCATCAATTGCGCGGCAGAATAGGGCGAGGCGGCTACGAATCCTATTGTATATTGCTGGCGGATCCCAAGACAGATGCGGCTGCAGAAAGGCTCAAAGCCATAGAAGGAACACTCGATGGATTTGAGATAGCGGAAACAGATATGGATCTGCGCGGCCCCGGCGAAATGTTCGGCACCAGGCAGCACGGCCTTCCCGAGATAAGATTCGGAAATCTTGCCAAAGATTTTGGTATAATGGAACTTGCCCGTCGCGAGGCGTTCGCGCTTATCGAAAAGGACCCCGGTCTTCTGGAGGAGCATCATCAGTTGTTGAAGAAGAGCCTCTATGAAAGGTTCAGAGGAAGACTGGAACTTGCAAAGGTTGGGTAGATGAGAATAATAGGCGGAGAGTATAAGAGCCGGTCGATAGCGATGCCCAGAGGCATCGAGATGCGGCCTACGCAGGATAAGGTCAGAGAGGCCATTTTTAACATATTGGGCGATATCTCCGGCAAGAAGGTCCTTGAGCTATGTGCCGGCTCGGGCGCATTCGGCATAGAAGCGATATCCAGGGGCGCCGGGAGCGTAATTTTTGTTGACAATAACTTCCGCTGTGTCCAGACTATTAAATCGAACCTCAGGTCTCTTGGTATTCTCGATTCCAGATATAGCATAAAAAGGGCCGACGCCTTAAAATTCCCCGCAAAAGTTTCACAGGCCCAGGAGAAGTACGATATAATATTCCTGGACCCGCCTTACTACAGGGATATGGCTAAAAAGTGCTTGATAAATATAGACTCTTATGATATAGTAGCGCCCGCTGGATTAGTGCTGGTGGAGCATTTTAAGAAAGACGCGCTCGGCGCTCGGCTTGAGCGCCTTGTTTTTGTAGATGAGAGACGATATGGCAATACGGTGATCACCATCTTAAGAAGAACTTTATGAAGAGATCCAGAATAGCTGTATATCCCGGAACATTTGATCCTGTCACGTACGGGCATGTCGATATAATAAAAAGAGCCTCCAAGATATATGATAAGGTCATAGTGGCTGTCGCCCACAATGAAGACAAGAATCCTCTATTCAACGTTGAAGAGAGGGTCTTCATGCTTAAGGATTCAGTGAGGGCTTTAAAGAACGTCACCGTGGATGATTTTAACGGCCTCGTCGTGGATTACGTTAAGAGCAAGGGGTCGCGGGTCATGATACGGGGACTGCGCATGATATCGGACTTCGAGTCAGAATTTCAGATGGCCCTGACAAACAGAAAGCTGTCGGAAGATATTGAGACCATATTCATGATGCCCAATGAATCCTATTCATACATTTCGAGTAAACTGATGAAAGAGGCTGCGAAGCTCGGAGCCGATGTAAAAAATTTCATCCCGAAAAGAGTTCAGTTTTTATTAAAGAAAAAGTTGGGCCCTTCGACAGGCTCAGGGCCTAATCCTGAGCGAAGCCGAAGGATGGCCGGATAAGGAGAGGGAAATTGAGTATCCTTGATCAGATCAGAGAGCGCGCAAAGAAAAATTTGAAGAGGATCGTTCTGCCTGAGAGCGAAGACGAGAGGACAATGGAAGCGGTAGAATATGTTCTGGATAACAAGATCGCTAATCTCGTAGTTGTGGGCGACGATTCAGTGAGAAGGAGCATCAAGAGCAAGAACGCTTCATATGTCGAGGTGATCGATCCGAAGAGCTATAAAGATATCGACAGAATGGCTTCCGAATATTACGAGATACGTAAGCTCAAAGGGATAACCCCCGAAGAGGCGCGCAATACAGTATTGACCGATTATCTGACGTTTGGCGCCATGCTTGTGAAGGAAGAGGTCGCCGATGGATTTGTCGCAGGTGCGAGCCATACTACGCCGGATGTTATTCGCGCTGCGCTGAGGTGCTTAAGCATAGACAGAGAGATAGGTGTTATCTCCGGTGCGTTCCTGATGGAAGTGCCTGATTGCGCCTACGGAGAAAAAGGTGTATTCATATTTGCGGATTGCGGCGTTAATCCTTCCCCAAATGCCAGACAGCTGGCCGGTATAGCGGTCTCTTCCGCAACGCTCTTCCAGAAGCTTGTCGGCAAGCGTCCTGCTGTAGCTTTCTTAAGTTATTCCAGTAAGGGCAGCGCGCAGGGTGAATTAGTAGACAAGATGAGAGAAGCTGTGGCACGGGCCAAAGAGATAGCGCCCGATCTTTTAATTGACGGAGAATTTCAGGCGGATAGCGCAATAGTGCCGGAAGTCGCAAAGATAAAATGCGGCGATAATCCTGTGGCAGGGAAAGCCAACGTATTGATATTCCCAAATCTAGACTCTGGAAATATTTCATATAAACTGACGCAAAGGCTCGCAAACGCCAGGGCTGTAGGCCCGCTCCTCCAGGGGTTCAGAAAGCCGGCGAGCGATCTCTCCAGAGGATGCAGCGTGGAAGATATCGTCGACGCGGTTGCGGTCACGGCTGTAAGGGTTTAATCTTAAAGATGCTAATACTAGTCATAAACTGCGGAAGCTCATCCGCCAAGTATGAGTTGTTCGATCTGACAGAGCACCGTTCTTTGGCAAAGGGATTGATAGAGCGTATAGGTACTCCCGGATATTGTGAGAACCACTACGAGGCGATAGCTTTGATAGTCGCCGCGCTTACGGATAAAAAGACGGGAGCGATAAGATCTAAGGGCGAAATAGACGGCATAGGTCACAGGGTGGTCCATGGTGGAGAGGAATTTAAAACATCCACTCTTATAAACGGTAAAGTTATAAAGTCTATAGAGAAATATTCCGAGCTCGCTCCTCTACATAATCCGCCGTCACTTTCAGGAATAAGGGCGTGTCTCGATATCCTGAAGGGCATACCTCAGGTGGCCGTATTCGATACATCGTTCCATCAGACTATGCCCGAGAAAGCTTTTCTCTATGGCCTGCCTTACAAATACTATGATAAGTACGGCATAAGGAAGTACGGCTTTCATGGGACGAGCCACAGGTGGGTATCCAGAGCTGCGGCCAGAGAATTAAAGAGGCCTGTCGAGAGCCTGAAGATAATTACCTGCCATCTGGGTAACGGCTGCAGCATGGCAGCCGTTGATAGAGGCGAGTCTGTCGATACGACGATGGGATTTACGCCTCTCGAAGGACTTTTAATGGGGACGCGCTCCGGAGATCTCGATCCGGCAGTAGTCTTCTATCTGATGGAGAGAGAAGGCCTATCGCCCAAACATATAAGCGATATTCTGAATAAGAAGAGCGGGCTTTTGGGAATATCCGGTGTAAGCAACGACATGCGGGATATTATAAAGGCGACAAGAAGTAAAAATATTAAAGTCTCTGTGCGCGCGAAATTGGCCATAGAGATCTTTGTATACAGGATAGAAAAGTATATCGGCGCGTATCAGGCTGCGATGAAGGGGCTTGATGCGGTAGTATTTACGGCAGGGATAGGAGAGCACAATCCCTGGTTGATCAGCAGGATAAAGAAAGATCTGAAGAGAGTGGTTAATAAGAGAGCGAAGTTCCTTGTGATACCTACGAATGAGGAGTTGTCCATCGCAAGAGATACTTACGAAATGATAAAGAAAGGATAAGATCATGGCATTACCAAAGAGGAAACACTCGAAGTCGAGACGCGATAAGCGAAGGTCAGCTAATAGTAAGTTATACGCTGCGAACCTGTCGATCTGTTCGAATTGTAAAAAGCCTGCTCAGCCGCACAGAGTATGTCCGTTTTGCGGATATTATAAGGGCAAGCCTGTAATTATAATCAAAGTAAAAGAAAAGAAGAAATAGCTTCTAGGGAGGGGGTTCTCACGTGAATCCCGCCCCTCCATTAATTGGTTTAACAGTAAACCTATTACGGAGGCTTAAACAAGGTCCATATAGTAAGGTATATGCTAAATACAACGTTCGAATTTAAAGGAGGGGCGGGGTGAAGATCGTATTGGATGCGATGGGTGGAGATAATGCGCCCGGCATAGAGGTTGAGGGCGCTATACAGGCGATCCAGGAGTATGGCCATGAACTCATACTCGTCGGTGACGAAGGGCGTATCAAAAAAGAGCTGGAAAAACATGGCTTCTCATCTGATAAGATCACACTGAAACATGCGTCAGAGGTGATAGAGATGCATGATCCGGCGGCGATCTCCGTAAGGCGTAAGCGCGACTCTTCTATAGTGGTCGGTCTGGATATTATAAAAAAGGGCCAGGCAGACGCTTTTGTAAGCGGCGGCAATACCGGTGCGGTGGTATGCGCGGCAACCCTTTCATTGAGATTATTGCCGGGTATCGAGAGGCCCGGTATAGCGATAGTCATCCCGACGCTGAAGGGCAATTCTCTAATAATAGACGTGGGCGCAAATATAAATACCAAGCCAATCCATCTTTTGCAATACGGAATAATGGCAGACGCGTATTCGCGATGTATTTTGGGAAAATCAAATCCCTCGGTCGGATTATTGAGCGTAGGTGAGGAAGAGAGCAAGGGGACGGATTTCATTAAAGAGGCGCATACCCTCCTCAGTGAGTCGAAGCTGAATTTTGCGGGCAACATAGAAGGCCGCGACGTCTATGCAGGAAAGGTCGATGTCATATTGTGCGACGGATTCGTCGGCAACGTCATCCTCAAGATCTCAGAGAGCGTGGCCGATACTATAATGCAGTTATTGAAGAGGGAGATAAAGGCTAATTTCCTGGCTACGATAGGCGCGGTACTCTCTAGCTCGGCTTTCGGTGAGCTTAAGAGAAAGATGGACTATTCGGAGCACGGAGGAGCGCTCCTGCTCGGTGTTGACGGCAGATGCATAATATGCCATGGCTCATCTACGCCAAAGGCTATCAAGAACGCCATCAGAGTAGCCGCCGAGCTAGTAAAACAGGACGTCAATAAACATATCATAGAGGAATTGGAGAGCTATTAAGAGATGTGTCAATCTAAAAAAGCGGGGATAATCGGTTTAGGGATGTATCTGCCGGATAATGTGCTGACCAACTCTGAGCTCGAGAAGATGGTAGATACAACGGATGAGTGGATATTTACACGCACCGGCATAAAAGAGAGAAGGATAGCGTCGAGTGACGAAGCCACGAGCGATATGGCTGTCAACGCCGCTAAGGCAGCCCTTAAAGACGCGAACCTGAGACCTGAGGATATCGATCTTATAATAGTGGCTACCATAACTCCCGATATGTTCTTTCCCGCGACCGCATGCTTAGTACAGTCAAAACTTGGCGCCAGGACGGTTCCCGCATTCGATATAAGCGTGGCATGCTCGGGGTTCATATACGGCTTGGCGATAGCCAGCCAATTCATAGCGCTCGGAACGTATAAACACGCTCTCGTGATAGCGGCGGAAAAATTATCCTCCATAACCGATTGGAATGACCGGGCAACATGCGTCCTCTTCGGAGACGGCGCAGGAGCTGCCATACTGGGTCCGGTCGAGGAAGGCGGGATACTCTCGATATCTCTGGGTGCGGACGGAAATAAGGGAGACCTTATTAAGCTTCCTGCCGGCGGATCGCGAATACCGGCTACGAAAGAGAGCGTCGATGCGAGGCTGCATTTTATTAAAATGAATGGTACGGAACTATTTAAACATGCGGTAAAGATCATGGCCGATGCCGCGCTTGGCGCCACAAATCCTTTGGGGTTAAAGGCGGAGGATATAAAGCTTGTCATACCTCATCAGGCGAATATAAGAATACTCAATGCCGCGGCCAAAAGGATGGGCTTGAGACCTGATCAGATCTACCTTAATATAGAGAAGTACGGCAATATGTCGGCCGCATCGAGCGCCGTAGCCTTAGTGGAGGCCGTTCAGAAAGGCCTTATAAAGAAGGGCGATAAGATAGTGCTCGACGCGTTCGGCGGCGGATTGACGTGGGGAGCTATGGTGATAGAATGGTCGAAATAGCGTATATATTTCCGGGGCAGGGCGCGCAAACGCCCGGGATGGGGAAAGACTTATATGATAACTTCCCGGCTGCCAGGGAAGTATTTGATAAAGCAAATTCTTTACTCAAGATAGATATCAAGAGACTATGCTTCGAAGGGCCTCAGAGCGACCTATCGACTACAGCTAACAGCCAGCCTGCCATACTTACCATGAGCATAGCCGCATTACGCGCTTACGAATCTTCGCCTCTGGCCGGTCAATACACGCCCAAATTCAGCCTGGGCCTAAGTCTCGGAGAATACACCTCTTTAGTCGCGGCCGGGGCCATATCTTTTGAAGACGCTCTGATCCTGGTGAGGAAGCGTGGAGAATTCATGGAAGAGGCCTCGAGAAAGAATCCTGGCTCGATGGCATGTGTCCTCGGAATGGATTTAAAGGCCGTCGAAGATCTATGTAAAGGTATAGGGTGTGAGATAGCTAACCTTAACTGTCCCGGACAGGTAGTGGTCTCCGGTAAGACCAATAATATTGAGCTCTTCTCGAGCCTTGCAAAGGATAAGGGCGCCAAGAGAGTGCTGATGCTCGATGTGAGCGGGCCGTTCCATTCGTCGCTTATGACTATAGCGCGCGACAAATTAAAAGATTACATCGATAAGGTGCAATTCAACTCTCCCAGCTTAAGATTCATAAGCAACGTTGATGCAAAGATACAGACGGATCCCGCTATAATAAAGGATAATCTTATAAAGCAGGTTAATTCAAAGACGCTTTGGGAAGAGTCCATTAAGCTTGCCGTCCAGAACGGCATAAGGACGTTCTTGGAGATAGGCCCGGGGCAGGTATTAAGAGGGCTTCTCAAGAAGATAGATCCCAAGCTGGAGGTAAAGAATTTCGGCGTGCTTCAAGATCTGCAGGCAGTCCCCGTTCAATGAACCCCGCCCCTTTGGCGCAAAACCGTATGTGGCAAGACTATATAATGGAACAGATAAATAAACAAAATATTATAGGCAAGAAAATCGATAAATTTGCCAAAGGAGCGGGGTGAACATCTTTTCATCCAAGAAGGCGCTGCTCTTAGTCCTTCTGGCGATCGCTCTCTCCTTCTTCGTCTTAGAAGTAAGTTCCAAACCTTTCTTCTTTTCGTTTAATACGCAAAATATCGGCTCTTTCGAATATGTCAGGGCGGGGGAAAAGTTTCTCGATAAAGGCCTTTATGACAAGGCGATAAGCTGTTACGAAAAGGCTTATGAATCATCTCCGGACAATGCCGTAATAAGATCCGATATCATATTCGTCTATTCCAAATATGCGCAAATTTTGGCCGAATCCGCAAAATACGATGAAGCGATAGAATTGCTGACCAAAGCCTATAATGTGAAGCAGGACGCGGCCACCACCCAGAATCTCGCCATAATGTATTCCAGGAAAGCGCTGCCGCTGGCGATAAAAGGGGATCTCCGGAAGGCCGTGGAGTTGTTTAAAGAGGCGCGCCGCATCGCTTACGGCTCATATAGCGCTGCCAGAAATTTAGGGGTATCTCTTTCTAATGACGGCGTTGACCAGTTCAAGCAGGGCCGGGAAGATCTGGCTTTAATATGTCTGAAAGAGTCCTCTCTGATATATCAGGGCAGTAAAACATTCGCGTTCCTCGGAGACGTATACTACAAAAAATCAGATCTGAGGAAGGCTCTCTTTTACTGGCACAAGGCGAGGCTTTTAGATCCGCTCGATAGATCCGTATTGCCAAAATTAAAGAGAGTTATCAAAGAGATAAGATTGGCGAATTCGACGAAGATGATCGATCTGCCGCATTTTGAGGTGAAGTACAAAGAGAATCTTTCTATAGACGCTGAACTTGCAGCGTCCGTCCTGGAGAAGGCCTATTTTTCTATCGGGAAGGACCTCGCTTATTTTCCAAAGACGAAGACAGGAGTATTCTTTTATTCAGAGAGTGATTTTAAAAATATATTCAAGATGCCCAGCACGGTAAGAGCATTTTATGATGGTAATATAAGAATGCCTATCCCGGATAAGCAGCTGGGGCATGATGAATTTTTAAGACACATTTACCATGAATATACGCACGCGTTATTATCGGCAAAGACGATGAATAATTGTCCCGTATGGTTTAACGAAGGCATAGCCGTATGGGAGGAATTCAGTAATAGCGGTTACAGCGTGAAAGACCTTCTCGTAAGTGCCGGAATGATGGACAACATAACTTTAGGATCTCTGGATAGAGAGTTCAGTAAGAACGATATCGGAGAGAATAGAGCGTTATACTATCTGCTCTCTTACACAGTTGTGGCGTATATAATAGATAACTGGGGAGTCGTAGGCCTGCAGGATATACTTAAAAGACTGGCAGGCGGGCAGCATGTGGTCAATGCTATAGACGACGAATTTCTGCTTTCGGAAAAAGAGTTCGAAAGAAGGTGGAAAACGTACGTCAAGAACAAGTATCTGTTAAAATAATAAAAATAATTAAAATAATCCTTGACAAAAAGACCTTTTTTGCTATAATAAGCACTCTTAAATTTTTTAAACTAATCTATAATGGTCTGTTAAATATAGAGAGTTTTTGAGATAACTCGAGGCAGGGAATTTTTTGTATTTGGTGGTAGGTCGACGCGATATCAGATGTGATTTTCACCCGGCGCCCATGTAGCTCAGTTGGTAGAGCGCCTCCTTGGTAAGGATGAGGTCATCAGTTCAACTCTGATCGTGGGCTCCAGATTAGTATTGCGTTGTGCGTATTGAGTATAACGTTTCGCAATACACTATACACAATACGCAATACAGAGTCGGCTAAAGAAGGGGGACTTATGGCAAAAGAAGCATTTGTTAGAAGTAAGCCTCACGTGAACGTAGGAACTATCGGTCACATCGATCATGGAAAGACGACGCTTACAGCATCGCTATTGGCGACCTTAGCTAAAAAGGGACAGGCAACTGCCAAGTCATACGCGGATATCGCCAAGGGCGGTACCGTTAGAGATGACTCCAAGATATTGACCATCGCCGTAGCCCATGTCGAATACGAGACCGACAAGAGGCATTACGCCCACATAGATTGCCCGGGCCATGCCGACTTCATCAAGAACATGATCACAGGCGCCGCCCAGATGGACGGAGCTATCCTCGTAGTAT
>Ga0268276_1002901_pt1 | contig 13960 bp, 11 predicted proteins | sample saktaG_4_FD_190145 | JGI IMG/M metagenome (GOLD analysis project Ga0268276, IMG submission 190145) | Saline water microbial communities from Sakinaw Lake, British Columbia, Canada - sak_2010_1_5_45m | ecosystem: Environmental > Aquatic > Non-marine Saline and Alkaline > Saline ...
GAAAGCTGAAACCGCAGCTCGTTTATTTGAACGTAAATTAGCTGGTGAGGAACAATTTAGAAAAACTCCACAAGAGGCAGAATTATTAAAACAACAATTAGCTAAGGAAGAGGAAAAAGGGAAAAAAGAAAGATTAGATAAGAATATTGATCTCCTTTTAAAAACTATTTTAACGAAACCGGAAAAACAAAGAACCACTGAAGAAACTAAATTAGTTAAAATGGGTGAGGAAATGAAGAAAGGGATTATAGGGGAAGAAGAAGTTAAACCTAAAATTGAAGTAGGCAAAATAGAAGTTGTTAGAAAAGAAACTATCTCAGAAATCTCTAAAACTCCAATCACCCAAAAACTGATTAACAAATTAAATACTTTAAAAGCACGTGAGGATAATCTAGATAATTTAATTGAGGAAGGTGATTATAAAACTTATGTTGAGGGATGGTGTGAAGAATGTTTTCCAAAAGATTTAGATACCACTGAATATCCTCTTTTTGCAGAAAGGGAAACTCAGAAGATTATAAAAGAGAATACTCCAGAGGGCTTTAAAATATTTGAAGCTGGGTATATTGAAGATGAAGTTGGAGATAATCCCTGGGGGGCAAGTTATATTATTTATAAAAAAACAGGGGTTGTGGAGGAAGCAGAACCGGTATCTGATGAGCAAACCCGCCTAAATATAGAGGCAAATGCTAAACAACTTGGGATATCAGTTGAAGAATATAAATCTAAATATCTTAAAGCAAAACCGGAAGTTAAACCTGAAGTAAAAACTAAACTAACTTTCGATGAGTATTTTGAAAATTGGGTAAAGACATTAAGCCAAGAACAGCAAGAAAAATGGGCCAAACCTGCGAAAACAAATGTGGAAGAAATAGCAAGGGATAAAATACTGGCTCAAAAGAGGGAAGAATATGAAAAAGAAGAAGGATCAATTACAAAGATACCTGGGTTTGGTGAGATTGATTTTGAGAAGGTAACATTCAAGCCAGAGATAGAACCAAATGGAATCTTTGAACCTGAAACTGATGAAGATTATGAAGCAGGATTTGAAGCAGAGGGGCGGGATGAAGTTAAATTTGATAATCAGAATCAAGTTTTTCATTCTACCGAAACTAAAAAGGAAACACCGGATCCTGAAACCAAGAACAGAGTGTCAGCTTTAAAGCAACCACTTAATCAATTAGGTTATGCTCTTAATCTTATTAGAGATGGAAAAACAGTGCCAGAAGAATTGCGCTGGATAGTTGATAACTATAATCAAGAGGCAGTTCAACAGATTGGCGAGGATGTTATAAAAGATTTTGGCAATGGAAAATATGAATTAATTTTTAGCGAAGATGCTCAGACTGAGGAAGGGATAGACGAACTTTATCCTTCCGAATCATATAAAGATATTAAAGACTACAATAAATTACAGGAAAATTATGGTATTGATGTTGGTGATTTTAGCGAAAATGATGTTATTACATTCAATACTGAAGTTGGACAGCGGTGGGGCAGAGTAGTTGATATTTATGATAATGGTCGTGCTATTGTTGAAACTTCTACTGGAGAGGTAGAAGTTGATTTTTGGTCTCTTAAAAAACCATCTAAGTTAACAAAGGCACAAGAGAAAATAGCAGAGGGGATATTCCCAGAGGAAGTTATCAAACAGAAATTTGAATTGACTGCTAATTTTATGCAGAAGAAAGGTATTGAAGCACCTCCAAAAGTGGTTGAAAAAGTAAAACGGAAAATACCGAAGAGGAATATAACAAGCAAAATATTTGATATTATTAAACTTGCTACTGGGAAGAATAATACTTTACCAATCCTGCAAAACATAGCTATCAAAGGAAATAAGATTATTTCAACTGATTTGGAAACAGGACTTACTTATGAGGCAGAAAAAGATATTGGTAATATTGTTTTACCAGCAGCAAATCTTAAAGGAATAAGTATTGAAGAAATTAAAGTTGATACAAAAGCGCAAACTGCTCAGGTTGGGGCGACAACTATTAAAGCAGCTGATCTAATGAGTGAATTTCCTATATTACCAGACATCAAAGTAGAACCACAACTAAAGATTATTGATCATCAAATTGTGGATGAGTTTAGCAAGGCTGCTGCAATCATAAATTCTAAATCACAAAAGACTGAGATCACAGCAATGTTGTTAAAGAGTGAAAATGGTAAACTTAGAATAGCGTCTACTGATAGCTTTAGGCTTTATCAGATGACTGTTCCGGCCAAAGTAATACAAGATTTTGAAGGGTTAATACCGAAGACTACAATAGAAAAATTGGTAAGGATATTAAAGCAGGTTAAGCCAGAAGGAATAGTTGAGGTTTCTTTCGATAAGAAAACAAAATTTGTTAAATTCAAATTTGGCAAATTTACTTTTGTTAGTCGTTTAGTAGACGCAAAGTTTCCTGACTATAAGGCAATTATTCCAAAGAAGGTTGTAAATCAGGTAGTAATTAATCGCGAGGATCTCTTGGAAGTTTTGAGTGAAGTTCCGGAGAGTTTATACAATAATGTCGAAGTAGTATTAGACGAAAAAAATAAGAAGATTATTTTATCTAAGGAAGAAAAGGAGATTAAGTTTAAAAATGAATTGTCAGTTGAAGTGATCGCTTCTCCAGAGGAGATAGATATTGATAGTGATTTATATGCCATAATGCCTGTAATAGACAAGGGTTTTGGTTATAATGTAAAATTCTTGAATGATTTTCTTAAAAAAGCTAAATCTGAAAAGATAATATTATCCAATATTTTAGAGAGAGCAGGAGTTAGTCTTTTACAAGAAAAAGGAATTACGACAGCAGATTTTGTTAGAGAAGTGCCTGAAAAATATAAAGCCATTGTTGAAACAGCAAAGATTAAACCAGGGCGGATTTCTGCGGATAGAAAACAATATTATAAAGAATTGGGGGAAGAATTTATAAAAGCAGAAGCCAAACTCTCTGAAAGAGAAAAGGATGAATTGTTTAATCTTCTGACTTTTAGGGAAGGGGTGACGAGTTATGACGCAAACACATTAAAACAATTAAAGAGAAGGCCAGAATTAAGGAAATCCAATTTAAGATTACAATTAAAAGAGGTTGGATTTATTCCCGTAAAGAAACTCAAGATAGAATCTGCAAATGACGTAGCAGATATATTTACAGAATTAAAGAAAGATAGTAGAGAGAAAACATTGGTTTTAAATCTTGATAAAGATAATCAAATAATTAATGTCGGTTTAAATAGTATTGGGACTCTTGATGCTACATTAGTTCATCCGCGAGAAGTATTGTCTTTGGTTTTATCTTCTAAGGCCAAGAAATTCTATTTTATTCATAATCATCCAAGCGGAGATCCTACTCCCTCAGAGGCTGATTTAGCTATATTCTCACGTTTAAGTAAAACAGCTAATGATGTTGGTGTTGAAATGGCAGGTGGTATTATTATTAATCATACAGAATATGGTCTCTGGACCGAGGAAGATGTAAAGAATATTAAATATCAACCAAGAGTGCGTAAAGGAGAGAGTGTTTCTATTGTTGAATTGAAACAGATTATTAATGATACTGATTTATTTCTGAAAGATAATAATGTAGTATCTGATCCAAAGGGGGTTGCTGAATTTTTTCGCAAGACTATTCATCCAAGTAGTCCGATAGTTGCTCTTATTGGTTTAAATTCAAGAAATCAAATTAATGGTTATGAAATTATAGGAACTTCTCTTAGAAATATTAAGACATTAGAGAAAAAGATTAGTAGTGCAGCAGTCAGATTAAATGCCGGGGGTATAATTCTTACTACTAATATCCTAGAAGGAGTTAATTTTGATGATAGAGTAGTCACTAATAATATTCAGGTTTTATATGATAAAGTTGCGCTTCTTGGTATTGATTTATACGATGTAGTTTTTGTTGGAAAAAATGGATTTATGGTTAGTAAAAAAGCACAGGGGACTCTGGGTAGATATCCTACTCAAGTTTCAGAAAACATATCTAATTATGGGGAGTTTTCTGAGGAGGAACAGGCTGTTATTAAGGCGATTACAGAAGGCTTGCCAGTGCCGATTGAATTATCTCAAGCAGTTAAATCCCTACAAGACAAAGGTATTATTCAAACTGGTAAACCTGAGAAGGTAAAAGTGGAAAAGGCTAAAAAGGAAAAACCACCAATGAAAGATATGAAGCCTGGCGAGAGAACTTCAATGAGAGGGATCTCTTTATCCCGTTCAGCTCTTTCCGGATTAACACATCCATACAGAATTTCTTATAAGTCTGGAACAAAAAGTGTGATAAAGACTTTTGCAACTATTGAAGACGCAAGAGATAGGTTTGATATTATGGTTGAAATTAGAGCAAAGGGTTTCTTTAAGCGCGGTGAATTACCAAAAGAATTACAATCAACCCAGGCACAAAAGATAGAGGCTCATCAAGTTGCTCAGAAAAATAAGATTAGTCCAAGTCAATATAGAAGGATGGCTCTTATCTATACTGGGGTTGACTCAATGATAAAAATGACTCCAGAACAGGCAGAAAAGTTTATAGAGATGTTAAAAGCACTTACGCCGAAGTTTGGCGGAAAGATAACTATTCCACGAAGTAAAGTAATTGTGACGGCCGAAGAAGCAGAAAGAAAGTTTAGAAATATACGGGTTGGGTGGCTTTTAGATATCTTTAGAAGTCCGGTTAATGTATTTAGAAGAATAGGATTAGGCGCAGAAGGGAAAGCAGTCTTTGAAGCGTTTAGATTAAAGAGAGATTTTACTGCTAAATGGTTTGCGCAGTTTAATCGTTGGCAAAAAGAATTAGGTATAAAAGGAATATTCTTTAATAAAAAGAAGGTTAGAGAGCAGAGTCGCAGATTATTCCAGGCCATTAATAATCCAGAAGCTGAAGTAAAATTGACTGAACAAGAGTCTTTAATTGTTAGCCGTGCGCGGACAGCAGCAAATGAAATTGCTGATTTAGTTGATGACGCTAGGTCAGAAGTAGGTTTAGATCCTATGAACCGAAAAGAGAATTATATTACAAACCTTCTTACTGAGGAGTCTCATTTTCTTATTCAAACAACAAAACAGGCCCCGAATGAATTATACGCACTGTTGGATCTAAAAATGCCTTCCAGTGTTTTTGATAGATTGCTTATGGAAAGAAAAGGTGGTCTTCCTATTAAACAAGATTTCTGGCAGGCGCTAAAAGCAATGATCCAAATTCACGGTAAATATATTCATCTACATCCACCAGTTCATCGCCTCGAGCAATTTATGAAGTTTTATGGAGATAAGGTTCCATATTTATCTCGTGTATATGTTAGAAGCAGGATTAATCGATTCTTAGGACGTCCAAATGTTGCGGATAGATGGATGCGTGGTTTTGATGAAGCCGTTACTGAAGTAATCTCTAAAATACCAGGGCTAAGTAAAAAAACAGAGATTGAATTTCAAAATGGGCTAACAGAGATTATCGAAACTCCGAGACTTTTATTAAAGCCCTCTAAGATATTTAAGGTTCTAAAAGCTGTGAGATATACTTATGACTTGGCTTTTTCTATCTCTTTCTACACTATTAACTTAACGCAGTTCTGGTTTAATACAGTGCCTAAACTCAGAGGAAATGTTGCTGAGGTTTATCAATCGGCATTTACCGGATATGCTCAAATGTTAATGGATTTCTTTAGACCTTCAAAATGGGCATATTGGAAAGAAAGAGGAGTATTAACAGAAATGGATAATATTATTGATCAAGAATTTAATGCTCACTCAATGGCGGGAGGTGAACTTCTTAATATATTTGCCAAACTCTCAGAGTTTAATAATCGTGTTGGGTCTGCGTTAGCCACTGAAAAGAACTTAGAACTCCTTGCTAAGCACGGGAAGTTTAAATTATTATATAATGAATTGAATAGTCAATTTGGCGAAGAGGCAGAAAACTTTGCACGTAATATATCAGATATTACACAGTTTAGGTATGGTATGGAAGAAAAACCTATATTCTTTGATAGTCCTATTACGGATTTATATTATCAATACAATACATTTGCTTTAAAACAGATTGAATTTACAGAAGAAATGGCGCAACATCTTGAAACAACGGGTATCCTTAAAGATTATAGGCAGGCAGTAAAGGAAGGTAAAACAAAAGAATTTTTTGTTACGCTCACTCAGGGCCAAAGAGGTGAACTCCTTAGATTTATTTTAAATGCTTTTATACTATCCCTCTTCCTAAGCTGGTCATATATCTGGGAGGCAGTCTTCAAGGGAGTTATTCCAAATCAGGCTGAAGGTGCTTGGAAAGTTTTGAAAGGATATTGGACAGGAGATAAAAAATTACGGGAACAAGGATTTAGACAAGTATTACTTCCGCCTTCCTGGGATCTAATAGAGAAGGTTGCTGATTATGGAATTGTGGCCACTGTTAAAAATGCTAAAGCTGTAAAACAGTTAGATTTATTAAGATCCTCGTTGACTGGTGAGGATGTTGAGTTGAGAACTATGGAAGGCAAAGTGAAAGAAAAAATTACTCCTAAGGTAGCAACAGGAAGATTGTTTAAATCTTATAGAGAAGAAACAGGCTTAATAAATAGTAAGGGCTGGGATCTTTATATTGATATTAGTAGGCGCTATGATAATGTTCGCGAAGAAGCCATCAAATTAATTGTTAGGGATCGAACAGAAGAAGCTAAAACTTTGACTAGGGATTATAATGAAAAAATTAAAAAGGATATTGAAAAACTAAAAGAATTAGAAGTTACAGATCTTCGTCTACAAGACAATATTAAATCTTTAGGCAAATCAAAAGTAGTAAGTAAAGATGATTTTCAGAGATGGATCCAGAGTGCAAAGGAGGATTATTAATTGACATAGCACCTTTAAAAATAAAAAAAGAGAGGAGATAATAAGATGAAAAAGAAACGGAAAGTTAAAGGAAAGGTTTTAAAAAGAATGGTAAGTAAAAGAAAAATCTGCTACTTTTGTGGAATAGAAAAGGATTTGACAAAACATCATATTATACCAAAGGAATTGCTTAAGTTTGCTAAGCCCTATAATCATACAATAGGGGAAACAGAATGGTTATGTGATGATTGTCATAAGAAACTCCACAAACTTCTAACACCAGTAATAAGATTTCTGCTAAAAGCATTTGAAGAATGGTATAAAAAGCAACAACCAAAGCCAACTCGCAAAATAGGTTTCAGAATTACTAATGGGAAAAAGAAAGAGAAGTTTAAAGTATGTTGGGAAACTAAATTACAAGGAGGAGGTGAACGAGATGTTAATGGAAAAAGTTAAACTGAATGAGTTACTGGAAGAAGTTGCGAAGCGTGGATTTATATCAACTCGCAAGGAATTATTAGTAGATAGAACATATAAATTCGCCAGGAGATTTAAACCATTCAAGATTGGAATAGTGAGTGATACACATATTGGAAGCACTTGCCAACAGATCACACTTTTGCACGAGGCATATAAGATAATGAAAGCCGAAGGAGTAAAGAGAGTTTTTCACGCAGGGGATATGATAGAAGGAAATGGAAAGTTGTTTAGAGGACAAGTTTATGAGATGTTCCTTCACGGTGCTGATACTATGGTGGATTATACTATTAAAAACTATCCAAGAGTTGAAGGTATGACTACTTATATTATCGGTGGAAGCCACGATTACTCTTTTTATCGTGATGACGGCACAGATGTTCTTAGAAGAATTGCAGATGAAAGACCAGATATAAAATACTTAGGAATGTTTGGCGCTTATCTGAAGTTCGGTAGAATATCAGCATATCTAATGCACGGTGGTGGAGGAGTTGCTTATGCAAGAAGTTATAAAATGCAGAAAATTATTGAGCAATTTCCGCCTGAAAAGAAACCTCATATCTTATTCCTGGGCCACTATCACGTTGAATGCCATTTACCAACTTATAGGAATGTAGCTGGATTCCAATTGCCTTGTTTTCAAACTCAAACTAATTACTTAATGGCAAAAGGATTATTCCCAGAAATCGGTTTTCTGATTCTTGAAATTACTCCAAATGCAAAAGGTATATTCAAATATCGCACAGAATGGTATAGTTTCTATGTTCCAGTCAAACGTGATTATTAAATCTCCACAAAGGTTCACGCAAGACCTGAAAATCCATAGGTATTAAACCTAAGCACTATTTCTTTGAGAAATAGCAGGATCTTGTGGAATGGAGGAGTGTCTAAATAAAATAGGCACTCCTCACTCTCAACTTCTGCTCGAGCTTTACCTCACCGTTTTTCTCGAGCAGGGATTGAGGGTTATAGGGAGAGCTTATTTTTAACTAAATAATTACTCTCCCTCCTCCATATACCCCTAAATATACCTCTAAAATCAACATAATGGGGGTAAATAGACGTTCAAATGGGAAAGTAAGGTAAATGGTCGGTGGATCATTAAAATAATAAAAATAAAACAAGTAAAATGGAAATTACATTAACTTTTGGAGTATTAACTGCTATTACAATTAGCTTAGTTCAGATCCTAAAAAGTTTTAAAATAGATGCCAGAATTAATCCGGTGTTTGCAATTCTTATTGGTATTGGCCTTTGTGCTTTGGCGGGTATTGCTTTTCCTCAATTAATATTTGCTGGATTAGTAATGGGGCTTACAGCTTCCGGATTATACGATGTCGGAAGTAAAACTATTTTAGGTAAATAAAAATCTATCAGGAATATAGAATATTAAATGTTAAAATTAGGAAGGTGGTTGTTAGGCCTTTCCTTAATCATTAGTCTTCTGTTAGCCCTGTCGTTGTCTTATCAAATATCCGAGGCAGAAGCACCTACAACCATTCTTTCACAATTAGGAACTAAAGAGTATTTGACTGTTCAAGATATTAATGAAAGTATAGACATTTTATGTGAAGCATACGACTTCCCATATTTTTCTTTAATGAAATGGTTGGCATTTAAAGAAAGTTCTACTGGCCAGAATAAGAATTGTGGGGATGAAGGAAAAAGTTGTGGTCTATTTCAATATAAAGAAACAACCTGGGAGGGTTTTCAGCAGGAATTTAAAAGAGATGATTTAGATCGGGACAATCTGGTAGATCAAATTGAAATGACAATACTTGCGCTCAAAAATGGAAAATGGAACCACTGGTCGCCTCTTTTAAAAAGATATAATGTAAACCCTATAAAATAAAATTATGAACATATTTAATTTATTTAAGAAACAAAAGATGATCTCCGGAGTTTTACCTGATATAAGATTGCCAGAAGAAAAACAAAAAGACTGGAAGACAGAAGAAGTTTTGTCTATGGCCGTTCCCTTAAATTATGAGCCTTGGGAGAATTGGATTATTAATCCAACAAATACCAAAGTATTAAATGATATTAAAGTTAAATTTCAAAATGGAGTTGGAAGTTGTGCTGCTTGTGCTGGTGCTACACATTTAGAAATAAATAATTACATAGAGGATGGAAAATATACAGAGTTATCGCCAAGGTCTATCTATGCTAATAGAACAAATAAGCCACAAGCAGGAATGATGATGAATAACTTGGCTGATATTATGACAAGTAAAGGTGCTATTCCTGAAGTGTTTTGTCCATCGCCACACGATACAGATGCAAATATGAGCCAGTTAAATGATGTAGTTTCTCTTTATGAGGGGTTTGGAAAATTAACGAGGGCTGGTAATTATTTTTGGCTAACTGGTAATAACATAGATACTTATGCTCAGGTATTATCATTAGGATTACCAATTACTTTTACAGTTGTGTTTGGTGAACACGAATGGGGAAATGAACTATGCCCTCAATTAAAAGATGTTATTTTACCTTATGGACACGCTAATACTTTTCTGGCTACCGATAAGTCAAAAGGAATTGTAAGTTATCAAGGTAAGAAATGTTTGGTTACTCAAGATAGTCACGGAACTTGGGTTGGTTATGGCGGAAGAAGATTAATTAGTGAAGATTGGTTTAATGCTGGTAGAGTTCTGTTTGGAATATGGACTGTAGATTTACAAAATCTTGCTATCTTTAATTCTAACTTAGAAAAACCCCATTATGTTTTTAATAACGATTTGAGTTATGGAATGGATAATAACGAAGTTAAGAAACTTCAGGAGTGTTTGAGATATGATGGTGAATTTAACTATCCTACTAATACTGGTCTGTTTGCTGGTTATACTTTAAGTGCCGTGAAAGCGTTTCAGTCTAAATATGGAATAGAACCTGTGGCCGGATATGTTGGCGTAAAAACCCGTGCTAAATTAAACAGTTTATTTAGTTAAATCCATAAAAGGGAATTTAGTAATTGGGGATAACTTTTTTAAGCTACTCAAAAAATGGCTCTAATAAGGGGCTGGGGGCTTACTAAAATTATGTTAACAAGGGCTTGACATCTAACGCTTGTTTGATATAATAAATTGAGGTCGGTTGATTAAATTAATTTTGTTGAAAAATAATTATGGAAATCGCCAAAGGTTTTTTAAGAATTATAGGTATTGCATTAATAATTTATCTTTTTATTTTTGCATTATGGTTTGTTTTTGAGGTGAGTTGTTTACAATATACTGCTCAGCATAATTGGGAAAGTTCTGAGTGCGGACAGGATAGTTTTACACGTATCATAACAAAGACACATTCGCCTGTAATTAATCTAATACATTGGATCACAATATATGAATAAATCTGAAATTTCTAAAGCCGCTCAAGCAATGGGCAGAAAAGGCGGCCTTGCCACATTTAAGAAGTATGGCAAAAAGCACTATGAGAAGATGGTGCAGATCAGAAAGAAGAAAATAATAAGAGGTCGAAAATTAAAATAATAATTAAATAATAAAAAGATGTTAATAAATAAAAATGTAGTTTGTAAATCACTGGAAGAATTACTCCATTTAGTTGAAAAACTTGAGAAGAACAAAGAAGTTAAGAGTTTTAGCTTTAGTGGAAATTATGTTAAAGCAGAAGACACTCCAAAAGGAGGAAATGCTGAAATCAAACGTTTCTCTGTAAACTGGGAACAAGAAGAAATAATCTAAAAACAATAAAATTAAAAAAAATGGAAAACGCCACCAAAGAACTCGCTATTCTAAAGCAGCAAGTTCCAAAAGCAGTAGCTGCCGCGACTGCGCTAAAAATTAAGACGGCACAGGATATGATCAAGGCAACTGATATTTTAGGAAAGATTAAATCAGTTGGAAAAATGGTGAGAGAACGAATGGAAGCCCCAGTCAAAATAGCATATAAAGCATATAAGGATGTGAAAACAGAACAGGATAAAGTATTCGGTTCTTTTGTGCGTGGTTGTGATGAGGCAGAAAGTATTGTTAAAGGAAAAATGATTGAATATCAGGATATTGAAGTAGCAAAGGCAGAAAAAAAGAAAGATCAGATTGAAAAGAAAGTTGAGGATGGAAAGATGTCATTTGAAAAGGCAGCAGATAAGATTATAGAGGCTACACCACAAAAGAATGTTACGACAGACAGTGGTGCAGTTCAATTCCGGACAGTAAAGGAGGTTGTAATTGAGGATGAGAGTAAATTACCTCGCGAATATCTTATACCAGATATGGCGAAAATTAAAAAAGTTGCGCTCGCTGGGGTAGATATTCCAGGTGTTAAGGTTATTGACAAACGGGTTGTTGCAGGTATTACCCATTAAAGGTCATAATAAATAAAAATTAATAGAATAATTAAAAAATATGCCTAAGAGAAAATCGCCAAGAAGAAGATCAACAGCTCTCATAATCCGTCCAGCTTCATTCTCTCCAGAAGTGAGAGGATTAATTCAACTTCCAACTCCACAAGAATTTATTAAGCAACGTCCGGGCAAGGGAGGAAAAGAATTTACTTTTGTTGAGGGTGGATATGTTGTTGCACGTCTTAATCAAATGTTTAAAAATTGTTGGGATTTTGAAATAATTGAAGAAAGAATAGAACCAACAGAAGTTGTAGTAAGAGGCAAATTGGTTGTTAAAGATTTTAAGAGTGGTTATGAAGTATCAAAGACACACTACGGCACAAAAATAAGAAATGCCGGAGTTCCTTTAGGCGACACGTTAAAAGCAGCCGCAACCGACTGTTTGAAAAAATGCGCGTCGCTTTTTGGTATTGCATTAGATGTTTATTGGCAACAATTAGATGAAGATAAATTAGGAGGAAAAGGAACAGTTGTTAAAGCGGCCGTTAAAAAGACAAATCAAGAACTGATGACTATGTCTTTAGAAAAGATTAAGGCAGAGGGAGATCCATTTATACTTATGGAATTTAGAAATAGAATTGAGGCGTCCGCTCTTTATACTAAGGAGAATAAAGAAATCTTACTCAAAATTATTGATAAAAACATAAAAAAGAATGTTAAAAAAGATGGAGACAATAGCACAGGCTCATTGTTCTAAAGATAAAACACCTCGTCCATATCTATCCTGGAGTCAATTATCTCTTTTTGAAAAGGATCCTAATCTTTATTATCAGGTATACGTTGAAGGGCTTGATCAATTTAGAACCAAATATCTTGAATTAGGAAAGAGAATGGCCGATGTTTTAGAAAATGGTTTTGATGAAGAACACGATCCTATGTTTGAATATATTGGAGTGTTTATGCCAGCTTATCCGCACCGGGAATTTCAAATACCGCGCTTAATTGATGAAGGTGAAAAGAGTGGTTGTAAGTGTTCAAAATGTATAGCGCGAGGTATTGAAAAACCGATTATATTTGGAGGAGTGTCTATCTATGGGAAATTAGACGGCTTTAATGATAAAACATTAACTATTGGAGAATATAAAACCGGTAAGAAATGGACACAAGGAATGGTAGACAAGGCCGATCAATTAACATTTTATGCACTATTGGTATGGCTGAGATATAAGAAGTTTCCTAAAAAGATTTTTCTGCACTGGGCCAGAACTGATGAGGATCTGGAAGGGAATCTAAAATTAGTTGGGGAAATTAAAACATTTGAAACAAAGAGAAGGTTAGCAGATTTTATTCTTCTTTCAAAGAGAATTAAAGATGCCTGGGAGGGGATTAACGAGATGAGTAAATTCGTTCTTGATAAATAAAAATGACGGGGTGCTTTTTAGGTGTAGGCAAGGGGTTTATATGTTCCTCATATTTAACTTAAAAAGCCGTAAGTGGAGTTTTATGCCTACTTGATCTCCGGCCCCGTGCTTTTAAAAAGTAATAATAAGATAATGGATAAAAGATTAATTCCAAATTCAACACAAATACCAAATATTATACTTGATCTTCTCGTTCCGCTCATTCCTGAAGCTGAGGGAAAATGTATAATGTATATCTGCCGCAGGACGTTTGGTTTTCATAAGGAAGAGGATAGAATTAGTTTTAGTCAATTTATTAAAGGAATTAAAGATAAGAATGGTAAAATATTAGATAGAGGAACCGGTTTAGTAAGAGATAGTGTGAATACTGCTATAAAAAATCTACTTAAAGCTGAAGCAATATCTGTTAGTAGAACTACAAAGGGTAATATTTATAGAATTAACTTAGATATGGATGTAGATGAAGTAGTCCGAAAAATAGACCAGTCCAGAAAACAGACCAAAATCAGTCTGAAAAACAGACCGAAACAGGTCCGATTATTGGACTTACAAAAGAAAGGAAACAAAGGAAACAAAGTAATTCTTGTGGATAAAAAGTTATCCACTTATCAACAGTTTATCAACTTTTTTTATGAAATTACTGAAAAAACAAGAGGAATAAAGCCAATTATTACTGGAAAAGATGGAAAAAATCTTAAAAGAGTTTTGGCCCTAAACATTCTAAATAGCACTGAATTAGAGCAATTAGCGCTTTATTTCCTGGCTAATCATTATTATAAGAAATTTACGCCATCAGTTTCTACATTTCTATCTGCCGGGATCCTTAATGGTTTAGCAAATAGTTTAAAAAATCGTGAGGAGTTTTGGAAGGAGATGAATCAATATACTCAGCAATATTTTGATGATTCTCCAAAAATAAAGAGGTCGGACAATATTGATCGTAAAATA
>Ga0268276_1002904_pt1 | contig 13941 bp, 13 predicted proteins | sample saktaG_4_FD_190145 | JGI IMG/M metagenome (GOLD analysis project Ga0268276, IMG submission 190145) | Saline water microbial communities from Sakinaw Lake, British Columbia, Canada - sak_2010_1_5_45m | ecosystem: Environmental > Aquatic > Non-marine Saline and Alkaline > Saline ...
TGTCCACGCCGCCTTCGCTGACGACGAAGTGCAGATGCGGATTGCTGTTGCCGGCCCGTCCATGGAGTTGCAACACCGCCATGATCCCCACCCGTATCTTCTTCCGCCGCCGCCATTCCTCGATCAACTCCTTGACCGCCGCCGCGCCGGCATCCATGTACGCTTTCAGAAACGCCTCTTCCGCCATTATCAGGGGCCGTATCGTTTGGGGCACCGTCAGCACCACTTGCCGGTGAATCACGCCTTCGAAGAGCACTTTCTTCGCCTGATTCAGCCACTCGTCCACCGCCATCTTGAAGCAGCGCAAGCACAGCCGGCTCTTGCAGGTGAACCCGACCTTCTTTGTCGCGCCGCAGTCCTGGCACTCGTACTCGTAGTAACCTTCTCGAATGTCCCCGCAGGAAAGCATCCGATCAACGTTCTCCTGCCAGTGTTCCGGGATCATGCGGCCTTGTTCCCGCTCGTAACCCGCGACAAACGTTTCCCAATGTTCGGCGAAAATCCGCTGCCACAGGTTCAGCTCCTCGAATGGCCGCTGCGTCATCATCCGATGCCTCCGTAACTTCTTGTCCGGCAGCAAATTATAGACGTCCTCCATTACTGGTTACAAGCAGAGAAAAAACGAGCGCCAAAAATCGGTTTGCCGGGGCATTTCCGCAGGGGGGCCTGATGCGGAATGAACCTAAAAGGAGCAGTTGAGATGCTTGCCGCGAGAGAGCGCAAAGAGCACAAAGCGAGAAATGCCAGCAAAGGCCGTATTTCTTTGTGTTCTGTGCGATCTTTCGCGGCCAATTAGTCTTCACCCAATTGGTGAAGCAGTCTGTTGTCGTTTGCGGTTTCGTAACAGGCTGCTAATCAGAGCGTTGCGAACGCACAAAGCAACTGCTGAGCAGTTGAACTGCCGTTCTTAGGATGAATCGGGTAATCAGGAAATCAGGAAGAACTGCAAACGTGGGCGCGTATGCCACCGCAGCCACGCCATGAATGCCGGTGCTGGTTCTTCGCACAGCGTCCCCCTCCCTTCCCGTTTTCCTGAGTTCCTGATAAAAAAACCGATTTCCGTCATTATTTGCTTGACTGGCTCTTGCAATAGCCGGGTTACAGGTTCTCATACATTTTACACGCCGTCATTGTTACCACCCTTCGCCAACTGCGTCAAGCGGATAATTGAGGGACGAAAAAGGCGTCATAATCCAACACTTTCCTCGACCCCGCGCTTCAAATAGACCAACTTCGGATCCGGCTTCAAAATCAGACGTGCCTTGTTCACCCGCACCTTGCTCCCGTCAGGCGCACGCACCGCGCACTCTTGTAATCGTAACTCTTCTTTTCCGGTTCCGCTTTCAGCCAGAGCCGCAGAAAAAACAAAACTCAAGCCATTGGTCTCATCACACCGGTTAACCATCAGACCGTTAATGCGTATCCCCGAGACCCGGCTCACCCCCATCCCTTGAGAGCGTAAAAGTGTTTTATCCAAGCCTTCGCCGTTCATCCAACTCAATGACGATCCGCCGACAGGTTCACCATTCACCGGTATAGACGCCTGGGCAGGGAGATTCAAAACCAACCCATCAATCACCAGTACATTGAATGCCCCAAAAGTGATCGCCCCTTTGCGCCTTTTCTCTATTCGGCAGCTTTGAAAGGCGAACCGGTCAATACCAATGTTTTGGGGATCGCGATATCGCATACCCTCGGCAATCAATCGGGTGAAAATCTTCTGATGCACGGGTTCCGGCGGCGCAACGTTGTCATCCTTCCTCCAAAATGAAGTACTAACTGAAAGCACCAGCATCGCAAAAAAACCGATACCCGCAAGCATTACGCCAACAGATGGGATCTGTATTTTCATTTAATATCTATGCATTTTCACTAGCATCCCATAGGCAATACAGAAACGTACAGCACGCCACCTCGGCGTTACCACGATACGTTCCAGAAACCATGGTCGTTATGTTTTAGTATGCGGGTGGGGAGTGGAATTAGTCAATCCCCTATTCAGCCGTAATTCCCTGTTCCTGAGGGAATCCTCGTCAGCCGTGTGCATGACGAACACACGCGTGAAACCTGCTACGTCCACTTGATTTTTGTATGGAGCATGGGGAACACAACATAAATAATGGGAACTCCAAAAATTCGGACCGCAAAGAAATTTTTAACGACGCGATTCGTTCTCCAAATTGATTTGAGCCTTCCCGTCCTTTCTCTTCTTATAATTTTTTAAAAATGCTTTCGGAAAACGGCTCAAAACAGAGGAAATGATCCAGCGGAATCGCAACATTGCATCTTCTGCCCAGGTAGGGGCATAGGTATTCTTTATCGTCCGGAAAAGATAACGGATATCGTCAGACCCTTCAGAAGCTCTCCAGTATTTATTCGCCAATGAGTATAAAATCTTCTTGGGTGAAGGACGCCAGCCTTTGATCATTATTTTTCTGATTACACGGATATCTGAATTTGTGGAAGCCAACACCAATAAAGAGGGCATCGAATAAACAATGCTCATGAAACCCCAGCCCTGCGCCTCTTTCGGTGGACAATAATCGGCAATCACTTCTTTAGAAAGCATCCACAGGTGCCCTTGAGCCAGTGCTTTAAACACCATCATTAAATGAGGAATCCCCGTATTCGCAACCAGATAACCATCTATGATATATGGTCGGATGGCATCCATATTAAATACAGATGCAGACAAAAATGCTATTTCGAGTTTGTCAGTTCCAAAATGAGAGATCAGTGCCTCAAAATCACTTCCGAAGACACGGTGGTCGGGATCATTCGCTTTAAAAGCCGGTTTCATAATCTCAGGTACTGTATAAAAGGCAAAACAGTGCTCAACATGAATATCCTGCAAGATGATTTTTACGGCATCGGGTGACGGCGCATCATCATCGCCGAGAACCCATAACCAAGATGTTTCGCACATCTCGAAACAACGCATGATATTCGCGTTTCCCCCAATATTTACTTTGTTACGAATAATCTCAACACGTTCGCCAACCCCCTCAATAGCTAAAGCATCATAAACCTGTTGAGCAGAAGTAGCAGAGTGGTTATCAAGAACCAACAACCTAACCCTTTCATCGCTCACAACTTGAGGAAGAACTACACGCAAGGTGTTCTGTAATTGTTCAGGTCGATTATAGGTGGGAATTGCAATAGTCAACAGATGTGGTTTCATTCAATTATCCTTTTCACCTTTATGCTCAAGCGGCTCACCGTCCGGCTTGTCTCAGTACGTAAATCTGGCTCTGCTCGCAAGCGCAGTAAACTGTTCAATGACTCCGCGAATAAATCTTTCCGGCGTGTATTTCTCCGTCGGAAATGAAAAATCGAGTGGTCTATCAGATGTAGAACATTCCGCCAACAATCTTCCCAATGCCTTCATGTCGCGATCAGAATAGACAAAACCACAGTTGTATTTTTTGACGCGATCACCAATCAATCCGTAGTCGCTTGCAATAACCGGAACCTGATGCCCAATGGCGCGGGATAAAATTCCCGATGAGTCAGGGAATGTCCGATAAGGTAATAAAACATAATCCGCTGCCTGCATCAGAAGATCAAAGGTCTCTTCGGTAATCCACTCATTCAGACAAAGCAGCTTTTTTGAAGCAACCAACCGATCAATAAGCGTCTTATGTTTAGACGTATGCTTCTTCAGCTTCCCCGCCCGGATGAGCAACGGCGGATGGGTGTCCATCCCGTCCATGACCTTAAGCGTATCCAACAATCCTTTGCGCCGCTCATCCGACCCTAAATGCACATAGATGGTTCGATCTAGGGGCAGCCCTAACAGCTTGCGCGCCTCTTGCTTGGTGTGCTTCACAAAAGGCCGAAATGGGTCGTTCAAGAAAATCGTTGGGAACGGTACTCGTTCAGGAAGCCGAGTTGTCCGCTCATCAATGACAAATACGCTCCCAAGTTGTTCTCGTCGCTGAAGCTCATCGATCCATTTTATCAGCCGTTGGGTTCTGCGATACTTGACATCGCGCAGCCGAAAAATATTACGGTTAAAGAGCTGCCCCGCCTTGATCATGATGCCATGCACCCTTATATTCATCGGTGGCATCATGATCTTACGGGTACTCTTCGACCAAAAAATATGTTCGAGACACGAATAGAAGAGGTGCTGCACATCAAATTTCTTTGCCAACTCAACAGATTCCGTGCCCGGGCAGACTCCGCGCACCGTTGATACACGCATTACATCGTCGGGCAACACAACCGGACTGTCCTGATCGGTCACAACAATGACCTCGTAGTCAGCCCGCTTAAGGGCCTTGACCACCAGTTCCAGATAAAACGGGAAATGCCCGTCCTCGTTTGGCTCGTATACCAGAATTGTCTGCTTTATATTCACTATATCTACCCGTCTAGCAAACTATCCACCACAAAGAACACATGGATCACAGAGATCAATTGCTGCCCGCTTTATTTGGTGCACTCGACATTAAGACTAATAAGGACGCCATTCTCCTTATCCATATGCGGCAGATATGCCTGAGAATAGTCATCGATATTCGCGTGCTCTGTTGCACGCCAATCATAAATCCTTGTTGACGAAAAACCTGCCTCCTCGAGAAGGCTGCGCAGCGAGTTAAAGTCGAACACGTTATAATGGATATTGTACAGATAGTCCTGCCTTCCAAACAGAGCCCCGATAACGAGATTAAGATCTCCTGTTTTTTGATATATTTTTGTTAGTGCTGAAAAATCCGGAACCGAAATGCGTAATACGCCGCCAGGCTTGAGAACGCGATGCCATTCCCTAAGCACACGCATGACGTCCCGGCGCTTAAAATGTTCGAGTATATGACAGTTGTAGATCACATCCACGGTGTTATCCCCGATGTATGGCAGGGCGTCGACCGATGCGACATGATCAATATGCTCGAAATTCACCACATCAATATGAATGTAGCCAGGAATATATCTCTTCCCGCACCCCAAATGAAGTTTCATACCACTCCTCTTCTTTATTCACTAGCATCCCATAGGCTCAGCCCACGGGCATAAAAAAAGCTGACCGAAGAGTCGAACGCCTGTAACCTACAGGCGCATGAAAAACAACAAGTTTCGACGGAGCCGCCAAGCGTCCCGCGCCCGCAAAGGCGCGACAACCCGGTCAACGAGATGTAATCATACCGGATTCCGGCAGGCTTGCAACCCTGATTTCTGGACATCTGATTCCAAATCCGAGTTTATGCGCACCCGCTGGGCGACGCCACCCGCGTGGAACACGTTTTCCACCCATCTACGATCAGTCCGGCGGGGGTTGGCATGGTTCCAAACCAAGATTGCGGCATAAGAACTATTTTCGCAGGATCGGGATTCAGCCAAGCCCCCCACCAGGAAAAAGTACTGTTGGCGATAATGTGATGTTTGCAAGCGGACATCAGGCGCAAATCTTCATAAGCGCGTTCTTCCCCGTTCCCTTCCACGAAAGAGATGGGTAAGCTCGCCGGCAAATGGCTCTTCGCCCACTCTAAATCATCAGAAAAAACAAAAAAATGCGCATCGCGAAATTGGATCTGAATCGTTTTAATGGCCGTCTGGTAATACTCCAATGGCAGCACAATCTCCCCGTTAGCCGCATGGTGCAAATAGTCGCCTCTCCGGATATGCAGGGAAACTGGACAGGCTTTACTTTTGATATCAGCCAGTCGCACGGCATTAATATCATCCGGTTGATTCCTGAACCGGAATTCGGAACGTAACCGTGTGACCAGACCATGCAGATAGTCTTTGCTCTGCCAGAAGCCGCGTGCCAGCACTTTTCTTTCGACAGGTAAAGTCAACAACTGCGAATCCACTTTGTATTGTTCTGTTTCATCAATCAGATGCACCCCGCAAATCCGGCGAATACCTTTTTTAAACGCCGTTGGTTTGGAGCCATAAAGCATCGTGCTTGTCCAGTGGCCGACGGGATACATGGGACTTGTGATCATAAACTGATTCAACATAAAAGGCCGAGGATGCCCTTGTACATGAAACCGAACCGGAACACCCCATAGTGTTTCGACGTAAAGTCCAGCCGCATATTGAAAAAGCTGATTTCCCAAGCCCGCGTAAATCAAAAAGTAAGCAGTTTTCACCATATTCATTTCCTTGCCGATTGAATTACCAATAGCAGCCATTTTCGATCTTTTGGAACCCCGCCGGGTGGTCACATGCCAACGGACGGACCCAGTGCTCGTTATAACAACCCGAATCGTCAAAACGCGCCCCTTTAATGCCAAACAGAAGTTGGGTCATCCCTCCCAAATGGATCGCGACTTTGCCCTTTTTCTTCACATGTGCCGCGAGCGGCATGCCGTAGGCCCCCGCACCAATAATGGCAACGTCAAAATTCATGCGATCAATTTCCGAGTTCATCCAATCAAGCGCTTGAAACCAGTCATTAAAATCCACCTTCGAGTCCGCCAGTCCTTGAACAGCCTTCAACGTAAGCAATTCGAAGTCAGGCAATGTGTTCGGATTCTTAAATAGCTTCTCGCGTTTTGTATATTGTTCGCGAATCGTGGCTTCAAATGGATGGATAACCAGAACCCGTTTGCCTTTGAGCGCTTTGCCCCAATAATCGGAATCATCAAAAGAAAAAGCCCCGTTACAAATTGTTTTCCCTTTCAAGTATTCAGCGAGGTTTTGCTCGAAATCCTTGCAAATGGTTATCAAAACGTCGATTTGAGGAACCGTTTCTTCGAGAATCAATTTTGCGAACAGACATAGCGTCTTCGTATTACTTGGGAAAAATCCGGAGAGAACCTGCATTTCATGAATGACTTTCGGATCGAAATTTTTATAGGCACACGATTGAACTAGGATGAATCGCAGAAAATCGTACCAATGCTTAGGGCGCAAATACAGATCCTGATAGGAGATCAAGCAAGAGACTTCAGTGATTCCGAAACGCGTGATCATTGTGGGGGAGCCAGATTCTATTGCAGTTCGGAGAAGCGCATTAAAATCTACCGTGGGATCAGCCCAATCGGTCGGCCCGCTATGCGAACGTAATTTATAGATCTTCCCGCGAATCGTGCGCAAGAGATACCACCAAAGACCATTCTGGAATTTATTGATATTTGACATCTGGTTCCCCAACCCGCCCCATATTTGAATAATGTTCATCAAGACCTATTTACGTAACCGCACATTAAACTGAATCCAGAACAGAAATTGCACCCGCCAGGTGCCTCGCATGCTTTCGTTTCGTTCCGCATTGAACACCTGCAGAGCCGCATGACGCAGATTGAAAAGCAGATATTCAAGCCCGCTGATGCGATAGGGCGTCAGCGAAAGATATTTGTAATACTTCCGCCACAGGGGATTCTTGCATTTCAGGGACCACGGTTTATGGGCATTGGTGTAATGGATCACGATCGGCTTCTTGAGATGCCGCCACAGTTTGTACTTCAACCTGTTTTTGATTTTCAAGAACGCGGTTTGCGTGTTCCAGCAGAAGGGGAGGAATCGAACGCGCCCCTTCCATGTGGCATTCAGGAGCCCCTGGTCGAGATCGTAAAACCCATTCTCGGACTTCTGATAGGCGTCGTCGACGTCTCGCTTGAAATGAGTCTTCCGAATGGCATCTAGGTTGAAGATGATGACACCCGAATTGAAATAGCGGTCCGCCTCGTTGGTCTTCACCAGATCGTCGGGGCCATTGGGAACCGCACCCGCGCAATATCCATTCAGATCAATGGCCCACATGGGCGCAATATCCCCGTCCACAATGATATCGCCGTCAAAATAAACGGCGCGGTCGCTGTCCTGGGGGACGTATTCGGGAATTCGGATCCGATAATACGCGCCTACCGTCAGGTGTTTAATCCCCGCCGTCTGATTCCACCCGGCAAAATCCGACTCCTGAATCGGAATGAATTCAACATCACACTCGCGATACTGCTTCATCTGAGAGAAAGCATTCAAATCACTCGGCGACAACCCTGAATAGATGAGATGGAAACTCGGCCGCGCCTCTTTCGCCAGGTTCGCCAAAATGGAGGCCATCAGCACGACATAATGCCGGGCATACAATGCGTTGTTGCAGCAGAAGTAAATGTGATAGGGCAAAGGATGCTCCATGCGTTGACACCTCATAAGAAAGTTGCTACTGCGGCCACGGGGATGAAGACCGGGTTCCGTTCATGACGAACGTGCACATGAAATCCCCAATGGCTTTTCCTGAATAGCGCTGATGTGTCTTGATCCGGCCCGCACGGCCAATCGCACACGCTTCTTCCGGTCTTTGCGCCAGCCGCTTCGCTTTCACAACCAGATCAGCCAGCGAATCAAAAAACACCATCTCCTGATCCGGCTCATAGAGTGCCTGCAGCCCGGAGGATGCGGCCGAAAACGTGCAGAGTCCATTCCCGGTCAATTGCACGACACGATCCGAGCTATACAGCGCAATATCGTTCCGGTCAGAGAGATTCAAGGCCATCAGTGATTTTCGAAGAAGATGGTCCTTCGCCGCGCCCCAGACGGGCGGTTGGTTCATGCAAGCCGCAAAGCCAAGCCGCAATCCGTCTGACTTCTGAATCAATTCCTCGAGAAAAGACCTCCGTTCTGGGCGATTTTTATCCGAGCCGATATAGACCAGGTCATACTCCTTCATTGAATGATCTTCATCCAGATTCAACCGCTCCAGATTGCTGTCCGCCGGATTGGGGATGAAAGCGACACGACAGGGGGTCTTTCGGAACTGATCGAGATGTGCGCCTCCTGTTGTGACAAACAACGCATCCAGATAGGGTAACTTCTCGAATAAATGTTCATAGTTGTGGGGTGGATAAACGGAGTCGACATACCACAACGCGATCTTCATCTGCGGATAGAGCTGTCTAAGCATTCCCAATGTCTCTGGTTTTATGTATTGCGCGTGCCCGAGTAATAACAGATCGGGTTCAACATTCTTGCAACAGGCGAGCAGACACGTGTTGGAAAATCCCTTTCCGAACGTCTTCGATCCGAAGATATTGGCACGCGCTCGATCATTGATTGAGAAGGGATAGACATAATGGCCCGCCTGACAAAGCCCGGTATGGAACTTGAACTCGCAGTTAAAAAACTCCGTTCCGTCCCGGGTCAAGCTGTAATGGGCGGCATGTACAATGCGCATGCGATTACCTGTCCAATCGATGATGAGTAAAGATCCCGTCCGAAACACCAATCTTAAAGTGTTGCTTCCGCCACCAACGGCCATTCAGGGGTTTTTCCATATCCTGGAACCCGTTGACGGTACGACTCCGCGGGTGCCGATCAGCATAATCCAGCATCTGAAGAAAGAAGCGTTTGGTAGTCAAAATGGATTGATTGGTCCAATTCATGACGGCGGAATCAACAATAAAAACTCCGTCCTTCGTCTTCCTGATGCGAGCGGGAAATAAACGTTCAGGATGTTTCTCGATATAAACCCCCCGTCCCATCATGCGAACCGCATAACTGGGATGAAACAGCCGTTTGAGATAACGCAGCACGGGGGACCGCTGCAGAATCCGCACCTCATCGGTTTCGGCAAAACGGTCATCGATCTCATTCGGCGTGTAGGCCTTGGTATATTTGTAAACATCGGAAAATTGCTCGCCAGGAGTAAAGCGAGATCGTAACCGCATCATGTCAATCTGGCCCGTTGCGAGAAGCTTCACGGCGCTGTTGATTTCCGCTTTCGCTGTCGCCGCATCCACAACCAAGGGACAGTCATTCTCGAGATAAAGGATATAGTCGCCCTTCAGATTCTCAACAACCCACCGCATGCCATTTTGTATCCCGATGTTGTCGTGTCGCTCGCACCAGGCCAAATGATACTTTTGCGCGATCTGAATATCGTCAGCGGAGACGCATTGAAAGAAGAGCTTCACTTCGGCAAAAAGATCCAGAAAATGATGCTGCGCATAGGACTCCAGTGTCGCGGCAATCGTCCGGTGTGCTTTATAGGAAAGAATGCCCACGGAGACAGGAATGGGGTCGTTCATTTCGGATTCCAATAGGTTGCCAACCAGACGGCAGGTAAGGCATGCTGGTGGACACGCTCCCCCGTGAAACCAACCAATGCCTCTTCGGGATCGGGCCTGCCGTGAAAAGCCAGTATTCGACAGTGCGGGGGAAGTGTGGGAGCGAAGAGCAGATTAAAGGGGAAAGCCCACATCGCGTTTCGTTTGAAACTGCGAACCCATTGAGTCGGCCACCAATAAACCTCTTTCATGGCGTAGGTCAGAAACGCCTGCTCCGTTCGAAAGCAGCGGTGATCAACCGCCCGGTCTTTTTCGGCCAGAAAACGATCGCAGATGTACTGCGATTGACCAGCCTCAAATCGAAACGCAGATGAATTGCCAACCGCAGGCGCCTTCCTAAAGATCGTCTTTCGCCATTCGACCCAATTATGAATGATGCAATTCTTCCCCGGTTTGTAGTCGAAGAAACAGTCGATATCGCCCGTGATCGCAATATCGATATCCAGAAACAAGGTGGGCCCCTTCAGATTCGCAAATCCATCGGCCGTTACCAGCAATTTCATGAAAACATTCGGCCATGAGATGGACATGCCCGGGTTGGCAGGGAAGGGGACCGTCTCAATCCCCTCCACCAGTTCGGAGGCATTGTCCGTGACACAGACAAACCGGAAAGGGCGATGGAGATGTTTCTTCACGCCATGATAGAGGATATTGACATAATAGGCCGGATACCGTGTTCCCCATTTCAGGCATAACACATTCACACAGTCTTTTTTATCATTCAATCCACCACCTCCAGTGTCAAAGTTTGAATTTTCCTCGTGACAAAAGCAAGGGGAATTGGAATGGCTTGATCTTGCCGTTTACATAAAGCCGCGCAATCTGGAAGGGATCGGAGACAGGACGGATTGCCCGTTCACACGTAAAGGCCGATGTGAAACCCAGTTTTTTCAGAATCACGATATCGCGTTCCGTATATTTTCCGAACGGATAAGCAAAAGCGACACATGGGATTCCCGTAAGTGACTCCAGCCATTGCTTGTTTGCACGGATTTCCTCCTCCGCCACAGCCGTTTCAACAGTGGTAAGATCGAGATGGGTCTGGGTATGTCCACCAAATTCAACAAGGCCACTTTCCGACATCTCCTTGATCTGTGTGGCCTTCAACACCGGCTTTCCAGCAAAGACATTATGTTGGGAAGCAAAAAGAGTGACCTTGATCTGATGTTTCTTCAACAAGGGGAAGAGATAGGTGTAATTATCCTCAAAACCATCGTCGAAAGTGATGCAGATCGGTCTTCGTACTAAACGTGCCGATTCGCGATGGACAAGTTCCGATGCGGTGAGGAACGAAAAACCCTTTCTTTTGAGCCAGACCAGTTGGCGCTCGAGATGTTCCGGATGCATGTTGAGTCGCCGGGGCATCCCCGGAAAGACGACGAGATCGCAGGCGTGATATAGCAACACCCGCGGATATTTTCTGCATTTCGGTAATCGGAAAGGAAAATAATATATACAGGTAAGCACGATCAAACACGCCACCCCCAAAACACTGCCAATATAGAGAAGAATAGCCACGTTTTCCTATAGTTTGATTCGCTCTCAACCCTTGAAATTGCGTGAAAACGTTCCCACCCCCAAGATCGTGTGCCATTATGAAGGGGTGATGAAAATATGTCAAGCAGCCTGGCGCATGCCGCATCAGCTAAACGCAATGCGCGCCCAGAACTGATCGGTAGACGGCTTCGGTGCGCTCCACCATGGCGTCGTCCGTCAACTCCCGGCGCGCAAAAGCCCACAGGGGCTCGAAGGATCTGCCGTAAGCAGGCAGGTCGGCGAGCGCCGTGTTGACGGTGGCGGCCAAGGCGGCGGGATTCTCGGCTGGCACCATCGCCTCCGGCGGGAGAAAACCCAGCATCCCGCCCACGGCCGTCGAAACGACCGGACGCCGCGCCTGAAGCGCTTCTATCAGCACCAGCGGCAGGCCTTCCCGCCGCGAGGCGATGACCATCAGATCGGCCGTCCGGAGCAGCGATTGGATGTCCGCGCGGAATCCGGTGAACGTCACGCGCGACGACACACCAAGTTGGCGGGCCTGGGATTCGAGGGCTGTGCGCTCGGGACCGTCGCCGACAATCAGCAACCGGGCTGCCGGGACACCGGCCCACGCGCGCAACAGCACATCAAAACCCTTGACCGGAGCCAGACGCCCGATCGCAATGACGAGCGGGGGATGGTTGTCCGGGCCATGATCGGGAGGACAATCCGACAGCGGCACGCCGTTCATGACCACGTCAACCGGAAGACCGGTCAGCGCGTTGGCGACTGTCTGGCTCACGGCAATGACGCGGTCAAACGCGCGTAGAAAGGACGTCCGCCGTTTCAGTCCATGCACCGTCGTAATGCGTATGAAGGCGTCAAACAAAAGGGGCACGGCGATCATCATGGCCGCTTTGCTTCCATGAGCATGAATGATGTCGGGGGCCATCCGACCGATCAGCCGCCGCAGCCGCATCAGGGTTATCGGATTATACCGGCTGGACAACAGCCCGTTGAACGGGATGACACGGACGTCGGGATGAAACTTGTCCGTGAACCAGTCGGGAGCCACGACCGTGACGGTCTGGCGCCGGCAAAGCCCGTTGCAGAGGGCGATCAGGTGGTTTTCCATGCCGCCCGGCGCGGCGCTCGCGATGATGTGGCAAATATGCATGTGTGACCGGTGATCATTCCGTGCGGGTCAGGAACGGACAATAAATTGGAGTCAGAAAAACGCTGCTACACATTACTTTTCCGAGGGGTGATCGAACCGCTGCCGCTCGCAGGGCATGCGGCTGGACAGCAGGCCTTGCAGGAAGCGAACGCCGTAGACGAGATGCGTAGCGATGATTCCGAGCCAGACGAGAAGCCAGTCAAGCGGCCGCTTGCGGCTGGCGGCCAGGCCGGTGATCGCCAGGTAGGCAGCGACGCCGCACAGGTAGGCGCGCGCCAGCCAGGGGTGGATCCCTGCCAGGGGCGCGCCCAGCACCAGGCCGAGTACGAAGAGCGACGGCAGCATGTAGGTCAGGCGGCGCGATGTGGCGGGGAAGCGCTTGGCGAAGAAGCCGCGGTGCAAAGCGTAGCGTCCGACTTGCCGCAGATGCGGACCGAAGAGCGCGCGCCGATGGTGGGCGACCGAGGCCCACGGGTCGTACACAATGCGCCGCCCAAGCCGGTGAACGATCTCGGAGCAGAGGATGGTGTCCTCGCCCGGCCAATACGCGGTGTTGAATCCGCCCAGATCGCGCAACACGTCGGTGCGAACGATGAGATTGCAGCTCGGCAGGTCGTCCACCGAGCGCACCCGTCCCGGCCGGTATCGGTACACGCAGTCGCCGGAAACAAGCCGATTTGCATAAACGGCACCTCCCAGTTGCGCCAGCCAGGGGTCGTGCGGCGGCGTGACGCCGGGACCGCCTACCGCCGCGATGCCGCTGTCGGAGAAATAGGGAACGGCGTGTGCCAGCCAGTCGGGATCGGGGATCGTGTCGTCATCCAGAAACGCGACGAGGGAGCCGCGCGCCTCGCGAAGGCCCCGGTTGCGCTTCTCCGAGGGGCGGATATGGCCGGTCGGAATGACGCGCAAACCGGCTGCAGGCGCGGCTTCAAGAGGGGCGGCGAGGTCGGGGAGCACCAGGGTCTCGATCCGCGCATACGTTTGCCGGGCGATGCCCGCAAGGCACTCGTCGAGATAAGGCGAGAGGGCGGGGCATGCGATGATGATCGACACCAGCGGTAGGGGATCGGGCAGGGGATGGACTTCGACGCTGGGATAGTAGCGGAGAATGCGGAGGCGGTAAAAGATCGCCAACGTATCAATCATGACGTGCTTGACGGTCGCGAAACTGAGGCATCCGACTTTGTTTCCGAATTCCATGCGTATCGGGGCCTCCGCGACCCGGAACCCTCTGGCGTGGCAGATCGCCAACATCTCGAGATCAAAGGC
>Ga0268276_1002905_pt1 | contig 13940 bp, 11 predicted proteins | sample saktaG_4_FD_190145 | JGI IMG/M metagenome (GOLD analysis project Ga0268276, IMG submission 190145) | Saline water microbial communities from Sakinaw Lake, British Columbia, Canada - sak_2010_1_5_45m | ecosystem: Environmental > Aquatic > Non-marine Saline and Alkaline > Saline ...
TCCGTTCGGGCACGGCTGACAGTATTCACAGCGGCGGCAAAACTGTTTACCCAGTTCCGTACGATATTTTTCCATGAGACGTGTGTCTCTTTCAGTCACAAGGTTTGGATGATGATAAAAAGAGACAATCTCATCCACTGAATCGACGGAATCGCAACCTGGAATGGGTATCACATCAGGATATTGACGCAAAAACTTAAAAGCAATGGCGGCATTATCAATCATCCCGCCGGCAAACGGTTTCATAGCCAGAATCCCCATGTCCAGTTCCAGCGCTTTTGTGTGAAGTTCATCTTTCGCAGCATCCTCAATAAAATTGAATGGAAACTGAATGCTGCTGAACAAGCCGGTTTCGACCAGTTTCACGGCCATCGAGAGGTTGTGGGAAGTGACGCCAATAAATCTCACTTTACCCTCGTCCCTGGCCTTGACGACAGCTTCCAACGCCCCGCCCTGAGCAGTAACGGCACTCCAGTCCTTTTCCTGGGCTATTTGATGCAACTGGTATAAATCGATATAATCCGTCCTCAGCATGCGTAAACTGTTTTCCAGATCTTTCATCGCGCTTTGGGCATCCCGTTTGATGGTCTTCGTTGCTATGACAACCTTTTCCCGTATGCCGTAAAAGGCACGTCCCATTTTATCTTCACTGTCACGGTAAGCATTGGCGGTATCATAAAAGGTGATTCCCCGTTCATAAGCACGCTGAAGCACTTTCACCGCCGTGTCGCGGCTGAGACGGATAATGGGAATGCCGCCAAATCCAAGTTCAGAAATTCTCAAACCCGTTTTTCCAAATCTCACGTAACGCATGCTTAATCGCCTCGTTTGTTTTTTGATCTTTAACGTCTGCGCCTTTTATACCAAATTTTCAATTAAAGTTCTGCAATTATGATACGTATATCAATTCCGGTGCCGGAGGAAAATCTCCACTTGTTACTGAACGTTATATTATACTTGTAAACCGAATTGGGAAAACAACTTCCCCTTCACATTCCTTGAAGGGCAGGTGACAGAGATTTCCAATTGTAATCTCGGGAAAAACGCTTTAAAGAGTAAAGTCAGATTCGTATCAAATCCTGATACAAGAAAGGACAGGGAGAATAAACCATGCGCTTCGATAGTCCGGAGAAAATCTTGAAATTGGCCCGGGATTTTATGGAGAGCCGCATCCTCCTTTCCGGAGCCGAGTTGAACATCTTCACCGTTTTGAGCGAGGAGCCTTTGACCGCGAAGGAGGTCTCAAGCCGGATCGGTGCTGATCTCCGGGCCTTGATCATTCTTCTGGACGCCCTTGCGGCCATGGGGCTGCTCATTAAAAAAGGTGAAACGTATCGGTGCGACGCCGCCCTTGCCCCGTTTCTTTCCAAGGGTCATCCCCGTTCAGTTCTCCCCATGGTTCTCCACGCGGCCCACCTCTGGCACAGATGGTCCCGCCTGACGAATGTCGTGCAAGGAGGGACGGCTGAATCGGGGAGCACGGCCAGGCCTTCTAGAGGGACGGATGAAATGCAAGCCTTCATCGGGGCCATGCATGTCGTCGCCCTCCCGCTTGCAAGGGAGATCGTGGCCGCGGTGAATCCCGGCCCGTCAAAGGCCCTGCTCGATGTGGGCGGGGCGTCGGGCACTTATACGATCGCCTTTCTCCAAGCCTCTCCCCGAATGAAGGCCACGCTTTTCGACAGACCCGAAGTCGTCGAGATGGCCCGTGATCGGCTCGGCGAGGCGGGAATGCTTGACCGTACTGTCCTTGTCGCGGGCGACTTCTGCCGGGATGAATTTCCAGAGGGGCACGACCTCGCCTTCGTTTCCGCCATCATCCACCAGAACAGCCCCGAACAGAACCTCGATCTTTACGGAAAGGTCTTCCGTTCACTGAATTCCGGCGGGCGGATCGTCATTCGCGATCATGTCATGGAGCCCGACCGGGTCCACCCGAAGGATGGCGCCTTTTTCGCAATCAACATGCTCATGGGCACGGAAGGAGGCGGCACGTATACCTTTGAGCAGATCAGGACCGGTTTATCGCAGGCTGGTTTCAAGGAGGTTCGCTTACTTCAAAAGGGGAAACACATGGATGCCCTTGTGGAGGCCTTCAAGTCCTGAGGGAAGAGGTGGAGAAAAATGCCGATCAAATCTTTTCAGGAAGGGATCATCGATCTTTTCTATAAGGGGGCGACAAGCTCAAAGAAGGTCCGCCGGATCCTCACCTCTTTCGGGGTTGTCTTCTTCCTCGGCATCGTCTTCATGATTTACCTCTCCTTTCAAATGGACCGGCTCCTCGGCTTCCCCAAGCTCATCCCCGGGAGATGCGGTCTTTTGATATCTCTGCCCGTTCTCATAACAGGCTTCTGTTTGTGGCTGTGGTCCGTATGGAAATTCATGAGGGCGAAGGGGACACCGGTTCCCTTCAATCCGCCGCCGGCATTGGTTGTGGATGGTCCTTATGCTTATATGAGAAACCCCATGATGCTGGGCGTCTTCATGCTGCTCATCGGTATCGGCATCTTTTCCGGTTCCCTGTCCCTGACCGTGATCTTCGTTCCCGCCTTTATCCTCATCGTCATCCTCGAAATTAAATATATCGAAGAGCCCGAACTCGAGAAACGCCTGGGGGAAGAGTATCTGGAATACAGGAAGAATACACCGATGATGATTCCGAAGATCAAGAAAAATCAGGGTCAGACTCAAAACGCAAGATATGGACGGTGAGGAAACAGGATCACCTGCGAGGGAAGGCGTCTTTCGACAGCAAAGAAGACTCCTGTAGAAATCGCGCGATGGCTTCTCATGCCAGTCGTTTACCCGCGTCCCGCCCCGGCGCGACATCATAAATCTCTTCAATTTTAAAAATAATCGCGCCTTTGGACTTGAGCGGCACTCCATACCTGGCGCTTAATTCATCGATCCATCGGATCGTGTCTTCATACCGCGGGCCGCTGGTTTCGATGGTAACGGTACCTTTCAACTGATAACCTTCACGTTCCTCCCAGTACATCACGGACACACGGGGATTTGCCTTCATGTTTGCCACGGTTTTGTTGAAGTACTGATCAGATATAAGAATGGTTTCAGCATCGATGATTTTTTTTGCCCCGACCGGCACCGCGTTGGGTATGCCGTCTCTGGTTGCCGTGGAAAGAACCACAGTAAGCACTTTGTTGAACAGCTTCTGCATTCTTTCTGTCATTTGTGCCATCTTCATTATCTCCTGCTTGGATGTTGTTTGATATTCTTGAAGAGTGTGTGCATTGACGAAATACCTGAAACTAATCGCCTGCGCTGTCTGACGAGGGTTCTGCAACGGCATGGGGAAAAGCGGGCAGATAAATATGAAACGTCGTCCCTGACCCCGGCTCGGACTCTACGGTCATCAAGCCCCCGTGGTTTTTGACAATCGAATAGCATACGGCGAGACCCAGGCCGATTCCCCTCTGACCTCTTGCCGTTTTTGTCGTATAGTATGGATCAAAGATTTTTGAAAGATTCTCTTTTGAAATACCGACACCCCGGTCCCGGATGGACACTTTCAGATAATTCCCCTCTTTTAAAGGGAGACCTCCCTTTGCCTGCGCGGTCACGTTTTCGGCCGCGACATCCATCATTCCCCCTTCAGGCATGGCCTCCCGGGCGTTGAGGACGATATTTCTGATCACCCTCTGAATTTGTTCATCATCGATTTCCGAAGACCAGAGATCATCGGCTATGGAAAAACGGCATTGGACATTGGAATCCGCCAAAACATTCGCAACGGTTTCTCTCAATATCGGTTCCAGGGATGTCACCCGCCGCAGGAGATAACCACCCTTGGCGAAGGTGATCAGCCGATGGGCCAATTCTTTTGCCTGCAGACCAGCTTTCTCCGCGACGGACAGCAGTTCTTCCATTGCTTTATCTTCTTTGGTGACCGATACCTTTGCGAGAAAGATATTGCGGAGAATGGCAGAAAGGAGACTGTCAAAATCCTTGGCAACACCATCCGCGAAATGACCCAGCGACTCCAGTCTCTTGATCTTGGTCAGCTCCTCCTCGGCGCGCTTGCGCTCGGTGACGTCCTCCAGGGTTTCCACGGCGCCCATGAGGTCTCCCGCCGAGCTGCGGATCGCGGCGGCCGTGAAACGCAGCCACCGGCCCTCGTCGCCGAGCTCGGGGAAAAAGTCCGTCGCTTCGTAAGCCTCTTCCAGCAGCCGGGACTTGCTGAACTTGCCGGAGTACCAGTCGGGAACCGTCTCCAGCGCGTCATCCACAATCAAATCCGCCATGCAGGGCCTGTCGGAACGGTAAAAAGCTCTCCAGTGTTCCCGGGTGCCGATGACATCCTCCGCTTTGATCCGGCTCAACTCCTCCAGCGCTCGGTTCCAGTAAATCACCCGGTGATCTTTCCCGATGAGAAACGTGGGGATCGGAGAACCCTGGATCACGCTCGACAGTCGCTGCTCGCTGTCCCTCAGCTCCTCCTCGGCGCGCTTGCGCTCGGTGACGTCCCTCAGATAACCGAGGGAAGCTTTTTCGCCTTTATAAGCAATGACAGAGGTAGAGATTTCTATCCAGACAACGGATCCATCCCGTCGGATGATCCTGTATTCATATCGAGATGGAGCGGGTTCTCCTTTCTGTCTTCGACGTATAAACGTCTCCACCCTCTCACGATCATCGGGGTGAATATGAGCGAAAAGGGGTTTGCCGACGAGTTCCTCCGGCCGGCCGTAACCTGTCAGCTCCAGATACTTCTGGTTAAAGAAAATACGTTCGTCACCCTTGACGACAATAATTCCTTCATTCGAGTGTTCCGTTGCCAGCCGGTAGCGCTCTTCACTTCCTTTCAATGCCTCGATGACCTGCTTGAGCTTTTTTTCCGACCTTTTGATCTTGGCCACCTGTTGATTCAGGGCCTTGAGCTCATCGATGAGTTGTTTTTTTGTTTTGGATTCGTCTTTCATGAAGAGACCCTTCCTTGAAAACAGATACGCAGGGTTCTTTGACTTATAGATGAAACTTCAAGTGGATTTTCTTTGAAAGAATCTGAGCCGGAGCCGTTTCAATTTATTTCCCGTTGCAATGTATCATGAAAGGGCAAAATAGAAAAATCAAAACTTCAGGAAGGCAAATGGATTCTGCACGAAGATGAAAACATGTGAAGTCGGCCTCGTTTATATTCGTTTATCTTTCTGCCTTGACTATGGGGAGAGGTTTTTTCTATAATCGCAAACAACTATATTCACAATAATTTCAGGAGGTGGTCCGCATGAAAAAGCCATGGACATGTCTCAGCGTGGCACTTGTTAGCATGATGCTGGTATTGCTTTCAACGGGTTTTGCCCAGGAAAGACCCGGGGAACTGCAGAAGGCTGCCGAAGTTAAGAAAATCGATACATTCCTTGGTGAAGTGGAGGGAGTTGACAGCAGCGCAAAGACCATGACGGTAAAGGTAAAGTTTGAAATGGAATTCTATGTCCACGAAAAGAACGTATTGACAAAAGAGTATCTTGCCGAAGAGGGTGATATTATGTTTGACATATCTTCAGCAAGGCTTGTCGGTTTCCGGGAAATGAAAGATATCCAAAAGGGAGATTTCGTCAGGGTAGGGTATGAGAAAAAGGGTGAAACATTTGTGGCCCATACTGTTCTGAAGGTCCCGAAAAGAAAATAGCGATAAAGAAAGCTGAAAATCATTTCAGGAAGCTGCCGTGAAAAGGCTTTTTTTTAAATACCCGCTATACTGGTTTTTACATTGGGTATCGCGTCACCTGTATGTGCCGATTGTCCTGATATGAAAATCCGCTGCAAAGATGGCCATCGCGGCAGCTACGGCACATGCCGGCACTGGTGGCCTCCAGACTGCTCCCCTTGCAATGATTCGTGGAAGCACGCGAGTAATGACAGGGTGGCTCGTATTATGACCGCGTGGTTTGTCGCAGTGTATAAAACGGAAAAAGCACTGGGGAACCCTGATTATAAAGATACCAAATGCAGTCTTGTTCACACATTCAATGAACGGTGCGGGAAGGAATTCTCCTGTCAGGAACGTGACCGCTTCTCAGAAAGCTCTTCCATCATTTGCGTCTGGATCTCCTGTATTTCCAGAAGCCTTTGCCATTGATTCAGGAGGAGGTGATCGAGTTTTTCATGCAGGTGGCGTATTTCAAGCTCGGCCTTCAGATTGATCTTGTAATCGAACTCCGCCCTTATACGATCCTTCGATTCCTGCCTGTTCTGGCTCATCATGATAACCGGCGCCTGGATTGCGGCAAGACATGACAGAACCAGATTAAGAAGAATGTAGGGATAGGGATCAAACGGTTTGAAGATGATCAGTGCCGAATTCAAGATCACCCATAAAATGATGATCCCCGCAAATATTCCCAGAAATTTCCAGCTTCCTCCAAAATCGGCCAGCCCGTCTGCGGTCCGCTCCCCGAAAGTGAGCTGCTGCTCATATTCAATATTTGGGTTCCTGGTCAGGAGTTCATGCTCTCTCAGGCTTTTTACAACCTGCTCTTCTATGGCTGTAAACTCTCCCTTGTCCTGTTTAATCATTTCTTCAACGTATTCGCTCCGGAAGCGATTCAGATCGGCAGTGCATATATAACCGTCCGATGACCAATCGGGAAACACCTCTTTTATCTTTTCCGCGATGGGACCGCGAACGAGTCCTGCCGGTATGATATTGTCCGCGCTCTTTTGCTTTTTGCATATCTGGCACACCAGCTTTGAAGGATCTATTTTCCTTGTCATTGCGACATCTCCTTCTTCATCATCATTAATCCCCCCGGGGGAGGTTTGATGGACAGCCGTTCCCGCATCTGCCCGATGAGCTCTTTCGCTGTGGAAGGTTCTTTCAGCCTGATAATGCCGATGACATAATGACCGGTTTGTTCTGCGAACACTCCTCCGTACATCGGATCAAGTGCCGTTAGAGAGATCCGCTCAGGGCTTTCGCTTATGTCCAAATTCTTTCCCGATGATCTCAGGTACGACGCGTAATGCTCAAAAGTCTTTCGAGCGGCATCCCCTGAGTCCTCAAGAACGGCAAAAACCTGTGCCCGTTCACCCTCCAGAATCAAATCGGCCGTGACGCCTTTGCGGAAAAAAGGATACCCCAGCAGGCTTCGGGCGATATATCGTTCACTTTTCGGCACGACACCCGGTATTTTTATCAGCGCGAGTTCCCTGGGACGGCCCGCATCGGGCGGGAGGTTCTGTGAGACAGCGCGGCCGCAGGCGAGGAGGACGGCTTTGGCCCCTTCATGCCCGGAGGACTGAAGCCTTACGAAATACTTGTACTGATAGAACATGAGCTGAGTTGAAGACACAAAACCCTCGGCGCCTATCGGTGCCTCCTCAGAACGCGCCTTTCGATAATTGGAATAGATGCCGAAAGCATTGAGCAGAGAACTCATCCTGTACACATCGGCCAGGAGGGACAACTGCGGGTCTGCCTTATTCGTATAGATGGCTGTGGCGAGCGCCTCGAACCCGTAGGGGAAATAGAGTTCGGCCTCGCCATTGATTTGTTCGAACAGGGTATCCGGTGTGTAGAATTTCACGCTGCCGTCAAGAGCCCAGCCTTCGCCGAATGCGCTCCGGGACAGAGCGTTCTTCATGGCATCATCAACAGCTGCGCAGACCGGAACGGATGAGCACAACATGAAAACGAAGGCGCACAGGATGATCAAGGTGATCACACCGGGTCGACGCATGGCACCTCCCCCTTGTTTTTTGTCAGATCATTAATTTTCTCGCCTGTTCCATCCGGGCTGCAATATCGAGCCCATGGCCACATCTCGCCGTGCAGTCCGAGCAGTCAAGACACGCAGCGGCAGAGGCGTGCAAAGGGATTTCTTCGTAGGTTGCCCGGGCAAGCTCGGAGCTCTTGTAAGCCTCTGCATACATGAGGCAGCGGTTGATCGTGCTGATGGCAACGCCCTTCGGACAGGTTGTTTCGCAGTCTCCGCAGAGATGGCAATAGTAGGGTCGGATGGCGGCGCCGTATCGTTTCAGGATAAGTTTATCGAGGTACCCGAAGCGCATCCCCATGACGGCAATATCTTCTCTCAGCTCCGCCATGTCTCTCATGCCGGGAATCGCGTTTGTGATATGCTTGTTCTGAAGCGCCCATTTAAGGGCCGCCTGATGAGGGCTGATCGGGCCCAGCGCGTCTGTCTCGTAGCCTCCCGCCTGCGTTTTCATGGCGATGATCCCGATCCCCGCTTGGGCGGCTCTTGCGACGGCCTCCCTGACGGACGGGCCGCTCTTGAAGTTGTACGCCACAAGGGCCGTGTCAAAGAACCTTTCACGATCATCCACGAGGGCGTGGAGCACCTCCGCCTGGTTCGTGTGCGTGGTGACGCCGAAGAATCGCACCTTGCCCTGCTCTCTCAGTCTGACAAGGGCCTCCCGGGTTTCCTGAATATAAACTCTCTCCTGACCGGTAAGGTTGTGGAGCTGGATGACGTCGATGTAATCGATGCCGAGCGACCGAAGGCTCGTTTCAACATCCTTGAAAATGTCGGCTTTCGATGTCGAAGAAGGGCGCGTCTTCGTTGCCACATATACCTTGTCGCGCCTGCCTTTCAGCGCCTCGCCGACGATTTCCTCATTCCTTCCGTTCATGTATCTGCGGGCGGTATCAACATAGTTGATGCCATGCTCGAAAGCGACTTTTATCACCTCCGCCTCAGGAGTCAGCATGGCACCAAAGCTCACGATCGTGACCTTCAGGCCTGTCCGGCCCAGGGTCCGATAGACAGGTGCGGGAAAGACAAAGGCCTCCGGTAATGCGTATTCCACGGCATTGGCGAGGCCATCCCAACCGAGGAGCGCTGACACGGTTCCCGCAGCGCCCGCCCCGAGAAAAGCTCTCCTGCTGAACCCCTTGAGTCCTTTCTTCTCGCGCATCGCATCCTCCGTCAAGAGTCTGTTCACGAATGATTTCAATTTATACAGTAATTTCGGAAGAACGACAAGACTGATTCAGAGATGAGAATTTTTCGTCAGGCGGAAACGGCGGCGAGGAAAAGCAGTCCGTTGCACTATCTCGTTTTCATTTTCCTGCTCAGCCATCCAAATGGAATATCGATATTGAAGAATAAAACCATTTTCTCTCCGGTTTTCTTATTTTGGACTTCCATTTTGTCGTAATCATGGCCACCGAACTTCATTGAACTGCTCTTCGTTGTCTCCAGCCCGTTTGCATACAGAATAAAATATTCTTCTTTGACATCGATAACCACGGCAGCCTTCTCAGGAGTTGACCCATCCCCCGATTCATAGATGGAGTTCATAAGGCCGCGCAATACAAACTGGTGATAATCATATTTCTCAGGATCCCCCATATTCTTGTACACGATCCGGCAAACAAAATGAGCGTCCAAATCGACATAATTATTCTCCAGTATTGCTTGCGCAAACCGAAGGGCCTCTTCGTACTTCTTGTTGCGCAGGGCGTCAAACATCTGGTTACGTGCGCTGTCACTTGCGTAAGGGTTGTACTCCGGCGTTTCGGCATACGTGAGTCTGAGCGCGCGGAAGTCGACGGAGCGGTCGAAAGACTTCACCTTTTGCAGGAGAGCGGCATACGACTGTTTTTCCTCGCCGCATGCATTGCCCGCAAAGAAGATGGCGACTGATATCGGCAAAAGAAGAAAGAAGATGGCAAGGGACTTTTTCATTTTATAACCCCGTGAGACAAGCTCTGCCGGGTTCCGTTCTTCGGTGCCTTGCACATCATTCTCCTTCATTTATAAATCATCCAAGCAGCAATACCAAATCTACGGTGATCATGCCGATTATCCCGAGACCTGCCAGCAAGTTTAACAGCGGAGCTATCCAGCCGAGATACTGGAACCAGAGCCCTGCGAAGATGCCCACGGCGTATCCAATCAGAAGTCCCGCCGCACCACTCAATGTTCCCAAAAGGAGTGAGTGGTTGAGTGAGCCGGCAAATATCCCGGCGGTTATGCCCAGAAAGACAAAAAAGAAAAATATCCCCACGAGAAAGCGGTCATATGTGGGCCGGGTCCCAAGTTGAGAGAGCACGCTGATCGTGAAGAAGGTCAGGATGCCCAGGATCCCTATGATGCCCAGTATCCACCCGACCCATGATCCCCGCGCCATCCCGGAAGGCAGTCCTGTTAAGGCAAGGACCAGACATACGGCAAGCATGATCGTGAATTCCATGCTGTTGGAAAAGGAGGTGCCTTCATCTTCCCTTTTCTTCAGCCGCAGTCTGGCTGACAGCAAATGAGGAAAAAACGTCGTGTGAAATGCCCCGGAGAAGATGCTCGGGGGAGCCGCGTTGCCGGTCATTTTGAGCAGGCTGCTACGGCAGCTTCGTTCAGCTTGTCATACCATTTGCCTCCGAATCCCCCCTGATAGGCTTTCTCCTTTTTTTTGGGGTCCTGCCGGACGATCCTTGCCAGGCTCTCTCCGCAGAGGATATGCCATTCCGTCTCTCCGGTTTTCAGTTCTCCTCTATAAACGACTTTCCACTTTACGGGTTCCTTCTTCGCCGGCTCAGCAACCGCTGCTTCCTTTGTCGTTTGCGTTTCGCTTTTTATTTCGGTTTTTGTTTTTATCTCTGCCTTCGCCTTTGGCTTTACCACCGGTTTGGCCTCAGGTTTTGCTCCCGCCTTTTTTGCTTCAGCAGCGGCCTTTGCTTCAAATTCCTGCTTGGCGGATGCGACCTTCTCCAGCTTGTTTTTGATACCGCTTACCAGGGTCTCCAGAGATGCCAGGGACGGATTGCCGGCGGGAATTTTTTGTTTCAGCGCGTCGAGTTCGGACAGAGCCTTTTGGTAAGTCGCTGCGGCTTCGTCAAACTTATTTGCCGCAAGCTTGGCATCCGCCTCGGCAACGATTTTCCCCTTTTCGTTGATTTCCGCGTTGTAGTCCGGCTTCTTTTCCTGTGCACAACCCAGAAACAGGCTGAACATAACAAACACTGCGGTGGCGATAAAAACCATTCTCTTCATAAAACGTCCTCCTGATTTTAATGAGTATCAGTCCCCCTTTTATAAGGGAGGATTTCGCATTATCATCCTATCGTCTTGCGTTGCAGGCCTGTCGTCACTGATCCGGGATGGGATTTCCGTACGCGGTTCACAGAGGATCCCCCAGGAAGACAAAAGCCCCCCAGTAGTAAGGATGATCGTAGCCGTAGCGTTTCTTCACAATATCCCTCTCTGCGAGAGCCGCCTGACGGAGCGCTTCCCCATGTGCGGTTCCTTTTTGCAGATTGAGGTAAAAGTTGACCATCAGTTCCTTGGTCTCACGATCCGGCACCTCCCACATGCTCATGACAAGTCTTTTGGCGCCGGCCTGGGTAAACGCTCTTCTTAAGCCGTATACCCCTTCGCCGCTCCTGACCTCACCTATGCCCGTTTCACAGGCGGATAGCACCACCAGATCCGTCCCCGTCAGGTTCAGGCCCAGAATTTTATCTGCCGTAAGTATCCCTTCTGCGGCCCCTTCAAGAGCAAGGGAATTGTTTGCTCCCGCCAAAGCAAGACCGGAGCGTAAAAGCGGATTTTCAATACGGACCGGCTTCTGGTCCAACAACTTCTTTTTCTCTACCAGGGTAATTCCCCGAGTATTTTGATCCATGAAGGATGACCAGTCCTGGTCGGAAAGGAAAAATCCATGCGTCGCCATGTGGAGTATCTGGGGGCTTTCCTTGCCGTGGAGAACCGATTCTCTGGCATCTTTACCCATGTAGATATCGCACTTGGACCGGCCCAGAATATTGGCGATGGCCTTCACTTCCTCTCTTGTCGCTTTCAGGCGAGGAAAGGTAACCCCCTTCATTTGTCGGGAGCGGGCCCGGGCCAATGATACATCTCTCTTCTTATCCGGTGTCTTCGCCGCCAGGTCGAAATCGGGGTCTCCAATCAGTACGTATCTCCTCCCCTTTTCCGTTTCGAGACCGAAGCCGGTAATATCCCTCCCGGCGGAAACATAATTGAAGTTGTAGGTCTCGATGAGGAACCGGCCCTCTTCATCCCTGAGCACTTCGAAGGGTATAAGATTCAAACTGCCGTCCGGCGAGATAAATATCTGTTGCGCATTGCCGATGGCTTTCTTGAGGGGGGCAAAAACCATGCGGTATAGATCGGTGCTGTTTTTCATCAGGTTTTCATGGGGCGCTGCGGTATCCTTTAACGTTTTTTTAAGGAGCGATACCGTTTCATCTATCCGCTGGGCCTCACCCAGATCGACGAGGGATACGACGGCATATTTCGACGGCGCAAGAATGAAGGCTAAATAACGTTCGGATGTCCATTTGCCGGTCTTGAAATCGAAGTCCTGGATTCTGGCAATCTCGAGAAGCACCGATTGACGCGGCAGTATGGTATTGATTCCCCATGTCTTGTCGGAATACCAGGAAAGGCGCTTCCTGGCGAAGGACTTGCTGAGACGACTGAGCTCGGCCTCCAGGTCCTCCTTTTTAGCATTCAACTCGGCAATGCGCCTCTTGTGCGCGTCCGATCCTCCCTCACCGATACCTCTTAATACAAGTCCGGCCAAATCTTGTCGAACCTGTACCAGGTTGTTGAAGATTTCCCGTGCCTGGGGAGAAGAAACTTCGGAGAGGAAATCCTGAATTCTCTGCTGTGTTTCAAGAAGAAGCCCCTTGCGGGCGAGCCATTTCCTCAAGGCGCTGTTTACCGTTTCCGAATCATCGGGAAAGTACCTGTAGATCAGGCTAAGGTAAATATAGAGGTCGCTATTCGTCTCTGTGACGAACAGTCTTTGCTGATCTTCGGAGGTAAATCCCATAATTTGATTTAACTGATTCTGGTCTATTTTTTGGACATTTTCCATCAAAGGCAGGGCGTCCTTGGTGCGTCCTGACGACGCATACAAAAGGGCCAGGTTATGCATGATCAGCGCCGTGTACGGATGCTCCCGACCAAGTGCTTTTTCATCAATCGCCAATGCTCTTTTGTAAAGGGGTTCGGCCTGATCTCGGTCGCCCATCTTCACATTGAGAAATGCCAGGGATGCCAGCGAACTCGCTGTTTCGGGATGCTCCGCCCCCAGTATTTTCTCCCGGATCTCAAGGGATCTTTTCAGAAGGGGCCGTGCCTGGTCGTAGGACCCTTTCTGAATGTAAACCGTCGCCAGATTGCCCAGTATTGCCGCTATGTATGGATGGTCCGGACCAAACGTTTTCTCGCAGATCGCCAGAGCTCGCTGATAGAGGGGCTTTACCTGATCGTATAAACCGATATCGCTATAGAACGTTGCGAGGTTGCTCAGGGATATCGCCGTATCCGGATGATCCCAACCATGCACTTTTTCATGGATGGCCAATGACCTCCTGTAAAGCGGCTCCGCCCGGTCATAAGAACCGATACGTGAATACAGCGTAGCCAAATTACCCAGGCTTTGTGCTGTATCGACATGCTCAGGACCTGAAACCTTCTCTCTGATGGCCAGGGATCTTTTCAGGAGGGGTTCCGTCTGGTCATATAATCCCATTCTGAAATAGAGCATGGCCAGATTATCCAAATACAAGGCCGTCTTTGGATGCTCCGGCCCGTTCGTCTTCTCGATAACGGCGACGATCTTTTTGAGGATCGGTTCTGCTTTATCGTAATAGCCCCTTTCCATGTACAGGGAATAGAGTTGGTGGAGGGTGATCAAAGTGTCTGCATGTTCTTGTCCCAAATACTTTTCCCGGAAGGCCAGGAATTCTTTCAAAAGGGCTTCTGCTTTCGTAAAGCGGCCTGTCTTTCCGTAAAGTTTGACCAGGCTATTGACGGCTTCTTCTATATTTTTGTGCTTGGCATCCAGGTTCTTGCTATAGATCCTCAGGGCTTGTCTGTAGAATGGCTCTGCCTTATCGTACGCCTTTTTTTTGTTGTAAAGATTGCCCAGGTTCCATACGACGACGGCCGTATGCAGCTTGTCGGGCCCAATGGTTTTCTCGTAAATTT
>Ga0268276_1002907_pt1 | contig 13929 bp, 14 predicted proteins | sample saktaG_4_FD_190145 | JGI IMG/M metagenome (GOLD analysis project Ga0268276, IMG submission 190145) | Saline water microbial communities from Sakinaw Lake, British Columbia, Canada - sak_2010_1_5_45m | ecosystem: Environmental > Aquatic > Non-marine Saline and Alkaline > Saline ...
TTTGGAAGGTAAAAAGTGCCACTATTCGTAAAATAACCGCCTATAATTCAGAGGTGGTCCAGTGTGATGCCAGCCCGTGCATTACTGCCAATGGCTTTGATGTCTGCGAACATGGAAAAGAAGACACTATCGCGGCTAATTTTTTAAAATTTGGCACCAAAGTTAAAATACCCGAGTTATTCGGCGACCATATTTTTATTGTACGTGATAGAATGAATAATAGATATTCAGACAGAATTGATATTTGGATGCTTAATAAACAGGATGCAAAGGAATTTGGCGTTAAAATTGCTAAAATTGAAATACTTGAATAAATATTCTTTCATTGTTGGTTTTTTAGAGCAAATTCCCCTTTAAAAGGGATTTTTTGTTTGCCTTGTTTTTATATTAAAATTTTGGTATATTTATTATAATTGTTTTAAATTAAACAACTTGAATTTTAGTATTAAACATATACATTAGAATAATGGGTCACGTAGCCAAGTGGTTAAGGCGGCAGTCTGCAAAACTGCTATCGTGGGTTCAACTCCCACCGTGACCTCAGAAAAAATAAGATAATATATATTAAGGTCTATAAGTATGAAGACTTAAGTTATAAAAGATAAGGGTTTTAGTTAGGGCTGGTCGTTCGCCTCTGTGGCGGACAAGGTAAAGGCAAGGGTTTGCAAAACCATTATCGCGGGCTTGATTCCCTCTCGGACCTTAAAATATATTAAAAAGATTTAAGTCCACAAAAATGTGGACTTAAGTTTTATAGTAGTTGTGGATAACAAATAAAAAATTGTGGATAATTTATGCACTTAAGTCCACAAAAATGTGGACTTAAATATAAAAAATATAATTAACAATAGCTTTTAATAAATAAATTAGCCAATATTAAATAAAAATGTAAATATATTAGATGTATTGACTTATTATTTTTTATATGGTATATTATTAATACAGTTCATTAACATTCTATTTTGAAGAAATCTATCTAAATTTGTATTTTATAAGTTTTAGATAAATTTCTTTGCTTTCTACTGATTTTTTTGCTAATACCGACGTGGCAATTTAAAAAACAAAAACAAAAGAAAGGTATAGCCTGATATAAAATATAAAAATTGTTGGGTTTTACCACAAATCGGTAGAAGGTTGCTTTTATTAAGTCGGCAAAAAAGCTTTCAACCTTAAGGGTATAGGGATTTTCTTGTCTATCAACTAAAGATGGATTAAGAAATAGACTCTTAGGGATGGGGCTCTAGAATTTGGCTCATAAATTCATTATATAAAAAGAAGGGGCCTGTCTGGGCCCCTTTTTTAATACATGCAAAAAGTTTATTTAATTTTTGATTCAATTCTCCTAATTTTTCGGGAAGCTTTCATTTTTTTAGTTGACAATTGTGTTTTTAAAGCATAATATATAAAAATTGTTTTAAGTAAAAAATATATATAAAATACATATAGCGTGGCACATATGGCCTGGTGGCTTTGTTTATTTGCCTTTATTTCGTTTTGACAGGATTTAAAGCGCGTGCGCACCACAGAAATTTATATTATTCAGGCTAAATTATAAATAACCAAAAAGGAGGAGGACGAGATGGGAAATTTGATAGTCGGACCGGAAGTATATTTTATTCAAAAAAGGGACGTTACAGGCAGTTATTGCGGAATAATAGTAATGCAAGGAGATTCTTTCCCGGCTTTTTATTCAAAACAGGGCGCTATACAATGTCTTGAAATTCTTGATAGCGTTTATAAATTTAGCAAACACGAAATTACAGCGGCCGAAGACGCTATTTGTAATTCAAGGTTAAGGAGTATAATTTTATTAAGAGAAAGAGAACTGCTAGAAGAAATCAAAGGAGTATTAGAGGAGGCGACGGAATTTAAACAATGCACCTGGGAAGATTTTAAGGGCAGTTTCTCGAGTCGTAAAAAAGGAGAAGTGGTATTTATCATATAATAAGGCTTGCGGGCAGCCAGCAGGCCTTTTTTATTTGACATTAAGTATATTTATCCATAAGATTAGATTATTAAAAGTAATTAGAAATTAGATATTAGAAATTAGGAATTATTTATTTATGTCATTATCTATTGGCATTGTTGGTCTGCCTAATGTTGGTAAATCAACTTTATTTAATGCTTTAACCAAGAATAAGGCCGAGGCTTCCAATTATCCTTTTTGCACAATTGACCCGAATGTGGGAGTAGTAAAAGTGCCGGATGAGCGGTTAGAAAAATTAGCCGCAATTTCCAAACCGGAAAAAATTTTACCGACCACGATTGAATTCGTGGATATTGCCGGCTTGGTTAAAGGCGCGCACAAAGGCGAAGGTTTAGGCAACCAGTTTTTGTCCCACATCAGGGAATGCGATGCAATTTGCGAAGTAGTTCGCGATTTTAAAGATAATAATATTATTCATGTTGACGGCAGCATTGACGCCAAGAGAGACAGGGAAACTATTAGTTTAGAGCTTGTAATGGCGGATTTGGAAAGTGTAACCAAGCAGCTGGCTAAAACCAGCAAAGACGCCAAAAGCGGGGACAAAGAATTAATAAAGAGAAAGGGAATATTGGAAAAAATAAAAGAACAGTTGGACCAGGGTAAGGCGGCCAGAGAAATGGGGCTTAACGAAGAAGAAAGATATTTAGTAAAGGGTTTTAATTTATTGACGATTAAACCAATAATATATGTCGTTAATACGGATAACGCTTCTTTTGTTCAGTCAACCGGAGACTCTGCCCGAGAAGAGATTTTTTTGAATGTTAAGCAAGAGGAAGAAATTGCCAACCTAGACAATGAAGAAAGAGAAGAATATATCCGTGAATTAGGGTTAGAACAAAGCGGACTGGAAAAATTAATTAAAGTTTCGTATAAATTACTTGGCTTGATAACTTTTTTAACAACCGGCCCCGATGAAACTAGGGCCTGGACAGTCCGCGCCGGTGCCAAAGCTCCAGAAGCGGCTGGTCGTATTCATACTGATTTTGCCAAAGGTTTTATTAGGGCGGAAGTTATAAACTGGGAGAAATTTATTGAAGCCGGCGGAGAAGCAGCGGCCAAAGAAAAAGGATTAGTGCGCACCGAAGGCAAAGATTATATAATTCAGGACGGAGATGTTTGCAATTTTTTGTTTAGTAAATAGGTATTTAATGATTTATAGATTATTAAATTTTATTTAAGGAGGAGAAAATGAAAGATAGAATCGCCATGATCGTTGCCACGTGGTTTTACAGCAGTATGATTTTTAAGCCGGCGCCGGGAACATTTGGCACAATTTTTAGTTTACCCCTTTGTTTTTTTGTTCTTTGTATATGTAAAAAATTAAGTTCATTGTTCGGATTTTTTTTGTATAGCGCCGTAATTATGTTTATTTTTGCGGTTGGTTATTGGGCGGTACCAATTGCTGAAAAAGTTTTGCAATCAAGACAAGACGGATATGGCAATAAAGTTGACAGGGACCAAGGACAGATTGTAATTGACGAAACTTTTGGTATAGCTATCTCCTGCTTTCCGTTATTGTATTTTGGAATATTGAATATTTATTTAGGTTTGCTACTGGCTTTTATTTTTTTTCGGATTTTTGATATTATCAAATTTTTTCCGGCGAAATATTTTGATAATATGGAAAGCGCCCTTGGTGTGATGATGGACGATTTCGTAGCCGGAGCACAAACAGCTGTTATTTTAATAGCTATTAAAATGATATTCTAATTGGAGGATTGCATTAGCGGGGGAAAAGGAGGGTGATTATTTTGATAGAAATAATGATTGATGACAATAAATGTGATGGTTGCGGCAAATGCGTTGAAGTATGTGATAGCTTGCCCTATGGCCAGTTTGATATTTGCTCTTTGGAAAATTGCCTTGGCGAAGATTGCCTTGGTGAAGATTGCGAAAAAATAAAAGAATTTTCTATTTTAAAAATTGAAAATGGGAAAGTTGTGGCAAATAATTTACAGCAATGTGATGGTTGCGGCGAGTGTATGTATATTTGTAAATCATTTGCCATTTTGGTGATAGATGACAGTCCACAACAAAGTATGGGTTCATTGCTTCAAGATGAGATGCCGGCACTATATTGTTTCTATTGCGATAATTTTAGAACGTGTTTAAAATGCGTAGAAAAATTGTTCTAGTTGCCGTTTATGTAAAAATTGCCAAGTTAGCCTATTTTGGCCGCGTTATACCAAGGACGGGGAAAGAGTTATGAGGATATGTTAAAAAAGAGTTAACATCTGTCAGATATTAGCTCTTTATTTTTGATAGATAATAGATAAATAATTTTTAATTTTTTTCCAATACCACAATCTCCCGCCAAACCCTTTGGCCTTGGCGACCGTAAATAATGGTATCACGGTCGCTTAGTTTAATATCAGGATTATCTCGCAAGTTTTTTGGAATAGGATTAACGATTTTAAAATCATTGAATTCCGGCGTTATACGTTCCGCGTTATGCGTTATGCGAAACGTAGGCCAAACTATTACTATTTTTCCGCCAGGCTTTAATATTTTTTTGAATTCAGTTAAGGCCTGACTATATAATTTTTCCAATTCAGGAATTATTTTGTTAATATTTATTTTTCCGCGTTGCGGACCGAGATAGGGTTCGGTGATAATGGCATCAATGTAATTTGGTTTTAAAAAATTAGAAAGTTCAGAAGTGGATTTATTAAATAATTGATATTGGATATCAGATATTAGATATTTAGATTTAAGCCATTGAATATTTTTTTTCGTATTGCAGATTGCTTTTTCGGAAATATCAGAGCCAATTAGATTTTTATAACCCATAAGCATAGCTTCGGTAAGAATTGTGCCGGAACCGCAAAAGGGGTCAAGTATGAATGCGCCTTGGCGCGTTCTTACAGCAGAAAGATTTATCATGATTTGGGCTAGTTTGGGCGGCAGCATTCCTGATAAATCGTCGCGGGCCGGCCGACCGTAATCGCGGAAAGAAAGTTCTTTAAAAGGCTGAACGGCCAGAGTATGGCCAATAATAATTTTATTGTCTTGCTTAAATAATACAGCTTCTATTCCTTTATCAGTAAGCTTGTTTTGCTCCACCACTACACTGGACAAGGTTTTTTCTTTGGACGTGACCCAGCGGCAACTTATGTTCTGTTCTCTTAAGTATTTTTTTATTTCCATTCCTAATTTTTTTGTATTAAATTCATTTTTTCCATAATATGATATTCCAAATTTGAATTTGCCCTGTTTGTCTTTGGTATTTATAATTTGTTGTAGGCCATTTATTATTTTTGGCTGATTTAGTAAATTAATTTCCGCGTCAATGATTCCAATTTTAATAGTGCCGCCTATTTTTTTTATTAAAGCCGGCGCCTCAATTTTTTTATTTGTTTCCATGATAAAAATATTGTTTTGCAACCAAAATTTAAATTTATTATTTTTTTTATTCAAACCGAAAACAGCCGAAATTTCAGCTATGGATAAGGTTGGATTATTGCCTAAAATAAAAAAGTAATTCATAATATTTTTGCCTGTGGCAAGTCTGCCTCTGTGGCGGGTACACCCGCCCGACTGTTCCGAGACTTCGGGAACGGACACGGTACGAATTAAGGTTGTTTTAACTTTAGCAAAAAGTTGCTCTTCTTGCAATAATTTTATATTTATGTTAAGGTGTATTATACATTTTAATAGTAACCTTTCCAGCCGTAATTTTTACGGCAACCCCCGTTAGATTTAACAGGGGAAGGTATTCTATAAATTCCCAACCGTTATAATTTAGAATACTTGGGAATTTTTAATTAATCAATTAATCTATGTCAAAAATAAAATCATCATCATCTTCTCACTATGAGTTATTATTTATTATTCCAAATAGATATACAGAAGGAGAAGCAAATTTAATAGTTGATAAAGTAAAAAAAATTATTGCTGATAATAATGGCAATATTGTTTTTAGTGAAGATTGGGGGAAAAAACATTTGGCTTATAAAATAGGCGGCTACAGCCATGGATATTATAGTTTGCTTGAATTTAGTTTAAAGGGGAATGAGTTAGAAAAAGTAAATAGCACGTTAAAAATGTCCAACGAAATTTTACGCCATCAGATAATAAAAAAAGCGGTCAAGACGGAACAGCAGATAGAAGAAGAAAAAAAGATAGCGGAAAAAATCGCTAAAAAAGCGGTTAAAAAGGAAAAAGATAAAGACAAGAGGATAGACAAAAATAAAGACAAAGATAAAGATAAGGGAAAGATGGAATTAAAAGATTTGGATAAAAGATTGGATAGAATTTTAGATACAGACGACCTTTTATAATAAAACAACAATTTAATTATATAATGTTTATAATTAATTATTTATTCGTTATTATTCATTGAAGACAAAATGTATAATTGCGAAAATAAAAATGTATGAATTTAAACAAAGCAATGATTATTGGAAATTTAACCAGAGACCCCGAAGTAAGAACCACTCCAACCGGGCAAACAGTGGCTACGTTTGGAGTAGCAACAAATTTTATCTGGACAGACCAGCAGGGGCAAAAGCAGGAAAAAGTGGAATTTCATAATGTTGTTGCCTGGAGAAGGTTGGCTGAAATTTGCGGCCAGTATTTACGCAAAGGCTCAAAAGTCTATATTGAAGGCAGGTTGCAGACCCGCGATTGGGTTGGGCAGGATAATGTTAAGCGTTATCGAACCGAAATTGTGGCTGATAATATGATTATGTTGGACCGGGCCGGCGGAGCGGCTCCAATGTCAAATGAACAGCCGCCAGTCCCGGAAGAAGGAGCAGTAGCGTCAAGCGAACCGGTTATTGACGTGGACGAACCGGTTGGCGGGGAGTCAAATCCGACCGAGGAAGACATAAAAGTTGAGAATATCCCATTTTAAAGTTGTTTTTTGCTATCGCAAAAAAGCCCCTCTACAAATGCGGCATATGCGAATTAACGTTATTGCTTCGCGAGCCCTTTCTGTTTCGCTTAAGTGGGATGATATACCCGCCAGATAGTTCGCCTCTGCGGTAGAGTGGGCGTGGTGCGAACATAAATAAGAACAAGAAAAATAAAATATTTTTATATTTTTAATATGGAAAATCAAACAATTAAAAAACCAAAAGAATGTTATTTTTGCGCCAATAATATTAAAGAAGTTGATTATAAGGATATTAATACTTTGCGCCGTTTTATTAATTTTCATCAGAAGATTTTACCGAAAAAAAGAACCGGCACTTGTTCCTGGCACCAGAGAAAGCTGGCTATTGCGATTAAAAGAGCGCGGATGATTGCCTTATTGCCGTTTGTGCATAAATAGAATCACAAAACATAAAACATGCAACACGAAACAAAAAATTGTTGCAGGTTGTATGTTTTATGTTGTAGCCCGTATGTTATCATTAAATGAAATTAAAATTGGCAAAGTTATTGAAGTAAATAACGAGCCTTATATTATAACAAAAACAGACCATCACAAAATGGGCCGGGGAGGGGCGGTTTTAAAAGTTAAATTAAGAAATTTAATCAGCGGCAATGTTTTGGAAAAGACTTTTCAGGGAAGCGACAAGGCCCAGGAAGCGGAAACGGAAAAAAAGAAAGTAAATTATTTATACAAAGACGAGGAAAAAGTTTATTTTATGGATAACCAGACCTATGAGCAGTTTGAATTGCTTTTGGACAGTATCGGAGAAAGCCGGAAATTTTTAAAAGACGGGACTGATGTTGATGTTTTATATTTTAAAAATAAACCGGTAGCCATTGAGCTTCCGGTTAAAATGAATTTTAAAGTTATTAGCGCGCCGCCGGGAGTAAAGGGCAACTCGGCCGGCAATGTGACTAAACAGGTAGAGCTGGAAACCGGAACGACATTAAACGTGCCGATGTTTATTAATGAAGGCGATATTGTTAAAATAAATACGGAAACCGGAGAGTATGTGGAAAGAGCATAGTACACAAACACAAATAAGACGAAAATATACGAAAAAAACGAATGATGGTTATTAAAAATATTTATCAAAACGATTTTTAAAATAGTATTTTAGTTTTTTATATTAAATTTGTTCGTTTAAAAAAAATTTTAAAATTCAGCGTTAAAGTTTTTAGACCTTTTATTAAAATCCGTAGAAGAAAGGAGATAGGAAATGAAAAAGATAAGTATTTTTTTGTGTCTTCTTATTTTTGTCAGTTGGTCATTGATATTTACTGCTAGGGCCGGTTCTACATTTTATTACGTCAAAGCCAAAGGAGGTTTGTATGTTTATGACCCAGACGACAAAGTTTTAGAAGAGAATCCATACAACCCCAATTATCCCCGTCGGCAGAAAATTTGGACGGATAAACCCTGGAATTTAAATATAACGGAGGGGGTCGGGCGAGCTGGGGACAAGATTAAGATTAAGTACAGTCCTCCGCCCGGCAGATTTGACAAAAATTGGACTGGTTGGGTGGTTTCAAAATATCTGAAAAGAGTTACGGATTTTTGTAATATTAGATTCATCGTTCCGCTCTCTGAAAGTGTTGAAGTAATTTTAGTTCATGGGAAGCCTGGTTATTTTTCCGAATTAAGGTCTGGCGAAGTTCATGTTGATGGCGGTTGGCGCAAAGGAGCGGTTTTAATAACCGGTCGGATAGTTAACGGTTGGGTGGAAATTTTAGGCCGGAAAGTTTGTTTTCCCGACAGGAGTTGGGTTTTCAGCGAGGACCATATATTCCCCGGTTGGATTTGGGGAGAATATGTCGGCGTGGCCGTGGACTCGGAATACATAAAATTTCGCCGGCCAGTGATTTATCAGACTTTGGGCTATAATGTTCATGCCCGGGGGAAGCCGATAATTATATCCAAAATTTTGGGTACTTATCAAAGAAAAGGTTTTAAAGTAAAGATAATCGGCCAAAAGGGAAGCTGGCTTTTAACCGATAAGGGGAAGTGGGTGTTTAAGGAATTATTAAAGCTGGTTTCAGATTGAGGGAGGATATGTTATGTTATGGAGATTAGTTTAAAAGCCTTGGAAATATATTTTAATTCCAGGCCCGAGTTTATGCCTATCAGGGAAATGGTCATGAGAAAAGTCTGGAGATTGGCCAAAAAAGGCAGAGTTTCTTTGTTAGTACTTGAAAGATTTAAGAAATATTTTACAACAGATTTTTTGAGAAAAAATACAATTTGACAGGCAACAAGAGAGTGTCTGCTATATTGGCTATTCAAAAAAGGAGGGTGGCAGATGTATTCTCATATATTCCTTGATAACGAGGGAAAGCCCCTAAATATCTACGTCGAAATAGACGGGGAAGGTGAGGTCAGAATTTCGGGGGTTGGCGTTAAAAAAGTGAAAATAATGAAAGGAAGAGAAAAAGAAGTGGAGGTTAAACTATAAAGCCCCTGGCTAAACCAGAGGCTCTTTTTATTTATGAAAGATGTCGGACAATTTGCTCCAAATTGGCCGACTATTTATTTTTTTAATTTTAAAGTTATAAATTAAATTTCTTCCATTTCTCTGGCCCTTACTTCCGAAATTATTCTTTTTCTGATTTCTTTTTTTAATTTTTGGTCCTGGCGCAGGAATTTTTTGGCGTTTTCCCGGCCCAGACCCAGTTTAATATCGTTAAATGAATAAGAATTGCCGCTTTTGCTAACCACTCCGTAGGCCACGCCGGAATCAAGCAGGTCGCCGGAAATAGAGATGCCTTCGTTATACATTATGTCAAACTCGCAGGTCCGGAACGGAGCGGCCACCTTATTTTTTACCACCTTGCATTTAACCCGGTTACCGATAATTTTGTCCGCCTGCTTAATTTGGGCCGAGCGCCTGACTTCAATTCTGACTGATGAATAAAATTTTAAGGCATTGCCACCGGTTGTAACTTCAGGATTTCCGAAAAAGACTCCGATTTTATGCCTGATTTGATTGATAAATATTACGACAGTTTTTGTTTTTGAAACAATGCCGGTTAATTTGCGCAGAGCCTGGCTCATTAATCGGGCCTGCAAGCCCATATGCTGGTCGCCCATATCGCCGTCAATTTCTTTTTGCGGAACCAGGGCGGCCACCGAGTCAATTACCACTATGTCAACCGCGTTTGAGCGGACCAGGGTTTCTAAAATTTCCAAAGCCTGTTCGCCCGTATCCGGTTGGGAAATAAGCATATCTTTAATATTAACGCCGATTGTTTTAGCGTAATCCGGGTCAAGAGCGTGCTCGGCATCTATAAAGGCGGCAATTCCGCCCAATTTTTGCACTTCAGCCACGATATGCTGGGCCAGGGTGGTTTTTCCCGAAGCTTCCGGGCCGAATATTTCTATAATTCTGCCCCGCGGCACTCCGCCTATTCCCAGAGCAAGGTCTAAGGATAGACAACCGGTCGGCACCGAGTCAACGTCGGATTTTCTGGCTTCGCCAAATTTCATAATAGCGCCTTCTCCGAATTTGGTTTTAATTTGTTCCATTGCTAACATAGCCGCATTTAAACGTTCATTGGTTTCTTTTTTTCCGCCCTCTTTTTTGTCAGAGGCGGGCATGTTTTTATTATTATTTTCAGCCATATAGTTAATATAATTTAATAGTAAGGTCTCCTCGTGTTATTAGGATATAATGTTTTAATAAAAAATGCAAGAAAGAAAGTTAATAAAAAAATCCTTAGCATGTTGTACTAAGGAATATATTATTTTTCAGCTGTTAAAACAGCCAGAGGCATATTTTCTAAAAGTTTATAGTTTTTAACTCTTCCTCTCCCCTCCCTGTCCATTTTCATTCTAATCCAGTTTATTTCTTTAAAGCCGGCTTGCATTAATATTCTTTCATAAGTTTCCGGCTTCCAAAAGGTATTAGAAAAATTAAATTCAATCTCATTGATTTTAAAATTTATAAGTATTTTTGCACCCTCAACAAATTGCATGGAAAAACTTCGCTCACCTATTTGCGGATGAAGTAAATAATGCTTAGCTGAAATATAAGTATTAATGGCAACTATTTTTCCTCCGGGATTTAAACTTGAATATATATTAGTAGCCATTTTTCTTAAAGATTTTTTGTTTTTAGCATAATGCAGAAGAAAGGCAGCCGTAATTAAATCAAATCTTTTAAATTTTAGAACAGAGCGAAAAACGAAAATCGGCCAGCCGGCATTGAGCCATAAATAATTAATATTTAGCGGGTTTTTTCTTTCGGTTTGGCGGGCCAGCTTTAACATTTTCAATTCTTTATCTCCGCCAATCACTGTTGCGCCTTTGTCCGCAAGAAGTCTTGAGCTTTCGCCTCCGCCACAGCCAAGGTCAAGAATTGTTTTTTCCCGCACGTTCCCGCAAGCCTGCAGCCAAGAGGGATAAATCATATTTTTTCTTTCCGGATGTTCCATGCGCGATTTATCAGTATATTGAATAGCAATTTGTCTATATTGAGTCATTTTTTCTCCTTAATTATAAGGGTTATTGTTAATGTTCAAAGTTATAAAATCTTTTCATATATTATTATTTTTGTCAACTAAAATATAGATGTTGTTAATAGTATTGTGGGTAAAAACTGTGGAAAATTAGACAATTTTATATTAATTTTAAATAAAACCGTTAAAACTTGACATAAATCATTGAATCGTATAATATATAACTACATTAATTATTAATATATTAAAATATTGACTAATTAATATAAGCACAATTTACAAATTAAAAGAAGAGACAGTGATATAAAAAATTTGTATCCCTGTTTTTTCTTTTTAATGGGACTGTCGCCGAATGCCCGATTTGGCTATATTTTCTAGATTTCGGTAAATTTTGTAAAATATTTTTTCGCCTATATTAACATATAAGCTCAAGAATATTTTACAAAATTTCCTCAAAATCTGAAAAAATCTATCACAAAAGCGCATTCGGCGACAGTCCCTTAAAAGAAAGTTCGTTAACAATTAAATAAATCTTAAATAAATTTAGAAGAGGTTCTAATATATTAAATTCGGAACAAGTCTCTATTATTTTAGGGACAGGTCCCGCTTTTAGTGCGGGGCAAGTTTTGGTGCTAACAGGCGCCAATTTATATTAAGCCATTTATTTGGTTTAATTAGTAGAAGATTTATTTCTTCATATATTTTTGAGACCCCGCCGCTCTCGAGTAGCGGGGCAGGGTTTAACCCTGCGTAAGTCTCAACAGGATAAAGCCTGGTTAAAAACTTTTTGAGAGTTTGATCCTGGCTCAGGATGAACGCTGGCGGCGTGTCTAAGGCATGCAAGTCGAACGTGTATCTTCGGATACGCGTGGCAAACGGGAGAGTAACACTTTGGTAATTTACCTCTAGCTAGGGCATAACCCTGAGAAATCGGGGATAATTCCCTATAGACATGGGGGGACATATGTCATTCCCATGTAAAGCTACGGCGGCTGGAGAGAAGCCTAAGGCCTATCAGCTTGTTGGTGAGGGTAAAAGCCCACCAAGGCTACGACGGGTAGCGGGTGTGAGAGCATGACCCGTCTCACTGGGACTGAGACACTGCCCAGACTCCTACGGGAGGCTGCAGTCAAGAATATTCCTCAATGGCCGAAAGGCTGAAGGAGCGACGCCGCGTGCATGAAGAAGCCCTTCGGGGTGTAAAGTGCTTTTATTAGGGACGAAATAATGACGGTACCTAATGAATAAGGGGCTGCTAACCTCGTGCCAGCAGCAGCGGTAATACGAGGGCCCCAAGCGTTATCCGGATTTATTGGGCGTAAAGGGTCCGTAGGCGGTTTATCGCATCTCCTGTTAAATCTCAAGGCTTAACCTTGAGGCCGCGGGAGAGATGGACAAACTAGAGGCCGGAAGAGGCAAGCGGAATTGCTGGTGTAGGGGTTAAATCCGTTAATATCAGCAGGAACACCAAATGCGAAGGCAGCTTGCTAGAACGGTTCTGACGCTCAGGGACGAAAGCGTGGGGAGCGAATGGGATTAGATACCCCAGTAGTCCACGCCGTAAACGATGGATGCTAAGCATTGGAAGTGTCGACCCTTTCAGTGCTGTCAACATAAGGTAACCCGTTAAGCATCCCGCCTGGGGAGTACGAGCGCAAGCTTAAAACTCAAAGGAATAGACGGGGACCCGCACAAGCGGTGGAGCATGTGGTTTAATTCGACGATAAGCGAGGAACCTCACCAAGGTTTGACATATAGCTGCAGAATCCGAGAAATCGGATAGCCTTCGAGGGTGCTATACAGATGCTGCATGGTTGCCGTCAGCTCGTGTCGTGAGATGTACCGTTAAGTCGGGAAACGAGCGCAACCCCTATCTTGCGTTTTATATGTCGCAAGAGACTGCCCGCTTTAAGTGGGAGGAAGGCGGGGATGACGTCAAATCAGCATGGTTCTTACACCTTGGGCGACACACGTGCTACAATGGAAAATACAGAGGGACGCCAAGCCGTAAGGCGGAGCTAATCCTTTAAAATTTTTCTCAGTTCGGATTGAGGTCTGCAACTCGACCTCATGAAGCTGGAATCGCTAGTAATCGCGGATCAGCCATGCCGCGGTGAATACGTTATCGGGTCTTGTACTCACCGCCCGTCAAGTCAAGGGAGCCGGCAATACCCGAATCCCGCTGTATAGCGGGAGAAGGTAGGGTTGGTAACAGGGACTAAGTCGTAACAAGGCATCCGTAGCGGAAGCTGTGGATGGATCACCTCCTTTCTAGGGAGATATTGTTCAATTACAAATTATCAATTTACAATTACGAATTTAATTCGTAATTTGTAATTTTTAATTGTAAATTGAACTGGTCGCGCTTCTATTAACTTATTTATTTAATTAAATAAGATGAAGTGACCCCGCTTCTCGTGAGAGGCGGGGTAAAAATTGGCGCCTGTTAGCATTTAAACTCATAAAACATAAAACACGAAACAAAGAACATAACAAAAAAAACAGTCCTGAGTAATCGAGACTGTTTTTTTATATTAAAAAAAGCCGAGAATTTTCGGCTTGAAGTTTTGGGGCGTTATTTTTTTTTGCCGGGCGCGCGCGGTATTTCA
>Ga0268276_1002908_pt1 | contig 13929 bp, 10 predicted proteins | sample saktaG_4_FD_190145 | JGI IMG/M metagenome (GOLD analysis project Ga0268276, IMG submission 190145) | Saline water microbial communities from Sakinaw Lake, British Columbia, Canada - sak_2010_1_5_45m | ecosystem: Environmental > Aquatic > Non-marine Saline and Alkaline > Saline ...
TATCCATCCCGATGAAGTGTATCACCTTGGTGCCCAGAGCCATGTCAGGGTGAGTTTTGAAACCCCGGAATATACCGGTAATGTGACAGCTCTTGGTACCACACGGCTTCTCGAAGCCCTCCGCAGGAGCAACCACGGGATAAAATTTTACCAGGCCTCATCGAGCGAGATGTTCGGGGCTTCGTCACCCCCGCAGGATGAGGAGACGCCCTTCCATCCCCGGAGCCCGTATGCCTGCGGCAAGGTCTATGCCTACTGGATGGTGCGCAATTACCGCGAAGGGTACAACATGTTTGCATCAAACGGGATCCTCTTCAACCATGAGTCCCCGCGCCGGGGTGAGACCTTTGTCACCCGCAAGATCACCCGGGGGATCGCACGGATCCTTGCGAAAAAAGAAAAATACATCTACCTCGGCAACCTTGACGCCTGCCGTGACTGGGGCTTTGCACCGGAGTACGTGGAATGCATGTGGAAGATCCTGCAGCAGGAGGAAGCCGATGATTACGTGCTCGGGATCGGGGAGACGCATTCCGTTAAGGAATTTCTCGACGCAGCATTCTCCTATGCAGGACTTGATGTCGACAAGCATGTGAAGATCGACAGGAAATATTTCCGTCCGACCGAGGTCGAAGTGCTTATCTCAAACCCGGAGAAGGCCAGAAAGAAACTCGGGTGGAAGCCGAAGGTCCGGTTTGACGATCTGGTGAAGATCATGGTCGACGCCGATATGAGGGCCATCGGGCTTTCCCCGATCGGTGACGGGGATACGATCCTCAGGAAGACGTTCCCGAAGAAGTGGTGGAAGAAAGACTGATACCAACTATTCATGGCGGAGAGTTCCTTAACATGACATTCTGGGAAAATAAAAAGATCCTTCTCACCGGCGGTGCCGGGTTTCCTGGATCCCGTATCATTGAGCAGCTGCAGGAGTGGATCGTATGACATTCTGGGAAAATAAAAAGATCCTTCTCACGGGTGGTGCCGGGTTTCTCGGCTCCCATATTGTTGAACAGCTTCAGCAGCAGGGTGTCCGCAACGATCAGCTCTATGTCCCCCGGAGCCGTGACCTCGACCTCCGGAAATGGGAGAACTGCGTCAAGGCAGTGAAAGGCAGGGATATCGTCATCCACCTTGCCGCAAAAGTCGGCGGCATCGGGTTCAACCAGAACTATCCCGGGGAACTCTTCTATGACAACGCAATCATGGGCATCCAGATCATTGAGGCAGCACGGCAGGAGGGTGTGGAGAAGTGCGTAATTCTTGGAACAGTCTGTGCCTACCCCAAGTTCACTCCTGTACCATTTAGCGAGGACGAGCTCTGGAACGGGTACCCGGAAGAGACCAATGCCCCGTACGGGATTGCAAAGAAGGCGCTCCTCGTGCAGGCACAGGCGTACCGGCAGCAGTACGGGTTTAATGCGATCTATCTCCTGCCAGTCAACCTTTACGGTCCTCGCGACAATTTCAATCCCGAGAGTTCCCACGTGATCCCGGCCCTGATCAAGAAGTTTGTCGATGCAGTCCGGGAGAAGAAACCCGTTGTCGAAGTCTGGGGTACCGGCGCAGCATCCCGGGAGTTCCTCTATGTCGAGGACGCGGCCCGGGCAATTGTCCTCGCCACCGAACGGTACAACAAACCCGACCCGGTCAACCTTGGTGCCGGAAAGGAGATTTCCATCAGGGATCTTGTCACCATCATCCGGAAGCATACCGGCTTTACCGGCAAGATCCACTGGGACACCACAAAACCCGATGGTCAGCCCCGGCGCTGTCTCGTCACGTCACGGGCGGAGAAGGAGTTCGGGTTTGTTGCGAAGGTACCGTTCGAGGAAGGGTTGAAGCGGACGGTGGAGTGGTATATGGATCAAACTACAAATCAACATTAGCAATAACATATTTTTATTTCTACGAGACATTGCGAATTTCAATTATTGGCAGAGTAAATGCTCTATCGTGACAGGGATGTGGAAGCCTGAATAAGAGGGTAACTTGTCCCAACCTGAAATCACGTCCTGTAAGCCTTAGCCATTGAATAAAAGGATTCCCAATATGTTTTTGCCCTGTCACGTGAGATAGTAATTAGCATTTCACCAAAGGAGATTAGTCCCGTGATTCTAAAGGTTTCGAAGAAACGCCTCAATAAAACGGTCTGCATCGTCGGCCTCGGGTATGTCGGCCTGCCATTAGCGCAGGACTTTTCCGGACATATCCGCACAATCGGGTACCGGCGTGACCAATTTCTCCGCCAGCTATAAGGTAATAAAAAATGGATTAATGTGATATAATGCGAATTTCCGTTATCGGTACCGGGTATGTCGGATCGGTTACCGGTGCATGCCTAGCGGGTACTTTAAACGCCCGAAAGCAACCCGGATGGCAGCTTCACAAATATTGATCAATGAAGGAATCGAAAAATATGTTTGAATGTACATCAACCGGATGAAGAGAGAATGACGTTACCCCCAAGCCCGACTCCAGCCACTTCGGAAAAGGCTCCCGTTCCAACCCTCATCATCCGCCCGCCAAAGAAGTGGGTGCCGGTTGATTTCCACGAACTCTGGAATTACCGGGAACTCCTCGCCTCTTTCACGATGCGCGATATAAAAATCCGGTACAAGCAGACCGGGCTTGGCTTCGCGTGGGCGATCATCCAGCCGCTCTTCATGATGGTGATCTTTACGATCATCTTCGGGGGATTTGCAAAGATCCCGTCCGATGGCATACCTTACCCGCTCTTCTCCTTCGCCGCGCTCCTCCCGTGGATGCTCTTTGCCGAAGGGATGACCCGCTCCACGATGAGCATGGTGGCCAATGCCGGCATCATGACAAAAGTGTACTTTCCCCGGCTCATCATGCCCATCTCCGGGATTCTCTCGCCCCTCGTTGACTTCGCTGTCTCCATCTCCATCCTTGCTGTGATGATGATATACTATGGATTTGTGCCAACGATCAATGTGGTATTCCTGCCGCTCTTCATCCTCCTTGCGGTTGCGACATCGCTGGGTGTCGGGCTCTGGCTTTCGGCGTTGAACGTGAAGTACCGTGACTTCCAGTATACCGTTCCATTCATCATCCAGATCTGGATGTATGCCTCGCCCGTTGTCTATCCTGCGAGCATGTTCCCGAAGTCGCTCCAGTTCCTGTACGGTTTGAACCCGATGGCGGGAGTCATCGAGGGGTTCCGCTGGGCGCTCTTAGGGACAGCAATGCCGAGCGGGATGATCTTTGTCTCGGTCGGAATTGTCATACTGCTGCTTGTGTCGGGCATGTTTTATTTCCGGAGGATGGAGCAGTATTATGCGGATATTGTGTGATTTTTTGAATACAGAAAGGGTGAATCAGATAGTAAGCCCAAAAAATGCTTAAAAAATGTTTCAATTGACCGAGGTTAATTTCCAATGATGACTAAGATTACAGGAATTGAAGGGACCTTGCATGTCTTCTGACAACATCGCCATTCGCACCCGCAATCTTGGCAAGAAATACATCCTTGGCGGACCTCAGGAAAAATATCTCACGATACGCGATGCGATTGTCAATTCGGTAAAGATGCCGTTCAAGCGATTCCATCGTGCTCCTCCGGGCGAAGAATTCTGGGCACTGAAGGATATATCATTCGATGTGGAGCAAGGTCAGGTTGTTGGTATCATCGGGCGTAATGGGGCAGGGAAGTCGACGTTGCTGAAGATATTATCCCGTGTTACGACACCGACTAAAGGGACCATTGAGCTGCATGGGCGGGTTGGTTCCCTTCTGGAAGTCGGAACGGGTTTTCACCCGGAGATGACCGGACGCGAGAATATTTTCCTTAATGGCTCGATCCTTGGGATGAAAAAAGTTGAGATTGAACAAAAATTCGATGAAATTGTCAAGTTTTCTGAAATTGACAAATTCATTGATACACCGGTTAAGCGGTATTCCAGCGGGATGTATGTCCGGCTCGCGTTTGCGGTGGCGGCGCATCTGGAGCCGGAGATCCTGGTAGTGGATGAAGTGCTGGCGGTTGGCGATGCACAGTTCCAGAAAAAGTGCTTGGGAAAAATGGGAGATGTGGCAAAAGAGGGGAGGACCGTGCTGTTTGTGAGTCATAATATGGCAGCAGTCAATACTTTGTGTCAAAGAGGAATCATAATTGAAAATGGGACGATAAAATTCGATGGAGAAACTGATAAGGCAATAGACTATTATTCAAATGGGAGAGAACGGGATTTTATTAATTCTGATATCTCAAAAAAGCCCCGAAAAAGAAACGCGACATTACGAGCAAAAATAATCAATATTGAAGTAAAGACGTATGATGGCACTATTGTCGATATAATGGATAGTACAAAACCTTTTAGAGTTCATTTAACGATTGAAGCATATTCTGATGTCAGTGTTGCTGGCTATCTAATAATATATGATCTAAAAAATACCCCGATTCTAGTGTTCTGTTCAGAACACTTCCAGAAAAAAATTTTTGAATTAAAAAAAGGAATAAATACAATATCCTGCGATATAGGACCAACATTTTTAACCCCTAAAAAATATTGGATTGGTTGTGGATTAACGATAGGTTATAGTGAATGGATTGATCATGTGGACGAAGGGTATTGTTTTGTTGTTGAAGAATTAGACCCCTATAATAGTGGCTTTGATTATAATCTTTTACGTGCAGTATATCATGTAGATCATTCGTGGAGTGTTGAATAATTTTTTATTAAATATGAAAATCCTATTTCAAAAGGAAGAATCAGATAAATATCCCTTTTTCAAACTTGATTCTTATTACACAACCGATGGTCTCATTTAAGATAGAACTAATTTCTTACTTTGTTAGCATCCGTAGTTCTTGAAAAGGAGGGGGAAAACATTGGGGTCACAGTGAATTCTCAATAAACCTCCAAAGATTGTGAATCATAGTTTAAAATATTTGTTCATTGAATAATCTAATGATGGCAGAAATTATCGGGTTAATCACTGCTCGCGGCGGATCAAAGGGGATACAGGGTAAGAATATTAGAGTACTTGCAGGAAAACCATTGATTGCTTGGACTATTGATGCCGCACAAAAAAGCAAGGCATGTTCGAGACTTATTGTTTCTACCGATAGTCAAGATATAAAAAAAATTGCTCAAGATTGGGGAGCGGAAGTACCATTTATCCGACCTGAGGACTTATCTGGTGACACTAGTAAATCGATCTCGGTTGTTCACCATGCAATTAATTATTTATTATCGAAAGGGATTAAAGAATCCGATTGCATTCTCTTACTTCAACCAACATCCCCATTGCGAACAGGCAATGATATAAAAAATGCAATTAAAATTAGTCAGTCAAAACATGCTGATGCGGTTGTAAGTGTTACCGATTCTCCATCTCATCCATACCTAGCAAAAAAGATCTCATCAGAGGGGATTATAAATAGTTTTTTCAATGAAAAGTTTGATAACATTCGGCGTCAAGATCTACCCCCGTCATATGTAACGAATGGGGCAATTTATTTGAATAAAATATCCTCTATTCTTGAAGAAAATACTTTTTTGCCGGAAAATAAAACATATGCATATTTAATGCCCCCCGAGCGTTCGGTAGATATCGATACCCCATGGGATCTTTACCTGGCCGAACTGATATTACGTGACAAGCAAAAAAATATTTACTAAAAAAAATGATAAACCATATCTATATTCTTGATTTCTATTGGTGTTTGTGAATTGATGTGGATACCTTTTCCACGTAAGGCATAAAACTAATTAATCAAAACATATAATAATAACATATAGGAAGTGACATTCCATGAAATATTGTAAAAAATGTCTAATGCCGAACACAAGACCCGGAATTCAGTTCCATGATGATGGTATCTGTGCGCCGTGTCATAATTACGAAAAGCAACAACATACTGATTGGGGCAAGCGGAAAAAGGAATTAGAGACAATTTGTAAAAAATATCGGGGAAAATATGGTAATGGATACGATTGTGCGATTTCTGTGTCAGGAGGAAAGGATTCGACCTTCCAAGTATATGTGATGAAAGAAATAATGAAAATGAATCCTGTTTTAATATCTGTTGGAAATATCGATTGGACGGAAACGGGAAGAAAAAATCTGAAAAATTTATCTGATACGTTTGATTGTGATATTATTTCACTAATGCCAAATCATCAAGTTGCAAGACAGATGGCAAAAAAGGCATTTTGTGAGATTGGCTCTCCCACGTGGTATGCAGATGCTTTGATCTATGCATATCCATATCGCATGACTATGCAACTCGGTTTACATCTATTGGTATATGGAGAAAACGTGAATTATACTTACGGTGGAAAATATAATAAAGAAACTCCCTCTGCAAAAATGCAACCATTAAACGATGTAGTAAAACCGATTTGGAAAGAGTGGTTTAAGGATAATCAAATCACCGAAAAAGAGTTAGATTCGGCCAGGCAACCTTCATTAGGAGAATGTGAAAAACATGGATTGTATCCCATTTATTTAAGTTACTTTGTCCCTTGGGACAGTCACCATAACTATCAGGTTGCCAAACGATGGGGTTTCCATCAGTTATCGCATGAGTATGTACGGGAAGGGACACTGGAACAATACAATCAGATTGATTCCATCAGTTACCTTCTTAATCAATACTTGAAATATCCAAAATTCGGTCATGCGTCTGCGACTGAAATGGCATCCCGGTGGATACGCGCCGGGCTAAAGACAAGGGAAGAAATGATTCCTTTAGTGAAAGAATACGATTGTAAGCTTGACCAGGGAATCGTAGACAATTTCTGTGACTTTGTTCAGATGAGTCCGCGGGAATTCTGGACCATTATGGATAAATGGTATAACCCGGAGTTATTCTATCAGGACCATGATGGTGTATGGCATGAAAAGTTCGAAGTAGGTGTTGGAATAGTAAAATAATGTTAATCGGTATGGAATTCATTAATTACCTCCCAATTACAATCTTTTTAATGACGAATCATTTCGAAATCATTGGACGGAAAATCGGACCTGAATATCCCCCTCTAGTCATAGCGGAAATCGGAATTAATCACGAGGGGGATCTCAATAAAGCGATAAAAATGTTGGATGATGCATATTCTGCAGGATGCGAATGTGTGAAATTTCAATCTCATGTGATAACCGATGAGATGATACCAAATACCGTCATCCCCGGGAATGCAACGGAAAGTATCTGGGATATTATGTCCCGTTGTGCACTGACAGAAAATGAAGAGATCCATCTAAAAGAATATGTCGAATCGAAAAAGATGATTTTTCTCTCTACCCCGTTTTCAAGGGCGGCAGCGATCCGTTTGGAAAAGATGGATGTTCCAGCATATAAAATTGGTTCGGGAGAGTGCAACAATTATCCGCTGCTTGAGCATATTGCAAAATACGGTAAACCTGTTATATTAAGTACTGGTATGAATGATATCAGGTCTATTGAGCCGGCAGTAGAAATATTCAGAAATGAAGAGGTTCCATTCGCCCTTTTACATTGTACATCGATCTATCCAACACCCTATTCAAAAGTTCGACTTGGTGCATTACGCGATTTGGAAAAAGCATTCCCTGATGCAGTATTAGGTCTTAGCGATCATTCCTTGGGTAATTACACCTGTTTTGCGGCTGTAGCATTAGGTGCGTCAATTTTAGAGAAACATTTTACTTCAGACAAAAAATGGCCAGGTCCCGATAATCCCATTTCCATTGAACCACATGAACTCAAAGATCTGATACAGGGTTCACATGCAATTCATGAAGCTATGGGTGGTAAAAAAGATATTCTGCCGGATGAAAAGCCCACTATTGATTTTGCCTACGCATGTGTAGTTTCTACACGACCTATTTTAGAGGGGTGTGTTTTAACTCCCGAAAATATATGGGTTAAAAGACCGGGTACTGGTGAAATTAAAGCACAACATTATCGAAATCTACTTGGAAAAAAAGTATCTAGAAATATTGGAGAGAATCAACAATTAAGATGGACGGATATTACTAATTAGTCCATAAATGAATATTAGTAATGTTTAATAAAATTTAATCTGTACAGGGATTTGAAAATGGTTGAAGAAATACTAAAATGAGTCTGAATGAACAAATCTATGACAACCGGTTTTATATGTTCTCCTTAAAAAAATGGTGGTGTGTCTTTGGGAAAAAAAATTTTATTTATAACGGGAACCAGGGCGGATTTTGGTAAATTGAAACCCCTTATGCTAAAAGTTGAAAATTCTGGAGAATTTGAATGTTATATTTTTGCAACTGGGATGCATACTTTATCTCGTTATGGGCTTACATATGATGAAATTAGGAAAGCAGGTTTTAAAAATATCTTTACGTATATAAATCAGGATGCACGGTGTAATATTTCGATGGATATTATCCTCTCTAATACTATAGAGGGGATTAGCCGGTACATTCACGAGTTTCCACCTGCAATGATTGTTGTCCATGGTGATCGTGTTGAAGCTCTCGCTGGTGCAATTGTTGGGGCTTTAAATAATGTTCTCGTGGCACACATTGAAGGCGGCGAACGATCCGGAACGATTGATGAATTAATACGTCATGCGGTGAGTAAATTAGCTCACTTGCATTTTGTATCAAACGAAGATGCAAAAAATCGATTGATCCAGATGGGTGAGATTGTGGATTCGGTATTTGCCATTGGCTCGCCCGATGTTGATGTTATGCTTTCTGATTCTTTACCTTCATGGGAAAATGTAAAACAAAGATATGATATAAATTTTGACAAGTATGGTGTTTTTTTATATCATCCGGTTACTACAGAAATTGAATCCTTAGAATTACATATCAATACGGTTATTGATGCTCTCGAAAAAATTAAAATGAATTTTGTGGTAATTTATCCAAATAACGATATGGGTAGTGAAATTATCTTTAAAGCATTAAAACGGATTGAACATAATCAAAAATATAAAGTGTTCCCTTCGCTACGATTTGAATTCTTTTTAACACTATTGAAAAATGCATATGTAGTTATAGGAAATTCCAGTGCTGGCGTTCGGGAAGCTCCCGTTTTTGGAATTCCCACAATTAATATCGGTACCCGACAGGAAAACCGGTTTTTCCACTCCTCGATAATAAATGTCGATGTGGATGAAGAAGCAATCATTAATGCGTATAATAATCTATCCCAAGTACATAAGCCGTCATATCACTTTGGTCAAGGAAATAGCGCAGACCAGTTTATGAAAATAATTAATACTGATAGCATCTGGAAAACCCCTTGTCAAAAACAATTTCAAGATATTTTTATGACGGACGGGAAAAAGAATTGATTTCACAGGTATAGGTAGTGATTTCGGGAAGGTATAACGAATTATTGCCAATACATTTACGATTTGAATGAAAAATTTGGGAGAATATTATGTTAAAAGTATTACATGTTGCAAGTTTTTTTGGAAATATTGGTGATAATGCCAACCATAAAGGAACAAAAGTTATCCTCGAAAAAGAATTGGGAACACAAATTTGTTTCACAAATCTCGAAATAAGAAAAGCTTATCAGAATTATATCGGTCATGATAAATTGTATTTTGATGAAAAATTTGTCCAATTAGCGAATAATCATGACTTAGTAATTATTGGTGGTGGAAATTTCTTTGATATTTGGGTGGAATCCTCAAGTACTGGTACGACAATTGACATGAGTATTGAAACTCTGAGGAAAATTCGTGTCCCGATTATCTTTCATGGCCTAGGTTGTGATTGTGATCCACACTTCGGTGCACCGCCTCATCTAGTAAAAAAATTTAAGTCATTTATCGATGCTGCGCTTACCTCCAATAATTGTTTGGTATCTGTGAGGAACGATGGATCGATAGGTACAATAAAAAAATATTTGGGGCCTCAATACGCTAAAAAAATTTACCATATCCCTGATGGGGGGTTCTTTGCGAAATCAAATAAATATTATCATCCCGAATTACCCTCTCAAAAAAGTCGGATAATCGGGGTTAATATTGCAATTGATATGAAAAGTCATCGGTTTAAGATGATAAATTCCAACTCTATAGATTATATCCAATTTATAAAAAAATTGAGTGATGTATTAACAGATAAATTAAATCAAATTGACAATTTACACATTGTATTTATCCCTCATGTTTATAGTGATTTGGAAGCAATTTCTGATTTACTTTTACAAATGAATGACCATTTAAGAAGAAATCGAGTCACAGTAGCCCCGTATGTTCAGGGAGATCTCGGACAAGATTATATTTTAGATCTTTACAATAATTGCGATCTTATTTTAGGTATGCGCTTTCATGCAAATGTCTGTCCAATTGGTTTAAATGTACCAACGATAGGTTTAGTCTCATATCCTCAAATCGAAGATCTTTATGATGAATTGGGACTGTTAGATCGAAAAATACATATAAATGTTTCTGGATTTGAAAAAGAATTAGGCGAAAAAATATATTATTCTCTTGAAAATGAATATAATATCCGTCACAAATACAGTGTGATTGTTGATAAACTAGACGATGATTTGCATTCATTTCATTCTACAATTAAGAAAAAGTTTTTTTCCTAGACGTCGAGTATTGCGTTTGTTCTCAAAAATTTTTGTGTGCAAGACTTTTGAAAAACGCACTTCTCTTACAATTCCCCCTTCAAAAATGATGAGATAATCTATATCCCATTTCAATAACTTTTATCTTGTGCTTGAGAGTAAATGAGAGAATGGAAATTAAACCCAATACACATTATAGAAAAATCTGCTCTGTAGAAAGCCACAATGACGAGAAATTGTAAGATCGTGTGAATGTTGCAGACAATCATTTTCTTGGCAATTTCCTTTTTCTGGATGGTATAATATTCTTGCTTTAATGTCGCCAGTGAACTTTCTTTTCAGAATGGAGAACTTGTTTTCGATCATTTTTTAATTAGGATTTCTACAGAACAGGAATAATGGAAAAAGAGAATTTTTAAAGCAATCGTATGATATCGTTAGTTTTTCAACCATCCATTTCGATTAATATTCATTTGTAATTTATTATCAGACCAATAGAACAATATCCCTACCGAAATTGTTACGAATAAATTGATGATATACCCGAAATTGAACAGTATGAAAAATATCATTTGCGTCAGGAAAATGTGATACGAGGCATTACCTAAAAAATCAATGGGTGCCCATGAAATGTTTAAAAAAATTATCGATAATATTAGTCCTGCTGCGAACAAGAATGTCAAAGCATTGAAATAAGTGAGTTCATAATTGAATAATTGCGTTCCTGTAATTCCTAAATATACGACGAGAGATGTTGATAAGAAAATACCCAAATCCAACAGCAAGGGGATTTTTTTCTTGAAGATACAATCTGCAAGGTATATTCCAATCGCAAAAGCAAATTGGAATTTGAAGATATACAAAAACGCCGAGTAGCCATTTGGAAATATCAATTCGAATAATATCGAGATTCCAAAACTACCTGCAAGCATTAACCCCATACTCTTTTTGGAAATATACCAAAGGAGCGGTATTGTGACAATGGATGCTAAGACGAGTGTAATGTAATAATTTCCAGGACCCACTACAGGCATCTGTCCTAAAAGCATCATGGGTGATTTTACTATCGGTTTGTATCCAGCAAGTCCAATATACAATGTTATAAAGAACACCGGGATTAACGGAAGTATAAACCGGGTTGCTTTTTTAGTGATGTATGGCTTTAAGTTCAGACCCTTTTCGTTTAAACTGATTGCTCCAACAATTCCCATCAAAATAAGAAAAATAGGTACTGATTGTAACAATAGTATTTCGACAGGAGTTCCATAATTTAGACACGCATGAGATACGCAGGAGTGCATTGTGAGTACGCCCAGTATTGCCATACCTTTTAAGAAATCTATGGATTTTATATGCACAATCCTCACTCCAGAATCTTCGTTATGTTAAATTATTATAATCTAATGAGATTTGTCTATATTGGCATAAGTCATTCTGATTGGATGAAAGTTTTACAGCAAATAAAAGGAAGGGATTGTTGTTTATTGCTGATTGTCTGTTGTCGGATTTCTTGCCGCGGGGTATATTCCAGAGGAGACGTTGTTGTACATTAGATCTTTCGGTTATCAGTACATTTGGTTTTAATTAGGATTTCTACGGAGTAGAAAATCGGTACATTATTTCAAACTCACCGTAAAAATAAATATTGGTACATCTAATTATAATAGCACCTATGAGATATAGTGCTATAAGTACATTATTTATGCCGGTTGCATTTTTTAAAAAGTGCCTTATCTGGAAAAAAACAGAATCCAAATTTGCAATATTTGTTGAGAAGTGGAAATCCAAACGGAATATAACTGGTGAATCGAGTGGGAATCTTGCTATAGTGATTCAGCCATGGTCAGGAACAGCAATCCCTTGGTTTCTGATTACCATTGCGCTTTTTTTTCTCCAATCAAACAAAAAAGTCACACTAATTGTTGATGATTTAGAATTTGGAAAAGAAAAATGGTTCTTTCGCTGCCAAATAAGAAGTATAAAAAAAATTCTTTTATCCCTCCCAAGTTCGATTAAAATAATTGAATTAACTTACTTTAAAAGAAATAAAAAAAAATTTGCTATTTCAGATAATTCTATAATCGATAATATATCTACATTAAATACAATACATTTTATGAGAGGGGAACTCATCGAAAATCACGGAAGAAAAGAGTATTTCAACACGATCCATAAGCAACTTGAAAATACATTTGATTGTCTAAATCAAGCGTTCAATGAAAATCACTTTGATTTCATAATTGTTCCAGGAGGAATTTGGGGTTCAAGTGGGCTTTATTTGATACTTGCCGAATTATATAAAATCAGGGTATCAACATACGATTCAGGTTTTGGAACAATTTCTCTCAATACCCTGGGGGTTGCGTCATATCAATCTGATATCCCCCTCGCTTTTTCTCAACTAGAAGAGATTAACTCAGACAAAATCATTAATATTGCAAATGAAGAGATGGAAAAAAGGAAACTCGGGACAGAAAAGCACAGCCCTCAACATCCATCAAATCAAAAAAAGCCATTCAGTTTTAATAAACAGATAAATGATGTAGGTATTTTGATGTTACCTAATATCGTATTCGATGTGCCTGCATTAGGATTACATACGGTATTTGAGTCTATGGCTGACTGGATTATTGAATCGATTGAATGGACACTTGAAAATAGTGATGAAATTATTACTATCAGGCAGCACCCTCATGAAAGAACCGTATCTGGGAAAAGCAATGATGATTATTATCTCTTGATAAAACAAAAATTCGGCAACAACGATAGAATCAGATTTATTTCAGCAACCGATGATATAAATACATATAATCTTATTGAAAATTCGCGTTTTGTCATTACATTTTCAACAACAGCTTCAATGGAAGCCGTAGTGATGGGAAAAGTTGTAATTAATGTGTCGAGTTGTTACTATTCTGATTTAGGTTTTGTATACAATTCAAAAACAAAAGAGGAATATTTCACTCATATAAAAAATGCATTGAGTGGAGAAATTAAAGTGTCGGAAAAACAGAAAGAAGATTCATTGAAATGCTATTATTTGAGTCAATGTTGTAACCGGATTTATTCAATATTCACTCCCCAACCTGTTGATTTTGAAAATTGGGTGAAACTTGATCCAGAAGAGATTTTTCAATTAGAGGAAGTAAAACAATGTCTTTATGCGATTGAAAATGGAATTCCAATATCCCTTATACGTCATCATGATTTTATGAAGTCTTGCACATCAAAGTCCAATTAATTTAAACACCAAAAAATAGTAAATATCCAGGTGAACAATTTATGAGAACACTCATTAAAAAAACAACTGATGAACTATCTAATATTGTGTTCATCTTAAATGGAAAAAACCCCTGGTCTTTTGGATATAATATATATAAATGGAAAATGATAGAGAACTA
>Ga0268276_1002910_pt1 | contig 13927 bp, 14 predicted proteins | sample saktaG_4_FD_190145 | JGI IMG/M metagenome (GOLD analysis project Ga0268276, IMG submission 190145) | Saline water microbial communities from Sakinaw Lake, British Columbia, Canada - sak_2010_1_5_45m | ecosystem: Environmental > Aquatic > Non-marine Saline and Alkaline > Saline ...
AATTCAATCTCTTCTTTTTCTAAAATTTTAGCCGCTTTAACAATATAAGGAACGCCCTGTAAGGGAATATAGGTTCCGTGAAAATGAACCAAAAAATTTTTTGTTTGTTTTTTTTGCTCTCGCGGATATAAAACCTTATCATCCGAACCGACCAAGAGCCGCCTAAATTTTTCTTTTTTTATTTTAAAAGTTTTTACGTAATACTTTATATATTCTTCGGCGTCCAAAAGAATAGTGTCGGCCAAAACGCAGGCCAGCCAATCCAATAAAAAATATTTTACAGCCTGAAAAGAAAACTTTGAGTAAACCTGCCTGTCCAATATCATAGAATCATAAGCCGACATAAAAGCGTCAAAAACAATTTTTTTGCCGGTTAACTTAGCCAGTATCCAGGCCAAAGGCATAATCACATAGCCGGGATAAGCCACAAAAATAATATCGCATTGGTTTCTGATTGGCCAAAATTTTTTTATTAATTTCAGATACTTTTTAAACCCCGGCTCCCGATTTTGGCATTCAATTATTTTTATATTATTTTCTTCTAGACCTTGAATATTTATTTTATTTCTAGTCTCCATCTTATAGAGCCCAAAATAGCAAACTGTCATAAATCTTTTAAAATATTTTTTATTAAATTATCCAAACTATAATCTTTAATAACTGTTTCCCGCAAAATTTCAACCATTTTCTTTTTTTCTTCTCCTGGCCAATCAATAATTTTTTTAATTTTTTCCGCCAACTCACTTTCATCTTCATTATCTAAAATTAATAACTCTTCCCATTCTTTTAAGATGGGAGCAAAAGTCTTATTTAACACAATTACCGGAATACCCGAGGCCATGGATTCCAAAACCACTTTATCCATTCCCCCGGTCGGACATAAATTAATACTTAAATCCGCCCGGCTATATATATTTATCATCTCTTTGTTAGGCACGCTGCCGACAAAATTAATATACGAACCTAAATTTTTCTTCTGCACTAATTCTTTTAATTTGGTCTGGTATATCTCATCCTCTTTATAAACAGGGCTGCCCACTAAATTCACCTGAATATTTTTTACGCCTTGTTTGTTTACTAAACAATCCATTGCTTTAACCAGCAACGCCTGATTTTTAATCCGGCTAATCCGACCCACGTATATAATTTTGAATTGGGTGTTGGGTGTTGGGTGTTGGGTGTTGGGTGTTGAAAATTTATCAATGTCTATCCCGTGTCCTATTATTTTAACTTTTTTACTTTTTATATTAAAACTCTCTCTTGAAGCCGTAAAAATAACATTGGCTAATTTTTCCGCCAGCCACAATTTAAAACCTTTCCTTTTGTGAACATACCAAAATCCGATTTTTTTCTTCCATAACCGCCAAAATATTCCGCCCAAAACCACATACTCTTTATTCATGTGAACAAAAACCTTGTCATAATTTTTTCTCTCCTGCCAAATATACTTAAAAAAATTTTTTATATAAAAAAATTTTTTTATAATTTTTAATTTATAATTTTTAATTTCTAAATCTTTTCCTAAGCTCACCACTCTCACATTATGCGGTAGATCATATTTGCCCACACCCAAAGCTATAACTGTCACTTTATCACAATGTTTTGCGAATTCCCAAATCCAACCATACATAAAACCCAGCAAATCATCATTGGCATCCACTTTTTGGGTTAAAATTAATATATCATTTTTTTTATCCCTGTTTGACATAAACCGTGTTATCTAAATAAATTATACTTAATAACATAATAAAATGCGGCCAAGCCGTCTTTCCAGTTTACTTTCTTACCTTCCTTGTAAGTTCGGCCGGAATAAGAAATTCCGACTTCATATATTCTTAAATCCTTATTTTTTGAAATTAAGGCGGTTATTTCCGGCTCTATTCCGAACCGCTTTGACGAAAGCTTATGTTTTAAATAATTTATTGCTTTACGGCCAAAAGCTTTATAACATACCTCTATGTCAGTTAAATTTAGATTAGTAAACATATTGGAAAAAGTAGTTAAAAGCCGATTGCCTACATAATGCCAAAAATATAAAATCCGATGCGGCTTGCTGCTTATAAATCTTGAACCGTAAACTACGTCGGCTTTTTTATCTATAATCGGGCCGAGCATTTCTTTATACTCATTCGGGTTATATTCCAGGTCAGCATCCTGAATTATCAACATATCGCCCGTACAGATTAAAAAACCCTGCTTTACGGAATCGCCCTTGCCCTGATTTTTGTCTTTAAAAATAAATTTAATATCTGCTTGTTCAGCAATCTGTCTGTCATTATTTTTATAATTTTTCAGTATTTCCCTGGTACCGTCGGTTGAACCATCATCTATTATAATTATTTCTTTTTCTATGCCAGATAATTCAACTTTTAAAACCCGCTCTAATAATCTTATTATCGTATTTTTTTCATTATAAACCGGTATGATTATGGATAATTTTTTCATAAAATTTATTGATGCCTTTGCTTAAATTTAATAATTATCATTATTATTCGTTTTATAATCCGGTTAAAAATATTTTTTTCACCGCTGAATAACCAAATATTTCTTAACTTGGAAAATAAAAATATATCTATTGGCAAGGAAAAATTTAAATTTCTCACTCTCCATTTTAACAAACTTTTTAAGATTGGTATATTTCTTTTGTGCGCCAGAGCTAAGAGATGAATAATCTGCCTAGTATATCTTACCGGCTGTTCGTAATCCCAGTCAAGCCAAACCATCCTGTAGTCGTTTCTCCACCGGTCAAACTGGTCCCAGTCTTCTATCCGCTCCGGCGGCTTAAAGCCCAATTCTTTGGCTTTGGCATACAAACCCGTACCGGGATAAGGCAAAAACCAGCCGCAGGTAAAAGCTAAATTAGGATTAATTTCCAATAACTTGATAATGAATCTCATTGTCTCTCTATATTCATCTTCGGTTTCAGAAGGAAACCCAAAAACCATTGAGCCGGAGGCCATTGTGCCTGAATTTTTCAACAAGGTCACCGCTTTTATCGTATCCTTGGTGGTGGTTCCTTTTTGCACCACGTCTGTCATAATCCTGTCAGAGCCTGATTCAAAGCCAAACATAATTTCCAAACATTTTGTCTCTTTTAAATTTTTAACAAACTCCTCGTCAACATATTCTACCCGGGAATCGGCAAAATATGGCCGGCCCAGACCTCTCACAATTGCAAAAGCCCTTTTCGGGTTAACAAAAAAATTATCATCCAAGATGCGGATAGCGTCTATATTATATTTTTCTATCACCGGTTTTAAATTGGCGATTAATTTTTCCGGCAAATGAGCTCGCCACCGCCTATTATTAAAAACCAAATTATAGCAAAACTGACAATTAAACGGGCAACCCCTTGAAGTTACAATGGCTAAAACCCTTTTATACCTGTCTGAAAAATAAGGCGCTATATATTTACGAACGTCAATTAAAGACCAATCAATCAAATAATCATCAATATTGATAAAATCCCTTTTGGCGTTAATAATTATCTTACCGTCCTTGTCTTTAAATCCTATGCCTTTAACCAAACCATATTCGTCCGGCCTGTCCACTCTGCTTACCAAATCAACGATTGTTTCCTCGCCTTCGCCGATTACCACAAAATCTATGGCCTCTTCTTTTAATGTCTGCTCCGGCAATAAAGAGGGGTGAGCGTTTCCCCAGGCGATTTTAAAGCCTTTCTCTTTCAACTCTCGGCTTAATTCAATATATTTTTTGTTAAAATAGCCGGTAAAAACCGACATCCCTATTAAATCCGGTTTATAATTTTCAACTTCCTTTATTATGCCGTCCACCTCATCCTCGTCTTTGTATATTATTTTTGCGCTGTAGCCATTTTTCTTTAAGGCGGTAGCCAAATACAAAAGGGCTAAAGGCGGAATACCTTTGGTGTTTTTTGAATATAAAGATATTAAGGCAACTTTTTTGGCTGACATTAATTTATAATAAATTTATTTAATTATTTTCCCCAATCAACAATTAAAACCCCCTGACCTCTTTTTTTTACTATTACTTTTTGTTTTTCTCTCCATTTTAATTCATTCATAACTTCCATCGGAATAGTAACCGCGTAACTGCTGCCGGTTTTAAAAATTTTTCTGGTATCTTTTTCATTTAATTTTCTTCTCATAAAATATTTACTTAGTATATATTTTAATATATATTTAAATATATATTTCTTTCTGTCTAATAATTATATAATCTTTAATTAAATTTAGTCAAACTTACCTATAAAAAACGCAGCAGCTTCCTAAAAGAGGCTGCTGCGGAACTAAAACAGAAGTAATTTAAGCGGATGTTTTTTTATTACCTCTTATCAAGCCGACAATACCAATAATAGCTAATATCAATCCTAATAATTGTCCCCCCGGGCTATCATCATATTCACCATATACAAACAAAAAAATACCGAACAGTATTATAAGAATTAAATATAACATTCTAATTTTTTTCATAATTTTAATTTTTTTGCAGCTAACCGTTTCGTTCCGTAGTAGTCTTGTGAAATCCGCGCAGAAGGAACTGCTGCGAAGTTAAAAGCTATTACAAAACAAATTTAGCTTTCTATAATCTTAAAACCATTCAAAATAGCATCGCATATAAAATCCTCCAACGGGGCAAAATCATTTTTAAGCTGGCTCTTTCTTAAATAACTTAAATACGAGCCTTTTTCTTGAATCTTAATAATAGCCGGCGGTAAATTATTAAGGAGAAGCATAGCTGACAATATTAAACGCCCTATCCGGCCGTTACCGTCGGAAAAAGGATGAATTTGCTCAAATTTGCTGTGAATAACGGTGGCTGACTCAATTAAAGAGGTATGTTTTTTATTTATATTCTTAATAATATCTTTCATCAATTCCGGTACTTTAATGTAATTGGCCGTAGGAACGTTTGAACCAACTATTCTAACTCCCTGCCTTCTATAAAATCCGGCATCATCCCTAATTCCGTTCATAAGTATGCTATGCAATTTTAAAATTAACTTTTCATTTATCTTGTTGGTTTGCAGATAATTAAATAAAAATTTAATGGCGGCCTGATGATTTTTTGCTTCTAAATGCTCAACCAAATTTTTATTGGCTATGGTAATATTCTGAAAAATAATAGCCGCAGTTTCATCTTCGGTCAAAGTACTGCCTTCCAAGCGGTTAGTATTATAAGTTAAAGATAAAATAAGCTGATCATATAAATCAGTTCTGCCAAAAATTAATTTCAATATATTCTTATACTTTTTGGCTTTTTCATAAATTATATCTTTTTTAGTAATACCCGGCTCCTTAATTAAGGGAATATCCGCATATTTAAATAATAAATTATTAATTTTTGAAATTTTACTCTTATGCGGTTTTGACCTGTTATTTATCCAGCTATTTAATGTAACAAAAGACACACCCAAATCTTTAGCCAAATTTTCCTGGGTCAAACCGGATAATTTTTTTATTATTTTTAGCTTTTCAGATATTGTCATATTTTATTATATTATGTATATTATATATAATACAAAACTTTATAAAGTTTGTCAATATCTATAACTTTATAAAGTTTTAAGATATCCTTTTTATTCCGCGGTGGTCTCCTACACGTCTCGGCTAAACGCAACAGCAGCCCCTTTTTTAAGAGACTGCTGCGGAACTAAATTAAAAGGTATCAAAATCAATTAGAGTATATTAAATTCATTAAATTGTATTCATACCATTTTTTATCTGCAACTCTTTTTTCTTGTCGTTCAATCCATGCGGTCCAATCAAAATCTTTTTCAGATTTACTAAGGCCTTCACGCGAAAGGTAATCAATTTTCTCTTGCAAAATACCTTGCCGTTGATAATCTTTTGTTAAACCAAGAACGTCCGGTGATAACATAGTAAGTTCAAACAATCTAATCCTGGATTCGTTAAGTTTACACAAAGCCATATTGGTGCGAAATATAAATTGTTCAACAGGAAAAATAGTTACCAAAGAGTACATCCAGATAAATAAAATAACCAAAAATTTTACCACATTTGATCGTTTGTTAATGAACAATCTTGATATTAGCCAAATAAATAATACTGCGCAATACAAAACTGTATATGAAGCAAAAAACTTTTCATAGCTAAAGCCATAATAAGTAACATAAAGTCCCATGCGATAGCCGGCCGATGAAAGTAATAACAAAGAAGCAAACGTAAATGCGGTTAAAATCCATTGAACCAAAGGATTGGTTTTTCTATAAGTAAAAAAGTAAATTAAAATATTGATTATTGACAGAAAAAATAATTGCCAAAATCCACTTTTGACCAAATTTTCAGTTTCTCTAAAATCAAACGGCAATGAACCAACCCATAAACGTTCAAGCTGTACCCATAAGAAAAATAAATATAAAATTAAAATACCGCCAAGAACAATCCCGGAAACAATCGGGTCAATATTTTTCCCTTCATCTTTTTTCTCAACAAAGTCAAATCTCTTGCTCCAGGCAAATAACATGGAAGATATTAAAATAGACAAACCTATAAACGCAATTATTTTATATATAAATGGCATTGAAAAAACCTCTTTAATCCAATCATAAATCACTTGCATTTTATCAGCAAAAACGCTATCGGCAGACGATAATAATGGAACAAATACCGTCAGAGCTATTATCAAAAATAAAATAATACCAACAATAATTTTTGCAATAATACGCCTCTTAACTTCCCCGGCGGGTATAATGAGTTCTAAATACAAAATTATTGATTGCCCTATTCTGCCCAAAAATGTAAATATTCGTCCCAGTATCTTTAATAAAAAATGAAAATTCCAGTGCCTTTTACTTTTATCATCTAAGTAAGCCTGGTTGTAAAAAACTGCAAACAAAACCGGGAAAATAATTATGCTCACTATCTTTAAAAATGGGTTGTCGTAAATGCCAAAACTCAATGCTATTAAAAAAATTGGCAATAACCAAATTAAATCCCTTATTACAAATTTTTCTTTTCTATAGAGCATCCAAATAAATAAAATCATAAACAATAACAAAAAAACAAAAGCATTAAAGCCGAGAGCATAAATCCCCTCACTCCAAAAATTCCACACAAAAATCACCCAAAAGAGAGAAATAGCTGAACACAAAAATAATTCAATTACAATTTTTTTAGTTAATGTTTCTTGGATTTGTTTTCGCCTAATATTATTTTCCATTTAGTTGTTGTTCCGCGGCAGTCTCCTAAAAGCCGCGCGGAGTAGGCCACGGCGTGGCTAGACGCAACAGCAGTCCCTATCGGAGACTGCTGCAAAAATAAATATCAAATATAATAAACTTTATTTAGCTAGGACATTTTTTACGATTTCGCTGACCTTTTTCCCGTCAGCCTTTCCTTTTGTCTCAACCATAACCTGCTTCATAATATTACCGAAATTTTTAGCGCTAACATCTTCGGTGGAATTAACTATTTTATTTACAATATCCTCAATATCTTTATCACTCATCTGCTCAGGCAAATATTTTTCTAAAATCAATAATTCTTCCTTTTCTTTATCAACTAAATCAGGCCGATTGCCCTGCTCGTAGGCTTCAATGGAATCTTTTCTTTTTTTAACCTCGGCCTTAATAACCCCAATAATCTGCTCATCGTTTAATTTGGCTTCACCGGCTTTACGCAAAGATATTTCTTTATTTTTAATAGCGCTAATAAGCATACGCAAAACAGAAACAACAACCTTGTTTTTGTCGCGCAACGCCTGGGTTAAATTATCTTTTATTTTTTCTTCCATATTTTTTGTCGCTTTCCTCGTCAAGCTTGCCAATTTTTCTTAAATATTGCTTCTTGGTCCGCAGTTCTATACTTTTTAGAGCATACTTTTTCTGTTCCCGTTTATTTTTTTTATGAGACAAATGCTGCTTCTGACGAGCCGTATATAACTTACCGCTTTGAATTAAACCTTTGTTAAACCTCCTTAAAAAAGCTTCAAAACTTTCGCCTTTTTTTCTTTTAAATTCTACCACTTTCCCACCGCCTTTCTAGATAAATATATTAATTTATTAAAAATTATTTTTTCAACGGATCATGCCCATTAGCAACCTCAATGCCATCAAGATAACCGTCTCCGTCTGAATCTTTATTATTCGGGTCTGTGCCTAATCCTTTTTCTCTTTCATCTGTTAGCAAATCTCCGTCCGTATCAACTCCTCTGGTTGCCCCGGAATAAGTAATGGCTTGCATTATATTCCAGTCTTCGGTTGTATTAGGATTATAGCCGTAGATATTTCTGAATGTCTTAATTCCCTGTTTTTCTGAATCTAAATTCCTATTTTCCGCTTTTTGTCTTAATCCATAGGCCATAACCGTAACCGCGGCCTTGTCGCTATTATTATTATCCGCAATTCTTTTATATATTTTTTGAAATTGTTCTTTGGCCTGTTTTTCAGCGTCATCACTTGTTAAACTTGGCCAGCGGCCATTGGCTATCTTAATAACATCGGCTAATTCATCTTCTGTTTCCGGTAATTTATTAAACGCGCTTTTGTATGAATAAATTACTGCCGCTCTTTCGCCTTCGCCTAGTTTTTTAGTATTATCATCTACTCCATAGGTGATAAAATTATTTAGAGCGTTCTCCACTGTTTCTGATAGCGCTTCAACATCTTTTTTTAAATTTGATAAATATTTTATTTGGATTTGCTGTTCTTTAACTATATTACGAAGTTCTTTTAATCCGGTGAGGATTTCGGATAGTTTGTTTTCCTTTAAATAACTAGCTTTATTCTTTATTTCAATAATATTATAATCAGATTTGCATTCCTTATTTACTGAAAAGTAATTTACTCCGCATTTGTCGCCTAAACAATGTTCTTCGCAAGATTCGTTGGCGTACTCTTCCCAGGTCTCTTCTGACTTGCATGAAGTATTGTCTTCGCTAATTTCTTCGTAATTGTCATAACAAATCCATTTTGCATATCTATAAAATTTCTCTTTTTCTTTTATGCCCTCACATTCACCATAATAATCAATACTGACGTCATTCTGGCTAACGGCCACGCATTTATTAGAATATGTCTTTCCGTCTATTCCACAAACAGGATCATATTCTAAATCACAAGCTACATTATTACTGACACAAGCGCCGTCTTGGCAACCGTTTGGGCAAAAATAAAGAGTATATGCATGCCTCCCATCACTTAAACAAGAATATTCTAATAGTTGGTTCTTGTCATCCTTGTTCATGTCTGTTCCTAGCTGGCTTTCATTCAAATCATAAATACATTTATCTTCTAAAATATCGCCATTTTTATCAATAACCGTCCCTTTCGCATAATAATCTTTTCCATTGTCGGAATCTGTACAAAATTCTGCGTCATTAATTGTTTTAAATATTTTTATATCTGTTTTGTCTACCAGATTGGTTTGTGCATCTAGGGCTGTAATATAATATTCATAATTAGTAGACGGCACTAAATTTAAGAGTATAGCGGAATGAACTTTTGTTGGCTCATCAGAAACCTTAAATAACCAATTATCACCATCTCCATATTTGCGATACCAAACATATCCCCTTAATTCTTCGGCCGTATTCCACGTTACGGTTGCTTCTGTTGATGTGATATTAAAAATTACAACATTAGTAATTGTTAAATTTGAATTTTCTTCTGCTCGCGTAATATTATCTAACCCAACCAAAAACACAATTCCGCAAACTAATAAGATAACAATTAAGGTATAGCATTTTTTAAATTTAAACATAATTTTTAATCACCTTACGTAAGGTCAAATATTTTTAAAAATATAATTTATTCTTAAATCTAAATTCTATATTTTTAAATTATCTAATTTCCATTATTTAACCTTTTTTCAATTTCAAATTTTACTTTTTTCAAACCAATAACTTCCTGAATCCCGGATTCCATATCCCTTAATAAAATCGTTTCATCAATTAACTCTTTTTGCCCCAAGATTAAACAATATTTAGCTCCCAATCTATTCGCTTCTTCAAGCTGGGATTTTAGACTGTCTTTGGTAAAAGCCTGCCTGACATTAATGCCGGATTTTCTTAATTCTTCAAATAAAACCAGAATCTTTCTCCTAGCCTGGTCTCCCAGTTGAGCGACAAAAATAATATTTTTAGAGTCCTTTTTTAACGGTATGTTCTTTTCTTTTATTTTTAATATTATTCTTTCAATGCCCAATCCAAAACCGCAGGCCGGGGTCGGATGGCCTCCCATATACTCAACCAAACCATCATATCTTCCTCCGCCGCCCAAGGCAAGATTCCCGACGGCAACCTCTTTTTCTTCGTCAACCGGCCATATTTCAAATACGGTCCGGCTATAATAATCAAGTCCTCTTACCAAATAAGGATTTAAACTGTAGGGAATATCAATTTCATCCAAATATTCCAATACTTTAATAAAATGCTCACGGCATTCATCGCATAATGAATCCACTATCTGCGGCGCATCCTCTCTTAATTCAACACAGTTTTTTTCCTGGCAATCAAGCAAGCGCAAAGGATTCTTAGCCAGTCTCTTCTTGCAGTCATTGCATAATTTTGATCTTTTTCCCCTTTCTTTATAAAATTCAATAAGTTTGGAGAGATATTCCCCCCGACATTCGGCACAGCCGATGCTGTTAATTTGAACCTGGACGTTAATTTGCAGTTCGGAAAAAAAATTATAAGCAATTAATATTATTAAAAAATCAGCCGCCGGATTTTCTTCGCCGAATATTTCCAAGTCAAACTGATATGATTGCCTGTACCGACCCGCCTGCGGCTTTTCATGCCTAAATATCGGCCCCAGCCAAAACATTTTAACCGGCTGCGGCAAATTAAACATGCCATGCTCAATGTAGGTCCTAACCAAACCCGGGGTTGCTTCCGGCCTCAGGGCTATTTTTTTTCCGTTTTTATCAACAAAGGAATACATCTCTTTTGACACAATGTCGGTAGCTTTCCCGGTTGACCTTTCGTATAACTCCAGATATTCCAATATCGGGGTTTCAATTCTGTTAAATCCATAAATTTTTGCCATCTCGGTCGCCTTTTTAATTACTAAATCCCAATATTTATAATCTTCAAATAAAACATCTTTCATTCCTCTTAATCTGGAAAATCTCATCGGTGGCCTTTTCGGCCCTTTGAATTTTAAATTCGGTTTATTATTCTTTATTTTTTTCTTTCTTGGCATAATTATTTAGTTATCTAGTTAATCGGTTACTTAGTTAAATAGTTAATTAGTTATACGGTTAGTTAACTTAGTTAATAGCCAATGTAACTACTAACTAATTAACCAAGTAACTAAATCAATACTGATATTCAGGCGCTTCAAATAAGCTAATTCTGTCGAACGGCCAACCCCTAAACAATACTCGCCCCGATAAAAAACTTTTCTTTATCGGCCCGAAACTACGCGAATCTTTTGATGAATTTCGGTTATCGCCCAAAACAAAATATTCATCATCGTCTAATATTATAATCTCTTCATTTAAGCTGTAAGTTTTTGTATTTTTAATTAAATAAGACTCATCTAATATTACCCCTTCTGGGTACTGGCTGTTATAAATCTTTACATCGCCGTTCTTAATCTGGATTTTTTCGCCCGGCAAACCCACTACTCTTTTAATAAAATATTCCTGCGGATTCAAAGGATAACGAAAAACAATAATATCTCCTCTGGCCGGGGACCTAAATCTATAAGTTATCTCATCAATTATTAAATATTCATGGTCATAAAAATTCGGCTCCATTGAAGCGCCTTTTACATAAAAAGGCTGAATTAAAAAATACCTGATCGGTATTATAATTGCCAGAGAAATAACAACTACTTTTACTAATTCAAAAACAAAGCTAAAAAAATTTCTAAGCATGGGATTAATCTAAACAAAAAATATAACAAATAAGAAAAATAAGAAACTATTCTCTTATTTTTCTCCTTGTTTCTATTTTTTATTTTTATTAATTTTAATATCTAAAACTAAATATAACATTAATTATAAAATAAATCAACCCCCTTAAAAAATAAGCATCGCGTCTCCGTAGCTGTAAAAACAATATTTTTTATCAATTGCTTGCCTATAGGCCGCCTTGATGCGCTTTCCGCCGGCCAAAGCCATAACCAGCATTAAAAGAGTGGATTTAGGCAGATGAAAATTAGTAATCATGGCGTCAACAATTTTAAACTTATAACCGGGGTAGATGAAATTTTTAATTTGTAATTTATAATTTATAATTTGACTAAAAGGTTTTTTAAAATCTTTCTTTAAACATCCTTCTAACGTTCTTGCGCTGGTGGTGCCAACCGCGATTATCCTTTTGCCTTCTTTTTTGGCTCCTATTATTCTTCTGGCAACCTCTTTTTTAATTTCCACAAATTCCGAATGCATTTTATGCTTTTTGATATTGTCCACCTTAACCGGCGCGAAAGTGCCCAAACCGACATGCAAAGTAATATATTCAAACTGCACGCCTTTGGCTTTCAGCTTCTTTACTAGCCCGGGAGTAAAATGAAATCCGGCGGTTGGCGCGGCCACTGAACCGACTTTTTTGCTGTCAGCGTAAACTGTCTGATAATTTTTTTGGTCGGCAGCCAAGCTGTAATTTTTTCTTTTAATATAAGGCGGCAGGGGCGTATGCCCGATTTTTTCAATAATTTTTATCATTTTGTCCCAAGGTTTATTAAATTTCACCAGCCAAGTGCCGTCTTTATTGTTCTTAAATAATACACCCTCCAACCCTTTGCCGAATAGCACTTCTAATCCTTCCCGCTTGCGACTGCCGCCAACCAGACATTCCCAGCTGCTGCCTTTTATTTTTTTATGCAAAAATATTTCAATTTTTCCCCCGGTTCCTTTTCTTCTGCCAATTAAACGGGCCGGGAACACTTTTGAATTATTTAAAACCAAAACATCGCCCTTTTTTAAATAATCAACAATATTATAAAATTTTTTATGCTCAATCTGGCCGGTTTTTTTATTTAATAAAAGAAGCCGCGAATGGTCTCGCGGTTTTTGCGGCTGTTGCGCGATTAAATTTTTTGGCAAATAATAATCAAAATCCGACAATTTCATGAATATAAAAATAAAATAATATAAAAATAATATAAAAAATTAAAAACAAAATACAAATACAACGGATTGTGATTTTCCTTTATTTTTAAATTTTTATTTTATTTTTATTTTTACTTCTTTCCGCCAATTTAATTAACGTATTTCTTACTTCATGGGGATGGGGAACTTCGTGGAATAAAAACCTCTGCTGGGCCCCGGCCGTTTGGATATAAACCTCGCCGTATTTTAATATAGTCGGGAAAAACCCCTGCACTTCGCTGGTAACATCCTGTATCCGATATAGTCTTTGCTCCGAAATAGTGCGGGCAAAAAAGCCTTTTTGCTGAACATCAATTATTCGCTCATTGGTAATAACCCAAATATCCAAATAATAATCAATAAAGGAAAAAAAGAAAAACACCCAGATAAAAAGATAATATGAGCTTGTCCCTAAAATTATTAAGGGATAAGAGATGGTTCCGTTAAACAGGGACGGCTGGGACGAAAAGGCTAAATAAAAAAATATCAACGGCAAAACAATCAATAAGGCAAACAAACACATTTTTTTTATTAAAATAAAAACATCCCGTCTTAAAATTTTAATTATTTTTTCGTCCTGGATTTTATTTGGCAGGCGATAAACAGACAGCATAAATTATAATTGAAAATCTATATTAAATAAACCTCTTAAGAGGGTAACATTCATGCTCCAGTCAATCTGACTAATATAATAATAGGAGCCGAAAAGCATAATAACCGAAACGCCGATATAAATAAAAGTCGTAAAAAAAGTGGTAAAATTCTTAAAGCCGAATTTAAACATATGATAAATCGCTATCAAGCCGAAAACAGACCATGGCACCAAAAAAGCAAAATATAAAAATAGAAAAACATATAAAGAAAAAGTCATAGTTCAATGTTCA
>Ga0268276_1002914_pt1 | contig 13914 bp, 9 predicted proteins | sample saktaG_4_FD_190145 | JGI IMG/M metagenome (GOLD analysis project Ga0268276, IMG submission 190145) | Saline water microbial communities from Sakinaw Lake, British Columbia, Canada - sak_2010_1_5_45m | ecosystem: Environmental > Aquatic > Non-marine Saline and Alkaline > Saline ...
CTATAATTTTGCTCGACCGCCAATAAAACCGGAATTGACCGTTGTTCCCGGTGATGGTAAAGTTACTCTTTATTGGGATAATGCCGCGGAAAACTCCTATGACGAATTTGCCAATCCGACTAATAATGGTTATGATTTTGAAGGATATCGCATTTATCGATCCAGCGATGAGGCTTTTAATGACGCCTATATTATTACAAACGGATACGGAGAAGCGACCTTTTACGAACCATTTGCCGTATTTGACCTTCAGGACAGCGTCAAGGGGTTTTTTGAAGTGGATGTGGATGGTAGTAAATATTATCTGGGATCCGACAATGGATTGCAGCATTCCTTCGTTGATACCGATGTGATTAATGGGAAAACTTATTATTATGCGGTGGTTTCGTATGATCAGGGCTGGGCAGAAAAATTCATTTTACCATCGGAATGTACAAAAACCATATTTAAAGATATAAATGGCAATGTTACGACCGACCGAAATACGGCTGTGGTTATACCAAATGCCCCAGCAGCAGGGTATCAAGCTCCGGAAACCGCCGATGGTATTGTGAAAGTACAAGGTTGGGGCAGCGGTGACATTTTATTAGATTTTATTGATCCTCGCTTTGTAAATATCGGTGATTATTTGCTAAGCTTCGATGACACAACACATCAGGATACATTAACATATTCACTATTTGAATTAACCACCGATTATGACACTAATGTTATTTTCGGTGAATCCACAGCACTGACTGGAGAGGACTCAAATCCCATGTTTAACGGCATGCGGATTAGGATTAAAAATGACATTGTGACCTATAACGATACTCTTTCGATCTGGAAAACAGGCTCAAAATCAAATTTGATATACTTTGCTTCTATGAACAGCTATTGGAATGATAAACTGGAAATACGTTCCGAGAATTTTCCGACCCGCTACGAGATTCACTTTGGTGTTAGCGACAGCTCTTTTCTGAAGACCAGTTTCAAACATGAGACCAATTTTCGTGTCTGGGATGTTATCACTAATAAAAAAGTACGGGCTTATCTCTGGGAGTCATCTGACCAGATGGATAGTTTATTGACTGACGGTGATTATATTCAATTGCACTTTCAGGATGGCAGATTTAACCGGGAAACCTGGAAAATCCAGTTTATTGCCCCGGAAGGTGTTGAACCCATTCAGCCCGGTTTGGGAGATACGGCAATAATTGCCATCGATCTGCCTTTTCGCAACGGTGATATTTTTTCATTTAAAACCTTTGCGGCAAAAGACGATCCCCAAATTGCTTTGAATAATATCGATCGGGTTGCTGTTGTTCCGAATCCTTATGTAGCGGCAGCGGCCTGGGAACCACGCAGAATGTTGGCATCGGGTCGGGGAGAACGGCGGGTGTATTTTATTCATCTGCCCAGTAGATGTACAATTCGGATTTATACTCAAAGCGGTGATCATATCAAAACAATTTACCATGAAAGTACCGCTGATGACGGAAGCGAAGCCTGGAATCTTACTACAAAAGACGGTTTAGATCTGGCTGCCGGGATTTATTATTATCATGTCGATGCCGGTGAATCCGGAGATTTCACCGGTAAATTTGCGGTAATTAAATAGAGTTTATTATGATAAATAAGCAACAAATTCAACGAAGTCTTTTAACGATAACATTTATTGGTGTTTTAATTATACCCGGTTATGCGAAGATAACAAAAGTCGGAACAACGATGGGACAATTTCTCAAAATCGGAATTGGTGCGCGAAGTATCGGGATGGGTGGTGCCGGAGTGGCGTCTGTCAATGATGCATCTGCCCTGTACTGGAATCCGTCCGTGATCGCCGGATTTGATAACAGAAAAGCACTGGCATCTTATACCGATTGGTTTTTAGATACGGAGTTGGCATTTACCAGTGTGGTCCTGCCAATGGGTAGCTTTGGAACGTTCGGATTTTCATTTAACTCACTCTCAATGGGCATGATGGATGTGCGGACAGTGGAACTGCCTGAAGGTACCGGGGAACAATTTACCGCGGGAAATCTGGCGGTTGGAATAGCATATGCCAAAAAATTGACGAACTTTTTCAGTGTCGGATTTAATGCTAAATACGTTCGGGAAAGTATCTGGCATTGTGATGCGACCAGTATCGCTTTTGATTTCGGTAGTCTATATCGGACCGATAATGATCGTTTATTAATCGGTGTTTCAGTCTCAAATTTTGGCGATAAAATGCAATTCACAGGGAAAGATTTACGTATCTATTACGACCAGGACAATAATGAATCAGGCGATAATGAATATATTCCAGCATATTATGAGACGAGCAGTTGGGATTTACCGTTAATATTCCGAATTGGATTGGCAGTGAATTACCCGGAATTTCCGATTGGCGACGTTGTGGCTGAAATTGACGCTGTCCATCCAAACGATAATACAGAACAGGTGAATCTTGGGATTGAATGGGGTTTGAATCGGATCCTGTTTTTTCGAACGGGGTACCAGGCACTATTTCAACAGAATAGTGAACAGGGATTAACGGTTGGCGGCGGAATTCGGTATAAGCTGCTGAATTCGTTCCTGAATGTGAACTATGCTTATGCGGACTTTGGCCGATTGTCTGCCGTCCAGCGCATTGATATGGAGATTGAATTTTAAAATGGATATAGTTCAGTTAATATGAAAAAGTATGAGACGAAATACGGTTATTTTTCGGAAGATGGAAATGAATATATTATTAAAACACCGCATACTCCTAAGCCTTGGATAAATGTCCTTTCCAATGGTCATTACGGATTGACAATTTCACAGACCGGAGGTGGATTTAGCTGGCTGGAGCATTCGGAGTTTAATCGTCTAAACCGTTGGCATCAGGATCTGGTTCAGGATAACTGGGGAAAGTATATCTATTTTAAAGATGCAGAAAGTGGTGAAGTCTGGAATCCAACCTGGCTTCCATCACGCACGGAGTTGGATGATTATCAATGTGCTCATGGATTTGGTTATACCCGTTTTACTGCTGAATATAAGAGAATCCGCTCGATATTGACAATCTTCGTTCCGTTGGATAGTTCGCTGGAGATTTGGGACATTCACATAGAAAATAAATCCGATCGAACTCGTCAGATTGAGTTGATAACGTATCTGGAATGGTGTCTTGGCTCCAGCAGCGATCACCACCGTGAATTTCACAAAACATTTATACAGACCCGGATGGATAAAGAGCGAAATGCCGCACTGGCAACGAAACGCATCTGGGATATTGCCGTCAAGGGCCGTGGACATTGGAATACCAGTTATCCTTATATCGGATTTCTGACGTCTGACAGACCTTTTTTACAGTTTGAGTTTGATAAAGATACCTTTATCGGTCAATTTGGAACCCTTCAAAATCCAGTTGTTCTCAATAATTCACCTATGCAAAATCAGCAAGGCACTTTTTATGATGCGATTGCCGGGACAAGTATGCACTTGACAATTGAAGCGAAGCAAGGGGTTAGAATGCATTATCTGTTCGGGTTGGTAGAAAATCTTGAAGAACTGGATAAAATTCGTTCAGAATTTAAGGACTCAGAATGTGTGGATGAGTCGTTGAAAAAAGTCCGTGAATTTTGGAATGATACCTTTAAAATAACCGAAGTAACAACACCGGATGAATCACTGAATCTACTGGTAAATAAATGGTTAAAATACCAGGCAATTTCCGGGAGATTATGGGCAAGAACCGCCTATTATCAGCAAAGTGGGGCATATGGTTATCGAGATCAATTGCAGGACAGCCATGTATTTCTACCCATTAATCCGGAACTGACAGCCAAACAGATTTGTCTGCATGCCGAACACCAGTTCAAAGATGGACATGCTTTACACTGGTGGCATCCGATAACGGACAGTGGACTTGATTCAAATTTTTCCGATGATTTTTTATGGTTGCCTTTTGTGACCCTGAGTTATCTGGAAGAAACAGATAATCTTGATCTGCTTAAACAACAAGTGAAGTATTATGATGATCAGAAAGGTGCTACAATTCTGGAACACTGTACCCAGGCAATCGATTATGCATTGAAGCGAATGAGTTCTAGGGGAGTACCATTGATCGGTAGTGGCGATTGGAATGATGGCCTCAGTGCAACAGGTGTTGAAATGAAGGGCGAATCTTTCTGGATTATCCATTTTTTAAATTATATCCTGACCCGTTTTGATGATTTATTAAAGAAGGTCGGAAATACTCCGAAGGCGGAACAATATCGGTTGGAAGCGACCCGATTAAGGAAAACGCTTCTGGAATTCGGCTGGGATGGCGAGTGGTTTCTTCGGGCAACCAAGGACAACGGCGAATTAATTGGTAGTCAAGAAAATAAAGAGGGGCAAATTTATCTGAATGCCCAAACCTGGAGTGTCATTGCCGATAGTGCACCAACTGATTATTGTCAAAAAGCCATGAAATCTGTGATAAACCGTTTGATGAAGAATAATGGACCGCTGTTACTTTATCCGGGATATAGTGAACCCGATGAATATATCGGATACCTATCAAGATATGCAGCCGGTGCCCGTGAAAACGGTGGCGTATATACTCATGCCGCAACATGGGCTATCTGGGCCTTTGCGAAAATTGGCTGGGACGAATTGGCTTATAAGACGTTTAAGGGGATAAATCCAATCCTTAACGGAATGGATCCGGATAGATATAAAGGCGAGCCTTATGTAACTCCCGGTAATATCGATGGCCCTGAATCACCTTATTATGGCCGGGGTAGCTGGACCTGGTACACCGGTTCGGCCGCCTGGCTGCAAAAATGTACAATGGAATGGATTTTAGGTATCCGGGCCTGCAAGGACGGTTTGATTATTGATCCGCACATTCCGCCGGATTGGCCATCTTATTCCATCAAACGGATTTTTCGGGGAACCCATTACAATATTCAGGTAACGAATGAATCCGGAAAGGCCGGAAGGATAAAGCGAATGCTGATTGACGACAAAGAGATAAGTGGGAATATAATTCGGACATGTGATAATGAAACCTGTCGAGTGGAAGTCACTCTTTAACCGAGAGTAAGACCGCAATGCATAGCCATCAAACAAGAGTTCGATTGTGGGTAGTAACAGGAATAGTATTGTTGTTGCTTTGCAACTGTGGTAGTAATAAACATGGACTTTCAAAGCATAATCTGAGGGGATTCCCGGAGGATCGATTTCAAATCCCCGATACATCGAGCCAAGATCGGTTTTTAAGAACGGTAGCATTTGATACCTGGCGGTATTTTGAGAATGCCGTTGATAATAAAACTGGATTTGTTGTTGATAAAATTTGGCTGGAACCGATAGAAATAGCCGATTATACATCGATAACCAATATTGGTTTACAGATGATCGCAATTGTTTCGGCAATGGATTTTGGTTTTATCAGCCCTTCCGATGCAAAGAAATCGATTGAACAAATTTTATACGAATTAAACTGTTTACCTCGGTATAATGGTTTTTTCTATAACTGGTACGATTTGAATACGCTTCAAGAATCCCGGCGTTATATTTCATCGGTGGATTATGCCTGGCTGCTTGGCTCACTTGAGATTGTTGGTGTGGTTTTTCCAGACTTGTCGGATATATGTAATAATCTGATTAATCAAGCCAATTTCAGCTGGTTGTATGATGATTCATTACATCACTTTTTCCTGGGATATGATGCCGACAAACAGAAATTTTCTCCGTATCACTATGGATTGCTGTGTTCGGAGAGTCGGATATGTTTATACCTTGGTATCATGCAGGGAAATATTCAACCGGAGAATTGGTACTATCAGGAACGCACTCTACCGTTGGATTATGAACAGCAGCAGAAACCACAAGGAAGTTGGAACATCGCTTCGGGAATACACTATTTTCAGAGTTATTATGAGTATCTGGATATGAAAATTGTACCGTCGTGGGGTGGAGCGCTATTCGAATTTCTGATGCCCGGGCTATTTGTAAATGAGCAAACATTGGCGCCACTCGGAATCGGAGAAAATAATCGTCGAGCGATCCAAGTTCATACCGATTATGCCTTGAACAGGTTGAATTACCCGGTTTGGGGGATGTCGCCGTCGTCAATTCCTACCGGTGGGTATGGAGAATTTGGTGTCCCGGATATCGGGACGAAAGTTGGCGGATATTTACCTACTGTAGTTTCTCCTCATGCATCGATTTTAGCTCTATCCTATAATCCGCAGATCGTGTTTAAGAATTTAAAAAAGATGCTGGCGAAATACCCGATTTATGGAGACTATGGATTTTATGATTCCCTTGATCCGATTGCCGGTAATGTCGGAAAATCTTATTTAGCCCTGGATCAGGCTATAATTCTGATTAGCCTCAATAATTACCTGAATAATGGGAAAATTACCAACCGTTTTAAGCAATTACCGGGATTTGAAAAGATCCGATTACTCTTAGCTGAAGATGAAATGTTTTAGGAAAAAAATAGTGCAGAAAATAATTAGCATATTTTTCGTACCTTTTTTCCTATTATCTACATGTGCTGGGACAGTGGAATTAAACTCAAAAACTCATATCACGGACGATCCTGTCCAAGATTCCTGGAATAATTCAGCATCCTGGACCACTTCAGTTGAAGATGGATGCAAAGTCTTTTTAGTTACACAGGAAACAGATCGGGATGAACTTATTATCCGCTATGATTTATCGGTCTTTAAGCCGAAGCCTGGTTACGGTTGGGCAAGTGTTGAAAAAGCGCTACCGGCAGATTATGATCCCCTTAGGCCAATCGCATTAAAAATAAAATCAGTAGGTAGCGAATCTGATCTTGAAATTAAATATATTGACCGGGATGGTTCAGTATATGGGAAAAAGATACCATTGTCAACGTATCGGGATAAGTGGACGCGGATTGTCTTCAGTATTGAAAATTTTGATTATTGGTGGGGTGGTGACCCGAAATTTGACGGATTTGGTGAGTTTGCACTGGCCATTTCCGGACGTGATTCCGGTAGTGTTTACATAAAAGATATTGGATCTATCAACACAGATGAAGAATTGAGTTTTGTACCGGGTGGTTCACGTCTTGATCCAAATAGAGAACTTGCGGGATTTGGAGTCTTGCAACGCCGGGATTCGGTGCTGATTCCGGAAGATCCGCTGGTTATTGAGTATTTGAAAGTGTTGCAGGATATTTCATCGCCGGACCAGGATTTGCTCCCGTCAATGGAAAATGATGAAGCCCATACGTTTAACAACACGCTGGTCGCGATGACATTTATCCTGAAAGATGAAAAAGAACGCGCCGAACGGATTCTTGACTTTTATAAATGTGCCACTAAAAAAGACAATCAGGATATTGGCCTGCAGAATTTTTATGTTAATGGCGAAGCGCGTGGATATTACCAGATGGTATCCATGAAATCCAGACGTGATGAGATACAGGCGGCCGACCGGTGGATTGGAGATATGGCCTGGCTGCTGATCGCTTACAAATATTATGAATACGTTTACCAATCCGATAAATATTCAGATATTGCGATGTTATTAAAAGACTTGTTGATTTCATTTTTCAAGATTGATGATAATGGCGGTTATATTCAGCATGGCTGGCGAAATGGTGATAAACAACTGCACTATAAAACGGGTCATCCTGAGGGTAATATTGACTGCTATGCGGCATTTATACTTTGCGGAAAGACTTATTATGCCGAGCAAATCAAAACCTGGTTGGATTGCGAGCTGGATTTTAATCCAAATCTGTTTATCGATCTTTATTCCTGGCGGGTACTGGCCTTCGGCGAGGTATATGCTCCTATTCTGAATATACCGGAATATGATTTACGTTTTCGTAAAACCATCGCGGTTAATCAAGATACGGTTATTGGATTTTACCATGGGCCTGATAATACTATTGAGAATATATGGCTTGACGGTGTAGGCCAGATGGCCTGTGCATTCATGGCGTATGGTGACAAATATCGAGGCTATTTCTATGCGAATCAACTGGATAAACTGATTTTTAAGAAACAAATAAACGGTAAAACGGTTCATGGCATACCCTATACTGTTAATCAAACCGGTGGTTATGATTGGGTGAATCCGAACAGTGGATTTTTATCTACGATTGCCTGGTATATATTCGCAAAAAATGAATTTAATCCGTTATACTTTAAAGATGGGAAGACCTTATGAAAGTTATATGTCGATTTACTTGCGCATTAATTATACTGTTATCTGTGCAACTACTGGCGGATGACTATATATTTTTCGATGACAGTCCTTCCAATGATTCTTATGATCCCAGCTGGGGCTATGTCAATGCACCGAGTCAGCTGGGACGGGTTGGTGAAAAGTTCCCCGTTTCCACTGATTACTATTTTCAGGGACAGAACAGTCTGAAATTAAGCTGGACATCAAATGCTGGCGGTGACTGGGGAATTGCAGCAGCAGGAATTGGCTGGCCGGGACGAGATGTTAACCAGAAAGACACATTGTCATTCTATGTTTATTCAGATACGGTAATTGCTTCAGTGAATTTACCGCTGTTATACCTGGAAGATTTATCGGATCAGAAGACCGCTAAAATCAAGTTATCCGCTTATATCGTTGACATTCCGGCTGCCGAATGGTTTAATGTTCGAATTCCGTTGCAACCATTTAAAGATAATCCCGGCGGTGCTGATTTAACGAGGATAAAAACAATATTTTATGGCCAGGATGTCGCTGATGGCAATGCCCACATAATGTATCTCGATGAAATTCGCATGGTTTCCGGGCAGAATACTGACACAACCCCGCCGGCAATACCGGAAAATATCGCTGCCAAGGGATATGAAAAACATGTGGTAATCCAGTGGAATCCGGTCGCCGATGAAGATTTAGCCGGATATAACATATATCGTGCTGCTCCTGGCGGTTCATTTCAAAAAATCGGTGCGGCGACATCGGATTTAACAGTCTACAGCGATTTTCATGGACTGGTGAACCGCAGTTATAATTATAAAGTCAGCGCCTATGATCAAAACTATAATGAATCCGAGTTGTCCACGGAAGCATTTGCGGTCACGACGACACTTGACGATGAAGCGTTACTGGATATGGTTCAGGAGACGACCTTCCGCTTTTTCTGGAATTATGCTCACCCGGTTTCAGGTCTGTCCCGTGAACGCTATCCCGGTGATCCGGAAACAGTAACATCCGGCGGTTCAGGAATGGGTATGATGACCATTCCCGTGGCAATAGAACGTGGATTTATTACTCGTGAAGAAGGAGCGGCTCATGTCTTGAAAATGCTGAATTTCTTCAAAGACGCCGACCGGTTTCATGGCGCCTGGTCGCATTGGTTAAATGGAACCTCAGGAACAGCAATACCCTTCAGCGAAAAGGATGATGGTGGTGATATTGTGGAAACAGCCTATGTTGCGGAGGGGATATTAACAGTTCGGCAGTATTTTAATCTGGAAAATAATGATGAATCCCAAATCCGATCCCTGGCGACAGAACTCTGGGAATCAATTGAATGGGATTGGTACCGCCGCACAGAGACCAGCAATTTTATTTACTGGCACTGGTCGCTGAATTACGGCTGGGAAATGAATATGCCGATTTACGGTTTTAACGAGTGTATGATCGTTTATCTCCTGGCGATCGCCTCGCCAACCCACCCGGTTCCGGCCAGCTTGTACGAGGATGGCTGGGCCGGTCAGCCCTATTACGAAAACGGTAAAAGTTTTTACGGAATTCCGCAGTATGTCGGTTGGGATAGAGGGGGACCGCTGTTCTTCACACATTACTCATTTTTAGGCTTTGATCCTCGTAGCAAAAAAGACAGTCATACCAATTATTTTATTAACAATCGCAATATAAGCCTGATCAACCGGGCCTGGTGTGTTGATAATCCTAGTAACTTTGTGGGTTATAGTGAAGATTGTTGGGGATTAACCGCCAGTGATGATCCTTTGGTTGGATATATGGCCCACGAACCGACGACTGATTATGATAATGGAACGATTACACCAACAGCGGCGCTTTCGGCATTTCCCTATACGCCGGAAGAATCAATGCAGGTGTTGAAGCATTTTTACCGGGTATTGGGTGAAGATATAGTTGGACAGTTGGGATTCAAGGATGCATTCAATCAATCCCAGGATTGGGTTGCCGGATCATATATCGCTATCGATCAGGGACCGATTATTGTTATGATCGAAAACTATCGCAGTGGACTGCTCTGGGAAAATTTTATGGACAATCCCGAAATCCAGCCCATGCTTGATGCGATTGGTTTTGTCCCGGATACAACAACTGCAATTGATGAAAATATTGATTTACAATCAGCGAGTTTTTCCTTAACAGGGAATTACCCAAATCCTTTTAATGCACAAACGGTGATAGCATATACATTGAAAAAACCTGCTAATGTAAATATAAATGTTTATAATCTTATAGGAAAGAAGGTGATGACCCTGGTAAATGAAAGGAATATTCCGGGTAGTTATCAAATAGTCTGGAACGGTAAAGACGATTACGGAAGTGAAGTGAGTTCAGGAATTTATTTCTATGAATTGCGAACCGGGTCTTATTCCCGGGTTCGGAAAATGATTTTGAGTCGTTAAAAATGTCACAAAAAAGAGATAAAATATAATTATACATAATCGATATTTCCTTATTCAGCAGCCTTATTTATATAAAGAAGATTTGGTAGATTCAGATATCCAAATAATAAAAATTAAATATTATGGCTGCTAAGTAATTGAGGATATAAAAGGCAACTTTCGCGGTGATGATAGAATTGAAGTTTGCATTGGTGATAATTTAAGAGGATTTTCTAATATGGAATTAGGAACCAATTATTTGGTTTTATTACGGCATGAATCTCAGAATATCCATTTTAATGAGCTAAGTCAATCATACACATTGAATCCTTATGGAACAAATAGATATGGTATTTTAAAAATTGATAATAAACGCAATATTAAATATGGATAGAGTGCTTCAATCAAATTCTATAATTCAAGTAGAAGATTTTAAGCAAACATTAAAAGAAATTATTAATGAAAACATGGAGTAACATATGATTAAGGTCACGGTACTTGACATTATTTTAAATTTATTGTATTATCGATTATAAAAACACAGGAAGGATAGTAGAACTGTGAAAGTCAAAGCATTTTCAAACAATCCGTCTTTCCCCTCTAAGCACATCCCTGTCAATACTAAAAGCACAATGCACTACTCATTAATCCACTTAATTAGATACTTATTTAGCCTTAGTTGGATTTGCCTATCAAAGAGATTGCGAGTTCTAATTATACCAATTCTATTTACGATGTTCTTTAATGCTTGCAACCTTATTAACCCTCCGGATGATAATGGTGGCGATTCTATCATTTACAGTAGTACTCTATCCGGCAAGGTCTTTCTTGAGAACCAAATAGAACACAGCAATGCTTTGGTTTATATTGATAGTCTCAACAGAGGTATCAGTACCGATTCAAGCGGTGATTACACATTGTTGTTCGGTGAAAAAGATTCCGTTTACAACGGAGAATTTAAGATTTATTATTTTCTGAATGATTACGATAAGGATTCGGCAAAGATTATGCTGGTAAATGGAAAAGTAAAACTGGATACATTGGATGTTGATAGCGAGGGAAAAATAAAAACCAAGGAAATGAAACAGATTGTACTGATAGAAGGATGGACAGACAAAGCGGAGTATAGAGTTGGAGACAAAGTAACTTTTACTGCACAGGTTACTAATTTAGCGAATAGAACAATACATATTTTTATTGCAAGTTGTAGTATCCCACTTAGCAACTTTATTCTTTTATACAATGATAAATATCTTTCTTTTCAATTGGGAGGACTACAAGATGTTTTATTGACAGATTGCGACATATATTTACCCCCTGGGGAATACTATGAAGGCAGCATTAGTTATGAAATATTTGAGTATAGGTCATTGGTTCCAGACGAATATATTGTTGCGACTGGGTTTATAATAGAAGGCAGAACATTAAATCATTTGGAAAGCAAATTTTATAAATATATAGTAGAGGAATGGTATAAAATTCATCGGGGCACATCTCCAAAACTAGATTGGTTTCCTAATAAATATAAGTTTCCCCATGTAACAATAATCGAATAACAATTTAAGGAGTAACAAAAATGAAAAAGAATATATTTCTATTTGTGATCCTCATTAGTGCTTGCAACCTTATTAATCCTCCGGATGATAATGATGATGATTCTATCATTTATAGTAGTACTCTATCGGGCAAGGTCATTTTGGAGAACCAAATAGAACACAGCAATGCTTTGGTTTATATTGATAGTCTCAACAGAGGAGTCAGTAGCGATTCAAGTGGTAATTACACATTGTTGTTCGGTGAAGAAGATTCTGTTTATAGCGGGGAATTTAAAATTATTTATTTTCTGAATGATTACGATATGGACTCGGCAAAGATTGCATTGGTTAACGGAAAAGTAAAACTGGATACATTGGATGTTGACAGTGAAGGAAATATCAAAACCAAAGAAATGAAGCAGATTGTAATGATAGAAGGATGGACAGACAAAGCGGAGTATAGAGTTGGTGATAAAGTTACTTTTACTGCACGGGTTACTAATTTATCAAATAGAACAATACATATTTTTATTGCAAGTTGTAGTATCCCACTTAGTAATTTTATTCTTTTATACAATGATAAATATCTTCCTTTTCAATTAGGAGGCGTACAAGATGTTTTATTGTTAGATTGTGACATCTATTTACCACCCGGTGAATACTATGAAGGAACGATTTGTTATGAGATTATAGAATATAAGCCTTTAGTATGTGACGAATATATCGTTACCACTAGTTTTTATATTGAAGGTCGTTTAATGAATCGGTTTCAGAATAAATTTAATAAATATGTATTAGAAGAATGGTATAAAATTCATCGGGGCGCTTCACCAAAATATGATTTTTTCCCAAATAAATATAAGTTCCCCCATGTAAGAATAATCGAATAACAATTTAAGGAGTAACAAAAATGAAAAAGAGTTTATTTCTATTTCTGCTTCTCACAGTGGTTGTATTCAATTTTTATCGCTCTTTGAGAGCACAAGTTTATTCCGAAACGCCGGTTACTATTTCCGATACAGGCGAAAGATTATCAAATATGATTTATGTGAAATTGAAATCTCGTGGTTTTGTTGAGATTCCAGAAGGAAGAGAAAATGTTGACGGGTATTATATATCAAATAAATTTCCTGATATCCGGACAACTATTTCCGATTTTTGCAAAAGCCGGCAGTTGGATTTACCTGATTTAAAGATTAGCAAAGCTATACCCGATGCAAAAGAGGAAGATACTTTATTTACCGATGTTAAAACCGGTGAAATAAGAAAGCTGCCAAATCTTGCCAGAGTATTTATTATAGATTTCCCAAAACAAGTTGATATAGAAACAATTATCTCCGAACTGAGCAAGTATGAAAAGGTAGAATATGCTCACGGACCTGTTCAACTGGTCGATTGTGCGGAATATCCGAATGATCAATATTATACAAACGGCGGACAATGGTATTTAAATACCATAAGCGCTCCGGAAGCATGGGGAATAAGCAAAGGAAATGCTGACATTAAAATAGCGCTAATTGAAACCAAAGGTGTAGAACTGACACATTCCGATTTACAGTCAAAAATTGCCGGTGGTGATAATAATCCGGCAGGTATTATTGGTGGTCATGGTACAAGAGTAGCCGGATTTGCGGGTGCTGTAACAAATAATAGTATAGGTGTTGCATCATTAGGCTGGAATATACAACTTTTAACTTACCAGCCCAATAATGATGATGAAAACAGAACTGATGGTTTCGTAAAAAGTCACAAATCGCTATAACATACTGAATATAATGTAATTGGCGGCAATATATTACTTGACATAAATTAAATCTATTGTTAAA